>NNBU01000218.1_pt1 | contig 344295 bp, 314 predicted proteins | sample 1173781 | NCBI WGS metagenome assembly NNBU01 (sample SAMN07173937, study PRJNA388173) | plant metagenome | biome: Plant school; feature: Soil; material: Symbiotic tissue of Blasia pusilla L.; isolation source: symbiotic tissue sample KVJ2 | host: Blasia pusilla | place: Norway: Troms, Kvaloya...
GTCCTGAGCCTAGGCAAGCTCGCCGTTCCGATCCCCCCGCTGGAGGAGCAGAAGCGGATTGTTGCGGTGCTGGATCAGGCCTTCGCCGCACTCGACCGCGCCCGTGCCCTCGCCGAAGCCAATTTGGGGGATGCGGAAGAGTTGTTTGAGAACACCCTCGAAGCAGTTTTCGAGCAGTTTGCGTCATCCGATCTGATCTTGCCTCTTGGCGAAGCCGTCCATCCTGATTGCAAGCTTTCATACGGCATCGTTCAACCTGGTGACGATGTCGCTAGCGGATTACCCATTGTTCGTCCGGTCGACCTTGGCCGTCCGATCATTTCACTGGCCGGCCTGAAGCGTATATCATCTGATCGGGCTGATGGTTTTTCACGCACCAAGCTGACGGGTGCAGAACTGCTGCTGTGCGTGCGAGGCACAACCGGCGAAGTCTCGATGGCATCACCCGAACTGGCGGGGGCGAACGTTACCAGAGGCATTGTCCCGGTGAGGTTCGATCCTGCTAAAGTCGACCTCGAATTCGCCTATTTTCAGATGCGCTCGCCCTTCATGCGGAAGCAGATCGCTAAGAAGACCTATGGCGCGGCCTTGATGCAGATAAACATCAAGGATGTGCGCGAGCTGAAATTTGTCCGACCCAGCTTGGACATTCAGCGAAAGGCGAAGGCGGAAGTGCGGCAGCTTCATGATCGTGCGGAGCGTTTGATCGGTGACTATCAGGCGAAGCTCGATGACCTCGCATCGCTTCGCCAAGCCTTGTTACAGCAGGCCTTCTCCGGGGAGCTGACCTGAGCCGATGCAGGAAACCGAAGCCGATACCCGCGCCAATCGCATCGATCCCGTGCTGCGCGCGGCCGGCTGGGGTGTGGTCGAGGGCGCGCATATCCGGCGGGAGGCGATCTGCCCCGGCCGGATCATGCCCGGCGGTCAGCGCGGAGCTCCCCTCTCAGCCGACTACGTCCTCGAATATCGCGGCCACAAGCTCGCAACGATGGAGGCCAAGCGCCACGGCAAGGGCGCAGGCGCGGGCGTCGGTCAGGCCAAGGACTATTCGAGCCGGCTGAAAGCCCGCTTCGCCTACGCATCCGACGGGACCGAGTGGTATCAGGTCGACATGCACACGGGCAAGGAGGGGGCCATCGCTCCGCCTTTCCCGACGCCCGACGAGCTGTGGCACCGCTGCTTCCCAACCGGAAATGCATGGCGCGAACGCTTCGGCGCGGTTCCCTTCGAGACTGGCGGCGGCAAGTGGCAGCCGCGCTATTACCAGCACAACGCGATCACTGCCGTGCTCGAGGCGATCGCCAAGGATCAGCAGCGCATCCTGCTGACGCTTGCCACGGGCACGGGCAAGACGTCGATTGCGTTCCAGATCGCGTGGAAGCTGTTCCAGTCGCGTTGGAACCTGACCCGCGAGCCGACCCGCCGCCCGCGTATCCTGTTCCTCGCCGATCGCAACATCCTTGCCGACCAGGCCTACAACGCCTTTAGCGCCTTCCCGCCCGACGCGCTGTGCCGCATCGACCCCGACGAAGTGCGCAAACGGGGCGGCGTGCCCACCAATGCCAACATCTTCTTCACGATCTTCCAGACCTTCATGACCGGTGGGAAGGACGGAGAGACCGAGTTCACATTCGAAGGCTATGCGAAAGATTTCTTCGACTTCATCGTGATCGACGAATGCCACCGCGGCGGCGCGCGGGACGAAAGCACGTGGCGCGCGATCCTCGAATATTTTTCGCCTGCGGTGCAGCTCGGTCTGACTGCTACGCCCAAGCGCGACGTCAACGCCGACACCTACAAGTATTTCGGCGAGCCGGTTTACACCTATGCGCTGAAGGAAGGCATCGGCGACGGCTTCCTTACCCCGTTCAAGGTGCGTCAGATGGCGAGCACCATGGACACCTATACCTTCAGCGATGAGGACGAGGTTCTGTCGGGCGATATCGACCCGGACAAGGAATACAAGGAAGCCGACTTCAACACCAAGCTCATCATCGACGAGCGCGAGATGAGCCGGGTGCAAGAGTTCATGGACCAAATCGACCAGCGTCAGAAGACGCTCGTCTTCTGCGCCACGCAGGACCACGCCGCCCGCGTCCGCAACTTCATCAACCAGATCAAGGACAATCCCGACCCGCACTACTGCGAGCGGGTGACTGCCGACGATGGCAAGCTGGGCGAGCAGCACCTGCGCGAATTCCAGGATAACGAGAAGACGCTGCCAACCATCCTAACGACATCGCAGAAGCTGTCGACGGGCGTGGACGCACGCAATGTGCGCAACATTGTGCTGCTGCGGCCGATCAACTCGATGATCGAGTTCAAGCAGATTATCGGGCGCGGCACCCGCACCTTCGACGGGAAGGACTTCTTCACGATCTACGACTTCGTGAAAGCCTACGAGCATTTCAACGATCCCGAGTGGGACGGCGAACCAGAGGATCCGGCCGAGCCGAGGCCCAAGCCTCCTGGACCTGGTGGGCCCGATAGGCCGGACGATCCCGATGACCCTATCGAACCAACGGAGCCCACCGAGAAAATCGTGGTAAAGCTGGCCGACGGGAAGGAGCGGAAGATCCGCTACCTCGCCGCCACGACCTACATGTTCAACGGTCGCCCAATCACCGCGCAGGAGTTCATGGAGCACCTCTTCGGCGACTTGGGCACGCTGGTGACCACCGAGGACGAGCTACGCGGGATCTGGAGCGACCCCGATCGCCGCAACGCGTTCCTGCAGCGTCTGGTGGAGATGGGCTACGACCGCGAGCGTCTGTCCGACATGCGCCGCCTGATCGACGCGCCGAACTCGGACATCTTCGACGTGCTCGGCTACATCCGCTTCACGCTTGCACCACTGGCGCGGGCAGAGCGTGCGGAAACGGCGAAGTCGACTGGAATGGACGGCTATGAGGACGAGATGCGCAAGTTTCTCGACTATGTGCTGAGCTCGTACGTGAAAGATGGTGTGCGCGAACTAGATCCCCAACGCCTCAGCCATTTCATTCGCAGCCGATATGGAAGCATAAACGACGCGAAAGGCCGGCTCGGTTCGACCGGCGAAATCCGTACCGCGTTCCTCGATATCCAACGCCACCTCTTCGCGGCCGGGGCGCACTAAGAGGTCAACCGGCGAAGCTCTCAAGAATGCGGGCATACGACTGTGCACCAAAGTGTGAACCAAACTGTGCACTTGACTGTGAACCGCGCGCGATTCACAAGCAGGTCACGAACAGAAAACGGCGGATTTCCGCGGTTTTTGGCAAGTTGGCGTTGAGCGCGATTTCCTGGTCGGGAATCCTCTCGTCCCGACCAGTGGGTTTGCTTGCAAGCTCGGATAGCCAAGCCTCCCTCGGGCCGAGCGCTTGCGGGGCGATCTGCGGCGCGCGACATTGCCAGGGCGGTTGCGCGCCACCCAGGAAGAGGTTGCGTCGAACGAACGCGCGGCTATCGTTTCCCTCGTCACCAAACGGTAACATGCGCCATCCAGGCAGCGCCCTGGGGACCAAAGTCGGGACGATATGGAAACTGCCGCGCCGGCGCCGGGTTCGCTGAATGAAATCCCCGACCAGCTTTACTTCAACCGCGAGCTGAGCTGGCTCGGTTTCAACGAGCGAGTGCTCGCCGAAGCGCGCAACGCCAGCTACCCTCTGCTCGAGCGCCTGCGCTTTCTTTCGATCTCGGGTAACAATCTCGATGAGTTCCTGATGATCCGGGTCGCCGGCCTCGCGGGGCAGGTGCGCAGCGGAGTCGAGCGCCTGTCGATCGACGGCAAGACTCCCTCGCAGGAGCTCGCGGCGATCGACAGCAGGGTGCGCAGGCTCGAGAAGCACCAGCAGGCGGTGCTGGCGGACCTCAGGGTCCTGCTGGACGAAAAGGCCATCCACCTCGTCGGGCGCGAGGAGCTGACCCCGCAGGACAACGACTGGCTCAGGCAATTCTTCCTCGAGCACGTGATGCCGGTCATCACCCCGCAGGCGATCGATCCGGCCCATCCCTTCCCCTTCATCGCAAACAAGGGGATCGGGACGCTGTTCAGCCTGACCCGGGTTGCCGATGGCAGCCGGCTGGTGGAGATGGTGCTGATCCCGAGCGCGATCGCGCGCTTCGTGCGAATCCCCGGCGAAACGGCGAAATACATCCTGATCGAGCAGGTCCTGGCCCGGTTCGCGCATCTGCTGTTCCCCGGTTTCACGATCAACGGCGATGGCTCGTTTCGGGTCCTGCGCGATAGCGACATCGAGCTGGAGGAAGACGCCGAGGACCTGGTGCGATACTTCCGGACCGCGATCCAGCGGCGCCGGCGGGGCAAGGTCGTGCTCCTGGAGCTCGAGGAAGGCTTCGATCCGGAGGCCGAGGAGCTGTTGCGCGAGAAGCTCGACCTGGGCGACGCCTTCGTCAGCAAGATCGGTGGTCTGCTGGGCATCGCCTCCTTGTCCGAGATCGTGAACGAGGACCGTCCGGACCTGAAGTTCACCCCCTATGCCCCGCGCTATCCCGAGCGCATCCTCGAGCACGATGGCGACTGCTTTGCCGCCATTCGCGAGAAGGACCTGATCATTCACCACCCCTACGAAAGTTTCGAGGTGGTGGTGGATTTCCTGCGCCAGGSGGCTTGCGATCCGGCGGGCGCGGTGGCGATGGACATCGGCAGCTCGACCGGCGGGTTCACAGATGTGTTGCTGGCCAAGGGCGCGGCGCATGTCTTCGCGGTCGATTCGGGCACCAACCAGCTCGCCTGGAAGCTGCGCCAGGACCCACGCGTCACCGTGCTCGAGCAGACCAGCGCGCGCGTGCTGACGCGCGAGCTGATCGACCGGCCATGCGACTGGGTGGTGTGCGACGCCAGCTTCATCGGGCTCGCCAAGGTGCTCGAGCGGCCGCTTGAGCTGGCGGCGCGGCAATGCCGACTCGTCGCTCTGATCAAGCCGCAGTTCGAGGTTGGGCGCGAGGAGGTCGGCAAGAAGGGCGTGGTCAGCGATCCCGCGCTCCATGCTCGCGTCTGCACTGAAGTGCGCGAGTGGGTCGAGGGGTTCGGATTCGCCGTCCAGGGTATCGCCGAAAGCCCGATCACCGGCCCGGAAGGAAATATCGAGTTCCTGATTTCGGCTCTGCGTTGATCCCCGCGAAGGCGGGTCTCATGCGTGGGCGCTCCACTGACTGAGGTCCCCGCCTTCGTGGGGACTCGCTTGTGCGCAAGAGCCAGGCTGGCTAACCGCCTCGCAACAATTGCTGGGAGAACCCATGTCCGCCAATATCGCCGAGCTCGAACGCCGCCGCGCCGCGGCGAAGATGGGCGGGGGGCAGAAACGCATCGATGCGCAGCACGCCAAGGGCAAGCTGACCGCGCGCGAGCGGCTCGAGGTGCTGCTTGACGAGGACAGCTTCGAAGAGCTCGACGCCTATGTCGAGCACGACTGCATCGATTTCGGGATGGAGACCCAGCGCATCCCGGGCGACGGCGTCGTCACCGGAAGCGGCACAATCAACGGCCGGCTGGTGTTCGTGTTCAGCCAGGACTTCACTGTTTTCGGCGGTTCGCTGTCCAAGCGCCACGCGGAGAAGATCTGCAAGGTGATGGACATGGCGCTGAAGGTCGGGGCCCCGGTTATCGGCCTCAACGACAGCGGCGGCGCGCGCATCCAGGAGGGGGTCGCCAGCCTCGGCGGCTATGCCGAGGTGTTCCAGCGCAATGTGCTGGCATCGGGCGTGGTGCCGCAGGTCAGCCTCATCATGGGGCCCTGCGCGGGCGGGGCGGTCTATTCGCCGGCGATGACCGACTTCATCTTCATGGTGAAGGATTCGAGCTACATGTTCGTCACCGGGCCCGAGGTGGTGAAGACCGTCACAAACGAAGTGGTGACGCAGGAGGAGCTGGGCGGGGCGGTGACCCACACCACCAAGACCAGCGTCGCCGATCTCGCGTTCGAGAACGACGTCGAGGCGCTGCTGGCAACGCGCGACTTTTTCGACTTCCTGCCACTATCGAACCGCGAGGATGTGCCCGAGCGGCCCACCAGCGACCCGTGGGACCGGATCGAGGACAGCCTCGACACCCTCATTCCCGCCAACGCCAACCAGCCCTACGACATGCACGAATGTGTACGGAAGGTGCTCGACGAGGGCGACTTTTTCGAGATACAGCCGATGCACGCAGGCAATATCCTGTGCGGTTTCGGCCGGGTCGAGGGACGCACCGTGGGTGTGGTCGCCAATCAACCCATGGTGTTGGCCGGCGTTCTTGACATCAATTCGAGCAAGAAGGCGGCGCGCTTCGTGCGCTTCTGCGATGCTTTCGAGATTCCGATCCTGACCTTCGTCGACGTCCCCGGCTTCCTCCCCGGCACCGCGCAGGAATTGGGCGGGATCATCAAGCACGGTGCCAAGCTGCTGTTCGCCTATGCGGAGGCGACCGTACCCAAGATCACCGTCATCACCCGCAAGGCCTATGGCGGCGCTTATGACGTGATGGCGAGCAAGCATTTGCGCGGAGACCTCAACTACGCCTGGCCCACCGCCGAGATCGCGGTGATGGGCGCCAAGGGCGCGGTGGAGATCATCTTCAGACAGGACCGCAACGATCCCGAGAAAATCGCTGAAAAAACGAAGGAATACGAAGACCGCTTCGCCAACCCCTTCGTGGCGGCGCAGCGCGGCTATATCGACGAGGTGATCTACCCGCACTCGACGAGGCGGCGGATCGCGCTGGGGCTGAGAAAGCTACGCGGGAAGGTGCTCGAGAACCCGTGGAAGAAGCACGACAATATCCCGTTGTGAGCAGGCGCGATATCTTCTTCACTTTGACGATCGTGGCCGCGATTTTCGCGCTCATGTTCTATAGCGGTATGTTCATGCACGGAGACCCCATCCAGTGACGCTCGTCTGGCTCAACCATAGTGGCGTGGCGACGCCTTCGATCGCCGACAACGTGGCCTATTGCCGCGAGATGATGGGGGCGGTGAGAAAGCCCCTCCCCTTCAGTGGAGGGGTTGGGGTGGGGCATGTGGGCGCGGGCGTTCATTCGTACCTCCCCCACCCCCCGACCCCCTCCCCTGAAGGGGAGGGGGAGCAATGAAACTCGGCCGGCTCAACCATATCGGTGTGGCGACGCTTTCGATTGCGGACAGCGTGGCCTATTACCGCGAGGTGATGGGGGCGGTGGAGGTGTCCGAGCCCTTCGACATGCCGGAGCAGGGGGTGAAGGTGTGCTTCGTCGATACGCCGAACGGCGGCACGCAGATCGAGCTGATCGAGCCGCTGTCCGAAGCCTCGCCGATCCACGGCTTCCTTGAGAAGAACCCGCTCGGCGGGCAGCACCACGTCTGCTTCGAGGTGCCCGATATCGCGGCGGCGCGGGAGTGGTTCAAGGGGCTGGGCAAGCGCATCCTCGGCCCCACCCGCATCGGCGCGCACGGGACGCCGATCTTCTTCCTCCACCCCAAGGACATGATGGGCGTGCTGACCGAGATCATGGAAACGGGGGGGGAGGCGCACTGACGACGCCACTCCTCTCCCAGGCGGAAGAGGATACACAGGCTTGCGCTCGCGTCAACGAGTGCTAGCCGAAGTTGGAGAGGGGGCTCGACGGCAGCGGCCCTCTCCAAGCTCCGCTGGCCGCATTTCGCGGCAAGCTTCGCTATCCTCTCCCGGTTGGGAGAGGAGGGGGAGAACCAAATGTCGGATTACGAAACCATCCTCGCCACTCGCGACGGCGGCGTGCTCACCATTACGCTCAACCGGCCGGAACGGCTCAACGCCGCCTCGATCGAGCTGGCCGACGAGCTCCGCGCCGCGCTCTACGACCTGGGCGACGCGCGCGCGGTGCTGATCACGGGCGCGGGGAAGGGTTTCTGCTCGGGCGCGGACCTCGCGGCGCGGGGGGAGGCCAATGCGATCACTTCGAAGGGTGGCAGCCACCAGGCGCTTCAGAACCATTACAACCCTTTGGTCAGCCAGATCCTGCGGCTGCCGGTGCCGGTGGTGACCGCAGTGAATGGGCCCGCCGCGGGCGTGGGATGCTCTATCGCGCTGGCGGGCGATTTCGTCATCGCCAGCAGGAGCGCCTATTTCCTCCAGGCATTCGTCAACATCGGGCTGGTGCCCGACGGGGGCAGCACCTGGCTGCTCACACGCGCCATCGGCCGCGCCCGCGCCACGCGGATGATGATGCTGGGCGAGAAGATTTCCGCAAGCCGGGCCGAGGAGTGGGGGCTGATCTACAAGACGGTCGAGGATGCGGCGCTGATGGACGAGGCCAATGCACTCGCGCAAAAGCTGGCCGAAGGTCCGACGCTCGCTTACGCCACGATGAAGCGCAATATCGCGACCGCGCTCGACGGAACGATCAACGACGTATTCCTCGCCGAAGCCGAGGGGCAGCGCCTCGCCGGGGCCAGCGCCGATGCGATGGAGGGCGGCGTTGCCTTCCTGCAAAAGCGCAGGGCACAGTTTCAGGGGCGGTAATCCTGCGCTAGAGGCTGCGGATGACAAAACCCACCAAGCAGGACTGGATCGCCGCCGTCGCCAAGGAAGTGCGCGGCAAGGACCTGACCTGGAACACGCCCGAAGGCATCGCGGTCCAGCCGCTCTACACCGCCGAGGACGTGGCGGGGCTTGGGGCCGACCTCGACCCCGGCCTGCCAGGCTTCGCGCCCTTCACCCGCGGGCCCTACGCTTCGATGTACACCGGCCGGCCGTGGACGATCCGGCAATACGCGGGCTTCTCGACCGCCGAGGAATCGAATGCCTTCTACCGCCGCAATCTCGCCGCCGGGCAGAAGGGTCTTTCCGTCGCCTTCGATCTCGCCACCCACCGCGGCTATGACAGCGATCACCCGCGCGTCGTCGGCGATGTCGGCAAGGCCGGAGTCGCGATCGACACCGTGCGCGACATGGAAATCCTCTTCGACCAGATCCCGCTCGACGAGATGAGCGTGTCGATGACCATGAACGGCGCGGTGATCCCGGTACTCGCCTTCTACATCGTCGCGGCCGAGCGGCAGGGGGTGAGCCAGGACAAGCTCACCGGCACCATCCAGAACGACATCCTCAAGGAGTTCATGGTCCGCAACACCTACATCTACCCGCCCGAGCCGAGCATGCGCATCGTCTCGGACATCATCGCCTACACCTCGGCCAACATGCCGAAATTCAACAGCATTTCGATCTCGGGCTACCACATGCACGAGGCCGGGGCGACGGCGGTGCAGGAGCTCGCCTTCACCATCGCCGACGGCAAGGAATATGCAAAGCGCGCGATGGCGGCCGGCCTCGCGCTCGACGATTTCGCGCCGCGCCTCAGCTTCTTCTGGGGCATCGGGATGAACTTCTTCATGGAGATCGCCAAGATGCGCGCCGCGCGCCATTTGTGGCACGATGTGATGACCGAGCTTGGGGCGCAGAACCCCAAATCGAAGATGCTGCGTACGCATTGCCAGACCAGCGGCGTCTCGCTCCAGGAACAGGATCCCTACAACAACGTCATCCGCACCACGGTGGAGGCGCTGGCGGCGGTGCTCGGCGGCACTCAGAGCCTGCACACCAATGCGCTCGACGAAGCGATCGCGCTGCCGACTGATTTCAGTGCCCGCATCGCTCGCAACACGCAGCTTGTGCTGCAGGAGGAGATAGGGATCACCCGCGTCGCGGACCCACTCGGCGGTTCATACTACATTGAAGCTTTGACCGCCAGGCTTATGGAAGAGGCGACAAAAGTTCTGGCGGAGGTCGATGCCGCGGGGGGCATGACCGCTTATGTGGCGACCGGGAAGCCCAAGGCCGCGATCGAGCAGGCCGCCGCCGCCAAGCAGGCAAGCATTGATAAGGGCGAGACGGTAATCGTGGGGGTAAACAAGTACCGCCTGCCCAGCGAGGCGCACCTGGATACGCTCGAGGTCGACAACCACGCAGTGCGCGAGAGCCAGATCGCGCGGCTCGAGCGGGTACGGGCAGGGCGCGACGAGGCGGGGTGCCAGGCGGCGCTGCGGGCGCTGGAAGCAGGCGTGCGGGCAGAACCGAGTCCCCGCGAAGGCGGGGACCTCAGTCGGCAAGGCGCTCCCTCGCCTGAGACCCCCGCCTTCGCGGGGGATCGGAATTTGCTTTCATTGGCCATCGAGGCCGCCCGCCACGACGCGACGCTCGGCGAGATCAGCGCGGCCATGGAGGCCGCCTTCGGGCGCTACGACACCGTGCCCACCCCGGTGCGCGGCATTTACGCCGAGGCCTACTCCGACGACAGCCGCTATGCCCAGGTGACCGATGGCGTGCAGGCGGTCACCCGCCGCCTCGGCCACCGCCCGCGCATCATGATCGCCAAGATGGGCCAGGACGGGCACGACCGCGGCGCCAATGTCATCGCCAGCGCCTTCGCCGACATGGGCTTCGAGGTGGTGAGCGGCCCGCTGTTCCAGACCCCCGCCGAGAGCCGCGACATGGCGCTGGCCGAGAATGTCGACGCGATCGGCGCCAGCAGCCTCGCCGCTGGGCACAAGACGCTGATCCCCGAGCTGATCCAGCTCCTCCGCGAGGCGGGCCGGGCGGACATCAAAGTTGTCGCCGGCGGGGTGATCCCGCCGCAGGACTACGAGTTCCTGCGCGAGGCGGGGGTTCAGGGCATCTACGGCCCGGGCTCCAACGTGGTCGAATGCGCCGCGGATATGCTGCGCCTGCTCGGGCACAATATGCCGCCTGCTGGTGAAGAATTGAAGGAGGCGGCGGAATGAGCCAGGATACCTACTTCCCCGCGCAGGCGGGGGCCTCCATCGGGGGAGCGCCATCCGGGCTGAGGTCCCCGCCTTCGCGGGGACGCGCTGTGCGGAACGACTGGACGCGCGAGGAAATCGCGGCGCTGTTCGATCTGCCCTTCACCGAGCTGCTGTTCCGCGCGGCTTCGGTTCATCGCGAGCATCATCCTCCGGAGCAAATCCAGCTCTGCACGCTGCTCAACATCAAGACCGGCGGCTGCCCGGAGGACTGCGGCTATTGCTCGCAAAGCGTGAAGGCCGACAGCGGCGTCGCGGCGACCAAGCTGATGGGTGTTGGCGAGGTGCTGCAATCGGCGGCGCGGGCGAAGGACGCGGGGAGCCAGCGCTTCTGCATGGGCGCCGCCTGGCGCAACCCGAAGGACCGCGACATGCCGGCGATCGTCGAGATCGTGAAGGGCGTGCGCGCGATGGGGCTGGAGACCTGCATGACGCTCGGCATGCTGACCCCGCGGCAGGCGGAGATGCTCGCCGAGGCGGAGCTCGACTATTACAACCATAACATCGACAGCAGCCCCGAGTACTACAGCCAAGTGATCACCACGCGGACGATGGGCGAACGGCTCGACACGCTCGCCAATGTCCGCGCGGCGGGCATCAATGTGTGCAGCGGCGGGATCGTCGGCATGGGCGAGACGCGCGCAGACCGGGTCGGCTTCATCCACACGCTCGCCAACCTGCCGCAGCATCCCGAGAGCGTGCCGGTCAACGCGCTGGTGCCGGTCAAGGGCACGGTGCTGGGCGATATGCTGGCGGACACTCCGATGGCCAAGATCGACGACATTGAATTCGTCCGCACCGTGGCGGCCGCGCGGATCACGATGCCGCTGTCGATGGTGCGCCTCAGCGCCGGTCGCGAGTCGATGAGCGAGGCCACCCAGGCGCTATGCTTCCTCGCCGGCGCGAACTCGATCTTCACCGGCGACAAGCTGCTCACCGCCCCCAACGCCGGCGACGACAGTGATGCTGCGCTGTTCGCCAAGCTGGGGCTGACGGCGCTACAGCGCGAGGAGCCGATGCGGGCGTGCAAGGTGGCGGAGGCGGTGGAGTGAATGCGGAGGCATCAGCGCAGGCACTAAGCCCCCAAGACGGGGCTCAACTCCTATTCTCTCTGCTAACACCAGACATGATTGGCGAGGCTGAGAAAATCGGGTCAGGGCAAGCTGATCTCGTGCATTACACGACCGCTGAAAATCTCATCAGCATTTTGCGCACGAAAAGGTTTTGGCTTCGAAGCGTTCGAACGATGAACGATTTCATGGAGGTCGAGCACGGCATTGCAATGCTGATGAAAGCGTTTGGAGGCCCGGACAACAATCGCGTTGAGCGGATTTGCAGCTGCCTTGATACCGTTTGCCCAGGGGCCGCTCGCGCAGGCATCGATCTATTCAACCTTTGGCTTCCCCGATTAACTGATATCACATTCATCGGCTGTCTGTCGCAGGCGCCTCCATCTGAGATACACGGGCGTTTGTCGATGTGGCGGGCTTACTCCTCACCAACCGCAGGCGTCGCCATCGTGATGAACAACACTCCGTTCATGGCCGAAACAAATGAATTGAAGGCTTATTCATTGCCTGTTGCTTACTTCACCGAAGACGCTTTTCTCGAAGGGGTGGATCGATGTATCGCGGGTATCGAAGCGTCAGTCGGGGTATTTGGGTCGGTGGACCACGACGCCGTAGTTGCTACGATTTTTTGGTGGCTTCTAGCGCTCAGTGTGAGTCTCAAGCACCCAGGCTTTCACGAAGAGAAGGAATGGCGCGTAATATATTTTCCTGAGATTGATCGGTCGCCAGCAATCGAGCAATCTGTCGAGAATGTCCGTGGTGTGCCCCAAATTGTACAAAAGATTCCGTTAATCGATAACCCTTCCCTTGGCTTGCACGGGGCGGCACCAGTCAGCCTAATCAAAAAGGTGATCATTGGGCCGACCGAATATCCGTTGGTTATTCGCGATGCGCTTATTCACGAGTTAGAACTTGCTGGCGTCAATGAGGCATCCTCCTTGGTTTCGATCTCCAACATTCCCCTGCGCTAGCGGAGCGAAAGATGTTCTCCAAAATCCTCATCGCCAACCGGGGCGAGATTGCGTGCCGGGTCATCAGGACCGCGCGGCGCATGGGTATCGCAACTGTGGCGGTCTATTCCGACGCCGATGCGCGCGCGCCGTTTGTGCAGTTGGCGGATGAGACGGTGCATATCGGGCCTTCGCCGGCGGCGGAGAGCTATCTGGTCGCGGACAAGATCATCGCCGCGTGCAAGCAGACCGGGGCGCAAGCCGTGCATCCGGGCTATGGCTTCCTGTCCGAGCGGACCAGCTTCGCCGAGGCGCTCGCGGCGGAGGGCATCGCGTTCATCGGCCCGCCGGTGAACGCCATCGCCGCGATGGGGGACAAGATCGAGTCCAAGAAGCTCGCCATGCAGGCGGGGGTCAATGTCGTCCCCGGCTTCGTCGGCGAGATCGAGGATACCGAGCACGCGGTCCGCATCTCGGCGGAGATAGGCTATCCGGTGATGATGAAGGCCAGCGCCGGCGGCGGCGGCAAGGGGATGCGGCTCGCTTATTCGGAACAGGATGTGCGCGAGGGCTTCGAAAGCGTGAAGCGCGAGGGGCTGAACTCCTTCGGCGACGACCGCGTCTTCATCGAGAAGTTCATCCTCAATCCGCGCCACATCGAGATCCAGGTGCTCGGCGACAAGCACGGCAACCTCGTTTACTTGAACGAGCGCGAATGCAGCATTCAGCGCCGCCACCAGAAGGTGGTCGAGGAAGCGCCGTCTCCCTTCGTCACGCCGAAAATGCGTGCAGCGATGGGCGAACAATGCGTCGCGCTGGCCAAGGCGGTCGGATACTACAGCGCGGGCACGGTCGAGCTGATCGTCAGCGGCGCGGACCCGAGCGGCGAGAGCTTCTACTTCCTCGAAATGAACACCCGGCTGCAGGTCGAGCATCCGGTGACCGAAGCGATCACCGGGATCGACCTGGTCGAGCAAATGATCCGCGTCGCCGCGGGCGAGAAGCTGCCCTTCGCGCAAGCCGACATCGGCATCGACGGCTGGTCGATCGAGAACCGCGTCTATGCGGAGGACCCCTACCGCGGGTTCCTGCCGAGCACTGGGCGGCTGGTGCGGTATGCGCCGCCGGAGGCGGAGGCCCATCAGGAGCCGATCCCCCGCGAAGGCGGGGGTCTCCTTCGTTCTGGCGATGCGCTCGAAGGCCTGAGGTCCCCGCCTTCGCGGGGACGCGGTGACCCCTACATCCGCATCGACGACGGTGTCGCCGAGGGCGGCGAGGTCAGCATGTTCTACGACCCGATGATTGCCAAGCTGATCACTTGGGCACCCACGCGCGACGAGGCGGCCGACTTGCAGGTGCAGGCGCTCGACGCTTTCCGCATCGAGGGGCTTGCCCACAACGTCGATTTCCTCTCCGCGATCATGCAGCATCCGCGCTTTCGCTCGGGCGAGCTCACCACCGGCTTCATCGCCGAGGAATGGCCCGAAGGCTTCCACGGCGCCGTGCCCGGTCCCCATGCCCTCGCGCTGTTGGCCGCGGTCTCCGGCGTCCTCGCCACCGCCGATGCCGACCGGGCGCAGCGGATTGGTGGGCAACTCGGCGAGCCCACCGCGCCGGGCGACTGGACGGTGCGGATCGGATCGCGGGACTTTTCCGTCAGCCTCGAGGAGGAGGCAATTACCGTCGACGGGGCTCCAGTCACGCTCGCGCTCGAATATGCGCCCGGGGACCGCTTCGTCGAAGTCGCGTTTTTCGCCGAGGACCAGGACGAGGCGCCCACCGCGCGCTACGGCATCCAGATCGAGCCGCAGCGCATGGGCTATCGGCTCACGACACGCGGGGCGCGGCACGAGGCGCGTGTCCTGCCCGCGCGCCTCGCCCCTCTCGCCAGGCACATGCTCGAGAAGGACCCGCCCGATCTTTCAAAGCTGCTGATCTGCCCGATGCCGGGCCTGCTGGTGAAGCTGCATGTCGCCCAGGGCGATGCGGTCCAGCCCGGCCAACCCCTCGCCACGGTGGAAGCGATGAAGATGGAGAACATCCTCCGCGCCGAGAAGGCCGCGACAGTCGGCAAGATCAACGCCGCCGAGGGCGCGAGCCTGGCAGTCGACGAAGTCATCCTGGAGCTCGAATAGAGTGCACGTAAGCCATGCCCCCGATGCGCCCGCGGGCGAACCGATCGGCTTCGAAGACTTCCTCAAGGTCGATATCCGGGTGGGGACGATCCTGGCCGCGGAGGAATTTCCCGAAGCGCGCAAGCCGAGCTACCGGCTGCGGATCGATTTCGGCCCGGCGATCGGCGAAAGGAAGAGCTGCGCGCAGATTGCGGCCAACTACGCGCCCGGCGACCTTGTCGGACGGCAGGTCGCGGCAGTGGTCAATTTCCCACCGCGCCAGATCGGGCCTGCGATGTCCGAGGTGCTGACTTTGGGATTTGCCGACGCCGTGGGCGAGGTGGTGCTGTTCGCCCCCGATTCGCCGGTCCCCAACGGATCGCGCCTGTTTTAGTTCAGAACCCACCAGTGGCGCGGAGCGCAGTTGGGTGGAGGGCCGAGCGCGAGGATGGGGAGCGCGGGCCATGCGGCGCATTTTCGCTTTCCCAGACGCTGCACAGATTCCTGAGACCCAATCCGAAAGGACGTTCGCGCCCGTGCCAGGATGAGTCCTGGCCTCGATTGCGCGCAACTTGCGCCAGTTAAAGTTAACCGGTCACTTTCGGCAAGTTGCACGATGCATTAAGTAACGCCGCAGCCACTGCGAAGCGTTTTGTTGGTTAATCCGCTGGTTATTTTTCGCTCCCGCGCCACAATACGCTGCAAGTCCATGATTTCCTCGTGGGCTGGGAGTAGAAAACCATGGCACGCAAGGGCATCGGCTTCTTCGACAGCAAGGGCCATTTCTTCAAATCCCCCGAGGATGCCACAGTCAGCGACATCTCATCGCTGCTCGGCAAGGTCGGCGACGGCGAGAGCCTGGCACCGGGTATCGCCCATATCCTGCCGCGCCGCAGGGAGGAGCTCGAGAAGCTGTTTGCCGGGCACGACGCGATGATGAAGGATTATACCGCCATCATCGACAAGAGCGTCAATGCCTCGCCCAATGTGGCCAAGCTGCCCGCGCATAGAAGCGCTGCAGCTTAGCGGCCCTGTCTCCGGGTGGTTTGCAATCTTGCCGGGGGGTTTCCCACATCGATCCCGGCATGACCGGGCGCTCGATCTGGACCATCGGCTAGGAGCGGACAGCCCGATCTCCCTCAGGCGATGGCGCAGATGGACGAGCTGCGGGCGCGTCGTTGGTGGGGGATCGAAAGATCGACGAAACGCGTCACGCGGCTGCCTTAGGGTCGAGTGCCGTTATTGCGTGCACAGCTGTTCGTCGAGGAAAGCGGTGACATCAGCGAGCTCGACGTCGTGCGCCACAAAGGCTGCCCCAATCCCCCGCAGCAGAACGAAGGGGAGCGCGCCCGCGTCCATCTTCTTGTCGTGGCGCATGTGTTTGACGAGGCTTGCGCCGTCGCAGGCGAGGCCGAGCGCGGCGATTTCCGCAGGCAAGCCGGCGGCTTCCACGGCGGCGGTGATTTGCCCTGCGTCACTGCCGGTGATCAGGCCCCGGCGGGCCGAAAAACGGGCGGCCAGGACCATGCCCAGCGCGACACTCTCGCCGTGGAGCAGCCTGGCCGAAAAGTCGGTTTCGGCCTCGAGCGCGTGGCCGAAGGTATGCCCCAAATTGAGAAGCGCGCGCGCGCCCGTGGTTTCGCGCTCGTCCTCCGCCACGATTCGTGCTTTGGTGGCGATGCTCGTGGCGACGGCTTGCTCGAGCGCATCGGACTGGAGCGCGAGCACCGCCGGCGCCTTGTCCCACAGCCAGTCGAAGAATGCACGATCGCCCAGCACGCCGTATTTGAGCACTTCGGCATAGCCCGCCCGCAGCTCGCGCCCGGGGAGCGTGGCCAGGGTGTCGAGATCGGCCAGGACCAGCGCGGGCTGATGAAAGGCGCCGATCAGGTTCTTGCCAGCCCCGGTGTTGATCGCGGTCTTGCCGCCCACCGAACTGTCGACTTGCGCCAGCAGCGTGGTGGGCAATTGCACGAAGCCGCAGCCGCGTTTGAGGATGGCGCAGGCGAATCCCGCAAGATCGCCAACCACCCCGCCGCCGAGCGCGAGCACATGATCGCCGCGTTCCACGCCTTCGGTGAGCAGCCAGTCGGTGAGCCGTGCGAGGCCGCCCCAGCTTTTGGCGCCCTCGCCGGGCGGGACGCGGTACAAAGCGACCTCGCGCCCCGCCTGGCCGAGCGAGTGTTCCAGTCGCGCGCCGTGATGCGCCCAGGCCTGGGCATCGGCAACCACCGGCACGCGGCGCTTGCGTAACAGCGCCCCAGCGGTCGTCGCAACCCGGTCGAGCAGGCCGCTACCGATATGGACGTCATAGCTGCGACCCCCGAGGGCGACCGGGATTACAGCCATTGCTCGATCGCCTCCAGAATCTTCATCGCCGTCTGCTGATGCGGCGCGTCGCCGGCCGCGATGCGGATCGGCGCCTCGGCATAGGCGGGCGCACGCTCGGCGTGCAAGCGGGTCAGAATTTCGCGCGGGTCCCCGCTCCTCAGCAGCGGGCGGGTGTCGCGCCGCCTCGTTCGCGCGACCAACGTCTCGACACTGCAGTCGAGCCACACCGCGATCGCGCGCTCGAGGATCAATGCGCGCGTTTCTGGATTGACGAAGGCCCCGCCGCCCGTCGCGATCACGCCTTCGCCGCCATCCATGAGTCGGGCGATCACGCGCCGCTCGCCATCGCGGAAATAGTGCTCGCCGAATTCTTCGAAGATCTCGCTTACGGTGCGCTGCGCCGCCTCCTCGATCGCCAAATCGCTGTCAGCAAAGGGCGCGCCGAGCAGGCTCGCAAGCCGCCGCCCGACCGTAGATTTGCCCGCGCCCATCAGACCGACCAGGACGACCGGCCGGTCGATCCGGCGCTTGAGCGCGGTGATCCGATCGGCCGTGATTTCGGGTGCGTGGGTCATTGCCGCCCGGGGTAGAAGTGAGCTATCCGCCGCGCAAGCGACGGACGAGACATGCCGCGGGGAGCCGCTGTGCCGAAACTGGGACGAAAGAAGACTGCCTTGCTGATCGTGCTGCTGCTGTTGCTGTTGGTTCTTGCCTGGTATCGGGGCGGGGACCGTGCGATCCGAACGATCGAGCAGGACATTCCCGTGCCCGAGGGCATGCTGTGAGGAAGCGTCTGGCCATCGCGGGTGCGCTGCTGCTCGCGGGCGGATCCACACTTGTGGTTGCGCAAAGTCAGCCCGAGGACTTGCTGCCCCCGGGTTTCGACGAGCCTGCGCCAAGCCCGAGCCCCGCTCGGTCGCCGCGGCCCGCGCCTGCCCCCGCGCAGAGCGGCACACCCGCGCCGTCCGCCGCGCCTGCGATGGAGCCGGGGGAGGTCGTCCAGGCGTTGCCCTCCGACCCTGGATCGCAGGGATTGGCCACAGAGCTAGGCAGGGGAATCGACCTTGCGAACCTGCCCACGCTCGCGGAGCTGGAATCGATGTCGACCGACGAGCTCGACGAGCTGTTCGGGCTGAAACCCACGGTGGACATTCCCGCTGCGGCGCAGCGCGGGATGGAGCGTGTCGGAATCCTCGATCCATCCGAGGGCGGGCTGCCGACGTTCTCACTCGCGCGGCAGCCGGCATCGCTGGTGCGTGCGGCGCTGGCCGGAACCAGGGGACCGGTGGTGTCGCGCTGGGGCCATATCCTGCTGCGCCGGGCACTTGTCAGCCGGCTCGCGGCACCCGAGGGCATGGAACCGGCCGAGTTTGTCGCGCTGCGCGCCGAGCTGCTCAACCGGCTGGGAGAATTTTCGGCCGCTCGCGCGCTGGTGCAGGATGTCGACACGGCGAACTACTCGCCCGCGCTGACCGATGCTGCGCTTGGGGCCTATGTCGGGACTGCGGACATCTTGGGCGCTTGCCCGGCCGTCCGTCTCGCCAGGTCCAGACGCGATGATGCCGAATGGCGCATGACGGCCGCAATCTGCGCGGCCTACGCCGGCGAGGCGACGACTGCCAGCAACGATTTGCGGCGGTTGATGAATCGCGGTGCGGCAGAGCCGATCGATGCCCTGCTGGCGCAGCGCTTTGCCGGCGCGGCAGGCGAGGGACGCCGCGCGGTCACCATCGAATGGGACCGGGTGACCAAGCTCACTCCGTGGCGCTTCGCGCTCGCCAATGCTGTCGGCGCCGACATTCCCGAAGCGCTGATGACAAGCGCCGGGCCATATTACGCAATGGCCGGGGCGACCGCGCCGATGCTGACGCCCGCGCAGCGCATGCCATGGGCCGAGGACGCGGCCCGCCGCGGCGTGTTGTCGGCAAGTGCGATGGTGGACCTTTATTCGCAGGCATTGGCGGAAAATGAGGAGGGCCCTGCTGCGGCTCGCGCGCAGGAGCTGCGCACTGCCTATGTCGGGGCCGATGCCGGGATTCGACTGGCCGCCATCAAGGCGCTGTGGGCCGAGGGAGCGGATGACCCGTATGGTCGCTGGGTTCTGACGGCCTATGCCGCGGCGCGGATCGATCCGGTCGAGGAACTCGCCGCAGATGCGGGCCCGCTGATCGGGTCGATGCTGGCGGCAGGCCTCGACCGCGACGCGGCGCGCTGGGCGCCGGTCGTGCCCGATGGGAGCATGGGCTGGGCCCTCATCACTCTGGCGCGCCCGCGTGGTCCTGAGGCCAAGGGCGGACAGCTGGGTGATTTCGTCGGCGAAGATCGAAGCGCGGGGCAGCGCAAGAGCCGCATGCTGCTGGCAGGCCTGGCCGCGCTCGATCGCACGACCCCCGGCGCCGTCAGCGCATACAGCAAGGACCTTGGGATCGACCTTCAGCGCCGGAGCCGCTGGACGCAGGCGATCGCCGCCGCCGCCGCGGCGCGCAATCAGGTGCTGGTGGTCCTGCTCGCCGGACTTGGCATGCAGGGCGAGGGCTGGAACCAGATGACAGCGGCGCACCTGTTCCACATCGTCAGGGCGCTCGATCAGGTGGGACTCGATGCCGAGGCGCGGATGATCGCCGCCGAGGCGGTCGCGCGCGCCTGAATTGAGCGCGATCGAGGACTTTCTCACCACGATCGCCGCGGAGCGTGGCGCGGCGGCCAATACCTTGGCCGCCTACCGCCGCGATCTTGAGCAAGCGCAGGCTTGGGTAGGCGAACTGGCGGGAGCGAAAGCTACCGATCTCAAGCGGCTCGAGCGGCACTGGGCCGGACTTGCGCCAGCGAGCGCGGCGCGCAAGGCCTCGGCACTGCGCCAGTTCTATGCCTTTCTCGTCGAAGACAATCGCCGATCCGATGATCCGAGCCACACCCTGCCACGGCCCACTGCGCGTCGCGCATTGCCCAAATTCCTTTCGCATCAGGAGATCGCGACGCTGTTTTCGCGAGCCGAGCTGGATGCAGCGGCAAACGAGGCCGGTCCGCTTCGCCTGCTGACCTTGCTGGAGCTGCTGTACGGCTCGGGCCTGCGCGCGACCGAGCTCGTCTCGCTCCCGCTCGCCGCCGTCCCGCGCGACGCGCCGTTTCTGACGGTTATCGGGAAGGGCGGGGCAGTGCGGATGGTCCCCGTCGGCACCCGCGCGCGGCAGGCGCTGGCGCGGTGGCTGGTGGTGCGCCCACCCGGAGGGCGGCATCTGTTTCCGAGCGGCGCGGGGCACCTGACGCGGGTGCGCCTGTTCCAGATGCTCAAATCGCTGGCGGCGCGGGCAGGTCTCGATCCGGCCCGGCTCAGCCCGCATGTCCTGCGGCATGCGTTCGCGACCCATCTTCTAGAAGGGGGTGCGGATCTCCGGGTTCTCCAGATGTTGCTCGGCCACGCCGATATCGCCACCACCCAGATCTATACGCATGTCGATGCAGCCCGGCTGATCACGCTCGTCAATGAGCGCCATCCGCTTGCGCGCCCTGGCTCCAGCGACTAGCGCCGCGCGATGCTATCCTATCTCGAGTTCGAGAAGCCGGTCGCCGAGCTCGAGCAGCGCATCGCCGAATTGCGCAAGGCGTCCGAAGGCGACGAGGTCGATATTTCTGCCGAGATCGCACGCCTCGAGGCCCGCAGCGCCGAGCTTCTCCAGCGTACTTACGCCGGCCTGACGCCGTGGCAGAAGACCCAGGTCGCGCGGCATCCGGCGCGGCCGCATTTCCGCGATTATGTCGAGCAGGCCTTCGAGGAATTCGTGCCGCTGGGTGGAGATCGGTCGTTCGGCGACGATCCAGCGATCCTGGGCGGCTTTGCCCGGCTCGGCGACCGCCGGGTGATGCTGATCGGCCACGAAAAGGGCAGTAATACCGTCAGCCGCATCCGGCACAACTTCGGCATGGGCAAGCCTGAAGGCTACCGCAAGGCGGTCCGCCTGATGGACATGGCGGGGCGGTTCGGCTTGCCGCTCGTGACGCTGGTGGACACCTCGGGGGCCTTTCCGGGCGTGGAGGCCGAGGAGCGGGGTCAGGCCGAAGCCATCGCCCGGGCCACCGAGGCCTGCCTGGCGTTGCCGGTGCCGATGGTGGCAGTGATCGTGGGCGAGGGCGGATCGGGCGGTGCAGTCGCGCTCGCCAGCGCGGAGCGCGTGCTGATGCTCGAGCACGCGGTCTACTCGGTCATTTCTCCCGAAGGGTGCGCATCGATCCTGTGGCGGACCGCCGACAAGGCGCCCGAGGCTGCGGAGGCGATGAAAGTGAGCGCGCAGGAGCTCGAGAAGCTCGGGGTGATCGATCGGATCGTGCCTGAACCGGTCGGCGGGGCGCACCGCAATCCCGCGGCGGCGGCGGTCACTCTGGGCGAAGCGATCGGGGAGGAACTCGACGGGCTTGCGGGCACGACGCCAGCCGATCTCATCGCCGCGCGCGAAGAGCGCTTCCTGCGCCTGGCCAGCTAGCGGGAACAATCCGCGCCCGCTCCCAGTTTCCATTCCAGTCCATTGATCGCCGCGGCAGGTGGGTGCCGGGCCAGGTAAGGATTTTGTCATGACCTCCACACGCCCCGCCGCGCGTTTCCCGCGCGCGCTCCTGCTGGCCTCGATCGCCGGCTGCGCTCTCACCGCCCCCTCCGTGACCGGCGCTCAGACCCGTGCGGTCGCCACGCCACAGATCACGCAGGCCGAAGCCCAGCAGGGCGCCCAGGCCAACGTCCAGATCCTGCAGGAATTCGGCGGTGCGATGACGGGGCCGCAGGCGCAATATGTCGAAACGATCGGCAAGACCATCGCGGTCCAGTCGGGGCTGGGCAATGCCCGTGACGCCTTCACTGTCGCTTTGCTCAACAGCCCGGTCAACAATGCTTTCGCGCTTCCCGGGGGCTATATCTACACCACCCGCCAACTCGTGGCCCTGATGAACAACGAGGCCGAGCTGGCCGGCGTTCTTGGCCATGAAGTCGGGCATGTCGCGGCGCGTCATTCCCAGCGGCGCCAGCAGGCCTCGCAGAGGAACTCGATCCTCGGCGCGCTGGGTTCGATCCTTTCCGGTGTGTTGCTGGGCAACAGCCAGATCGGGCAAGTGATCAGTCGGGGGATTCAGCAGGGGAGCCAACTTCTCACGCTCAAGTTCTCGCGTTCCCAGGAGCTTGAGGCAGACAGGCTGGGCCAGCAGTATCTCGCCCGCGCGGGCTACGACCCCCGTGCAATGGCGACCGTGCTCGCCAGCCTGGCCATGCAGAACAGCCTCGATGCCCAGCTCCAGGGGCGCAGCGCTGCCCAGGTTCCAAGCTGGGCTTCGACTCACCCCGATCCCGCGAGCCGGGTTGCGACTGCCAACAAACTGGCGGGATCGACCGGCGGACTGACCAACCGCGATACCTTTCTGACGCGGATCGACGGTCTCCTATATGGGGACGATCCCAGGCAGGGCGTGGTCGAGGGCCAGAGATTCCTCCACCCCGAACTGCAGCTGGCGTTCACCGCACCGAACGGCTTCTACATGGTGAATGGGACCCAAGCCGTCAGCATCAACGGCCAAAGCGGGCAGGCTCAGCTCACGACGGCCCCCTATAATGGAAGCCTGGAGACCTATGTATACTCGGTGTTCCAGCAAATCGGCGGGCAGAATTCGCAGCTCCGCCCTTCGCAGGTGAGCCGCACGACGGTGAACGGAATCCCGGTGGCCTATGCCACCGCGCGCGCCAATACGAATAGCGGGCAGGTGGACGTCACGGTCTTTGCCTATGAGTTCGCCCGCGACCGGGCATATCATTTCCAGGCAATGACCGCGGCCGGGCGGGGGAGCGTCTTCAATCCGATGTTCGCTTCAATGCGCCGGATCACGGCCGCCGAGGCGGGCAGGATAGTTCCGCGGCGCATCGACGTGGTGACGGTGGGCCCGCGCGACACCGTCCAGTCGCTGGCTGGCAGGATGGCCTACACGACGGGCCAGTTGGACCGGTTCAGGGTGCTGAACGGACTGCGCAGCTCGGACGTCCTGCGCCCGGGACAAAAGGTCAAGCTGGTGGTATACTCGCGCTGACCGTTGCCAGCGCGGATACGCGGCGGCGGGGTGGTCTCCGCCGCCGCTGTGCCCGAAGCCTGCGTCTTACGCGGCCGAGTTCATGTTCGAGGAAACCTGATTGAAGGTGCTCGACAGGTTGTTGCCGAGGCTCTGCATCGCCGTGATTGCCGCGACGGCGATAAGGGCGGCGATGAGGCCGTATTCGATGGCGGTGGCGCCCTGCTCGTTGCGAGCGAGCTTCTTGATGAGTCTCATGGGTGGTCTCCGATTCAAGCGAGAACTTGTCACGGCCTGACTGGTCCTGACGACCCATCGCTACGCGAAAATACCTTCGAACAGCTTAATGGGTCGCGCAGCAAAAAGCGGCGGGGTTGCCCCCGCCGCCTTCGTCTTCGACCTGGTGCGTCTTACGCGGCCGAGTTCATGTTCGAGGAAACCTTGTTGAAGGTGCCCGAGAGGTTGTTGCCGAGGCTCTGCATGGCGGTGATCGCGGCGACCGCGATCAGAGCGGCGATGAGGCCGTATTCGATGGCGGTCGCGCCCTTTTCGTTGCGAACGAGCTTCTTGATGAACTTCATGATAGTCTCCTGGTTTGGTCTTCGGTACCCCACCCACACCGCTGTCTCATTCGGCCCGGGTTATCGCACTTTTCTCAGGGAAGGATTGAGAAATCGTAACCGTTTCCATCCCTGTTACGCTGAACTGCTCACGGCGTTGGAAACCGCGTTCCACACGTCGATCGCGCTCTGGCCAAACGAGGTGATTCCACCCAGCATGACCAGAAATACCAGCGCCAGAATCAGCCCGTATTCGACGGCTGTGGCGCCGCTCGAGTCGCGTCCCAATCTTGCGAGAAATCTGAACATCGAAAGTCCCCCGCCGTCTTCAGGCTGAGGCAGCAGGTCTAATCGCCAAGGTCTTAACGATGTGTTGCCGGAGCAAGGTTAATTGACAGAATTCCCGACATGGCAATGCGTCGTCGCAGGCGCGCTGCGGCGCAGCGATGGGCGCTGGCTCATGCACCGAAGGCCACGTCACAAGCACCATGGCGGGTTGTGGGAATTCCCTGGCGGGAAGGTGGAACCTGCTGAAATTCCGCGATTAGCCTTGGCGAGGGAATTGCTCGAGGAACTCGGAATCTCAGTCGAGGCCGCGCGTCTGGTTCCCGCCGGGTTCGCGGAAACGGCCGACCCGGCAGGGCCTCATCCGATCGTCATCCTGCTTTACATCGTGCCCGCCTGGAAGGGCGAGGCCACGGCGTTGGACGCGGGGGCGAAATGCGGCTGGTTCACTTCGGCCGAAATTCGCGCGCTCAAACGGCCGCCGCTCGACATCGCTTTGTGCGACGACCTGTTCGGGCGGGGTGAGAATGCGGCGCGGCGATAGCTATTGCCAAGACCACGCCGCCTCCCTATTGGGCCCCCTCCGATGCGCGCCCGTAGCTCAGCTGGATAGAGCACCAGACTACGAATCTGGGGGTCGGACGTTCGAATCGTTCCGGGCGCGCCATTTTGGATCAAAGGCACGAACGCCTAGAACCGCCGCCTCTACGCCAGAGGCGGCGGTTAGCGTTCGGAGCAACTCGCTGCGCAGACCACGAATCCGAACCTCCGTTTTGCTGACTACTTCGACGCGCTGGGCGACTGCCCGGATGTGATCGCGAGCGAATGAGCCGTCGCCCTGCCGCAGCTTTCTGCGCGCTGCCATCGCGAAGGCGCGAAGGCTCTCGGGCGTGATGGCCGGGCCGATCTTCTCAATATGGGCCACCGCCCGCTCGGCGTCGCCCCTGGCCTGCTCGCGGGTTGCCGTCAGTTCGGCGATTCGATCCTTGAGCGAAGGATCACTCACATCGATCACGCCATTCTCGATCGCATCATAAAGACGCTTGAGCTTGGCTTCGGCCTCGGTCGCTCGGCGCTCCAGATCGGCAACATGAAGGCGCCGCTGATCCACCCATTCGTCGCGGCGTTGGAGGATCTGATCCATCATCTCCTCAAGCCGCTTCGGATCCAGCAGGCGCCACTCCAGGTGCCCGACAACGGCTTCGTTGAGCCGATCCATCGGAACCGTGATGCCGGGGCAGCCCTTCGCACCCTGCCGCGCCTTCGTGGAGCAGGTGTAATAGCGATACTCGCGGCCGACGCTGCTGGTGCCGGTGCGCAGCGTCATGGCTCCGCCGCAGCACGCGCAGAAGCAGATGCCGGTGAGCAGCGTTGGGCCGCCCACCGCCATCGGCGGCATCATCTTCGGGCTTCGCGCCTTGAGCGACCGCTGCACCGCCTCGAACTCCGCCTCCGACACGATCGCGGGCACTTCCATAATGGCGTGCTCGCTCTCGGGCTTGGGCGCCTTGGTGCGATAATCCCGATAGCTGAACTTGTGCCGGCCGATATAGGTCGTGCGGGTGAGAACCTGATGCACCGCGCCCAGGCCCCATCGCCCGCCATCGCGGGTACGGATATTGTTGTCGTTGAGCCAAGTCGCGATGGCCTTGAGGCCCATCGGTCCGTTGTCATCGACGCCGTTTAGCGCCATCCGGTAGATGCGCCGCACGGTCTCGGCTTGGATCGGGTCGATCTCCAGCTTCTTCTTGACCTTCGCGCCGCGCTGTCCGGCCTCGACGATCCGATAGCCGATGGGCGGACGCGCGCCGTTCCAGAAGCCCTGACGCGCGTTCTCCTTCATTGCCCTCAGGGTGTGCTTGCCGTTCTCCTTCGACTGATATTCGTCGAATAACGTCATGATCTGCCGCATCATCACGCTCATCGGATCGTCACCGAGGTCTTGCGTGATCGATACGAGCTTCACCCCATTCTTCGCCAGCTTGCGAACGTAAAACTCGAACTGGAACTGATCGCGGAAGAACCGCGAAAAGCTGTGGACGACGATGACGGTGAACGTCGGCGGCTTGACCATCGCCGCGTCGATCATCGCCTGAAACGCAGGCCGGCGATCGTCGGTGGCGGTGTTGCCCGGCTCGACGAACTCGGCCGCGATCTCCCAGCCGCGCGACAGGCAATAGCTTTCGATCTGACGACGCTGGTCGGGAATCGATAGGTCGCTCTCGGCCTGTCGGCCGGTCGAGACGCGCAGGTAAAGCGCGGCACGCGCGGTCGCCGCCACCGGCACCTCATCCTCATCTCGTCGCAGGGTGGCGCCGGTCATGACGCTTCACTCCTCACTTCACGGCAGCGGCCCCAACAGCTTGTCCAGCTCTTGCCGCATGTGGCCTTCGATCGCGCGCAACTCCGCGTCGCCGATCGGAACGTGCTCCGGCCAATCGTCGGTGACCACGATCGGCCCGTCATGCTCGCGCGGCCGGTGCGAAACCCGGCGCGGCGCGGCGCGGTTGGTGTAATCGTGCAGGTCATCCGGGCATTCGGCCCAGCGACGAGGCGTCCGGCGGCGGAGCTTTCGCGGGAGAGACATTGCGGCAGGCTGCCGCGCAGCCGCGCCCCGCGCAAAGGCTCTCGCTTGGCGAAGCGCAGATAGGGGCGCACGGCGGCGGCCGTCATGCTTCGCCCCACGGATCGACGACCGTGATCCCGCACTCGGTGAAGTCGCGGACATTGCGAGTCGCCAGCCGCGCGCCGCGCGAGCGCACGATCGCGGCAATCTGCGCGTCAATCTGGCTGATCGGCTTGCCGCCCTGTTTTCGTCCGGCGGCAATCTCGGGATAGGCAAGGGCTGCGTCTGTATCGAACGGCAGCACGCGGCCGGCGAGATCGACCTCGAACATCGGACGCGCGGCCGCCAACAGGTCATTGCGGCGACGTCCGTCGGGAAGCAGCGCCAATCCATAGAAGATTTCCGCTTGGGTCAGCGTCGTCGTGAACACGCCTGCCATCGGCTGCTCGGCGATCCACGCCATGACTCTCGGTTCAGGCTCGCGGCGCATCAGCTCGGAAATGACGTTGGTGTCGAGGACGATCATTCGCCGAAGTCCACTGCCCGGATCGACTCGCGGGGCAGGTTAGGCAGATCGACGCCGCCCAGCGCGCCGAATCGTTCATGGATGGCTTGGCCCAGGTTGCGAGGCCGTGGGATTTCGGTCGAGAGCGCTGAGCGCAGGATGTCGCGAGCCTCATCTTCCATCGACCGACCGTGCATCGCAGCGCGGAGGCGCAGGCGATTTTTGATAGCATCGTCAATGTTTCGGATCGTCATGACCGCCATGTCAGCCTCCATAAGTCATTGACTGCATGTTAGTCGATGAAGAGGAAAATTGCAAGGTTGGGTTGGCGCCTCCCTGCGGGACCGCCGCTCTATCTCCGCTACGCTCCGACCGAGCCCCTGACAGGTCTCGGCCCTGCCGGGTGACGATCGGACTGGCGGGGTGGCGCTGGACGCGCGGACGGAACGCGGATCAAATGGGCGCTCTCTGCCGCTCCTGACGAAGCGGTCAGGGTGCGCGCGCTTTCTGTAACCGCATAGCACTCTTGCTCTGCCCGGAGGGCGCGGCGGCGGCTGGCCCCAGGCCCGCGCGCACGCCGCCACGCCGTTCCGGTCGCCGCAAGGGTGCGTCATTTGTCTGCGCCGATGGCGCGCTGAACAGCGGAGATCGGGCAAGGCTGCGCCGGCCCGATCGCGTTGCTTGTAGCTCTCCCCGTCGGTGGGGTGGGCGACGCTCCCCTTTAGGCCCGCCGCGCCGGGCCGCAACGCGCGGCAAGCCGCGCTTACCTCCTCTGCGTTCCGGTCCTGCGGATGCTGCCCGGCTCTGTCTGCGGGCCTGCCGGTCCGCTCCTTCGCCGCCCACCCCATTCCGGGGTGAGTGCGGTTTGAAGGAGAAGTGTGATGAACGCTGTGACCGAAACCGCAGCCGCCGAGCCTGTGTCGGGCGTGGAAATCTTCCTGCCGCTCGCCAAGCTCAAGAAGTCCCCGCGCAACGCCCGCAAGGTGCCGCATGGGGAAGCCGCTATCGAGGCGCTGGCCGCTTCGATCCAGCACAAGGGGCTGATCCAGAACCTTGTCGTGGAGCCGGAAACCAAGGAGGACGGCACGCCGACCGGCTACTATCTCGTCACCGCTGGCGAAGGCCGCAGGCTGGCGATGCTGCTGCGCGCCAAGCGCAAGCAGATCAGGAAATCCGAGCCGGTGCGCTGCTGGCTCGATACGGCCAACGATCCGTCCGAGATCAGTCTGGACGAGAACGTGACCCGCACCCCGATGCACCCCGCCGACCAGTTCGAGCGGTTCCGCGAGCTTGCGGATGGCAAGGGATGGGGCGCGGAGGAAATCGGAGCGCGGTTCGGCGTGTCGGCATCCATTGTGAAGCAGCGGCTTCGCTTGGGCGCGGTCAGCCCCAAGCTGTTGCAGGTCTATCGCGAGGATGGACTTACGCTGGACCAGCTTATGGCCTTCGCGATCACCGAGGACCATGCCCGGCAGGAGCAGGTGTTCGAGGGGCTGCATCACAACCGCGAGCCGTGGATCATCCGGCGCGACATGACCGCGAGCAATGTCCCGGCGACCGACCGGCGCGCAGTGTTCGTCGGCGCCGACGCCTATGTCGAGGCGGGCGGCAGGATCATCCGCGACCTGTTCAGCGAGGACCGGGGCGGCTTCTTCGAGGATGCGGGCTTGCTCGACATGCTCGCCGTCGAGAAGCTGCGTGAGATCGCGGGCGAGGCCGAGGCCGAGGGCTGGAAATGGACCGAGGCGCATATCGACTACCCCCACGCCCACGGGATGCGGCGCTTCTATCCGCAGGCCGTTCCCCTGTCCGACGAGGACGAGGCGCGGCTGGACGCCTTGTCCACCGAGCATGACGAGCTTGCCGAAGGCTATTCGTCGTATGACGAGATGCCGGAGGATGTGGCGGCGAAGCTGGAGGCGGTGTCCGACGAGATCGACGCGATTTCGGCCAAGCGTTCCGCCTACGACGCCAACGTGATCGCGCATGGCGGCGCGTTCGTCGTGCTTCACCATGACGGCACCGTCAGGATCGAGCGCGGTTTCGTCCGGTTCGAGGACGAGGCGCTGGCGGACCCGCAGCCCGAACCGGAGGCCGATGCCAATGCGACCGACCCGCAGGCCGGGGAGGACGAGCAGGCCGAGGACGGCGACGAAGACGTGCAGGAGATCGAGGACGAGGACGAGGAACCCGGCAAGCCGATTTCCGACAGCCTCACCCGCGACCTGTCGGCCTATCGGACGCTGGCGCTTCGCGTGGCGCTTGGCGAGCGGCCCGACATGGCGCTGATCGCGCTCACCCACACGCTGACCGCGCAACTGTTCTACAGCTATGCGGAGGCTGGTTGCCTTGAGGTTCGTCCGACCGTGACCCTCTTGGGGAGCCATGCTGAAGGGATCGAGGACACGCCTCTGGCGGCGCGCGCGAGCGAGGCGCGCGAGACTTGGGCCGAGCGGATGCCGCGTGACGTGGCGGACCTGTGGGGCTTCATCGTCGCGCTGGACGACGAGAAGCGGCTGGCGTTGCTGGCCCATTGCGCGTCCCGCACCGTCAACGCCCTGCGGTTGCCGTGGGACCGCAAGCCCCGGACGCTGCAAACGGCGGACAGGCTGGCGACTGCGCTGGAGCTGGACGTGGCGAAGGACTGGACCCCGACCGTGGACAGCTACCTTGGCCGCGTCACGAAGGCGCATATCGTGGAGGCCGTCGCCGAAGGCGTGTCGGAGGACGCCGCCCGCCGTATCGCGGACATGAAGAAGCCGGATATGGCGCAAGCCGCCGAGCAGCTTCTGGCCGGGACCGGCTGGCTTCCCAACGTGCTGCGGACGTCGAAAGCGGAGGCAGAGCAGCCCGCGACCGTCGAGGTCGAGGCCGAGGACGCGGAGGCCGTGCAGCAGCCCGCCGAGGTCGAAGCGACCGAGCCGCAGGACGCGGGGGAGGAAGACGCCTACGCCGTCGCCGCCGAGTAGCGGCATTGGGCCGGGGCCGCGCAAGCGGTCCCGGCCTTCCTTCGGGACGGTCCAGAAAATTCGCGGGCGCGCCCCTGATCGGGCGCGGCCGCTTGGCGTCCCTCGGCCGGGCGCCCGCGATTTTGGCGACGGGCGCGCGTGGCGTCTTGTTCAGAGAGGGCGTGGCGCAGTACCGGTTCGACAGGTGCTCACCGTTCCGAGCGGGGTCGCCGTTGGCGATAAGTTCGCACCCGAGCGGTCGGATCTTCCACCGTGGCGCTGACATACCCAGCCGTCCATCTGGGGCGGCGCGCTGCCGCATTGCCGCGTCATGTCAGTGTGGCTCGGTTCCGGCGCTGAGCGTGGACACGGTTCGAGCTGGTCCGGCCGCATATGTTGCATGGGTTCGACAATTCGGGGCCGCCATAGCTTTCCATCCCGCATCGGCGCGACCGCACGGCCTCTCGATTGGCTTGATCTAACCGGGGCCGGCTTCGCCTTGCTCGGCCTGGCGCAACGCCGCCGCGCGGCTTTTTTCCGCCGCCTTCGGCTTTGCATCGCGAAGCAAAAAAGCCGCGCGCCGTCATCCTCCGCTGCGCTTCGGCCGCAAGCGGTGCGCGTCCGATCATCCCCGCTTCACCGATCGCCATCGAGGCCGTGGCAGTCGCGGTCCGAAAGCGAAAGGAACTTCGACATGGCGATCATCGGCACCTTCACCCAGGCGGACAACGGCACCTTCACCGGCACCATCACCACCGCAACCCTCAAGCTCAAGGCGACCCTCCGCCCAATCGACATCGAAGGCGACAAGGCGCCCAACTACCGGCTGCTGGTCGGGACGGTCGAATGCGGCGCAGGTTGGAAGAAGACCAGCCGCCAAGAGCGCGACTACATCTCGGTCAAGTTCGACGATCCGACCTTCCCGGCGCCGATCTACGCCACCCTGTCCGAGACCGACACCGCCGGCGAATACGCGCTCATCTGGTCTCGCTGACCCCCAACGGCGCCCCCGCTCCACCAGAGCGGGGGCGCCTTGTCATGCTTCTTCTGGCTCCTGAGAGACGGACGGGCCGGAGGCCCGGGGTCATCTGTGAGGTGCTTGGGGCGCTGCCCCCCAGCGCCCTTCGGAGCGGCTTCCGCCCAGCTTCCACGCGCGAGCGCGTTCCGTGCAGCCGGTTCCCCGCGAAGCCGCCCACTCCGGTTGCACCCCCGGTCTCGCCGACGGGCAGGGTTTCAGCGCGGCGCTCCGCTGCGCGGAAACCCAAGCCCAAGGAGTTCAGCCATGTATCATCAGCTTGCCACCCGGTTCGGCCGCAACGCCCACCAGATCAGCGGCCGCGAGGCGCTCGACAACGAGGCGCTCTATCGGCACGTCCCGTCCATCTTCGCCCGCGAGGCGCACGACAGCCGGTCCGAGCGCTACGTTTATGTCCCTACCATCGACATCGTGGAGGGGCTGCGCCGGGAAGGTTGGTTCCCGTTCTTTGCGGTCCAGTCGGTGCCGCGCGATGGGAGCCGTCACGGCCATGCCAAGCATATGCTTCGCCTGCGCCGGGACGACGGAATCGGCAGGCCGGAGGCCGCCGAAGTTATCATCGTCAACAGCCACGATGGCACGTCCGCCTATCAGATGTTCGCGGGGATGCTCCGTTTCGTCTGCACCAACAGCATGATCGCGGGCGAGCGCTTCGAGGAGGTCCGCGTGCCGCATAAGGGCAACATTCAGGACGACATAATCGAGGGCGTCTATACGGTCGCCGAGGACTTCCCCCGGCTGATCGACGCGAGCGAGCAGATGAAGGAGGTCCAGCTTTCCGAGCCCGAGCAGCGCTTGTTGGCGGAGGTCAGCTTGGTCGCTCGCTATGGCGAGGACGAAAGCCCGCTCCGCCCCGAGCAGATCATCGAGCCGCGCCGCCGCGAGGATGTCGGCCGGTCGCTGTGGACCACGTTCAACGTCATTCAGGAGAATGTGATCCGGGGCGGGTTGCAGGGCCGCAAGCGCAATGCGGAAGGCCGCATCCGCCGCAGCCAGACCCGCGCGATCAACGGCATCGACCAGAATGTGACGCTCAACCGCGCGCTCTGGACGCTGGCAGAGGGGATGCAGCGCCTTAAGACCGCCTGACCATCCGCCACCGCAGGGCCGGAGCTCCGGCCCTGCGGCTTCGCCGTGCCGATCTGCTGCGCCAGATTGGCGGCGGCCGCGCGTCCCACGGTCCGCGCGGCCGCAATCGCGCTCGCCGGGCTGGCGCCCGGCTCGCGCTCGAGTTCTGCGAAGCTAGTCAGTTTCGGACGGGTCGACTTCGGCCACAAGATCGGCGGGCGTGACGCCAAGCGCCGAGGCCAGGTGAAACAAGGTGACCACGGTTGGATTACGTCGGCCCCGCTCCAGATCGCTGACATATTGCTGCGTAAAGCCCGACGTCTCTGCAAAGCGCTCCTGGGTAAAGCCCTTATCCTTTCTCAGTCTGGCAAAGTTCAATCCCACGAGGCGGCGCATGTCCATGCGCGGCAAACTGGACGATACACCCTATGTGGTTTATCTCATATAAGGTGTATCATCGAGCGCTGACCATCGCGACGATAGGTGCACTGAACGATGCGGGACTTGCGCATAACCGAGGGACGGATTCGGTCTAGGTTGGTTAATCGGGGGGCATGACGGGGCACGCCATGAGCAGATGTCAATTCGAGGACCGCGTGCCGGAGGCGGCGCAACTCACAGCATACGACGAAAGCCACCTCGCCGACTATCTGCGCCTCCTCGATGCCGATGCGGAAGGGGAGGACTGGCGTCAAGCGGCCACGTCGGTGTTCGGCATCGACGTGACTGCCGAACCCGATCGGGCGAAGGCGATGCATGAGAGCCATCTTGCGCGCGCAAGGTGGATGACGGAGATCGGATACGCGCATCTGCTCGGCTGCGAACGGCCGTAAAAAGGTTAGGGTTTCAGCAGATTCGGCAGCGATTCATTGCCGACTCAGCCGCGTAGCCGACATGACTGCGTGCAATGTTCGCGCTATCGCGGCGAAGTGACGCCGCTGATGTTCCATCCACCGAAATCCGCGCGGAGCGCGGTTGGGAGGATGAAATGCCGACGCCACCTGGGCGTCGCCAGCGACGCGCCGGCGGTCTGTCCGACGCGCTCGGGCGCGCCGACATAGCCGCCGAGTTTCTTCGACGGAACCGCACCTACCACGCCGAATATACGCAGATGCAGCAACGCATCGCGAGCGGCGCCGTCGCGAGGAACGCCGCCGAGGCGGCATTCGCGCGACGTTGGGGGTTGTCCTTTCGCGACGGCGCCGGATGATCTGTCAGAGCCTGTCGTCTGGCGCCCGGAGCTGACCGCCGTCACGGTCATTCTCGAAGCCGCGCCGGACGGATTCGAGACCGCCATGCCGGTCGATCCGCGTGCCCTCGGCGCGTTGCTCGCCGATGAGGCCGGGATCGACGGACGCCATATCATCGTCGCCGACGCAGCTGGAGAGCATCGGCTTTGGCTGCGCGATGCGACGCCCGGCCAGCCGCTCGCGGCGGTTATCCCGCTCGACAAGGACTTCATCACCCGTATCGCCAGCTTGCTGCGCTTCCACCGCCGCCTGCTCGGCCGGGTGCCGGGGCCGTTGCCGCGTGGTTGGCCGCTCACCGCATATCGGCTGGCGCGGCTCGACCTGATGCTCCGCGCGCTCGACCTGCGCAACGGCGGCGCGACCTATCGCCAAATCGCCGCAGAGCTAGGCCGAGAAGACGCGGCCCGGCTTTCCGCGACCGAGTGGAAGATCTCGGCCGCGCGGTCATTCGTCGTGCGGCTGGTGCGCGACGCCACCGCGCTGATGAACGGCGACTACCGCAAGCTGCTCCGCATCCGCTGAGCCGCTCGGTCAGCCGCACTCTTGGAGGGTGGTCGCATCCGTGCAGCCGCACATCTGCGTACTCCATCCGGCCCCTTCCGCGTCGGCATTTTCGTCTCCTGCCGCCACCGTCCGCAGGAGCCGTCACTTGTCCGATACACCCAACAACCTGCCACCCCGCTTCCTGCGCACGCCGGAAGCCGCGCGCTTCCTCGGCCTGTCTGGCCGGACCCTTGAGAAGCACCGCTATTTCGGGACCGGCCCCGCCTACCGCCGCATCGGTGGGCGGGTGGTCTATTCGGTCGACGACCTGCGCGCCTGGGCCGACATCGGCATCAAGCATTCGACCTCTGATCCGGGGCAGGACGATCTTATGCCGCGTGCGGATTCCGCCATCGCCCGGAGCCGGCGATGACCGTCCCGCCGTCACCCATCCGCCACCGCCAGCCCTCCGACGACGGCATGACGCGCGTCGACCTGACCTGGATCGAGAAACGGATTGAGCATTGGATCAGGTTCGGCCGCGTCGCCCTGGACGAGATCGTCGACCGCCGCCGCCGCATCGTCCGCTTCCGTCCGGGTGCCATCTTCGCATTCGTTCGCTGGGCGTCGAATGATTACGGCACGGTCAGCTCACGCATCGACATCGTGCGCGCGGTCGGTGCGGGCGAGCCCTTCACGACGCTGCCGTTCGTGCGGCCGGGCGGCGACATCCTGCTCAAGATCGAGGGCTGGCCCAAGGTCAGCCAGGTGCTCGCCGCGATCGACGCGACCGAGGCGGCCGGCGTCGACCCCTGCGACGCCGCGCCCGATCACTGGCGGCACGTCGGCAACCGCATCGCAGCCGGACATCAGCCGCGACCTTACACGCTGGAGCGTCATCGCGCCTGGCTAAAGCGCCGGGAGATCGAAGGATGACGCGTCGTGGATGGGTTATCGCGACTGCCTCCGTCGCGTCGCTGTTCGGCGCGTCATTCGCTGCCGTGGCGGTGCTCGACCCGATTCCGCGCGTCGTCTGGAACGCCAGCGCGAGCGCGCCGATCGGGTTCTATCGGATCGAGCCGTTGCCCGATCCGCCGCACGGCGCGCTGGTCGTTGTGACGCCGCCCGCGCTGCTGGCGAGCTGGCTGGCGGAGCGCGGCTATCTCGGCGAGCGCGTGCCGCTGTTTAAGCATATCGCCGCTAGGCCGGGGCAGCGCGTGTGCCGGATCGGCGCAATCGTGAGCGTCGATGCATGGCCCGTCGTTCGCGCCCGCGAGCGCGACGGAATGGGCCGCCCGCTGCCGGTCTGGCAAGGCTGCCGCACGCTGCGCCCCGGCGAGCTGCTGATGCTCAATCGCGATTACGCCGACAGCATGGACGGCCGCTATTTCGGCCCGCTGCCGGCCTCGACCGTGCTCGGCCGTGCAATCCCGATCCTTACCCGAACCACCCCCGACGCGCCACTCGTCTGGCGCTGACCCCGCTGTTCACCCCCAACCGAAAGGACCATCTCTATGCAGATCGGCAGCTTCATCCGCACCGCTAACGGCTTTGAAGGCGTCATCGAAAGCGCGGTGCTCGACATCCGCGTCTCCATCGTTCCTGCCGATCCGGGCGACGCCGACAAGGCACCGGACTGGCGCGTCCATCGCGGCGATGACGGCGACGGGCCGGAGATCGGCGCCGGCTGGAACGAGAGCGGCGAACGCGCCGGGGATTACGTCTCGCTGCGCATCGACGATCCCACGTTCACGCAGCCGATCCGCGCGGCGCTGTTCCGCATCGGCGACGACGACAGCGCTTGGGCGCTGCGCTGGAACCGACCGCAGAAGCGCCGCGACGAGGACTGAGATCGTGCGCGTCTCGATCATCCCTTGGTTCGCGGGGAAGCCGTCTCATCCCTTCGTCCCGCTCGGTCGCAGGCCGGCCGGCGCGCGCAGCGAAGATCAAGTGCGGCCATCGGCCGGCGCTCCGCGCGCACCCTTGAGCGTAGCGAGCACGCTGGCAGGCTGGCGGCGGAGCGGAGCCGGAGCGTTGTCTGCGCTCGCGATTGCGCTGCTGTCCGTTGGTAGCGCGGCAGCCCCGGCGTCAGCGCAGGATGTGACGGCCGATCGCGCGGCCGTCCGTCATCCCTATGCCGTCCATGTCGCTGCGGCCGCTCACCGGTTCGGCATCCCCGAGGCGTGGATTTGGGCGGTGATGCGCGTCGAGAGCAACGGCGATTCTCGCGCCGTCTCGACGGCCGGCGCGATGGGCCTGATGCAGATCATGCCCGCGACCTGGGGCAGTCTGCGCGCACGATATGGCCTCGGCGCCGACCCCTATGACGTGCGCGACAACATCATGGCGGGCGCCGCCTATCTGCGCGAGATGCACGATCGCTACGGCGATGCCACGGCGATGCTCGCGGCCTACAACGCCGGGCCGGGCCGCTACGACGAGTATCGTTCGCGCGGCCGTCCGCTGCCCGCCGAGACACATGCTTACCTCGCCCGCCTGGCGTCGATCACCGGCGGCATCGGCGACGCGCAGCTTGCCGCCGCGCCGCTTCCCGATCCGTTCGCTTGGCGCCGCGCCGCGCTGTTCGTGCGCGTGGCAAGTGCAGCCGATGCGATGTCTGGCGCGCAATCCGACAGTGGGATTGCGGCGACAGCCACGACGGCCGATCCGCCATCCGTCAGCACCCCGGCCGACAGCGTGACCGTCATTCCGCCGCGTGACGCTGCTCCGGCCGACACGCTGTTCGTTCCCCGCGCTCGCGCGGGCCGACCGCAATGACTGGCGGGCCTTTCGGATCGTTGCTCCCCCTCGGTGAAAAGGGCGAAGAGGCAGGAAGGTGCTGGAGGGGACGAGGGCAAGATACAAGCCGCACCCCGTTTCTCCGAAAAGCCAAGGCTTTTCCGTGGCTTCACATGGGGGTGTCGGTCGACGAGCGTGCCGCTCGGAAGGAAAAAGCTAAGGATTACAACGCGCCGAACGGCACCACGGGCGGCTTTCGGCGGAAAACGGTCCGGCCATGAGCGAGGAGCGCGAGTTCCGTGTCCGGCCGGGCAAGGCCAAGCGCAGCAAGGCGCAGGGCCGAAATGCGCGCGGGCTGGTCGCCGAGGTGCTGCGCATCGCCGCGATGAGCGGCGGCAGCCAGCGTGCGGGCTGGGGCGGATCGCGCCGGCGCGGCCAGTCGAGCTTCGGGAAGGGACGCACGGCCTTTGCGCGCAGCCGCCTTTTCGGCTCCGGCCGGCGCGTGCTGGTGAAGGCGCTGCCGGTGCGCCACCGCATCGGCGGCCGGCGCATGGCGCCGCTATCCGCGCACGTTGCCTATCTCAAGCGCGGAGGCGTTACCCGTGACGGCTCGCCGACGCGCATGTTCGACGCCGAGTCCGACCGCGCCGATGACCGTGCCTTCGCCGATCGGTGCAAGGACGACCGGCATCATTTTCGCATCATCGTATCGCCCGAGGATGCGAGCGAGCTGACCGACCTGCGCGAATACACCCGCGACCTTGTGCGCCAGATGGAAGCAGACCTGGGGACGCGGCTCGATTGGGTCGCGGTCGATCACTGGAACACGGACAACCCGCACGTCCATCTGCTCGTGCGCGGCGTCACCGACCAAGGCGCCGATCTCGTCATGGCGCGCGAGTATATCAGCCACGGCCTGCGCTCGCGCGCCGAGGAGCTGGCCTTCGCCGAGCTGGGGCCGAAGCCTGAGCATGAAGTCCAGCGCGCGCTCGACCGCGAGGTGACGGCGGAGCGCTGGACCCGGCTCGATACCGAGATCCAGCGCACCGCCGACGAGCTGGGCGCGATCGACCTGCGCGCCGAGCGGCCCGGCCCGGACGATCCACGCCTCCGCCGGTTGATGATCGGCCGTTTGCAGCATCTGGAGAGGATGGGGCTCGCCGCCGAGGGCGAGCCTGGCCAATGGGCCATCGCCGAGGGTGCCCAAACCAAGCTCCGCGAGCTGGGTGCGCGCGGCGACATCATCCGCACGATCGGCCAGGCGCTGAAGGATCAGGGCCACGACCGGCCGCTCGACAGCTATGCGATCGTGACCGCGCCGCCCGAGAAACCGATCACGGGACGGCTGATCGACAAGGGCTTGCACGACGAGCTGACCGGCACCGCCTATGCCGTAATCGATGGCACGGACGGCCGCACCCATCACGTTCGTCTGCCCGGCATCGAGGCGCTTGAGCATAGCCCGGCACTCGGCGGCATCGTCGAGCTGCGCGCGATCGGCAAGCTGGGCGAGGAGCGGCCGACGCTCATCCTGGCAACGCGGTCGGACCTCGATCTCGCCGCGCAGATCAAGGCGCCCGGCGCAACCTGGCTCGACCATCGCCTGATCGAGCGCGGCGCCGGGGTCGCGGACGGCGGGTTCGGCGCAGAGGTGCGCCGGGCGATGGACGCGCGCACCGACCATCTCGTGCGCGAAGGGCTGGCGAGGCGCTACGGCGAACGGACCGTGTTCGAGCGCGGTCTGATCGACACCTTGCGCCGGCGTGAACTGGATACGGTGGGCGCCAAGATCGCCGGCGAAACCGGGCTGGCCTATCGGCCGACCCAGGCTGGCGAGAAGATTGCCGGCGTCGTCCGCCAGCGCCTGGCGCTCGCCTCCGGCCGCTTCGCCATGATCGACGACGGGCTCGGCTTCCGCCTCGTGCCCTGGGCGAGCGCCCTTGAACAGCAGCTCGGCCGTCAGGTCGCGGGCGTCGTCCGCGACGGCGGCGGGCTGGACCTCGCGCTGGGCCGCAAGCGCGGCCTCAGCCTGTAACCCCAATAGGAGCCTTCCATGTCCGCGACCAAAATTCTCTGGGGCCAGGTCATCACCGTCTTCCTGATCGTGCTCGCCGGCGTGTGGGGGGCGACGCAATGGACGGCCGCGGCGCTCGCCTATCAGCCGGAGCTTGGGCCGCCTTGGTTCATGGTGTTTGGCTGGCGCATCTATCCGCCGCCGGCCTTCTTCTGGTGGTGGTTCTCGTTCGACGCCTACGCGCCGGCGATCTTCCAGACCGGCGCGTTCATCGCCGCGTCGGGCGGTTTCGTATCGATCGCCGTCGCCATCGGTATGTCGGTGTGGCGCGCGCGCGAGCTGAAGAACGCCGAGACCTACGGCTCGGCCCGCTGGGCGACCGAGCGGGAGGTTCGTGCCGCGGGACTGCTCGGCGACAACGGCGTCGTCCTCGGCAAGCTCGCCCGCGACTATCTGCGACACGATGGTCCCGAGCATGTGCTGTGCTTCGCGCCGACAAGATCGGGCAAGGGCGTCGGCCTAGTCGTGCCGTCGCTCCTCACTTGGCCGGCCTCCGCAATCGTCCACGACATCAAGGGCGAGAACTGGACGCTCACCGCCGGCTTCCGCGCGCGGCACGGACGGGTGCTGCTGTTCGATCCGACCAATGCCGCGTCCGCCGCCTACAATCCGCTGCTGGAGGTGCGGCGCGGCCAGTGGGAGGTGCGCGACGTCCAGAATGTCGCCGACGTGCTGGTCGATCCCGAAGGCAGTCTCGAGCGCCGGAACCATTGGGAGAAGACATCGCACTCGCTGCTGGTCGGCGCGATCCTCCATGTCCTCTATGCCGAGCCGGACAAGACGCTCGCCGGAGTGGCGTCATTTCTCTCCGATCCGTCGCGCACGATCGAGCAAACGCTGGCGGCAATGATGGCGACGCCGCACCTGGGTGAAGCCGGCGTGCATCCCGTCGTCGCGAGCGCCGCGCGTGAGCTGCTGAACAAATCCGACAACGAGCGATCGGGCGTGCTCAGCACAGCCATGTCGTTTCTCGGCCTCTATCGCGATCCCGTCGTCGCGCAGGTCACGCGCGCCTGCCAGTGGCGCATATCGGATCTGGTCGAAGGCGAGCGCCCGGCGACGCTCTATCTCGTCGTGCCGCCCAGCGACATCTCGCGGACCAAGCCGCTCATCCGGCTGATCCTCAACCAGATCGGGCGCCGACTGACCGAGGAACTGACGCCAAAGCAGAGCCGACATCGCGTCCTGTTGATGCTCGACGAGTTTCCAGCGCTCGGCCGGCTCGACTTCTTCGAGTCCGCCTTGGCGTTCATGGCGGGCTACGGCCTCAAGGCGTTTCTGATCGCGCAGAGCCTCAATCAGATCGAGAAGGCTTACGGGCCGAACAACGCGATCCTCGACAACTGCCATGTCCGGGTGAGCTTCGCCACCAACGACGAGCGCACGGCCAAGCGCGTGTCGGACGCGCTCGGCACGGCGACCGAGATGCGGGCGATGAAGAATTATGCCGGCCATCGGCTCTCGCCCTGGCTCGGGCACCTGATGGTATCGCGATCGGAAACCGCGCGCCAGCTCCTTACCCCTGGAGAGGTGATGCAGCTTCCGCCGGACGACGAGATCGTGATGGTGGCGGGCGTCCACCCGATCCGGGCGAAGAAGGCGCGTTACTTCCGCGACCCGCGGTTCGCCGAGCGGATCATGGAGGCGCCCAAGCCGATGAACGGCGCGGCCCGGCCCGACGACTGGACCGGGCGCGTCGCCGCTGCTGATCCGGCCGACGTGGCGCGGATCGTCCGCGCGCAGGAGGACTCCGCAAACGGGGGGCTGCGCCGGGAACCCGAGCTGCCCGAGCATGTCGCGATCGCGCCCGAGAAGACCGCGCCGCCCGCCCAGGAATTTGCGATCGTTGACGACGAGCAGGACGATGCCGCCCGGCAGGGGGCCGTGAGGCGGCGGATGCAGGGGCTTGCGCGGCAGGCATCGCTTAATCCCGGCGACGGCATCGAGCTGTAGGAGGCCGTCATGCGCGTGCGGCTCAATGTTTATTTCCCGCCTGCGCTCGCCAAGCAGATCGACGAGCTGGCCATCCGGCGCCGCATCTCGCGTTCGGCGATCGTGGAGGCGGCGGTGGCGTCGTACCTGTCACCGGACGGCGCGGATCGGATGGAGGCGGCGTTTGCGCGCAGGCTCGACCGGCTTTCACGACAGGTGCAGCGGCTTGAACGCAACACCGGCCTCTCGACCGAGGCGCTGGCGCTGTTCGTGCGCTTCTGGCTGTCGGTGACGCCGCCGCTCCCCGATGAGGATCAGGCTGCGGCTCAAGTGAAGGGGCGAAAGCGCTACGAGGGCTTCGTCGAAACGCTGGGCCGGCGCTATGCGAGCGGCAAGAGTCTGCTCGACGAAATTCCAGAAGATGTCTGGCCGAAATCGCCGACCGATTCGGGGTAGTTAGGTCCGAGAAATTGATGTTCCGGCGGAATCCCGATCCGCACTCCATAAGTATCTGCCGCCGCCTCTACTACGCCGCAAGCTATCTGTTGCGCACGGCCGGTTTCTGCCTCTCTTGATTTGCCCCGACAGCCGGGCGGCGGTTCGCCCGGTCCAATTGAGGGGCCAGTGCCTTGACCGTCCACCCAATCCGATCAGAAGCCAGGACACGCGGCGCAAGGATGCTCCGCACGGCGCTCGGGCCGTCAATCGCGGCCTGGCTCGACGATCCCGCGGTCATCGAGGTGATGCTGAACCCGGACGGTCGGTTGTGGCTCGATCGTCTCGGTAAAGGCATCAGCGACACCGGGGAACTGCTGAGCGCCGCAGACGGCGAACGCATCATTCGCCTAGTCGCGCACCATGTCGGCGTCGAAGTTCACGCCCGTTCCCCGCGCGTCTCGGCCGAGCTGCCCGAAGGCAGCGAGCGGTTCGAGGGGCTGCTGCCGCCCGTCGTCGCCGCGCCCGCCTTCGCCATCCGCAAGCCCGCCGTCGCGGTGTTCACGCTCAACGACTATGCGGCCGCCGGGATCATGTCGGCGGCACACGCCGAGACGCTGCGGCACGGCGTCGAAACCCGCGCCAACATCCTCGTTGCCGGCGGCACCGGCAGCGGCAAGACCACGCTGGTCAATGCGCTGCTGGCCGAAGTCGCCAAGACCGCCGATCGTATCGTGCTGATCGAAGACACGCGCGAGCTGCAATGCGCCGCGCCCAATCTGGTCGCGATGCGGACCAAGGACGGCGTCGTCTCGCTGTCCGATCTCGTGCGGTCCTCGCTGCGGCTGCGGCCTGATCGGATCCCCATCGGCGAGGTTCGCGGAGCGGAGGCGCTGGACCTCCTCAAAGCCTGGGGCACCGGACACCCTGGCGGCATCGGCACCATCCACGCCGGCACCGCGCTCGGCGCGCTCAGGCGCATGGAGCAACTTATTCAGGAGGCCGTCGTGACGGTCCCGCGCGCGCTGCTCGCCGAGACCATCGACCTGATCGCCGTGCTGGTCCGCGACGGGCACGGCCGCGGCCTCGCCGAACTGGCCCGCGTCGACGGGCTCGATGCCGCGACTGGCGATTACTGCCTCACCCCGCTTTCCACCACCCAACCGGGAGACCTAAAATGATTCATGCCCTTCGGCATGGCGCACGCCGCGCCATGCTCGCCGCCACCGCCAGCATGATCGCGTTGACCTTCGCCGTCCCGGCTCATGCCGGCGGATCGTCGATGCCGTGGGAAGCACCACTGCAATCCATCCTCGAAAGCATCGAGGGGCCGGTGGCGAAGATCGTCGCGGTCATCATTATTATCGTCACCGGCCTGACGCTGGCGTTCGGCGATACCAGCGGCGGCTTCCGCCGGCTGATCCAGATCGTGTTCGGCCTGTCGATCGCGTTCGCGGCCAGCTCCTTCTTCCTGAGTTTCTTCAGCTTTGGCGGCGGGGCGCTGGTCTGATGCTGGACGCAGCCGATCCGATCCAGGGTTTCTATGCGCCCGTCCATCGCGCGCTGACCGAGCCGATATTGCTCGGCGGCGCGCCGCGCTCGCTCGCCATCGTCAACGGGACGCTGGCGGGCGCGATCGGCCTGGGCCTGCGCCTCTGGATCGCGGGCCTGGTCATCTGGGCGATCGGCCACGCGCTCTCCGTTTGGGCCGCGCGCCGCGACCCGCAATTCGTGGACGTGGCGCGCCGCCACCTCCGTTACCCGAGCTGGATGCGGCCATGATGTCGTTACGCGAATATCGCAACAAGGCTGCGCACCTTGCCGACTTACTGCCCTGGGCTGCGCTGGTCGGCGAAGGCGTCGTGCTCAACAAGGACGGGTCGTTCCAACGCACTGCGCGCTTTCGCGGTCCCGACCTCGACAGCGCCACCCCGGCCGAGCTGGTGGCGACCACCGCGCGGTTGAACAATTCTCTGCGCCGCCTGGGTTCGGGCTGGGCGATCTTCGTCGAGGCGCAGCGTTCGCCCGCACTCGACTACCCCGAGTCCGAGTTTCCCGATCCCGTGTCGGCGTTGGTCGATATGGAGCGCCGCGAACAGTTCCGCGAGGAAGGCGCCCACTTCGAGAGCGCCTATTACCTGACGCTGTTGTGGATGCCGCCGGCCGAGGAAGCGACCCGCGCCGAAGGCTGGCTCTACGAGGGCCGCTCGACCACCGGCGTCGATCCGCGAGAGCTGCTCAAAGGCTTTGCCGATCGTAGCGACCGTGTGCTGAGCCTGGTCGAAGGGTTCGTGCCCGAGGTCCGCTGGCTCGATGACGCCGAGACGCTGACCTACCTGCACAGCACGGTTTCAACACGGCGCCAGCGCGTGCGCGTGCCGGAAACCCCGATGCACCTGGATGCCTTGCTGGTGGACGAGCCGCTCACCGGCGGGCTGGAGCCGCGCCTGGGCGAGCATCATCTGCGCACCCTCACCATCGTCGGCTTTCCGAGCGTCACCTTTCCCGGCCTCCTCGACGAGCTGAACCGGCTCGCCTTCGAGTATCGCTGGTCCACCCGCGCGATCATGCTCGACAAGACCGACGCGACCAAGCTGCTCACCCGCATCCGTCGCCAATGGTTCGCCAAGCGCAAATCCGTCGCCGCGATCCTGAAAGAGGTGATGACCAACGAGGCGAGCACGCTGCTCGACAGCGACGCCTCGAACAAGGCCGCCGACGCCGACACTGCCCTGCAGGAGCTCGGCGCCGACTATGCCGGCATGGCCTATGTCACCGCGACTGTGACGGTATGGGACCGTGATCCGGCCATCGCAGCCGAGAAGCTGCGGCTGGCTGAGAAGGTCATCCAGGGCCGTGACTTCACATGTCTTCCCGAGGGCATGAATGCGATCGAGGCTTGGCTGGGAAGCCTACCCGGTCACACCTACGCCAACGTCCGCCAGCCCCCAATTTCCACCATCAATCTCGCCCACCTGATCCCCCTGTCAGCAGTATGGGCGGGGCCGGAACGGGACGAGCATTTCGGTGCGCCCCCCTTGCTTTACGGCAAGACCGAAGGCTCGACCCCGTTCCGGATTTCCCTTCACGTCGGCGATGTCGGCCACACGCTGATCGTCGGCCCGACCGGAGCCGGCAAATCGGTTCTGCTCGCGCTGATGGCGATGCAGTTTCGCCGCTACGAGAATGCCCAGGTTTTCGCCTTTGATTTCGGAGGCAGCATCCGCGCCGCCGCGCTCGGCATGGGCGGCGACTGGCAGGATCTCGGCGGCATGTTGTCTGACGAGGCGGAGACCGGCGTGCAGCTCCAGCCGCTCGCGCGCATTGACGATTCCGCCGAGCGCGCTTGGGCGGCCGAATGGCTGGCGGCGATCCTCACCGCCGAAGGAGTGACGGTCGATCCGCAGGCCAAGGAGCACCTATGGTCGGCGCTGGGATCGCTGGCGTCCGCGCCGGTGGCGGAGCGGACGCTGACCGGCCTCGCCGTCCTCTTGCAGAGCCAGCAGCTCAAGCAGGCGCTCGCCCCCTATTGCATCGGCGGGACGTGGGGCCGGCTGCTCGACGCCGAGGCCGAGCACATCGGCGAGGCGTCGGTGCAAGCCTTCGAGACCGAGGGCCTGGTCGGCGCCGGCTCGGCCGCGGCGGTGCTCTCCTACCTGTTCCACCGGATCGGCGATCGGCTCGATGGCTCGCCGACGCTCATCATCATCGATGAGGGCTGGCTGGTGCTGGACAGCCCGGACTTCGCCGCGCAGCTCCGTGAGTGGCTGAAGACGCTACGCAAGAAGAACGCGAGCGTCGTGTTCGCCACGCAGAGCCTCGCCGACATCGAAACCAGCGACATCGCGCCGGCCATCATCGAATCCTGCCCGACGCGCATTTTCCTGCCGAACGAACGGGCCGCCGAGCCGCAGATAGCGGCCATCTACGAGCGGTTCGGACTCAATGCCCGCCAGATCGAGATATTGAGCCGGGCCACGCCGAAGCGCGATTACTACTGCCAGAGCCGCCGCGGCAACCGCCTCTTCGAGCTGGGGCTGGGGGAGGTTGCGCTGGCTTTCGCCGCCGCCTCCGCCAAGACCGACCAGCTCGCTATTGCCGACATCATCGAGGCGCGCGGCCAATCCGGCTTCGCGGCCGAGTGGCTGCGGCGCCGCGGCTGCGCGTGGGCGGTCGAGCTTCTTCCCGAATCCCAACCCGATCCGCTGGCCGGTCGCCGGGAAGATACCGGCCAGCTTCCCCTAGCATTGAAGGACATTGAGCCATGAAGCCCTCCATCCTGCGCCGCGCCGTGCTGGCCGGCGCCATCGCAACGTCGAGCATGATCGGCATCACCGCCGCGACGCCCGCGCACGCTCAGTTCGGCGGCATCGTCTATGACCCGACCAACTATGCGCAGAACGTCCTGACGGCCGCCCGGTCGCTCCAGCAGATCAACAACCAGATCACGCAAATCCAGAATCAGGCGACGAGCCTCCTCAACGAAGCCCGCAACCTGACCTCGCTGCCGTTCAGCCAGCTCCAGCAACTCCAGAGCCAGTTCCAGCGCACCCAGCAGCTTCTCGCCGAGGCGCAGCGCATCGCTTATGATGTGCGCTCGATCGACCAGGCGTTCTCGCAGCGCTACCGCGGCACCAATCTTGGCGGTTCGGATCAGTCGCTCATCGCCGATGCGCGCAGCCGTTGGGAGGCGAGCGTCGGTGCGTTCGAGGATGCGCTGAAGGTGCAGGCCGGCGTAGTCGGCAACATCGACGGGTCGCGCGCGACGCTCGACCGTCTCGTCAACGCGAGCCAGTCAGCCGAGGGCGCACTGCAAGCCGCGCAGGCCGGCAATCAGCTCATCGCGCTCCAGTCGCAGCAGCTCGCCGACCTGACCGCGCTTGTCGCAGCGCAGGGCCGCGCGCAATCGCTCGACATGGCGCAGCGGGCCGCCGCCCAGGCACAGGCCCGCGAGCAACTCCGCCGCTTCCTCACTCCGCGCACCGGCTACCAGCCGGGCAATGCGCGCATGTTTCGCGACTGATCGCCGTGGATACGAAGCTCCTCGCCCGGATCGGCGCGATCGTGTTCGTCGCCATCGCGATCACTATGACCGCGATCGAGATGAGCCGCGCTCCCGAGCCCTCGCGCGCGGAGCCAGTGGCCGTCGCCGACACATCGTCGGCGACGGACCCGCTGCTGATCGAACTGCGTCGCTGCCAATCGCTTGGGCAGGCTGGCGCGAGCGATCCCGACTGCCTGCGCGCCTGGGCAGAGAACCGGCGCCGCTTCCTCGCGCCCGGCGCGCGTCCCGCAGCCCGCATCGCCGATGGGGCGACCCCGCAGGAGAACTGACATGGGCGGCACCGGCGTCGTCGATCGCTTTCTGGATGTCTTCACCCGCTACATCGACAGCGGATTCGGCCTGCTTGGTGGCGAGGTCGCGTTCATCGCCACGACGCTGATCGCCATCGATGTCACGCTAGCCGCTCTGTTCTGGAGCTGGGGCGCCGACGACGACATCCTTGCTCGCCTCATCAAGAAGACGCTGTTCGTCGGCGTCTTCGCCTATATCATCGGCAACTGGAACAGCCTGGCGCGGATCGTCTTCGAGAGCTTCGCCGGGCTTGGCCTCAAAGCCTCGGGCACCGGTTTCACGGCCGCCGAATTGCTTCAACCGGGGCGCGTTGCGCAGGTCGGCCTCGAGGCGGGTCAGCCCATTCTTGAATCCATTTCCGACCTGATGGGTTGGGTCTCGTTCTTCGAGAACTTCATCCAGATCGCGGTGCTGCTGATTGCCTGGCTGCTCGTAATCCTCGCCTTCTTCATCCTCTCGATCCAGCTTTTCATCACACTGATCGAGTTCAAGCTGGCGACGCTCGCAGGCTTTGTGCTGATACCGTTCGGCCTGTTCGGCAAGACCGCCTTCATGGCCGAGCGGGTGCTGGGGCTGGTGGTCTCCTCCGGCGTCAAGGTGCTGGTTCTCGCCGTAATCGTCGGCATCGGCTCGACGCTGTTCGACGAGTTTCGCGCCGGCTTCGGCGGCGCGCAGCCGACCATCGAGGATGCGATGGCCGTCGTGCTCGCCTCGCTCTGCCTGCTCGGGCTCGGCATCTTCGGTCCGTCGATCGCCAATGGCATAGTCTCCGGCGGCCCGGCACTCGGCGCCGGCGCGGCAGCAGGAACCGTCCTTGCCGCCGGCGGCGCGCTGGTCGGCGGTGCTGCCGCCGCGCGCCTTGGCGCTGCCGCTGCCGCTGGCGCGATCGGCGGCGCGGCGCGAGGCGCGGCCTATACCTCCGGCGCCGCTAGCAGCGCCTATGCACTCGGCTCGGCCGGAAAGACGGGCGCAGCGGCCGCGGCAGGTGGCGCGGCAGGCGTCGGCCGCGCGGCAGCAGGGGCGGCAATGTCGCCGCTCCGCAAGGCGGCCACGTCCTTGAAGGACAGCTATCGCTCGGGCGGTCGCGCCGCCGTGACCGCCACCGGCGGAACGATCTCAGGCGGAGCGTCGGCGCCAGCATCTTCGCCAGACGGGCCGCCCGCCTGGGCAGCGGCGATGAAGCGCCGCCAGACCATGACCCACGGCGCAACCGTCGCCGCTCACACGCTCCGCTCGGGCGATGGCGGGGGCAGTGGCGCATCGGTCGATGTCAGCCAGAAGGATTGATCTATGTTTCGACGTCCCAGTATCCGCTACGGCCATACACCCGAACCGACGACCCCCTACCAGCGCGCCGCGCAAGCCTGGGATGACCGCATAGGTTCGGCTCGCGTGCAGGCGAAGAACTGGCGGCTCGCCTTCTTCGGCTCGCTCGTCCTGTCGGGAGGGCTCGCCGGCGGCCTCATCTGGCAGTCGGCCCGCGGCCACATCGTGCCCTGGGTGGTGCAGGTCGATCGCTTTGGCGAAGCACAAGCCGTCGCGCCGGCGGAGGCCGGCTACCGCCCGACCGATCCGCAGGTCGCGTTCCACCTCGCCCGCTTTATCGAGCAGGTGCGCAGCATACCCACCGATCCGGTCATCGTCCGCCAAAATTGGCTTCGGGCTTACGACTTCACCACCGATCAGGGCGCGTTGGCGCTGAACGACTATGCCCGGGCGAATGACCCGTTCGCCAATGTCGGCCGGGTGCAGGTGGCGGTGGACGTGTCGAGCGTCATTCGCGCGTCGCCGGACAGCTTCCGCGTGGCCTGGACCGAACGCCGCTATCAGGACGGCAGCCTCACCGGGACCGAGCGGTGGTCGGCGATCCTCACCGTCGTCGTGCAGCCGCCGCGCACACCCGACGCCCTGCGGAAGAACCCGCTCGGGGTCTTCGTCAATGCCCTCAACTGGTCAAAGGAGCTGTCGCAATGACGCGCCAACCGTTTCGTCGCGCCGCCTCGGCGGTCCTGCTTGCTTCCGCTGCCTGGCTTGCTGGCTGCTCCACCACATCCGCGCGTCCGCCAGCCATCGCCTATGACGATCCGCCAGCGGAAATCGCGGCGTCGCCCGCGCCAGAGCCGCCGCGACCGGTCGACGTGGTGACGATCCCGGAGCCGTTGCCGCTTCCCGGCCAGCTAAAGCCAGTGCCGGAAGGACCGCGATCGCCCGAACCCACCGATCCACGCGGCCGCGTCGGCGCAGCCAACGCCGCCGCGCGCGTGCAGCCGGTGCGCGACGGTTTCCTCAACGCCATCCAGCAATATCCCTGGACCGATGGCGCGCTCTATCAAATCTATACCGCGCCCGGCCAGGTGACGGACATCGCCTTGCAGGAAGGTGAGCAGCTCGTGGGGCCGGGGCCGGTCGCGGCCGGCGACACCGTGCGCTGGATCATTGGCGATACCGTAAGCGGGAGCGGGCCGGCGGCGCGCGTGCATATCCTCGTCAAGCCGACCCGGCCGGACCTTTCGACGAACCTCGTCATCAATACCGACAGGCGCACCTATCATCTGGAGTTGCGGGCGACGCCTTCTACCTACATGGCGTCGGTATCGTGGATCTATCCGCAGGATCAGCTCATCGCGCTGCGCAGCGCCAATGCGGCGGCCGCAGCGGCCGCGCCGGTCGCGGCCGGTTTGGACCTATCCGCGCTCAACTTCCGATACCGGGTCGAAGGCGACCGCGCGCCGTGGCGACCGGCGCGCGCGTTCGACGATGGACGGCAGGTGTTCATCGAGTTTCCCGCCGAGATCTCGCAGGGCGAGATGCCGCCGCTGTTCGTGACCGGCGCGGCCGGCGATGCCGAGCTGGTCAATTACCGCGTGCGGGGTCGCTACATGGTGGTCGATCGCCTGTTCGCGGCCGCCGAGTTGCGCCTGGGCAGCCGGCGCAATGAGCAGCGCGTCCGCATCGTGCGCGACGATGGACGGCGGGGGCGGCCGTGAGCGATCCAATCGACACGCCGGCGGTCGAGACGGCGGCGCCCCGCTCCGATGCGCAAGCCTTCCAGCTCAGAGGCGACCCGCCGCGCGTCATGCGCTTGTCGCGCAAGGCGCTCGCGGTGGTCGGCGTTGCTGCCGGCCTCGGCATCGGCGGCTCGCTGATCTATGCTCTGCGGCCGCCCGGCGAAAAGGCTGCGCAGGAACTTTACAATACCGACAGTCGTACCACGGCCGAGACCATCACGTCCGGGCCACGCGACTATGCGCAGGCGCCGCGGCTCGGCCCGCCGCTGCCCGGCGACCTAGGCGGTCCGATCGTATCGGCGCAGCAGCGCGGCGAGAACCTGCCCGTGCCTCCGATCGGCGAGCAACCAGGTCAGCCCGACCCCCGCATTCAGGCCGCCGAAGCGGCCCGCCAGCGCGCGCAACAAGAGCGCGACGCGGCTCGCACCAGTTCGGTCTTCCTCGGAAGCAGCGGAGGCGCGGCGTCACCGGCGGCCCCGCTTTCGCCCGGCCTCACAGCGCCGAGCCCGGTGCCTCCGGCGGCAGCCGATGCGTCGGCGCAAAGCGATCAGGCGGGAAAGCGGGCCTTCATGTCGCAGGCGTCGAGCGAGCGCACGGTCAGCGGCGAGCGACTGGCAGCACCGGCGTCACCCAACATCGTCCAGGCCGGCAGCGTTATCCCGGCCGCCCTTATCACAGGCATCCGCTCCGACCTTCCCGGCCAGATCACCGCGCAGGTGACGGCCAACGTCTATGACAGCCCTACGGGGCGCATCCTGCTCATCCCACAGGGCGCGCGACTGATCGGGGAGTATGACAGCGAGATCGCCGCAGGGCAGACCCGCGTGCTGCTCGCCTGGGACCGGCTCATTATGCTGGACGGCCGCTCGATCGCTCTCGAGCGCCAGCCCGGCGCGGATGGCGCAGGCTTCGCGGGATTGCAGGACCGAGTGAATCAGCATTGGGGCAATCTCCTCAAAGCCGCCGCCGTCTCAACGCTGCTCGGCGTTGGCGCGGAGTTGGGCGCAGACAGCGAAGATGACCTGACTCGCGCGCTGCGTCGCGGATCACAGGACACCATCAATCAGACCGGCCAGCAGATCGTGCGCCGTCAATTGAACGTGCAGCCGACGCTCACCATCCGGCCGGGCCACCCGTTGCGCGTGGTCATCACCCGCGACCTGGTGCTCGAACCCCTTGGAGGAACACGATGACGAAGTTGAAGTTGGGGCCACTCGCCGACGACCGGCCGGTGAAGCTCACCGTGGAGCTTCCCGCCGCCGTCCACCGCGATCTCGCCGCCTATGCCAGCGCGCTGGCGGCGGAGACCGGCGGCGAGGCCGTGACGCCGGAGAAGCTGGTTGCGCCGATGCTCGCGCGGTTCATGGCGAGTGATCGCGGATTTGTGCGCCGACGGCGTGACGCAAAAGGCTGATCGCCGCGGAGGATCAGTTGCCGAGGAAGCGCCTGCGGCGTTCAGCGGCATCAACCTTGATGATCGCTTCTTCGGCCGTGGCGCATTCGCCGCCACGGACCGAGCCCTCGCGGCATCCTGCAGCGACCTGACGGGCCTCGTCGATATTCGCCGTAAAATATTGCGTCCCACGCACCTCGCTCGATACAGGGGCCGCAGGCGGAGCGGTTGCAGCTATCGCGGCTTGCTGCGCTGGCGCGATCACTGGCCGCAAGAAAAATCCGCCCGAAAAACCTAAAACCAAGGTGACGAGCACGACAATGATTGTCTTGACTTGCGCCATAACAGTAACTCTAAGAACTGGCAGTATGATTTACTGAAATCTCTGCGCGAAATCAAAAGAGAGCGCGTAGCGTGCTTTTATGAATTCAAGGAAACGCCGCAGCGCCGGATTGTCGTTGTCAGCGCGCCAGTAACCGGAATGGCCCGTTAAGGCCGGCCCCTGTTCGCCGTGTATCGCTCGATAGATGACATCGGGATAGCGCGCTCCGGTGGAGCCTTCGCAAACGATGCTGATGCTAGAGCTTCCACCAAGAATGCTCAGCACCGTCTCGCGGCTCCCCTGGAGCATTCGGATGTCGGGCTTTCCGCTCGAAACCGCCAAACGGCCCAGCAACATATCCCGTAGCTCCGGACCGGGATCAGCGGCCGGAAGCAGAAACCGCTCGCCGCGAAGATCCGTCCAGTGGACCACGTCGCGTTCCGCGAGCGGATGCGAGAGTGGCAGCGCGGCTAACACTCGCTCGCTCCAAAGCGGCTCGCAGCGGAACCCGCTATTGCCGGCGGCACCCACGAGGATGGCAGTGTCGATCTCACCTGTATCAAGGCCGGCGAAAAGGATGCTGCGGTCCGCTTCGACGCATTCGACTTCGACGTCCGGGTGCGCGTCGCACCAACTCATCATCGTTGCCCGTAGATTGCCGGCGGATACAGAGCTGTTATGCCCCAGCACGAGGCCACCCGCGCGGCCTTGTCCGGCTGCCCGCATCATCGCCACGAGCTTATCGGCCGTTGCCACCATTGGTTTTGCGCCGCGAAGGAAGGCGTTTCCGGCCAGCGTCGTCGTTACGCCGGCGCGCGAGCGCTCAAAGATCGGCATTCCGATCGAGCGCTCCAGCTTCAGGATAGCCCGGCTGAGCGTCGATTGCTCGACATCGAGCGTGCGCGCCGCTCGATAGAAGCTGCCGTGATCGGCGGCAGCGATTGCATAGCGCAGCTGGCGGATGTCAAACGACATGATCCCGCTCGCTACTCTCGAGACGCGGCAGCGGCGCGTCGCGCGAGGCCTTGAACAGCACGATCCCCGCTTCGAGCCGGTCCAGAATGAAATTGTCTTTGCTGGCTTTGGCGGATTTGATGTCCGCCTTGGAAAACACAGACAGACACACCGCGCAGCGGTCTCTCAGTTCACGAGCGATAATCGCTTTCGCACGACACCACCGCGTGTCGTCAGCATAGAGCGTATGATTGACGATGACCCAAAACTCGTAGTCCGAAAAATAGAGCGAAGCTTTGTCCTCGTACCAGGTGCGCCGGGCGTAGGGTCCAATAAGCATGATCTTCAGGATTTTGCCGGAGACCGGAGCCGCCACGCCCTCGAACGAAGCGCCCGCACGCAAGATGCGCGTGATACGTTCGATTTCCTGCTGCTTTCTGCGGATGAGGTGCCCGACGCGAGCCATGACCACCTCGCGCGCATAAACATCCTCGATAAGATGATCCTGCCCGGGCATGTATCCACCTCAATTGCTGGTTCACAATTTCCGGAGATTGAACGGCAGGCAATCTTGGACAATCCCGCTGAACGGGGGGGTGTTCTGATCAAGTCAGGTAGTTGAGGCTAACATAACCGTCCCGAGCGGCAGCAAGCACGAGCTGACTTCGGGTCTTAACGCCATAGCGCCGACGAGCGGCCTCAACGTATTCATGGATCGTGCTGGGGCTAAGGCCGAGGATTTTGCCCATTTCCCACTCGGTTTTTCCGGCCGCGATCAGTCGAAGACAGTCGATCTGGCGGGGAGTAAGGGGGGCACCATGAGCCTTGACGACTCGGCCCTCAACCAACTCGCGCGCCCTTCGAAACACGATCCCGCCGAGGATTTGCGCCGAAGTAGCCTCAACAAATGTGAAAGGTGGGGCCTTTCGACGGGCTACGGTAAAGAAGGCTCCACGCTCTCCCGGAATGCGAAAGGGCACGGTATAGCCCGCATTGAGGCCGTGACTTCGGCCGCGCTCCAGAACCGAAAGCTGCGCGTGCGTAGGGGAAATCACCTCGCGGATGCGCTCCCAACAAAGACCGGTGGGACTGCGGATGCTGGCGGCATGAACAGGGTCATCACGATAGAGCCGACCGCTGATCACCTCGTCCACCCAGGAGGCCGGATAATTGGTTATCATCAAGCAGTCGGGAAGGTTTTTTCCAATGTCGCCGTCGTCGATGAGCGCGAACCATGGAAATCCGAATGATCGGATCGCCGCGTCGACAACTGTAGATAGCTGCGCGTTGGTCTGGGACCTGTCACAGGCCTTTTGGACTTCCTCGAAGTCTCTTAGCCGTGCAGAGTCCAAGGCGTGAACCATAAGCAACCTTACACGCTAATTTCTCATTTTTTCAAGCTCAAGGCCGCCTCGTCGTGCCGGTTTTTGGTGTCGAATTAACATGCTCTCCGCGCCCGGTTGATATGAGCGATGGCTTTGGACATGCGCTTCTGGACCGCCTTCTCGCTCAGACCTTCTCGGTTGGCGATTTCCTTGTAGCTCACGCCGTCGCGACGATGGGCGAGGAAAACCGACCGAGACTTCAGTGACAATCGAGCGAGCGAGGCCTGAAGCCGTTCGAGTTGATCGCGCGCTTCAAGAACGGCGATTGGATCATTTCCGGCGAGCTGCACTTCGTCAGCGGAAATATGGCTGGCCATCGAACGACGCGCCGCGACCCTGGCTCTCTCCCGTAGCAGATTTGAAGCGATCGTGCTGAGGTAGGCTTCTGGTCGTTCGATCGCCGTGTCAGGATTCTTTGCCCGCGCGCCTGCCAGCCGGACGAAACTTTCCTGTACGAGATCAGCGGCGTCTTGCCGCGCCCCGTGGCGCGCAAAGAAGCGAAGTAGCCGCCCGGAATGAGCACGATGAAGTTCTGCGAGCCCGATTGGCGAAGGCGTCGACCCGTTCTCGCTAGGAAATGGACGGACGGTATTATCGGCCGAGGGCGCCGGCTGGCTTGGGGAGGGGGCCATGATCACGCTCCAAATCGCGCCGTCGGCGATCTCCGGCGGCAGTTCGGCGAAAGTAGAAAAGGTGGTGATGACGCAGGCAATCCCTCCGAACAGAGGGAACCGGGGCCTGCGCTGCGGCCGGGGAGGTGCGCCTCCTTGCTGAATAAGCCGGCGCGTCCCCGTCTGTGGCAATCCTCACGGCTAAGGTATTGCCGCCGTGGCAGACACCATGTTCACGTGATTTAGTCTATGGCACGGGCTCCGGCGACCCAACGGTGCCATTTCGGGTCGCCAGTTCGCGCTTTCCGAAACGCGCATTTAGCGTCGGCAGAGCGAATAGCGGTTAGCCGATTATGTGGGGCGCGCAGCGCGATGTATCGCGGTACGTGACGCTGGAGCGCGCATTTACTGGGAAATCGTTCGATAGATTTCGTGCATTAAATGTGGCAAAACGTGCGATCCATCGTTATGGATTAATGCATGCGCGAACGCGGATAGGGGGCCTATAATTAGTGACGCTCGTGATCACCACCTGTACGAATCGTAAGCGCAAGCCGATTTCCGACGCTCTTCACATGGCCGCCCTCCCGCCAGCCGACTTCGATGGTCTGGCCCGTCAATGGTCGCAACGCCTAGCGGCCGAGCCGACGCGGTTCCCCGGGGAAGATATTTACGGCGGTCGCGGCTTTCGCGAAGCCGTCGCGGCGGCGGAATTACTCGACGCAAGACTGCTGGTCGTCTCCGCGGGTCTTGGCCTGATCGACGTTTTGACAGCGGTTCCGCCCTATGCCTGCACCGTGCTCGTCGACGCCCCGGACAGCGTCCGCTCGCGAGTAACCGGTGCGTTCAGCGTCGAGCGCTGGTGGGAGGCGCTGTGCAAGGTCTCTCCATTTGCGGTCGCGTTACGTGACGCGGTCGCGGACGCGCACGGGCCGATCTGCGCGGCACTGTCAGACGCCTATATCGAGATGATCGCGGAGGATTTTCTCGCCCTTCCAACATCGATGCTCGGTCGGCTCAGGCTCTTTACCCGCGCGCACCTCGATCGGGTTCCTGCCGCACTACAGCCCTTCGTCATGCCCTATGACGACCGGCTCGATGGTCCGGACAGCACCAATCGCGGCACACGCAGCGATTTTGCCGGCCGGGCGCTTCGCCATTTCGCAGAACTGACGCGCGGCGAGCCTCAAGGACGTTCGGCGGCCGAGCACGCCGCGGAGGTGTCGGCGACGCTGGACGGTTGGCGGATGCCGGCCAAGGTGGACCGCATCCGCCATGATGACGCAGCGCTGCTTGATCTGATCCGAGCGCATTGGGACGCCGAGCGCGGCAGTTCCTCGCGGCTGCTGCGCCGCTTCCGCGACGATCTCGGGATCGCGTGCGAGCAGGGCCGGTTCGGGGAATTGGCCCGGAAGGTGCGGAGTGAGCGCGCGTGAGCGGACGCGAAACTCTCAAGGTTCGCGCGGTGCGCGCCGAGCAGGCCGGCGGGACCAGTGTCTTTGCGTTCTTCCTCTATGGCGCCGACATCAACCGGGTGGCGGATATCAGCCGGATCCGCCGCGACGATCAGGAACTTAAGGGCTTCCAGCGCCGCGAGATCCGCGATCACGTTAAGGAGATCACGGCCTTTCTCGACAGCGGCCCGGTGCTGTTTCCCAATGCGATCATCCTTGCCATCTCGCCCGAAGTGGAGTTCGCCTCGGCGCGTGGCCGCTCGCCGGGCAATATGTGCGAGGTCGGGGATGCGGGCACGCTGTCGATACCGATCTATCCCGAGGGCCGGCGCGCCGCCTGGATCGTTGACGGGCAGCAGCGCTCGCTGGCGCTGAGCGCCGCCAAGGATCGAACGATCGCCGTACCGGTGATCGGGTTCGTGTCGGATGCGCTCGAGACGCAGCGCGAGCAGTTCATCCTGGTCAACAAGGCGCGGCCGCTGCCGACCCGGCTGATCAACGAACTGCTGCCCGAGGTGAGCGTGTTACTGCCGCGCGATCTGGCGGCACGCCAGTTGCCGAGCGCGCTGTGCGAAGCGCTCAACACCGATCCGAATTCGCCCTTCTTCGGCCTGATCAAGCGCGAGTCCGATGCGAAGGACCGTGCAGGCATCGTCACCGACAATGCGCTCATCGAAACGATGAAGGCGAGCCTTAAGACCCCAGCCGGGGCGCTCGGCCAATTCAAGCATAATGGCGACGGCAACGACACGGTCGCCATGTACGATGCGCTTCTCCTCTACTGGTCGGCAGTCCGCGACACCTTTCCAGAGGCCTGGGGCAAGCCTCCGGCCGACAGCCGGCTGATGCACTCCGCCGGCATCCGCGCGATGGGCGCGTTGATGGATACGATCATGCTGCGCGCCGATGCGGCGCCGGACAAGGCGGCGGCGGTGCGCACGATGCTCAAGCGCATGGCGCCCTTGTGCCGCTGGACCGCTGGCACATGGGAGGGCCTGGGCCTTGCCTGGAACGAAATCCAGTCGACCTCGCAGCACATCACCAAGCTCAGCGATCATCTGATCCACATCGAGCGCGATCTCGCGCGGGCGGCAGCATGAAGTTCATTTTTGCCGACAGCCTTGATTATGTGGATCCTGCATTCGACTTCATCGCCGATCGCAGCCCCGCCGAGCGCCAGCCCTATTGGGACGACGCCTATCCGCACGAGATCCTCGGCTATGCGCCCTATGACGGGGTGCTGGTCTCGCGCGGCATCGTCGGCGACCACCGCGTAAAGGGCAAATATACGGCCAGCCAGGCGCGCCGCTTCCGCCTGGTTGGGGCCCGCAAGTTTCTGCGCCTCGACAAGCCCGAGTTCGCGCATCTCGACATTTTCGGCGATTGCGGCGCCTTCACCTATGTGCAGGACGAGAAGCCTCCGTACACACCGGTGGAAATGGCCGAATTCTACGACGAATGCGGCTTCACCCATGGCGCCTCGGTCGACCATATCATCTTCGATTTCGACGGCGGCCTCGTGGGGCTGGCTGGCGGGTCGAGCAACGCCCGACAGCGCTTCGACATCACGCTGGAGAATGCCGAGGGATTCCTGCGCGAGGCCAAAGTGATGGACGCGGGCTTCACCCCGATGGGCGTGATCCAGGGCTGGTCGCCCGGCAGCATGGCCGAAGCGGCGCGCCGGCTGGTCGCCATGGGCTATGACTATCTGGCGCTCGGCGGCATGGTTCCGCTTAAGTCGCCCGAGATCAAGTTATGTTTGGAAGCGATCCGCGACGCGGTGCCCGCATCGACACGCCTCCACATCCTCGGCTTTGCCAAGGCCGACGATATCGACAGCTTCCACGGCTACGACATTTCGAGCTTCGACACGACGTCGCCCCTCATTCGCGCCTTCAAGGACGCGAAGCAGAACTATTATCTGCCGGGCGACGGGTTGGCGCTGCGCTACTTCACCTCGATCCGGGTGCCGCAGGCGATCGAAAACCCCAAGCTCCAGCGCGCGGTCAAGAAGGGTATATTCCGGGCCGAGGAACTGGTCCGGCTCGAGGCGTTGGCGCTGGGCTCATTGCGCGCGTTCGACCGGGATGAAGCCGGGCTCGAAGAAACACTGCATCACGTGCTCGTCTACAGTGCGCCTTTGGTCGAGGAAAAGCCTTACGAGGACTGCGCCGCGAACCCGTCGCTGGCGCGCCTGGCCGAGCGCTATCGTACAACGCTTGCCGAGCGGCCATGGAAGCAATGTTCCTGCAAAATCTGCCAGGATGCCGCGATCGATGTGATCATCTTTCGCGGAAGCAATCGCAACAAGCGCCGCGGGATTCACAATCTTGCGGTCTACCAAGATCATATCGAACGACTGGATTTGAAGCGTGCCGTTGAACCAAGTGATGACCTACCTCGCCGTCTGTGCGCAGCAGAGCAGTGAGCACAAAGTGCTCAGCTTCGTGGCAAAAGCCGCGGACGTGCTGCGCTTTGCCGCAATCGACCGGATCGGCCGTGACGCTCAAGGCGAGCTCAGCGGGTTCCAGCGGCCACAGGTCGCCGCCCATATCCGCGAGATCCGCGACTATCTCGAGAAGCCCGACGCAGTGCTGCCCAACCCGATCGTCGTCGCCTTTACCGATCGCGTCAGCGTCGAGGACCTTGGGAATGGCGCCGTGCAGTTGGCGATCGACATGAGCAGCAGCGTTCCCGGATTAGTCGTGGACGGCCAGCAGCGCTTGTCGGCGCTCGCCGATCTCGGCCGCGACTTCCAGGTCTTCGTCTCGGCGCTGATCTGCCGCGACGAGGCGGAACTCCGCCGCCAGTTCGTGCTCATCAACAATACCAAGCCGCTGCCCAAGTCGCTGATCTATGAGCTGCTGCCGACCGTCGGCGATCTGCCACCGCGGCTCAGCCGGCGGTCGGTCGCCTCCGATCTGACGGCGCGGCTCAACTTCGAGAACACCGCGCTCAAGGGCTATATTAAGCAGCATACCTGTCCCGAGGGCATCATCGCCGACACGGTGATGCAGAAGATCATCATGGAGTCGCTCAGCAACGGGGTGATGCGCGAGCTAATCCGGGGTGCGAAGGGCGAGGAACGCTGCGTCCGGCTCATGTCCAATTTCTTCGACGCAGTGAAGAAGGTCTGGCCCGAGGCGTGGCACGGCCAGAAGCCAAATACCTCTCGCCTGCTGCACGGCGCCGGCATCCAGGCCATGGGCGACGTCATGGAAGTGCTCGCCGAGCGCGGGGAGGCGCGGACGGTCGAGGATTTCAGAAGCGGGATGGAATGCCTCAAGGACAAGACCGCCTGGACCGCTGGCGAGTGGCATATGGATGGCGAAGTCCGGCGGTGGAATGGCTTGCAGAACGTCAATCGCGATGTCGCGCTGCTCAAACATTATCTTGTGGGCATCGTGAAGGCGGACCTGCGCAAGAAGGCCAAGCGGGCGCCGGCGCCGCTGCTTGAGCCGACGGTCGATCCATCATGAGCTACGCAGTCAAGGAGATCTTCAAGACGCTGCAGGGTGAAGGTGCCCAGATGGGGCGTGCCGCGGTGTTCTGCCGGTTCGCCGGATGCAATCTATGGTCGGGACGCGAGGGCGACCGCGCAACGTCGGTCTGCAAGTTCTGCGATACCGACTTTGTCGGCATGGACGGCAGCGGCGGCGGGCGCTTCGGCGACGACCAAGCCCTAGCCGATGCGATCGAGTCCGAATGGGCTGGCGCTCGCGCCGATCGCTATGTCGTGCTGACCGGCGGCGAGCCGCTACTCCAGGTCGACCAGGACCTGGTCGACGCATTACACACGCGCGGTTTCGAAATCGCCGTAGAGACCAATGGCACACAGCCCGCGCCGCGGGGCCTCGACTGGATCTGCGTCAGTCCCAAGGCCGATGCCGAACTGGTGCTAATTGCAGGCAATGAACTCAAGCTTGTCTACCCGCAGGAGAATGCTGCGCCCGAGCGGTTCGAGCATCTCGCCTTCGAGCACTTCTTCCTGCAGCCGATGGATTCGCCGACCGCCGCCGCCAATCTCGAGGCTGCGATCACCTATTGCACCCAGAACCCGCGCTGGCGCCTCTCGCTCCAGTCGCACAAGATGATCGGGATCCGCTGATGTTTGAGCTCAGCAAGCAATTTCGTTTCGATGCCGCCCACACGCTGGAACGGTCGATCGACACCGAATCGAGCCGCCGCATCCATGGCCACAGCTACCGTGCCGAGGTGACCGTGCGCGGGCGGCCCGATCCCGCGACTGGGATGATCGTCGATCTCGGCCTGCTCGAGCGCTCGATGGAAGATGCCCGCGATGCCCTCGATCATCGCTTCCTCGACGAGATCAACGACCTCGGCCCCGCCACGATGGAAAATCTCAGCCGCTGGATCTGGAACCGGCTCTCGCCCGAGATCGGCAATCTGTTCAAGGTCAGCGTCTACCGCGACAGCAGCGGCGAGGCCTGCACCTATTGGGGCGAGGAAGTCGCGGCATGACCGGCGACACCGGCGCGCTCGTCCTTTTCTCAGGTGGGCAGGACAGCGCCACTTGTCTTGCCTGGGCATTGGACCGGTTCGAGACCGTCGAGACCGTCGGGTTCGACTATGGCCAGCGTCACCGCGTCGAACTCGAATGCCGCGACGATTTTCGTGCGCGCGTTGTTGAATTGAATTCGGTGTGGGCCGCGCGGCTCGGGCCGGATCACAAGCTCGACCTCTCGGTGCTGGGCCAGGTCAGCGAAACCGCGCTCACCCGCGATGCCGAGATCGCGCTGCGCGCCGATGGCTTGCCCAACACCTTCGTACCCGGTCGCAATCTGTTGTTCTTTACGCTCGCCGCTGCGCTCGCCTCACGCCGCGAACTGCGGCATCTCGTCGGCGGCATGTGTGAAACCGACTATTCGGGCTATCCCGACTGCCGCGACGATACGCTCAAATCGCTCCAAGTAACGCTCAACCTCGGTATTGGCAGCCGCTCGGTCGTCCACACGCCATTGATGTGGCTCGATAAGGCGCAGACTTGGGGTCTGGCAAAAATACTCGGTGGCGAGAAACTGGTCGACCTCATTCGCACCGGCACTCATACTTGCTATCGTGGCGAGCACGATCGCTTGCGGGACTGGGGCTACGGCTGTGGCACCTGTCCGGCTTGCGAATTGCGCAAGAAGGGCTGGCAAGAACATCGGACCAGTTTGGACGAATAGCGCTTGCCGTTTTTGGTTGGTTCTCAACCCTCTGTCAGTAAGATGACCCCAACGGTGCGATTGTGGGGAATCGCCCTTATGGGGATACGGGTCTGTTCAGGGGGATGCTCGTCGAATTGCCCGGGCAAAAGGGCGTCGGGAAGCTGCAATCTGCGGCCGAGGGCCGCTGTGTCGTCTCGATCTTCCACTCGATCCAGCGCAGCGAAGATATCGAGTGCGAGGTAGGTGCGGTCGTCCGCGCCTATTTGAGCCCGCAGACCCGTGCCTATGTTCTCGACGACGAGCGTATGCGGGTCGGCCGCATCAGCGACTATCTCCAGCAGGAAAATGGCCTTGTCACTTATGAGGTCCGCTTCCCCAACGGGAAGCAAAAGGATTTCAGCGAGATCGACCTGTTCGTCCGGCCGTGGAATGCGCCCGAGGATCCAGCCGAAATGCTCGCGGCCGGCGCCGCCGAAAGCCAGTATCTGCACGACCGCCGGCAAGCCGCGCTGACACCGCTGCGGTCGCTCACCAGTGCAGCTCAAGGTCTGACGTCGCTGCTCTCGGCCGGAATCGACTTCGTGCCGCACCAGGTCGCAGCGGTGCGCCGCGTACTCAGCGATCCGATCCAGCGCTATCTCCTCGCCGACGAGGTCGGGCTGGGCAAGACAATCGAGGCCGGGCTGATCATCCGCCAGCATCTGATCGACAATCCCGACACCGAGGTGCTGATCGCGACCCCGTCGGCGCTGTGCGAGCAGTGGCGGCGCGAACTTTCCGAAAAGCTCCGCCTCGACCAGTTCGGCGAGCCCTTCGAATGTTGCTCGCATGCCGAAATCGAGCGGGTCGCGCGAACACCCGATGTTCTGGTGGTCGACGAAGCGCATCATCTGGTTGGACTCGAGGACGGCCCGCTTTCAGCATCGGCGGCTCGGTTGCGCGAGCTAGCGCGAGACGTGCCGGTGTTGTTGCTGCTGTCCGCAACGCCGCCGCTTGGTGAAGAGGCTCGGTTCCTGGCACTGCTCAACTTGCTCGATCCGCTGACCCATCCGCTCGACGATCTTGACGGGTTTCGCCTGAAGCTCGAACAGCGCCGGGCGATTGGCCGCTTGCTCCTCAGTCTCGACCCGGACGCATCAGGCATTGTCCTGCGCCAGCGCGGCGCTGAACTAGTCCGTAGCTTTCCCGACGATCCCGTAGTCCAAGATCTGGCACCGCAGTTGATTGAGGCAACGCGCGAGGCACCCGAGCGACTCGTCGACCTATGCGGGGCGCTCAAGGAGCATATCGCCGACAGCTACCGCATCCACCAGCGCCTGATCCGCTCGCGTCGCGCCGACGCCCAGGGATGGGAGTTTCGACCGCGCGGACCCGATGGCGGCGCCCTGACCCATGTGCGCACCGAAGGCGATCCGAGCGACAACCTGGCGGTGCTGCTTGGCACGCTTGAAGACTGGCGGTCGGCTGCGGTCGACTCGCTAGTCGATGGCGATGCGAGGGCGCCGCTGCTCGCCGCGCGCTACCGCGATCTTCTCGGCGCGGTGTCCCAAGGCGCCGACGCTCTCCGCGCCTGGCTGGCTGGCGTCATGCCGATCTTCGCCGGCGAGGCGGAAATCCTCGACGCGCTGCGCGAGCAAGCTCAGGGCTATGACGATGCCGACCGAACCGAAACGATGGTCGAAAGCGTGCGGAGGCTGATCAAGACGCTGCGGGCCGACGTCGATCAGCCCAAGATCGTGGTGTTCGCGACGGCTGAGGCGCTGGCAACGGCCTTCCATGGAGCGCTGGAGGAGGCGCTCGGCGACACACCGTGCTTTCTGCTCGTCTCGGGAAATGACGCGGGCGAGGACGGCGTCGCGGCGTTCGCGCAAGTGCCCGATGCCGCGGTTCTCATCGGCGACCGGACGGCCGAAGAAGGTCTCAATCTCAGCTTCGCCGATGCGATCGTGCATCTCGACCTGCCGCTGAGCGCTGCCCGGATCGAACAGCGCATCGGCCGCCTCGACCGCTATGGCCGGCGGCAGGGGATCATCCGTCACCGAATCCTCTTGCCTTCGGACGAAGACGAAAGCCCCTTCGCAGCCTGGCAGGCCTTGCTCGCCGACGGTCTGGAGATTTTCCACCGCTCGATCAGCGATGTGCAATTCCTGCTGGAGGATTTTGAGACCCGCGCGCTCGACACCCTGCTGATGACCGGGCCCAATGCGCTAGTCGCGCTAGCCGAGGAGATCAAAGGCCAGATCGCCGACGAACGAAAGTCGCAGGACGAGCAATATGCCCTCGACCGGATCGCGCTTGCAGAGGAACCCGTCGAAACATTCATCCAGGCTCTGGATGACGCCGAAGCTGATGAGGCGGCGCTCGAGGCCGGCGTCGATCAATGGCTGATCGACACACTGCAACTCAAGAAGCGGCCCTACGCCTGGCCCGAGGAAGATCCGTTCAAGCTCGGCATAACCAAGCAGACCTTGATCCCACGCTTGCCGTGGCAACAGCAATTAGAACTCGACGACAGCCAGCCGCTGAGCTGGAAGCGCCGGATCGCGACACGCCGGACCGCCGTGACCTTGCTGCGCCCGGGTACGCCGCTAATCGACGTGCTAGCGCGCTTCACGCGCTGGGACGATCGCGGAACCGCGTTCGTCACCTATCGGCCGGTTGTGGACTGGCTTGGCGACGCCTGGATCGGATTCAAGCTCTGCTTCACGATTGAGCCCAGTCTCGACATCGCCGACCTGCTCGCGCCGTCGCGCGCCGAACTTGCCGCGTCACGCCGCGCGCAGCGCTATTTTGCGCAAAGCGAGCAGACCCTGTTCGTCGACATCAATGGTGAGATGGTCGTCGATCCTGCGCTGCTCGGCGTCCTGTCCAAGCCCTATAATGGCCATGGCAAAGGCCCGAACGCCGACATCAATCTGGGAAGCCGCCCGCATATCCTCGCGGGCTATATCGACCCTGCGGCGTTTCCGGCGGTCTGCCGCCGCGTGCGAGACGGCGCGCGCCAGACCCTATCCGAGCAACCCGCGTTTCTCGACGCGATCACCGCGGCGGCGAACCTTGCGGCAAGCGACTTGCAGCGGCGCCGGAACCGCCTTCAGCGCCGCCAATCGGCGGGCGACAGGATGGCGCGCGAAGATATCGCGCTAATCGAGTCAATCCTGCCCAGCATCGGATCACCCGCGATCCGTCTCGACGCGATGGGATGTTTCATCCTGGGCGCGGCACTCCCGAGGTCCGCCAATGGCTAATCGCGACGGCCATGAAGCCTTTGTCGCGCTGAGCCACCTGCTCGATCACACCGACAGCGGGGCGGACTGGCAGGCCCGGTCGCCGGCGATCGAGCGTCTGCGCAGAGCTTTGGTCGATCCTGCGCGGCAGGCGAGCGCTCTCGATCTGGCCGTCCTGCTTCGCCAGGCCATGACCCATGAGCATGTTCGGCGCGGCGCGATGGTGTCGCCTGCCGTCCTGGTGTCACACCCGCGCTTCGACGGCTTCGCCGCGTGGGAGGCGGTCGGGCTGCGCAGCACCGCCGCCGGCGAAGCACGTCTGGTGATGCTCCAGCCCTGGCAGCCAGCATGGCTTGCCGGTGCCGGCGACGGGGTGGAAACCTTTGCCGCATCCGAGGCAACGCGCCGCGAGTTCAACAACGCCGGCTGCGAAGGCGACCCTTTCCTCGTCGCTGTCGGCCGCCCGTCCTACCGCAGTCGCGGGCAGCGCGCAGCAGTACGCGCCGCGCTCTCGACCCCTGCCGGCGGCAGCCTCGTCGTTGCGCTGCCGACCGGCGAGGGCAAGAGCATGATCTTCCAGCTGGTCCAGATGGTCGGCTTTGTCGGCGCCGACCAGGCGGAGAACCGTGGCATCACCTTGGTGATCGTTCCGACCGTCGCGCTCGGGGTCAATCACGAACAGGAAGCGGTCAATGTCTGTGGCCTGTCGCCGCCGCTCGCATTCCAGGGCGGCAACGACGTCCAGAACAATATCATCGCCGAGCGGATCGCGAACGGGACCCAAGGTCTCTGCTTTGCGTCGCCCGAAGCGGCGTGCGGCCGTCTGCGCGAGCCATTGCGGCGCGCGGCCGAAGCGGGACTGTTGCGGGCCCTGGTGATCGACGAGGCCCATCTCGTTGATCAATGGGGCACCGGCTTTCGGACCGAATTCCAGGAACTGAGCGGACTACGACGCGAATTGCTATCGGCGGCGCCGGCCGGCCAAGCGCTGCGCACTATTATGTTGTCGGCGACGCTCACCGATTCCTCGCTCGAGACCTTGCGCTCGCTGTTCGGCGCCGAAAGCAATTTCGAAAGCCTGGCTGCGGTTCAGTTGCGGCCCGAACCGGATTATTGGATCGCAGCATCCGCCACCGAGGCCGGACGCATCGCCCAGGTTCTCGAGGCCCTTCATCATGTGCCCCGGCCGGCCGTTCTCTATGTCACCGAAGTTGCCGCCGCAAACGCTTGGTATGCGCGGCTCATCGAGGCGGGCTTCCGGCGCGTGCGTAAACTTCATGGCAAGACCGGGCGCGCCGAGCGAGAGGAGATTGTCGGCCAGTGGCGCGACGGCGCACTCGATATTGTCGTCGGAACTTCCGCATTCGGGCTTGGCATCGATTACGGGCATGCCCGCAGCGTGATTCATGCCTGCGTTCCAGAGACGCTCGATCGCTTCTACCAAGAGGTCGGGCGCGGCGGGCGCGACGGCAAGGCTGCGCTTTCGCTGATTGTGCCGACAGACAAAGACATGGGGATCGCCGAGCGCATTAACGCCCAGCAAGTCATCAGCATTGATCGCGGCTACCACCGCTGGTCTGCGATGTTCGCGCGAAAGACCAGCCTTGGGAACGGACGCTTCGCCGTGCGGATCGACGGCCGACCCGGCACCGATGAACGCGACATCGACATGTTCGGCGATGCCAATACCGACTGGAATTTGCGCACGGTCGCCCTGATGGCGCGTGCCGGCATTCTGCGACTGCTCGGCACACCCTATCCACGGGTCGAACAGGAGGGCGACTGGCTCGAGATCGAGATCATCGACGATCACCATCTCGACCTGGCGCTATGGCAGTCGCGTGTCGAACCCGTGCGCCGGGTCGGCTGGCTTGCCGCCAAGCGCAATCTCGACCTTATGCGCGAATATCTGCGCAACGATCGCTGTCCGGCCGCGATCCTTGAAGATTTGTACGGTGCGAACCGGGTTGGACGGACGTGCAGCCGCTGCAGTCGGTGCCGGTCTGACGAGGCTTGTCGCCTCAATAGCGTAGCAGTCGGCGAACCGCGCGGCCCCTGGACCGAGCCGCTCGATCCGCTGGTGGCCAATCTTCTCGATCGCGATCTCCGGCTTTTGGTCAGCTACGATCCCGGCGACCTCGCACGCAACGCGTCGCGCCGGCTTGGTGACACGCTGCAGCGCCTAGCGCAGGCCCGTCTCGCCAAGTTGATCACGCTCGGCCCGCAGCCGTTCGACATGGACCGGGTTCTCAAATTTGCGGAAAAGTTGGCATTCTTCGTCAGCGACCTGTCCTCGCTTGCCTTATCGCGCCTTCCGCGTGGCCCGGAACTTGTCATGGTCGGCGACCGGCAAACACTCGAGCCGCAGAACCTCGCGCCGCGGCCTGACAATCCCCGCATCTTCCTCGCGCCGATCGATCAGCCCGCTCCGGATGGACGCAGGTTGAAGGATGTCTTTGGCGGTCGGACGCTGACGCTGGACGAGTTTAATGCAAGAGTAGCGCAATGAGTATAATTACAACTGCCCAAGCTGTTCCGAGTCGATTGTTCGCGATCTATTCCGCCTTGTTCGACAGCGAAAATGGCGAAGCCAAAGACCGGATCGAGGCTTGGGCCACGCCGCCGTCACTCAGTGGACGCGGCGGAGATGATGATGGCGAGTCGACCACGACCTTGTTCAGCAACACGCTTGCCGAAGCACGGCGCATCGGTCTGGTCGAAGAGGTTGAGGACAAGTTGCGTCTGACCGCCGACGCGCGCGGCGGCGGGAAAAAGGGCAAGGGTAGCGAGACGTTCTTCTTGGCTTTCATGCGGCGCACCTTGTTCGATCCGACGCGCGCAGCCGAAACACAGCAAGCCGGCTTCATGGTCGCCCTGTCCTGGTTTCTGAGTTCCAGCCCGCTGCGGCCGATGAATTTCTCCGAGGCGCCGCAAAACAATCTAAAAGCGCAGATCGGGGATCAGGCGCCGAAGACCGAATTGACCTCGCTCAATCGCTACCAGAACTTCCTGTATTGGGCGCGCTATCTCGGCTTCGCCACCATCGTCGGCGGTGGCAGCGATGCCGAGGACGTCACCTCGCGCCGGGTGATCCCCGATCCGGTTAAGGCAATCGAAAGCGCGCTCCCCGCCATCTTCTCCGAGGGCAACGACCTGCCGATCGAGCAATTCATGACGCGGTTGGCAGCGATCTTTCCGGTCTTCGAGACCGGCAGTGTTCGCCAGGACTATGAAGCCATGCGGCTCACCCCGCTGGCGGACGGCGACAAGCGTCTGTCGATCACCACCAGCCTGGCGCTGCAGCGGCTTGCCGACCGCCAGCGCCTGACTATGGCGACCGTCGCCGACGCACCCGGCCGTATTCTCGATTTCGGCCCGCGCGAAGGTCGTGTGAGCCGCATCACGCTGCGAGAGGCGGCATGATGCGCAATTTTCTCTGCTGGGATCCTGGTGCCGTCCGCCAGGTGATCAATCCATTCGCCGAGCATATCAGCGATAGCCTTTTCCGCGCGGTGCACAGCGACTGGGACCTCAAGGTCAGCCCGCAGGTCGGCAAGTCGTTCCAAGAGATCGGCGAGGCCTCGTGGGCCGACATGACGCCGCCTGCCTTTCTCGCGGATTTTCTGCGCGAGGACCGGCCACATGCACTGGCGGCAATCCTCGGCGAAACGGGCTCGGGCAAGTCGCATCTCGTTCACTGGATGCGGCTCAACATCAAGCCGACCAGGGAGAGGGTCGTCCTGGTGGTGCGCAAATCGGGCACGTCGCTGCGCAACATCGTCAAGATGCTCATCGGCGAATTACCCGCCGAGCAGCAGGCGAGTTTCCTCGAAACGCTGCAATCGGCGGGCGATGGAACGCAAAGCCGGGCCGACCAGAAGCAGCAATTGCTCAACGATCTCGCGCAGGTGATCCGCGAGGAAGTCCTGCCGACCGACGCCGACGAAATCGAGGAGGGGCTTGCGAGCAGCCTGCCCGATCTGTTCCAAGATCCGCATATGCGCAAAGCGCATTTCCTGGGCGACAACACCGTCATCGCCGAGATCGTCGACCACATCTTTGCGCCGTCCAACGCAAAGGATCGTCCCGATCAACGCCGCGTCTTCGTCGAGAGCGACTTGCCGCTTGGCGGCATGGACTTCGCGCATGCCTCGCGCCTTGCGCGAGACGCCATCGACCTCATCGAAATCGACCCCGCGGTACACCTTCCGCTCGCGATCCGGATCATCAACCGCAATCTTGATCGCGCCGTAGCACGAACCTTGAGTTTCTCTGGCGACCGGGTCGAGGAACTGATGACCCGCTTGCGCACCTACCTCAAATCGCAGGGCCAGGAACTCGTCCTTCTCGTGGAGGAATTCGCGCGCCTTCAAGGCATCGACCGGGCGCTGCTGCAGGCAATCACCTCACAGGGCGACGAGCGCCAATGCAAGATGCGAACAGCGATCGCGGTCACCACGGGCTTCTTTCAGAGCGTGGCCGAGACTGCCTATATGCGCACGACCCATATCGTCGACATGGATCGGTCCGCCGGCCGGGCCGAGGGCCGGTCGGTCACTAAGGCTTCGCTCAGCCAGTTCACCGCGCGCTATCTCAACGCCGTACGGCTTGGTCGTGACGGCATCACCCAGTGGAGCGACGCCGCGGCACCGGGCGAAAGCCCGCGCTCCAAGTGCGACATGTGCATCCATCAGACCGAATGCCACGCCATATTCGGTGAGGTCGACGGCTATGGCCTCTATCCATTTACCCCGGAGGCCTTGTGGAACGCCGCGTCGCGTGCCGATGCTTCGATGCCGGAGCGGCTCAACCCCCGCGTCCTTCAGAACGACCTGCTCGTCGAGGTGCTCGACAATTTCGGTCCCGAAATCGCGACCGGCACATTTCCGCCGTTCAAGCTTCTCGAGAAGCTCGGCGGCATCACGGCACTCCCCGCCGTCGCTCAAGCCGAGCTGCGCAATCGCAATCCGCAGAATTACCAGCGCTGGGCATCATTCCTCGAACTCTATGATGGCACCGGCACGATCGCCAATCTCGACGAACGCCTTCGCGCAGCGTTCGAGGTTCCCGAGATTCCGGGCGCCGACGCGGCAAAGCCGAGCCAGCCAACGGCCGACACGCCGACTCTTGAAGCGCCGCAGCGTAACGTTGCCAGCAAGGAAGATCTGCTTATCGAGCAATGGATTGGCGGGCAGGGGCTCGACCAATCCATTGCAAACAATCTCAGATTGCTGGTCTATTCGGCCGTCTCCAATGCCATCGATTGGGACATGGTCGGGCTGGCCAAGGCGAGTTTCGTGGGTCGAACCGGTAAGGCGTTCCAAACAGCGAGCATCAGCTTCGATCGCCAAACGACGCAGGTGCGCACCGACCTGCAGGTCAAGCTCGTAATCCCGGGTACTCTTGTGCAGCCCGAAACGGCGGCAGCGGCCCTCCAGGGCGTGCTGCGCGCCAGCAAGGATCAGTTCCGCTGGGAATTCCCCAACGGCGAAAAGATGCTCGGCGCCTTCCTCGATTGCGTCGAGATCTGGGCGAAGGATGTCGAGGCGCAATTGCGCGACATCTGCCAGCCGACGCCGCAGTGGAACCAGGCGGCCGCAGCGGTCGAACTTCTCTGCGTCGGCGCGGCGATCGGCGGCAAGATCAAGCCCGACGCGAAGATCGCCGACATGATCGACGCAGCGTTCAGCGCACAATGGGCAAGCGAGTGCGCGAGCACGGCACCCGAAATGAAGGCGCTGTACGACAAGCTGACAAGACAACGCGAAAAGCTGGTGGGAATCGCACAATCCCAGATGTCGAGCATGAAGGGCGGCCGAGCCGGTGCAATGCTCAATCCCGGCCGCATCCTCGGTCCTATCCGCGAATTTCGTCAGGCCAAATGGCAGTTGCGCCTTCAGCCCCCCGATGGTGAGACACAAGAGCCCGCCAAACTCTATCGCGAGACGAGGGACGCGCTCCCCACGGCAGCGAACTCTGAGATGGCGGTCCGCAAATCCTGGCTCAATGCGATGCAAGACGCGTTCGGCGCGACTGCTACGCGCGCCTCTATCGTAACGACGCTCGATGCAGCGCGGCAGGCCGTGGCTGACGCCGGTATCGGCACCAGCACCACGGGACGCGTTTTGACCGACGCGCTCGACCGCTTCAGGACCGTATATTTCGATGACTCGCTGGCTGCTGCACGGGCACTTGGCAGCGAAGGCGATGCGGTTGCCGCGCTTCCTCATTTTGGTCGAGGCCGGCGCGGCGCGGTCGATGCGGGGACCGCTCTGGTTGCCGCGGCGCAAGCCTTTCTCGATACCGTTGACGACAATATCGGAGCGACCAGTCAGAGTCTCGATGCCAAGCACGGCGCAGTGGCGGCCAGTCTCGATCAGATCGATACAGCTCTTACCGCGATCGAAGCCGATTTGATCGCGATGGCGACGATTGACGGGGAGCAAGCCGATGCTGCTTGACCGCGCCGCCACGCTCGCAACCAGGATCAACACCTACCAGAAGCTCAAGAATAGCGCCGCCGAAGCCGAACAATTCGGTACGCGCGCGAAGCAGTTCGAGACCGCTTCGCTGCTCATGGCGAGGCTTCGCGAGACGCTAACCGCCCTTGCGGAAGCCGGTATTCGGGTCGATTTCGAGCCAAGCGACGGTCTCGGCTATGCCGACAAGGCGCGCACGTTGCGCGAAGCGATCAAGGAGGATCCAGCAAAGGTCAACGACCCGCCGTTCGACATCAAGCACGCCTTTACCGACCGTCTCAACGGCATCGCCAGCGCGGGGCACAAAGCGGCAAGCGCTGCGTGGAAAACCTATGTCGATAAGCGCGCCGCTTTTGGCGCCGATGACGTCTTGAGTGCGCTCGGCCAAGTGCCGCAATTTCGGGTGAGCGTCGCCAAGATACGGCAGATCCGAAGCGAGGTAGCGACCTTTGGTGCCAGCCTGCCTGCGGACCCCAAGGCGGCGATTGCCAGTCTCGACACGCTCGTCAGCCAGCACGAAGCGGCATGGAACACACTTGCGGCGTCCGATATCCCGTCAAGCGTCGTCGCCTTCATTCGCGCCGCAGCCAATAGTGAGGCCCTTTTAAGCGCTTATACGTCCGAAGTGCAGACGTGGCTCGAGAGCCGCAACTTGCTCGGCGCGTTCCGCATCAAGCTGAGGTAGGCACGATCATGCCCGTGTCTAACCATGCCCTCGCGGTGCTTGACCGCATCGAAGCCATTGAGATGCGCTCCCTCGAATGGGGGTTCACCGATGGCGCTCTCAGCGAGGAGGAAGCCTTCCATCTGGGCGATCAGGTGTGCGCGGCGGCAGGAGTAAGTGGTACCGATGGGCAGGACCTCATCGAGGAATTGATCGACGCGAAACTGATCTTCGAGATGGCGAGCGTCGGTGGCGACGTCCGTATCCGGTCGCGCTTTGCCGAAATGATGCGGTTGCTAGCTGCCAACCGACAGCTTTTCCCCAACAAGCCCTGGCAGGGCGCGCCGTCACTCGTCGCCGATTTTCGCGTCGACTGCCGGCCGCGGCGCTTTCCCGAGCGACGGCGTTTGCCCGCCGATATCCTCACTGAGCATGCATCAGTGCTGGGCGGGTCACAACTGCGTGAGGACCTCTGGCGGACGCTGACCTCGCGCGACGGAATGAAGCTTGCCGGCTTTCAGGAGCGCGCGGCGCTGCGTCTGTCGGCCGCGACGGACGATGGCGGCACGATCGTCACCGCCGGCACCGGCAGTGGCAAGACCATCGCCTTCTACCTGCCCGGAATGATCCGCATCGGTGAAGCGATCGATGCCGATCATTGGGTCAAAGCGATCGCGATCTACCCGCGAATTGAACTGCTCAAGGACCAGTTTGCCGAAGCGTTTCGCATGGCGCGGACGATTGATCAGACACTTGCCGCGCACGGGCGTCGGCCGCTGATCATCGGCGCCTTGTTCGGCAAGACACCGACCCGTGCCACCCGGCAGGAACTGATCGATAAGAGTTGGGTTCGGCGCGGCGAGGACTTTGTCTGCCCCTGGATGCGCTGTCCGCACTGCGACGGCGAGCTTGTCTGGCGCGGCGTTGACATCGCCGTGACCACCGAGCGGCTGGCCTGTGTCCAACCCGGCTGCGGCCAAATGATCGGCGACGACCAGATCGTGCTGACCCGGACCCGGTTGCAGCGCATTCCGCCCGACATCCTGTTCACCACGACCGAGATTCTGAACCAGCGCCTGTCCGATCACTGGATGCGCGGTCTGTTCGGCGTCGGTCTTCCGCTCGGGCGCAAGCCATTGCTGGCCCTGCTCGACGAAGTGCACACCTATGAGGGTGGAACCGGCGCGCAAGCCGCGCTGACCCTGCGGCGATGGCGGCATTTGCTGGCGGCACCGATCTCTTGGGTCGGTCTATCCGCCACGCTAGGCGATGCGGCGCGCTTCTTTTCTGATCTGACCGGCGCGGCCTTGGATGACGTGGTCGAGATCACGCCGACGCTCGAAGAGTTCGAGGAGCAGGGCGCCGAATATCAAATACTTCTACGTGGCGACCCGGCGTCGCGCGCGTCGCTGCTCTCGACGACGATCCAAACCACGATGCTGCTGCCCCGGCTGCTCGATCCGCCCGGCGCGACCAACGTGTCAGGCACCTTTGGCCGGCGCGCCTTTCTCTTCACCGATGACCTCGACGTCACAAATCGCCTCTACGACGATCTGCGCGACGCCGAGGCATTCACGATTTTCGGTCGCCCCGATGCGGCGCGGATGCCCCTTGCGAACATCCGCCGGGCCGGGCCTGATGCCGCGGTTCGCGATGTCGAGGGCCAGCGCTGGCGGATCTGCGAGGACATCGGCCATCCGCTCGATCGCCGCCTGGTCGTCGGACGGACCACCTCACAGGACGCCGGGGTCAATCAATCAGCCAATATTGTGGTTGCGACTGCTGCGCTTGAGGTCGGGTTCAACGACCCGCTCGTCGGCGCGGTCATCCAGCACAAGGCGCCGCGCAGCATGGCGTCGTTCCTGCAGCGCAAGGGACGCGCCGGCCGCGATCGCGCGATGCGCCCGATCACGCTCACTGTCCTGTCGGACTATGGCCGCGACCGCGCTTTCTACCAAGCGTTCGAGCATCTATTCGATCCCTCGCTCGAGCCGCAATATCTCCCGATCCGCAATCCATATGTGATGAAGATTCAGGCTGTCTTCGCGTTGTTCGATTGGCTGGCAGCGACCACCGCGGGCTATGAGAAGGCCTGGCAATGGAACTTCCTCAGCCGCCCGCTGCCGCAGGCCAGCTCCGCCGAGCGTGCCGTTCTCGACCGCACCCGCGCTAAGCTGACCCAGTTGGTGCAAGGCGATGCGGCCACCATCGACGATCTGCGCAGCTATCTGATGGGAGCGCTCGGGATCGAGCGTCCGGCGGCCGAAACATTGCTCTGGGAAGCGCCGCGCTCGCTTCTGCTCGAGGCAGTGCCGACGTTGGTCCGGAGGCTGTTCCGCGGCTGGCAACTCGCGATCCCAAATGCCGGCGCGACGCTTGATCTGCAGGTCGATCACCATCCACTGCCCGATTTCGTCCCGCGCAACCTGTTCAGCGACCTGAGCTTGCCCGAAGTGCGGGTCATCATCCCGCCTGCGACGGTCAATCACGAGGAGCGCGTCGAACAGATGCCGATCCTCCAGGCGCTCAATCAGTTCGTGCCAGGGCGCGTGACCCGCCGCTTCGCACATGAGCGCGGCGCACTGTCGCACTGGATTCCGGTCGATCCAGCATTTCCCGAGCAGGATCGCCGGATCAGCGACTACGCGCCCGAACATGAGTTCGTCGGCAGCTTTGCCGGCAGCCTCAATGATCATGTCGGCGGAGCGCCGCTCCTGGTCTTCCGACCATGGACCGTGCGCCTCGAACGTGCAGCCCGCACCGAGGCGCTGCCGAGCAGCAACGCTCGGCTCGTATGGCAGTCCGATATCGTCGCCAATGGCGACGCCCTCGGCGTGCCGGTCCCGACGCGATCGGAATGGCGCCACCATGTCCGTGCCATCGACTTCCATCTGCACCGGTTTCGCTCGAGCATCAGTGTCCGGCGCTTCGCTGGGACGGCGCAGGCGAATGTCCGAACGTTGCAGGACGATTTTCCCGTCACGCTGACCTTCACCAGCGATGACGATCGACCCGCCGCGGTCGGCTTCGAACTCGAGGTCGACGGGTTCCGCCTCGATCTCGCCTTGCCGCATGCCGACATGCTGAACGGTGATCGCTTGCCGCCCGATGTGCTCGCGGCGAGCAAACTCGCTTATGTTCGTGACCTGATCCGGCTGGATCCGGAACTGCCCGACGACTTAAACCAATTTCAGCGCGAATGGCTGGTCCAGTTCCTGTTGTCGGCATTGCTTGCCGATGCCGCGACCAACGATCGGCCACTTGCCGAGACGATCGCCGACCTGCTTGACGACGACCGGATCGAGAGCGTGTTCGGTGCTGTCATGGACGATGTGTTCGGCGCGATGCCGCCGACGCCGCCCGACAGCGACGATACGGACGATTCCGATGCCGCCGATGATGGCGATGGCAATGGCGGGCATCCCGCTGGCGGACCTGCTGGCGCCGGTGCAGCAGGCGGGGGAGGACGCTTGCAGCAGGCGCTGCTCCAGCAACTCGGTCGCCCGGTCGTCCGGGACCGGTTACGCGCGCTTGCCGCGCAACTGGTCGCGGTCGATCCCGCGATGTTCAGCGCTTGGCTTCGTCGCCTGATCCTCGAAACACTCGGCGAGGCGATGCTGCAGGCGTGCGTCGCCGCGGCACCGCGACAGGCCACCGTTGACACCCTCCTCGTCGATATCCGCGATGATGCGACGTCCGATGTCGCAAGCGTCTGGATCAGCGAGACCACACTTGGCGGCGGTGGTGTCCTCGAAGCCTTTGCCGACCGTTTTGCCTCCGAACCGCGCCTATTCTTCTCGGCGCTCGACGCGGCACTTGCGCCCAGCGACTTGGAGTTGGTCGATGGCAGCTTGCGTGAGATTCTGACGCTCGCTAGCGACGATGCCGAGATCAGCGAACAGGTTACGCGACTGCGTGCGACTAACTCGCACGGTGAGCGCGCGATCCTGTGGCGAACGCTCTCGCATTACCTCGCGCAGCGAGGCGGGATCGATCTCAGCCATGCGCTGTCAGTTTCGCTCAATAACCGCCTGTTGCGCGCCGGCTCCGGTCCCCAACTCGATCGGTTGCTGCTCGACCTGCAGACCCATTGGGACGCGACGCAGCACCGCTTTGGCATTGCCATCGGCTTGCGCGAATATGCCTATATTGCGAGCCGCGACGCCACCTTGTCGAGCGCTGTTCGCGCGTTTCTCGCCGCGACACTGCCGGCGGCCGCCATCGCGCATGTGACGGTCCTGTCGGCGATCACGAGCTTGCTCTGGCCACGCGCCAATGAAGTACGCCAGCGCGTCCTGCAGTCCTACAATCCGTTCCGCCAGACGCGTTCGACCGACCCCGCGGTCGTCCGCCATCTGCTGCTCAGCCGGGCGATCGCGACGATCACCTTCAGCGATCCCGATTGGGAGACGCTGCTAGCAACCGCGTTTGAAGCCCAAGGTACGGCACGGCTCGTGGCCGAAGCGCGGGATGCCCGGCTGTTCCGCGCCGCCCTCGTTCGTCTCTCGGCAACCCCCGTCAGCGTCGGTGTGCTTCAGTTCTTCCCTGCCATCGAACGGGTCGAACGCGCCGATGGCAGGATCCTCGCGACCTTGACCCTGAGGGAGCAGGTCTGATGCTCTACCCCTCACGCGATCTTCATGGCCCGGCGCAATCCCGCGCGGTCCGCGACCTATTTCAAAGCCTGTTCGTCGCCGAGCTCATCCATCCCAGCCCGAAGCTGTGGCTGTTCTTCGCCTGGATCAGCGATGTCGAGATCATTGACAATTCGGCACGCGAGTTCGCAGCGCTCGAGCCGGACTGGCCGGCCGCGCCTATCCGATTGTCGCAAGTGCTCCGCGCCTTGCTCGCCCGCGGCGCTGAACTCCGGCTGGTGATCCGCGCCGACGGCCACAATGACTATTTCATCGCTCGCCTTCAGACGCTCAAGGCGCGCTACGGCGATCAGATCAAATGGACCGTGGAGAAGAGTTTCCACGCCAAGGGCCTGCTGGGTGCCGATTATTTTCTGAGTGGTTCCATGAACCTCACGCTCAACGGCATTTCGATCAACGGCGAGCATCTCGTACTACGGACCGACCCGGCGGCCGTCGCCGAGCAATCGATCGAGCTTGAAGCGCGCTGGGAGGGCCAGATGGCATGATCGGTCCGAACCTCGATGGGGCGCGGGCCGTGCTGGCAGATCTCGTCGCGCTTCAGCCATGCGCAAGCGCGAGCAATGACATCGCCGCACTGTGCGCGGATGTGACCCAATCGGTGATATCCGAGACATTTCCCGGTGCGCTCGTTCCTGTCATCGACGGTACCGGATCGATGCAGATCGATGTTGCGGCCCCGACCATGTCCGACTGGCGGCGGCTCAAGCCCGTCCTGCTGGCGTTCGCGGGACCGACGCTTACCGGGTTCGACGGCGTGCCGGAGCCGTTCGCCGCAATCGATCCAGTCGGTGCCCGGCTCCAACTCGCCGCGCCCGCTGTCACCGCGATCATGCGTTTGCCGACCGACGATCGCTCTCGCGTTGTGGCCTTGCGCGCTCTCCTGCGAGCGCGCGATACGCTTGCTCGCGCGCCCGAGTTGCAGCGCTCGGCCCCGGTCCCAACCTCTTGGCTGCTTTCGCAGTTCCAGGACCATCTCAATGTCGGGCGCCGTGATGCGGCCACCGGCATTCTTGACCGCCTCCGTAGCGAACTCCGTCTCGACGCGCTCAACGTCAAATTTCTCGAAGTCCAACTGCACGCCGTCTTTGAGGACTGGGCGGCAATCGTTGACCTCCCCGAATTCCCGAGCCTCTGCGTCGCCCGCAGGACACCTGCGATCACCGCGATCCTCCTGGAAGCGTTGTATCAAACCCATATTGCTGGACCTTTCGACGCCGCGAATGTGGCCGAAACGCGCGCGGCGTTCGAGAGGTCGGTCCACTCCTTTGTCCAGTCGATGCTTATCGCCGCTGCACCGGCAGGGTTGCGGATAGGTGGATGGCGCCTCCTCGGTCTGGAAACACTCTCAAACCCCGGTCGCCAGGATCTGCTCTCCCTCCTTGCCGACCGGGCGCAGGGCCTGGGCTGGATTGCAGACCTATTGCCGGCCCAAGCGCCGCTCGCGCCTCAAGAGGTCGAGGCTGCTGCCCCGATCGATGCCGCCCGTGAAGCGCTGGTACAAGCCGATGCGGTCGACAGCATCGATCTCCTTGCTGACGCAATGGCGGCGATGGCGCGGCTCAATCCTGATGAACTGGCGTTGCTGCGTGAGACGATGCCGTTCCGACCGATCGTGCAGGCGACCGATGAGTTGGCGAATATCGCACCGCCGACATCCTGGATCGCTTGGCTTGATCGCGCCGCGGATCCAGCCTTCGCCAACGCACTCGATATTGCTCGGCGGGGCAAGGATGAGTGGGAAATTGACGCATCGGCGGGCGATCCGGTCGCGGTGCGTGCCCTCGTCGCGGCACTCGAAAAGGTCCAAAGCGATGAGCTTGCCGCTGATCGCACCACCCATGCCTTGCCCTATCTGGTCGCCTGGCTGCAGAGGGACGACGAATTTCCAAGAGCGGCTCTGTCACCGATCTATGGTGGGTTATTGACCCTCTTTGCGCTCGGGAGTGCGCGTGGGGCAACTACCTATGAGTCGAGCCAAGTGCTGGTTGAAGGGCTTCTGGCCTCAGGTCTTGACCAAAAGGCCTATCGCGATCTGATCGCCGATATCGACGAGATCGCTGGCGACGGCTTTGGCGTCGATATGATCTATTGGGTTCTGGAATTTGTCGAGAGTTTCATGAACGCCGCCACACCCGATGCGAGTGCCCGCGAGACGTTCCTCCATCGCATTCTTGCCCGCATCGTTCCAATCTATGGCCGACTTACCCGCATTCAGCGGATCGCGGTCAGATTGTTGTCGAGCGAACTCGGCTGGTCGCCGCCGGGAACACCGGTAACCGATGTCGAGCCCGCCGATGATGGATTGGCCAGCCGCCTGGCTGGCTTGCGCATCGCCATCTATTCGCTGACCGAATCCTCAAGCCGGCAAGCCAAGGCCGTGCTGGAGGAGATCTCGCCATCTGTCACGGTCGATACAAATGCGGATCACGGTGGTAGCCCTCGGCTGCGCGCACTAGCGGAAAATTCCGATCTCTTCGTGATGACATGGTTATCGGCAAAGCACGCAGCTACGGATTTCATCCGTGAGCATCGCGGCAGTCGAACATTGCTCTATTCACGAGGGAAGGGATTCTCGAGCATAGTGCGAGCCATCGAGGACCATCTATTCAAAAAGGCATGATAATTAGAAGTCCAACTTGTTAGGTATAGTGCTCGCTGGGACGGCAACTCCTGCATCTCCGGAGAGCCTAAACCTGCAGGACTGCAATCAGCCAACTTCCGCTTAGAGCCGTAGCGCTCACGGCCAGCCGTGGCGACGAGGGGCGGCCGATGGTGTCCTCAGGCGCTACTAGGGTAGTGCGAACGGCGACACATATTCGTTATGTTTATCCAGCGCGGGGCGCCAAATACCGCCGCTTGCCGCCGTATCTCATCCAGAGCCGCGGAGGCTGCGCCAGTGAGGTTCCCTCTGGGCGACGAGGGCGGCGTCGGAATTCGAATCGTTCCGGGAGTTCGCCCTCACGCCGGACGTGAAATCAGCACGAATTGTTTCCCGAATTGTGGTCAACCAAACATCCTCCAATGGAGCGATGCTCGCAGCAACCGGCACTTGAACGCCGACTTCAGCCTGCCAAGTCACACGACCGGGGCCGTCGTCGCCGATGTGCGCGCTTGTGAACCCGTCGCGCCCAGAAGCTCCACATCGCAAGCGAGCCGAGTAGGGCAAGCGCGATGCCCGAAGCAGTCATCGCAAACTTCCAGGCGAGCCCACCCACCTTGGCCGAATGGACGGGGTAAACTTTTTCGGAGAGCGACGCCGAACGATTTGCGGCTGCGGCGTCCTCGATCGTCACGGCGCCGTCCGCCGCGACGCTGACTTGCGTCCTGCCGTTTGGAGTCCATTCGAACGCCTGCCGCATCCGAACAGCGATCGGATCCCCAGGTCGTGCGGGCAGGGTCACCCGCCTGAGCTCGGCCTGCGGGAAGCGCGACTTGGCCAAGGCCAGCACTTGGGCAGCGCTCTGACGGTGCGCGACCTTGCCAATCTCCTTGGGCCGCTGCTCCACTCCCAGCAGCATCGTTCGCATGGGGGCAAAGAGCATCAGCAGGCCTGTGAGCATCGAAACGGCGAGAAGCGGCGCCACCACAATGCCAAGATCGCGATGATGGCTCACGACCGGACCCGGCGCCAGTCTGGTCGGCAGTATCCGCCATCGAAAGGCGCGTCGGCTTCGCCACCATAGTATCGCGCCGGTAACGACAAACAGCAGCCCGGCGATGCCGGCCACGCCGGTCAAGATCTCGCCGGTTTCGCCGGCGAACAAGCGATGATGGAGTTCGAACAGCCACAGCTCGGGCCGCTCCCACTGGCTGGTCCATTGATCGACGATGAAGCCATCTTGCCGGACGTAGGCGCCGCTGCCGTCGGCATAGACCAGCTGGTGGAGGCCGATCTCGTCACTTGCGAACGTGATCCGGCTGAGCTGGCCTTGTGACGATGCGGTTTCGATGATGACGGCAAGTTTCGAGACATCTTCGACCACCGCGTCGCCGCTTCCCGGAAGCGTGATCCATTCGCCTTCCCAGGCGAGAATCGCGCCGGTCAGGCCGAGCAACGCGAGCAAAAGGCCAATGAAGCCCCCCGCCCAGCGGTGGATGGCCGAAAGCAGCTTCATCCGCTCCTCGTAGGGCTACCCTCGACAATGATCAGAAATTGCCTTGCCAGCGCAGGGTGATGGCCCTTCCGCGTCCTGACGAATAATTGTTGTTGGTGATGAAGTTGGCCGTCTGCGACGTATAGTTGATATACTGTTGGTCGAGAAGGTTGGCGATGCCGAGGGTGAAGCGCCCGGCTGTGGCTGCGTCGTAGGTGAGAATGGCATCGACGAGCGTGTAACCGTTGAAGTTGAAGCGCGGAGCGCCCCCGTCGAAATCCCTGTCAAAGAGGCGCGAGATCTGGACCCGAGCCGAAAGCCCGCCCGAGATGGGCGCTTGAGCGTAGAGGTTGAGCCGGTTGGGGGCGATGTTGCGCCCGTCGAGATCGCGATCGACCTTGTCGTCGCCGTCACCATCATAACGACCCTCGAGCGCGGCAAAGGCGCCGCCAATCTTGATCCCGGGATCGAAGCGATAGCTTGCGGCAAGCTCGAGACCCTTGATCTCGGTCCGCTCGCGTTGGATCACGCCGGCCCCACCGATGACCTGGATACGCGACCCAAGGTCGGAGTTGGACCAGAAATAGCTTGCTGAAAGCTCGAGCCCTCCGCGTCGGAAAGTGGAGCCGATCTCGGTGTTGTCGGCAATAACCGGCTGAAGATCGACCAGTCCCTCGACACTCTGGCCCGGCGTTCGAACCGCGCGGAGGATCAGTCCCGCGTCGGGCATGTTGAAGCCTTGCGCATATGAGGCAAAGAGCTGGAGTCCGTCGACCGGTTTGACCACCAGCCCGGCGTTCTTCAGCCAAGCGTCAAAGCTCGGCGCTCCGCCCTTGACGAAGGTCGAGTTGGCGCTGGCGATGGTCGTGAAGTCCGGCACGTTGAGCGCTACATTCTCCCAGCGGACTCCTCCAGAGAGGCGCAGTCGGTCGCCGAGGAGACGCTGCTCCAGCTGCACGAAGGGCGCCCAACCACGGTAAATGAGGTTGGGGACCCACAGGCGGCCGGTCTGCGCGAGTTCCTGGTTGGTCCGGTCGCGTAGATAGTCAGCGCCGGCGACGAGCTGCAGCCCCCGCCACAACACATCCTCGCGCGAGAAGGTGACCTTGGCGCCGTACTTTTTCGAGCTTAGTGCCGATTGGTCGAACAATGTGCCTGCGGGGGCGATGGCCGGATCCTGGAAGACCGGAAATGTGTCGCCGCCATACAGGGCGTAAAAATCGTAGTAGAAGCCCTGAAGTGTCAGCGTACCACCAAGCAGGTCGCGATTGCGATAGGTGAACGCGAAGTTCCTGGCGTCGTTTCGGGTCGGGTCTCCCGCCGCATCGCCTTCGATCGAGGTGGCGGGAATGCCCAGAGCGGCATTGCCCGGCACCGGCCGATAATCGCCGTCACCCTCAAAGGTAAAGACATTTGCCATGACCTCAAGGCGCTGATCGGACGTGACGTCGTAGCCGAGTCGGGAGAAGAGGCTCCAGCCACTCCCGTCCATGATGTCACCTTGGGTTGGATCGACCACGATCGGCCGCGCGGCGCCGTCGTAGAACAGATCATTGCGCTCATAGGCACCGCCCACGACGAAGTCGAAAGCCCCGATCTTGCGCCCGGCAACAGCCGAGCCGCGATAATGAAAGCCGTTCTCCTTGAAATCGTCAGTGGTGATTTCTGCGCTTATACGGCGCAGCCAATCTCCGTTGGCAGGCGGCCGGACGGTTACGTAGTTGATCACGCCCCCCGTGGCACCGAGACCCTGAATAGCGTTTGCCCCGTAGATCACTTCGACCCGATCAACGAAGGCCGGATCGATCGTGAAGCCGCTTCTCTTTCCGTCGCGCAGCGGAGTGGTCTGTGGAATGCCGTCGACCATGTAGAGCGGAGTGCGCCCGCGCAGCGATTCGCCAGTGCTGGTCATGCGCTGCCGGCCTGGCGCAAGGCTCGGAACCGAGAAGCTGAGGCTGTCGAGCAGGCTTGGGCTGACGGCGAGCTGGGTCTCGACGGCCTCCCGATCGATTACCCGCACGGTGTTCGGGATAGCGGTAATTGGAGTGGGGACGCGCATCGCGGTGACGACGATGGTGTCGGCTGACGGTTGTCTGCGATTGGGCTTGGCGTCGACATCACGCACTTCAGCTTCGTCAACTGCGCTTTGCCCGGAGACATCCGCGGCAAAGGCCGCACCATGACAAAGCCCCAAAATGGCCACGCCCGCACACAATTCGATCTTCATATGTTCGCTCTCATCGACTCTCCGGACCCCTGACCAGATATGCGAGTGCGTTGCAATAGCGGCAGTGTGTTTTTGCATGAGCGACGCCCAACCTTGCTGAGCGGTGAATAGACTTGCGAATACCTCGCAATAGCGGCTAAGCCGCTGCGCATGACGCGGTCTGCCGTTCGAGCCTGGTATCTGGTCCACAAGTGGACGAGCCTCGTCTGCACCGGCTTCTTGCTGATGCTGTGTCTCACTGGGCTGCCGCTCATCTTCCATGACGAGATCGGCGCGCTCACGGGTGGGCCGCCGCTGCAAGGGCCAGCCTCCTCGTCAGAGGAGCCCGGGTTGCTGCCGCTCGACGCCATGCTCCGGCTAGCCTTGGCCGAGCGGCCGGGCGAGGTGCCGCTCTATATGGCGTTCGACAATGCGAGCCCCCTGCTGACCGTCACAACCGGACCGTCGCCGGACGCCGCCGAGCCGCAGATGACCCTGATGCTGTTCGATCGGACGACGGGCAGGATAGTGGCGCCGCCCGGAGACGAGGGCGTCATGGATTTCCTTCTGGAACTTCACAAGAACATGTTCCTGGGGCTTCCCGGCATGCTGTTCCTGGGCTTCATGGGTGTGCTGTTCGTAGCCGCGCTGGTGTCGGGCGCGGTCCTATACGCGCCGTTCATGCGCAAGCTCGAATTCGGTACCCTGCGCAGGGGGCGCAGCCGCCGTCTCAGGTGGCTCGACTGGCACAATCTGCTGGGCATTACCGCCATGGCGTGGATGGCGGTGGTAGGGGTAACCGGCATCATCAACGCGCTGGCAACGCCGCTGGTGGACAACTGGCGGAACAATGCGCTGGCCGAAATGACCGGCAGGGAGGCCGGCATTTTGCGGCTGCCGCCGGAGCGCTACGGATCGCTGGACAAGGCAATGGCCTCCGCGCGGGCAGCCTTGCCCGGCAACAACCCCCAGTTCATCGCCTTTCCGGGCGGCGCCTATAGCACCGGCCACCATTATGCCGTCTTCTTCCAGGGCAATACGCCGCTCACGCAGCGTCTGCTGATTCCCGCGCTGATCGACGCGGAGACCGCCGCGCTCACGGATGTCCGGCCGATGCCGCTCAGCATGAAGGCGCTGCAATTGAGTCAGCCGCTGCACTTCGGCGACTATGGCGGTCTGCCGCTCAAGCTCCTCTGGGCCGCGCTGACGCTGTTCACGATCATCGTGCTTGGGTCCGGCCTCTATCTGTGGGTCGGCCGCCGGCATGTTCCGTTGCCCGTCCGGCTGCAGGAGGTGCTCAGCGGAGGTCGTATGACGCCCCTCGCGAGTGCAGCCGAATGACGCGCTCCACCTTCGCCCTGCCCGCGCTGATCGCCGCCTTCAGCCTCGCCGGCCTGGTCATCGCTCTCACCGGCGAAGGCTGGCGCGACATCCTCTCCTGGGGGACGCTGTCTGCCCCTTTGGTCGCCGTCCTCTGGGCCGCTGCCCGCCGTTATTTCTGAAAGGTCTTCCGCCGTGAATTCACGCTCTCTGCTACTTGCCTCCGTGCTCATCCCCGCTCCAGCCCTGGCCCAGGAAGGTGCCGAGCCGGACAGCGCAGCGGACATCATCGTCACAGCCCAGCGAAACAACCAAACGCAGGTCCGACGGGAGGGGCAGGTGGGCGTCCTCGGCGACAAGGCGGCCGAGGACGTGCCGTTCAGCGTCCGCAGCTACAGCGAGGCGCTGATCACTAACCAGCAGCCGCAAACCCTTGGCCAGGTGCTGGAGAACGATCCGACCGTGCGTACCAGCTACGGCTTCGGCAATGCCTCGGAGCAGTTCGTCATCCGCGGCTTTACCCTGTTCGGCGACGATGTGGCGCTGGACGGCCTGTACGGCATTACCCCCCGCCAGCTGGTCGCGCCGGAACTGTACGACAGCGTTCAGGTGCTCGGCGGTGCAACCGCCTTTCTCAACGGCGCGGCGCCGGGAGGTTCCGGTATCGGCGGCAGCATCAACCTGGCGCCAAAGCGCGCCGGCAGTCGCGATCTGCGCCGGGCAACGGTGAGCTACGTCTCGGACCAGCATATCGGCGCTAGCTTCGATGTCGGCCGCCGCTTCGCGGGTGGCGCAATCGGGGTCCGGATCAACGGCGCCCACCGACAGGGAGATGTGGCAGTCGAGGACGAAAACCGCCGCGCCACCGTGCTTGGGGCCGGCCTCGACTATCGCGGCGCGAGGATCCGCCTGTCGCTCGACCTCGCTTATCAGCGCATCCGGGTCGAGCAGCTCCGGCCGAAGGTGACCGTCACCAGCTTCGTGCCCCGTGTGCCGGACGCTGATGCCAACTATGCGCAGCCCTGGACCTTTACGGACCTCGAAGACCTGTTCGGTATCGCCCGCGCCGAGTGGGACGTGGCCGACGATGTGCTGCTCTACGCCCAGGCGGGCGCCCGCGACGGCTCGGAGGAGGGCATCTACGGCCGCATCACCGTCACCGATCCGAACGGGGCCGCGAGTGGATCGGCGCTCTTCGTGCCGCGCACGGACAATAATGAAGCCGCTCAGGCGGGCGTTCGCGCCAGGGTGGCGTTCGCCGGGGCCACGCACGAGCTCAACGCGGGCGTCAGCCACATCCGCCAGATCAACCGCAACGCCTTCGATTTCCTGGGTGGATTCGCCGGCTACCCGACGGACCTCTACGACACCCCCGCGGTGCCGCTGCCCGGCACCGGCTTCGTGGGGGGCGATCTGGACGACCCGTTCCCCATCAGCCGCTCCCGCCTGACCAGCTTCTTCGGCTCGGATACGATCGGCTTTGCCGACGACCGCGTGCTGCTGACGGGCGGCCTTCGTCACCAGCGCATCAAGGTCAAGGGCTACAGCTATTCGGGCGGCAGCCAGATCAGCGCCTATGACGAGAGCGCCCTCACGCCGGTGGTCGGCCTCGTCGTGAAGCCGACCCGCAGTTTCTCACTCTACGCCAATCGCATCGAAGGGCTCCAGCAGGGCCCGACTGCGCCGGTGGACCCGACGATCAGCAATCCCGGCGAGGTGTTCGCGCCCTTCAAGTCGGTCCAATATGAGATTGGGGGCAAAGTCACCCTTGGACGCATCAACGCCAGTCTCGCTGCCTTCAGCATCACCCAGCCTCGCGCTGTTGCCGTTCCGGACCAGGCCAGGCCCGGCCTCTTCCGCTTCGGGCTGTTCGGCGAGCAGCGCAACCAGGGCCTCGAGTTGACCGTCGACGGCCAGCTCGCCCGCGGACTTCGGCTGATCGCTGGCGCCTCACTGCTCGAGGCCAAGCTGCGCCGCACCGCCGGCGGCCTTAACGACGGCAAGGATGCTCCCGGCGTGCCGAACTGGCTCGCCAATGCCAATATCGAGTGGGACGTGACGGCCGTGCGCGGTCTGACGCTGACCGGCCGCGCGGTGGCTACCGGCAAGCAGCCGGTCAATGCCGACAACACGCTGGAGATTGCCGGCTGGACCCGCCTCGACCTGGGCGCTCGCTATGTGGCTCTGGTGGGCGAGCGCCCGCTCACACTGCGTGCCGGCATCGATAACGTGGCGAACAGGCGTTACTGGGCGTCAGCCTTCGAGACCTTCGGAACCTCGCTTCTGCAGGGCCAGCCACGCACTTTCCGCCTGTCCGCCTCCATTGACTTCTGAACGGTCCTGTCAGTTGTTCCATGAACAGCCCGAAGGGACGTGCGGCGGCGTCGTTGCCGAGCGCTTTTGCGACCGATCGGCGCGGGCTTTGCCCCATTCGTGCCGCGATAATCCAGGCGCGCGCGGCGAAAAGGAATCGAAGTTGACGTACGGGAAGATCGGTTACGTCGGGAAGATGGACGAAGGGTGCCAGTCGGTACGACATTTTTCCTAGAGCCTTTCGAACGGACACCGTTCCGGCGCCGGCAAGAGTGCGCCACAGAAGTCATCCCCCAGGAAACGGCGCACGCTGAATGCCGCCCAGGCCAATGCGCCCGGAAGTCCATGGGGTATTTCGCGAGAAGCTGACGGCAGCTTCAGGTTCGGGGCTGCTACGATGATCGTGAGCACCGCTTGTTCATCCGCGCTGATCGATCGGTTGCAACAGCATTCCGTCCGCAGTCGCCGGCCGAGACAGTCCTCGGTGAGTTGAAATAGGCTAGCCATTGCCACTGCGACGTGCGGAGACACACCCATGCTGCTCCCGAGTTCGACCAGGCCTGGCAGCGGGTTTTCCTCTGCTTCGCACGCGGCCGTCCAGCGCCGGAGAAGGCGCACGGTAACCAGCCCGCCCCATCCCCGCTCCGGTTCGATTCGTCCCACCGACATATGCGAATCTCCACGGCTCCACTCATAATCGCTCTTGCGAATCATTTGCAAGTTATGTCATCTGAGCTCTTGAACAAGAGGGCAGGACATGATCATTCGAATTGGTGCAGCCGCGGCGATCCTGGCGGGAGCCGGTGGAACCGCGATCGCGGCGGATACCGGGAAAAGGCAGGTTGCGGCGCCTGATAGGCCGAACCTCGCAACTCACGCCCTGACGAGGGGACAAAGCGCCAGCGAGAGTGGCGATGGGAAGGCGCAACCTCGCCTCGGGGATATGAGGCGCGCCACCCGCCGGGATCGGATGGCCGAACCGGAACCAGGGGAACACGCGACGGAGCAAGCAAACGCCGTCCAAACAATTACCGTCACTGCGACGCGCCTGCCGACACCTGTCGAAGAGGTGCCCGCCACGGTCACGGTCATTGACCAGCAACGGATCGCTGACGAACTCGCCACAGATGTGCGCGACCTTGTCCGCTTCGAACCGGGCGTCAGCGTGCGCCGGGCCCCCGCGCGCTTCTCGGCAGCTTTTGGCTCGACCGGGCGCGAGGGCAATGCCGGCTTCAACATCCGCGGGCTTGGCGGAAACCGGGTTCTCATTCAGGTCGACGGCATCCGAGTTCCCGAAGGCTTCAGCTTCGGCGCCCAGGCCGCGGGCCGCGGCGATTATGTCGACATCGGCCTGATCAAATCCGTGGAGATACTGCGTGGGCCGACCTCGGCGCTTTACGGCTCGGACGGACTTGCCGGCGCGGTGAGCTTCCAAACCAGCGACCCCGCCGATCTGCTCGGCAGCGGCCGAAACCTAACGAGCCGCCTTCGTGCGACCTACGATTCAGCCAGTGAGGAGTTCTCCAAAACCGCCCTCATTGCAGGCCGATCCGCCGCGTGGTCGGGCCTTATCGCCTACACCCGCCGCGATGGGCATGAGCTCGACACCAAGGGCGATGTCGGCGGGACCGGTCCGACGCGGACTTTGCCCAACCCGCAGGACACGCGCTCCAACGCTCTACTCGGAAAGATCCTGTTTTCGCCCGACGGCCGGCATCGTTTCCGGCTCACTGGCGAATATTCGGACGGCTTCACGTTCACGGACGTGCTCAGCGGCCGCACTGCCGCCATCGCGAGCCTGATCGCACGTGACCGGATCGAGCGCAGCCGGGTCAGCCTCGACTGGCGCTACGACGGTAGCGGCTTCGTCGATTTCGCCCAGGTCGTGCTCTACTGGCAGGACTCCCGCAACCAGCAGTTCGCGCGCGAGGACCGGACAATTCTGCCGGATCGCGACCGAATCAACTCGTTCAACAATCGTGTGATCGGCACCAGCGCCGAGGGTCGCGCTGCCTTCTCCACCGGCGCCGTTCGCCATAATCTGGCATTTGGCGGGGACATCTCGGTCACTCGCCAATCGGGCGTTCGCGATGGGACCGTTCCGCCTGCCGGGGAAAGCTTTCCGACCGCAGCCTTCCCCATAACCGATTACACGCTTGCCGGACTGTTTCTCGCCGACGCGATCGAACTCGCGGGCGGCCGCCTCACGCTCCATCCGGCGCTCCGCTTCGATCGTTATAGCCTCGATCCGCAGCAGGATCCGCTGCTTGCGACCTTCAGGGCGGCAGCCCAGGACGGATCGCGCGTGACGCCGCGCATCGGCGTTGTCGGCCGCCTCGGCGGCGGCTTCAGCCTGTTCGGAAACTATGCCCAAGGCTTCAAATCGCCTTCACCGACACAAGTAAACCAGTTCTTCGAAAATCCCGTCTTCAACTACACTTCGCTGCCCAATCCTGACCTCAGACCGGAGACCAGCGAAACCTACGAGGCGGGGCTCCGCTACCGCGATGACATCCTCACGGCGTCGCTGACCGGCTTCGTGGGGCGCTATCAAAACTTCATCAGTCAGGAGCGTGTTCGGGGAAGCTTCCGGCGCGGCGACCCCGGCGTATTCCAGTTCGTCAATCTCGATCGGGTCGAGATCGAGGGCGTGGAAGGCCGTGCCGGCTTCAATCTGCCAAGCGGCTTCCATGCTGATCTCGCCGTCGCCTGGGCGAGCGGCGATGTGATCGAGCCATCGAGCGCCGTCTCGCCGCTGGCGACGGTCGACCCGCTGAAGATCGTCGCCGGCGCCGGTTGGCGCGATCCCGCGGGGCGTCTCGGCATGCAGCTCTACCTCACCCATTCCGCGCGCAAGGCGCTCGAGGATACCAGGGGCGTCTGCGCGGGCGAGTGCTTTCGCCCCGCAACCTTCGCCATTCTGGACGCCACCGCGTTCTGGCGGATGGGGGAGGGCGTCACGCTGCGCGCCGGCCTCTTCAACATCGCCGACCGGAAATACGCCTGGTGGAGCGACGTGATCGGCCTGCCGGCGACCGCACCCGACCGCGATGCCTACACCCAACCGGGGCGCAATATCCGCGCCTCGATCAGCTTTCGCTTTTGAGGAGGTTCCCATGACCAGAGTGCTCGCTGCAATGATGGCAACATTGATTGTCCTGGCCGGATTCGTCTCGGCCGCCGCCGCCCGCGACAACAAGCAATTCGGCGTGCTTGTGATGGCCCATGGCGGCCGATCCGAGTGGAACCGCGAGGTGGAAGCCATGCTCGCTCCGCTCCGCCAGGATTACCCGCTCGAGATCGCCTTCGGCATGGCCGATCCGGTCACGATGCAGGAGGCCGTTCGCAGGCTGGAGGCGCAGGGGGTTGGCCGGATCGCCGTGGTTCGTCTCTTCATCAGCGGCGAGAGCTGGCGTGAGCGGACCGAGCAAATACTGGGGATTCGGCCCGGTGCACCGCCCAAGCCGGCCACTCAGGCGAATGGCGGGCATGGCGAACACGGCGGCCACAGCATGGACCTATGGCGGATCGAGACGAGCGCCAGCTTCGCGCTGAGCAGCGAGGGACTGGCGGCCGCGCCTGAAATGGGTTCCGTGCTGGCCGACCGCGTCCGCGCCCTTAGCCGTGACCCACGGGGTGAGAGCGTGCTCATTCTCGCTCACGGGCCCGAGGACGATGCCGAAAACCAGCGCTGGATCAGACAGATCGATGCGCGAGCCGACAAGGTGCGGGACCTTGCGCCATTCAGGCAGGTGCGTGTCGAGACGCTGCGCGAGGATTGGCCGGAGACGCGCAAGACATCGGAGGCACGGATCCGCAGTTTCGTCGAAGAGGCGAACCGCGAGGGCGGGCGCGCCATCATAATCCCCTATCGGATTCAAGGGTTCGGACCTTATGCCGATGTGCTCCGAGGTTTGTCCTATGTCTCAGACGGCCGAGGGCTGCTGCCCAGCACCAAGGTTGGGCAGTGGTTGCGCCGGCAAGTGGAGGCGTTGCGTCCCATCCTGTCCGCAAAGCGGCCCGACGGGAACAGACCTATCGCGCCTCCCAAGAGGGTAGGGACCCTTGTGCGGCATCCCACGCCCCAATCACTGTCAATTAATCATTACCTCCACCTTTCGGGAGGTTAGATTGGATCGTTGCAAGCCGCAGCTGCCGGATTTGTCAGCCAAAGCCGCCGGTGTTGGCTTCGGCCTCGGCGCGCAGGACCTGGCGGGGGTCAGCGCCCCTCCCGAATGCGGAGTGCGCCAATGCCTCGGGTATCGGAGCGGATCGCGGCGGCGGGCGCCTGGACCGCGAGCGCGACCAGGGAGTGCGGGAAATCGACGGCTCGCAGGAACGCCAGTCCCGCGGTCGACCCGTCTCGCCACGCGACCCGCGCCAGCCACCATTCTTCGACGCCGGGCAGGCGAATCCGGACATGCCCGTCCACAAGCATTGGCAGCCGCGTTGCTATCCTGAGCCCGCACTCGCTGAAATCGCGAATGCGGACGACCTCGGGCGCGGCGGATCCGGCCCGAATCTCGCACAGCATCATCGCGGAAATGCGAGGCCTGCGGCGGCGCTCGGCGGTGAGGGGCTCCATCGCTTCCGCATAGACCCGGCTCGCACCGATCAAGCGAATGCGGTCCTGCGGAAAAACACCTACCGTTCGGCCGCACTTTCGAGGGCGTGCATCTCCGCGTCGCTGAAACCGAAGTGATGACCCACCTCGTGAACGACCACATGCCGGACCAGCGCTTCGAGCGACACCCGTGTGGAGCGCATTTCCGCCACCAGCGGCATGCGGAATAACCAGATCCGCGGCGGCAGATCGCCCGATTGCCACTGCGATTGCTCGGGCACGGGGCGACCTTCGTAAAGGCCGGACAGCTCCCACCGTTCGGTCAATCCAACCGATGCAAGTTGATCCGGCGAAGCGAAATCCTCGACCTGGAGAACGATATCGCGGCAATGGTGACGGAAAGGTTCGGGCAGGCCATCGAGGACTGCACGCGCGAGCAGGTCGATCTCCTCGATTGACACGGTATGGGGCATCCAGCCCATGTGGGGGAGCGCGCCGGGCGGCGCAACCGCCGGGGGACATGGGGCGAAATCGCCTTTCCTGATGCGGCCATGCTCGCCCCGCCGCCTGGGGCCGGATGCCGATTGCGACGATCCCGTCCGGCTCGATGGCAAGGCGTATCACCTGCATCGCATTTCCGGCCGGAACCGCGACCGCGCCCACCTGTTATGCCAGCACATCCAAAAGGGGGACACGGGAATGAACACATCCGAAGACATCTTCGCACGGCTGAAGCTCGATCACGACAAGCATCGCTCGCTGCTCGATGCGCTGCTCGCTTCGGCCGAGGCCGGAGTCGATCGCGCGGCCCCATTCGAGGCGCTGACCAAGGAGTTGAAGGCTCATGCGGCGGCGGAGGAGCAGGCGCTTTACTCCACGATGCTCCGCAAGCCGCCGACCACCGCCGACACGCGTCATTCGGTCGCAGAGCACCACGAGATCGAAGAGGCGCTGAACGATCTGGCCGCGACGGATATGGCGGACGCAAGCTGGTCGACCAAGTTCAAGAAGTTCGATCACCGCTACCGTCACCATATCGACGAAGAAGAGCAGGAACACTTCCCCGAGTTCGAGGAGCACTTGACGGATGAGGACCGGGCGTGGATGCGATCGGTGTTCGAGCGCCGCAAACGCGCGGAAAAGGCCGAGGCGGAAGTGACCCCGGAGAAGAAGGAAGACGCAAAGGAGTAGCGTTTGGCGGGGGATCGGCCGCAACTGGGCGGAGACGGCAAGCAGTCCGAGGATAAAGGCCCCGAAGAGGGCGTGTGGCGTTTCGCGCATGCGGAGCGGGCGAGCGTGGTGATCGATGCCGCGGATTACTTCGCCCACATGCAGGATGCGATGCTCGCGGCGCGGAAGCGCATTTTCCTGATCGGCTGGGATTTCGATACCCGGATTCACCTCACCCACGGGCGTAGCTGGTGGCAACGCCCGTTCCGCAAGGAGCATCCCTCGCGGCTCGGCAGTTTCGTCGGCTGGGTGGTGCGCAAGCGGCCCGGCCTGGAAATCCGCATCCTCAAATGGAGCGTCAGCTACCTTCAGTTTCTGCTCCGCGGGAGCATGGCCTGGGATCTGCTCCGCTGGGCCCGGCATAAGCGGATCACGTTCAAGTTCGACAACGCGCACCCGATCGCGTGCTCGCACCACCAGAAGATCGCCGTTCTCGACGACCGTCTCGCGGTTTGCGGCGGGATCGACATGACCGACAAGCGCTGGGACACGCGCGAACATCGCGAAAATCATCCCGCCCGCCGCGGAGTCAACGGGCGCCAATACGCGCCCTGGCACGATGCGACGATGATGATGGAGGGTGAGATCGCCGGCGCTCTGGCCGAACTTGGCCGGGACCGCTGGGAGCGGGCAGGCGGCCCCGAAATTCCCTCGATTGAACCGGCGCGTGGAAGCCTGTGGCCCGAACAGCTCGCGGTCCAGTTCGAGAATGTCGAAATCGGCATCGCCCGAACCCGCGCGGAATACAATGGCTGCGAGAATGTGCATGAGATCAGGGCACTGTTCGTGCGCCAGATTCGGGCGGCGAAGCACTTCATTTACGCCGAAAGCCAATACTTCGCCTCGCGGGCTGTCGCCGAGGCGATTGTTACGCGGCTACAGGAGGACGAACCGCCCGAGATCGTGATCGTTCATCCCGAGCATGCCGATGGCTGGCTCGAGCAGCAGGCGATGGATCATTCCCGCGCCATGCTGGTCCGCGCGATCGAGGCCGGCGACAAGCACCGGCGGTTTTCGCTGTGGATGCCCCGCGCGGGTGAAACCGCGATCTATGTCCACGCCAAGCTGACCATCATCGACGATCGGATCCTGCGGATCGGGTCCGCCAATCTCAACAACCGCTCGATGGGTCTCGATAGCGAATGCGACGTGTTCATCGATTCGCATCGGACCGCGAACAGCCATGCCGGCGCCGCGATCGGAGCCTTGCGCCATTCCCTGCTGGCCGAGCATCTCGGTCTGGAGGAGAAGGACATCCCTGGCCTGCTCGAGCGGCATGGTTCGATGCGATCGCTGATCGAGGCGAGGGCCGGGCGCGCGGGGCGGCACCTGCTGCGCTATCGCCCGCCGCCCTTGAGCGACGCAGAGAAGGCGCTCGCCGAATCGGAGCTGCTCGATCCCGAGCGGCCCGAAGACATGTTCGAACCCTTTGCCAAGGGCGGGCTGTTCCGTAAGGGGAGCCGGCTTTCGCATATGCGCGAGCGCTTGCGCAGGCACAGAAAGGCCCCCCAATGAGCAGCCTGATCGGCCCCGACGAAGACAGCTCGTTGGGCAAGCCAGCCGTTCCCGATGGGGTCCAGGACGCGGTCCGCACGCTGATCGAATGGGCGGGAGACGATCCCGGGCGCGAAGGCCTGCTCGACACGCCCAGCCGCGTCGCCCGCGCCTGGAAGGAATATTGCATCGGCTATGGCGAGGACCCGGCGGTGCATCTCAGCCGGGTGTTCGAGGAGGTCGGCGGATACGACGAGATCGTGCTGCTGCGGGACATCCCCTTCCAGTCGCATTGCGAGCATCACATGGCGCCGATCATCGGCGTGGCGCATATCGCCTACCTTCCGACCGACTTCGTGGTCGGCATTTCCAAGCTGGCACGGGTGCTCCATGGCTACGCGCGCCGCCTCCAGGTCCAGGAGCGGCTCACTGCCGAGGTGGCGCAGTGCATCTGGGACCATCTCAAACCGCAGGGCGTGGCGGTTGTGATCGAGGCGAGCCACGCCTGCATGACCGCGCGCGGCGTGCGCACTCCCGGCGTTCGCATGACCACCAGCCGGATGATGGGCGTATTCCGCGACGACCAGAAGAGCCGCGAGGAAGTGCTCAGGCTGATGGGGTGTTGAGCGGCAAAGGCAGGGCCTGGTTTCCGGGCTCCGCCGTCCCGCCCGTCAAAGCTGCCCGAGCATGTGCTCCGCGCTCGAGACCGAGAAATCGCCCGGCTGCTCGACGTTGAGCGCCTTCACCACGCCATCCTCGACGATCATCGAATAGCGCTGGCCGCGCTTGCCCATTCCGAAGCCTGAGACATCCATGGTAAGCCCCACCGCTTCGGCGAATTCGCCGTTGCCATCGGCGAGCATGGTGACATCCTCCGCGCCTGCGGAGGCCTTCCAGGCGCCCATCACGAAAGCATCGTTCACCGCGGTCGCGACGATTTCGTCGACCCCCTTGGCCTTGAGCTCCCCTGCCTTCTCGACATAGCCGGGCAGATGCCGCGCCGAGCAGGTCGGGGTGAAGGCGCCGGGGACCGAGAACAGGGCCACGGTCTTGCCCTTGAAATACTCGCTCGACTGAACCTTTTCGGGGCCCTCGGGACCGACCTTGGTCAGAGTCACGTCGGGCAGCTTGTCGCCCACCGAAATCGTCATGGCGTAATTCCTCGTCGCGGTTGCTATCGGCCCGACTTAGACATGCCGCCCGTCCGCGCAACCCCCGCGATCAGGGTAAATTTCGCTTTACCCTGCGTCTTTAAATTCTCGTAAACGGATTGCGCGCAATTTCTCCTCGCCGGGCACGGGAGCCCGTCGGGAGATTTGGGTCATGTCATTCACGAAACACGCCGCCGCCTCGCTTGCCGCGCTCGCCATATTCGCCAGCTCCGTCCCGGTTCAGGCAAGCCCGGCCGGCGACGCCGAAGCGGTTCGCAAGCTCGACATCATGTTGATGGTCACGTCGCTGCGCTGCCGCCGCACCGCAGACAATTTCCAGGCGGACTACCAGCGTTTCTCGAGCAACAACCTCGCTACGCTCAACGCCGCGAGCCGCGCTCTGCAGGCCAATCTGCTCAAGCAGGGCAACACCGGCAAGCGTGCGCTCGACAAGATCAGCGTGAGCATGGCGAACGAATACGGCAACGGCCATCCCTGGCTCGGCTGCGGCGAGCTCAAGCAGATCACGCGCGATCTCGCGTCGAGCAGGAATTCGGCTCAGCTCGCGGTGGCTGCCGACGAGCTGCTCTCGAGCCGGCCGCGCGGTCAATGGGCGATGGCCGCTTCACGCTGAGACAGGTTCGAAGGGCCGCGGCGGGGGCAGTTGCCCTTGCCGGCGGGAGGGGCTAGGGGCGGCGCCGATTTCTTGGCGCCGCCCCTTAGTTGTTCGGGCAGCGCACCATCCCGAACCCGAAGGACCGATTCGTGACCCAGTTCACCGACTATGTCGTCAAGGACATTGCGCTCGCCGATTATGGCCGCGCCGAGATCAAGATCGCCGAAACAGAAATGCCCGGGCTGATGGCCACGCGCGAGGAGTATGGCGCCGCGCAGCCATTGAAGGGCGCGCGCATCACCGGTTCGCTGCACATGACGATCCAGACCGCGGTGCTGATCGAGACGCTGGTGGCGCTGGGCGCCGAGGTTCGCTGGGCGACCTGCAACATCTTCTCGACCCAGGACCACGCCGCCGCCGCCATTGCGGCGCAAGGCATCCCCGTGTTCGCGGTCAAGGGCGAAAGCCTGGCCGAGTATTGGGATTATGTCGGCAGCATTTTTGACTGGTCGACAGAGGCCGACCCCGACCGCACCACCAACCTCATTCTCGACGATGGCGGCGATGCCACGATGTTCGCGCTGTGGGGCGCGCGGATCGAGGCGGGCGAGGAGCTGCCCGAGCCCGGCAATGCCGAGGAGATCGAGTTCCAGCGCGCGCTCAAGGCCTTCGTCAAGGCCAAGCCGGGCTACCTGACCGCCAGCGTCAAGGCGATCAGGGGCGTTTCGGAGGAGACCACCACCGGCGTCCACCGCCTCTATAACCTCGCCAAGCAGGGCAAGCTGCCCTTCCCGGCAATCAATGTGAACGACAGCGTCACCAAGTCGAAGTTCGACAATCTCTACGGCTGCCGCGAATCGCTGGTCGATGCGATCCGCCGCGCCACCGATGTGATGCTGTCGGGCAAGGTCGCCTGCGTCGCCGGCTATGGCGACGTGGGCAAGGGCAGCGCGCAGTCGCTCCGCAACGGCGGCGCGCGCGTGCTGGTGACCGAGATCGATCCGATCTGCGCGCTCCAGGCGGCAATGGAAGGCTATGAGGTCGTGACGATGGAAGATGCGGTCACCCGCGCCGACATCTTCGTCACCACCACCGGCAACGAGGATGTCATCACCGCCGAGCACATGAAGGCGATGAAGCCGATGGCGATCGTGTGCAACATCGGCCATTTCGACAGCGAGATCCAGATCTCGGCGCTCGACAACTACGAGTGGACCGAGCTCAAGCCGGGCACGGACCTGGTCAAGTTTCCCGATGGCAAGGAAATCATTGTCCTGGCGAAGGGCCGCCTGGTCAACCTGGCTTGTGCCACCGGGCATCCCAGCTTCGTCATGAGCTGCTCGTTCACCAACCAGACGCTGGCGCAAATCGAGCTCTGGACCAAGTCGGACGCGTACCAGAACGACGTCTACGTCCTGCCCAAGCATCTCGACGAGAAGGTCGCGGCGCTGCATCTGGACAAGCTCGGCGTGAAGCTGACCAAGCTGTCGCCGCGGCAGGCCGATTACATCGGCGTGCCGGTCGAAGGCCCCTACAAGCCCGAGCATTACCGCTATTGAGGATTGGCGGAGCGGTGCGATGTCTCAGCGGCGTTGCATCGCGTCCCGCGCCACCGTAGCGAAGGCGCGATGAGCGACGTCTCGCCCGCCTTCCTCGTCATTGCCGGACTCGTGCTCGCGCTGTGGACCGCGGGGGCGGGATGGATGATCCTGCGCGCCAGCACGCGCGTGGCGCAAGGCGAGGGATCGCGCAAGACCGCGCGGCGGCTCGCACGGATGATCGAGGATGCTCCAGCGATTCCGCTGCTGGTGCGTGCCGATGGGCGCATCGAGGCTCCCGAGCGGCTGGCGGGGTGGCTGGGCCTCGATGCGCTGCCGCACTACCTTACCGACCTTGCCGGCGCCGACGGCAGAGGGTTGTCGGGCGACCAGGTCAGCGAGCTGGCGGCGGCAGTGAAGCGCACGCAGAAGACGGCGGCGCCCTTTGCCTATTCGGTCACGCCGCCCGGCTCGCGCCGCGGGCTGGCGCTCCGCGGCATGTTGGCCGACCCGGCCGTCTCGCCCAGTGGCGCGGCGCTGGTGTGGGTGTTCGACTTCACCGAGAGCGAGCGCGAGCTTGCCCAGCTTCGCCGCGAGGCGGCGCGCGCCCGCGAAGACTTCGGCGCACTTGTCGGCCTGATCGAGGCGGCGCCCATCCCGATGTGGTTCCGCGGCAACGACCACAAGCTCCGCCTGGTCAACGCAGCCTATGTCTCGGCGGTCGGCGCATCCGGCCCGGAGGCGGTTGTCGAGGGCCAGATCGAGCTGGTCGAGGAAAGCGGCGGACAGAGCCCGGCGGAAGTCGCCCGGCGCGCGGCCGACCGCCGCAAGCCGGTCGAGCGCGTGGTCACCGCCACCATCAACGGCGCGCGCCGGACGCTGCGAGTGACCGATCTGCCCCTCGCCGCCGAAGGGGTGGCCGGCTATGCCATCGACATCGAGGACATGGAGGAAGTCGCGCGCGCCTTTCGCGCCTTTCGCGACGCCCAGCGCTCGATGCTCGATCAAATCTCGATCGGCGTCGCCCAGTTCGATCCCGAGCGGCGGATTTCCTTTGCCAACCAGCCGTTTTACCGCGTCTTCAACCTGCCCACGGGTGTCGTTGGCGAGCGCACCGCGTTCGAGCAGGTCCTGCGGCTCGCGCGCGACGCCAACCGCATCCCCGAGGTTCGCGATTTTCCTGCCTGGCGCGAGGAAAGGGTCGCCTGGTTCAGGCGCAACGAGCCGATCGAAGAGCACTGGCCGCTGCCCGACAGCATTCATCTGCGCATCGTCGCGCAGCCGATGCCCGATGGCGGGCTGGTGCTGATCGCCGAGGACCGCACCGAACAGCTCGCCCTTTCGGCCGGCCGCGACACGCTGCTGCGGACTCGCGCGGCTACCTTCGACAATTTGTTCGAGGCGCTGGCGATCTTCGCGCCGGGTGGCCATGTCGATCTGTGGAACCGCGGATTTCCGCACGCCTGGGGTATCGAGCCCGAGCAGCTGGAAGCGCGACCGCAGGCGGCGGCGCTGCTCGAGGCCATCGCCGGCAAGCTCGCCGACCGGTCGCGGATCGGCGCCATCGGCGAGGTCATCCGGATGGCCACGCTCGACCGCAACCGCGGCGAGGGCGTGGCAGAGCTTGCCGACGGCCGCACGCTCGAATTCGCCTGCGTTCCGCTGCCCGACGGCAACGGCTTGTTCACGGTGCTCGACGTCACGGCCTCGCGGCAGGCCGAAGAAGCACTGCGCGAACGCAACCGCGCGCTCGAGGAAGCCGACGCGGTGATGACGCGCTTCCTGGCCAACATGAGCTACGAGTTCCGCACCCCGCTGACCTCGATCGGCGGCTTCGCCGAGCTGCTCGTCAGCGGAGTCGCCGGTGAGCTGGGACCGCAGGCCAGGGAATACGCCGAAGCCATCGCCCAATCGGTCGGCAAGCTGACCGAGCAGGTGGAGAACGTGCTCGATCTTTCGCAAAGCGAGGCGGGACTGATGCCGCTGAACAAGCAGCCGCTCGAGCTGTTGCCGCTCCTTTCGAAGATCGTTCGGCAGCGCGAGACGCGGATCCTTGACGCCGGGATCACGCTCAATCTGCGCGGAGATGCCGGGCGCCAGATCGCCGCCGATGCCGCGCAGCTTCAGCGCGCTTTCGCCCATCTGATCGACAACGCCATCGCCGCCACTGGACGCGATGGCCGGATCACCATCGAGATCAAGCCACTGGCGCACGGTTTGTGCGTCACGATCGCCGATACCGGCAAGGGCATGACGCAGCCGGAGCTGGCACGCGCGCTCGAAGGATTGCGCGCGAGCGGCGACGGGACGGTGACCGAACGCCGCCAGGGCCTGGGCCTGCCCCTCGCGCGCCGGCTGATCGAGGCGCACGGCGGAACGCTCGAGCTTGCCAGCCGCAAGGGCACCGGAACCACCGCCACCGTCACGCTGCCGTGATCGAGAACTTGCCGGATCTGGCGGCGGTGGCGCGCCTGGGGCAGCGGATCGGGTCCCGGTTGCAGCCGGGCGACGTCGTCGCCCTGACCGGCCCGCTCGGCGTGGGCAAGACGACGCTGGCGCGCGCGATCATCGCCGCCTGCGGCCATCGCGGCGAAGTTCCCTCGCCGACCTTCACGATTCTCGAGACCTATCCCGAGTGCGCCCCGCCGCTGGTCCACGCGGATTTCTACCGCCTCGAGCACGCCACCGAAATGCGCGAGCTGGGCCTCGAGGATTATCGCGGCGGCGCGGCGCTGATCGCCGAATGGCCGGAGCGGGCCGGTGGTTTTGCCGATGAGCCCGGTTGCCTCGCGATTGCGCTCGAAGCTGCGGCAGTGGGGCGCAGGGCCATTGTGCAACCCGGCCCGGCTTGGCAAGGGCGCTGGCCATGAATGCGCTTCCCGAAGGTGCCGAAAGTTTCCTGATCAAGGCCGGGTGGGCGGGGGCCGAGCTCGCCCCGCTGCCCGGAGACGCCTCGTTCCGGCGCTATTTTCGCGTGCGCCGGCAGGACGGCGAGGGCGCGATGCTGATGCATGCCCCGCCGCCGCACGAGGATCCGCGCCCCTTTCTGGAGGTAGCGGTCTGGTTGGCCGAAAATGGCCACCGCGCGCCGCGGATCATCGCCGCGGACGCGGCTGCGGGATGGGTGCTGATCGAGGATTTCGGCGACTGGCGCGTGCGCGAGCGGATCGATGCCTTTCCGGACGAGGAAAGCACCATCTACGAGCGGGCGGTCGATGCGCTCGTGGCGCTTCACCGTCTGCCGCCGGGGCCCTTTGCAGCTTACGACCTGCGCGAATATCAGCGCGAGGCGGAACTGTTCGTCGAATGGTTCTGTCCGGCAAGGGGCCTCGACGTCGATCGACGCGGGTGGCGCGCGGCGTGGGACGTGGTGCTCGCGCCCGTTCTTTCGCGTCAGGCACCCGGGGTGACGGTGCTGAAGGACTATCATGCCGAGAACATCATGCTCCCGCCCGACGGCTCGCAGGGATTGATCGACTTCCAGGACGCTCTCGTCGGACACCGGGCCTATGATCTCGTCAGCCTGTTGCAGGATGCCCGGCGCGATGTGTCCCCGATGATCGAGCGCGCCATGCTCGACCGCTATATCGCCGCGGCGCGCCCCCCGGCCGAGTTCGAGGCCGATTACGCCGTGCTCGGCGGGCAGCGCAACGCCAAGATCGTGGGCGTATTCACCCGGCTGGCCAGGCGCGACGGAAAGCCGGGCTATCTCGAGCTCATTCCGAGAGTCTGGTCCTTGCTGGAGCGCGATCTGAGCCATCCGGCCTTGAAGCCGGTCGCTGCCTGGTTCTCGGAGAACATCCCGCAATCGGTGCGCAGCAATCCGGGCGGAAGCATTTCGTGACACTGGTCAGCGACACCGCGATGGTCATGGCGGCCGGCCTGGGCAAGCGCATGCGGCCGCTTACCGCGTCGCAGCCCAAGCCCCTTGTCCGCGTCGCCGGACGCGCCTTGATCGACCATGCCCTCGATCGCCTGCACGATGCCGGCGTGGCGCGCGCCGTGGTGAATGTCCACTACCTCGCCGATGCTCTGGAAGCCCATGTGCTCGCCCGAACCGCGCCGGACATCACGATCTCCGACGAACGCGACCAGCTCCTTGAGACCGGGGGCGGAATGGTAAAGGCCCTCGCGGCGGGTCTGCTGCCCGATCCCTTCTTCTGCGTGAACGCCGACAACATCTGGCTCGACGGACCGCGCGACGCCTTCGCCGATCTCTCGGCCCATTGGGATGCGGAGCGGATGGATGCGCTGCTGCTGGTTGTGCCGCATGCCAGGGCGCGCAATTTCGCCGGGGTGGGGGATTTCACCATGGACCCGCTCGGGCGCCTGAAGCGCAAGCTGCCGGGCCGGGTCGCGCCCTATATCTACACCGGAATACAGCTTGTCTCGCACCGGCTGTTGAGGGACGCCCCACAGGGCGCGTTCTCGACCAACGTCGTGTGGTCCCGCGCGATCGAAGAGGGGCGGCTGTACGGCACGGTCTTCACCGGCCAGTGGCTCGAGGTCGGCCAACCGTGCCATGTCGCGGCGACGGAGGGCTATCTCGCGAGTGGCTGAGCGGTGCGGCCCCAAGCTTTACTCGATCGCCGCGCACCGCGGCTTTGCCGACGCGCTCGTGGCCGGCCTGACGCCGCGCTACCACGAGCCGGGGTTCGGGCTCGCCCGGCTGACGCTGCTGGTCCCCAGCACGCGCGCGCGGCGGACGCTCGCCGAAGCCTTCATTCGGCAATTCGGCGCTGGCGGGGACGGCGCGGCGGGCGGACTGCTGATGCCGCGGATGGCGGTGGTGGGCGATCTCGACCTCGACGAAGCGCTCGGCCCATTGCTCGATCCGCTCGGCGCGCAGGACATACCGCGCGCTGTCGAGCCGATGCGCCGCTGGCTCGCGCTCGCGCGGCTGTTGGGCGAGGAACTTGGCGACAAAGCGCCCAGGGGCGCGACGCTGCTGCGGCTCGCGCGCGAAACCGCCGCCACGATGGATCGCCTGCTTGCCGAAGAGATCGCGCCCGACGATCTCACCGGCGATCGCGTGCTCGCTCTGGTCGGCGATCTCGCCGAGCATTGGCAGCGTTCGCTCGCGATCTTTGCCCGGGTCCAGGCGCGCTGGCGATCGCAGCTCGAGGAATGGGACGCACTCGATGCCGCGACGCGCCGCAATCTGCTGTTCCGCCATGCCGCGCGGCGCTGGCGAGCGGAGCCGCCGGCCACGCCCATCGTGGCCGCGGGCGTGACCAGCGCGGCTCCGGCGCTCGCCCAATTGCTCCGTGTGGTCAGTGAGCTGCCGCAGGGGGCGGTGGTCTTGCCCGACCTCGATCTGGCGATGGATGACGCGGTGTGGGACGAACTCGGCCGGGCCGGCGCGGCGCCCCAGCCCGACAGCGAGCCGTTCGCGCGCGGCGACGCGGTAAGCCATCCGCAATACCATTTGAAGCTGCTGCTGGGGCGCATCGGCGTGTCGCGCGGGGAGGTGCAGCCCTGGCACCGGCGCGGCGAGGCAGCCGCACCGCCCGCGCGCAGCCACGCGATCTCGGCGCTGTTCCTGCCCCCTCAGGCAAGCCGCCGGTGGATCGAGCTGCCGCCCGAGAAGCGGCGTCTCGCCGGCGTCCGGATCATGCAGAGCGGCACCCCCGAGGAGGAGGCACAGGCGATCGCGCTGCTGGTGCGCGAGGCGCTCGAGACGCCGCACAAGCGAATCGCGGTGGTCACGCCGGATCGCGCGCTGGCCCGCCGCGTCGCGGCGCACCTGCTGCGCTGGGGCATCCAGGCGGACGACACGGCGGGCCGTCCGCTCAGCCAGACCGCGGCGGGCCGGCTGCTGCTGCTTGCCGCCGAAGTGGGGGCTGGGGGCGCATCCCCCGTCGCGCTGTCCGCGCTGCTGATGCATCCGCTGGCGAGCGCTGGCATGGACCGGAGCGCCTGGCTGGCACAGCTGCGCGTGTTCGAGCTCGCGCTGCGGGGGCCGCGACCGCGCGCCGGGCTGGGCCCGCTGGCGGACCGCGTCGCCAAGCACGCCGGGAGAAATCCCGGGCTCCGCGTCTGGTGGGCGAGAGTCGAGGCGATCCTCTCGCCCTTGCTGGCGCTGCCTGAATCCGGGCCGCTGGCTGCGGCGCTCGACGCGGTGGTCGCGGCCGGGGAAGCGCTCGCGGGCGAGACGCTGTGGGACCGGGAGGACGGGCGCGCGCTGGCCCGTTTCGTCGAGGAGTTGACCGCCACCGCGCGTGAGGCGGGGACCACGCTCGAGACCGCTCAGCTCGATCTGGTGTTGCGCGATGCGATGGAGGAGGTCGCGGTTCGTCCGCCGTGGGGTGGACACGCGCGGGTCGCGATCTACGGCCTGCTCGAATCGCGGATGAGCCGCGCCGATCTCGTCATCTGCGCGGGCCTCAACGAGGGCAGCTGGCCGGCGGGCGGGGCGGTCGATGCCTTGCTGGCGCCCCCCGTGCTGCGCGCGCTGGGCGTGCCGGGAGCGGACTTCCGCATCGGCTTGTCCGCGCACGATCTCGCCGGGGCGCTCGGCGCGCCGGAGGTCGTGCTGAGCCGCGCCGCGCGCGACGAGAGCGGGCCGGCGATCCCCTCGCGCTTCCTGCTTCGCGTTCAGGCGATGCTGGGCGATCTGCTCGAACGGCACGCGGAAACGCGCGCGGTCACGCGCGCGCGCGCGCTGACTCAGGCCGATCCCGCACCGCCTTATCCCCGCCCGGCGCCCGATCCCGCCCCGGAGCAACGCGCCGCGGACATTTCCGCGACCGCGCTCGACCGGCTGCTGGGCGATCCGTTCCAGTTCTACGCCGGCAGGATCATGGGCCTCGCCGAGCTCGAGGCGATCGATGGCGAGCCGGGCCCCGCGTGGCAGGGCACGACCGCGCACACGATTCTTCAGCGCTGGCACGAGGCGCGGCGCAGCGACTCCGAAGCCGCCATCGCCCCGATCATGACGGCGGTGATGGAGGAAACCAACGCCCACCCCCTGATGCGGGCGTTGTGGGAGCCACGGCTCCGTGCCGCGCTCGAGTGGGTGGCGAGCGAGGTTCGCGCCTCGGATCGCGTGGTGCTGGCGGTCGAGGCCAAGGGCGAAATGCGCTATGACGGCGTGCGCGTGCATGGCCGCGCGGACCGTATCGACCTGCTGCCCGGGGGTGGGCTCGCGATCATCGATTACAAGACGGGCAAGCCGCCCTCGCCGACGCAGGTGGGGAAAGGTTACGCCTTGCAGCTCGGCGTGCTCGGACTGATCGCCGCGGAGGGCGGCTTTCCCGAAGCGCAGGGGGAACCGCAAGCCTTCGAATATTGGTCGCTCGCCAAGTCGGACAAGAGCGAAACGGGGTTTGGCTACCGCGAAACCCCGGTCGGCCGCCGCACTGGCCCGGGCGAGGACGAGTTCCTGCCGCTTGCTCGGGCCAGACTGGGCGAGGCGGTGCGCGACTACATCCGCGGGCGCAAGCCGTTCCGCGCCCGCGAGAACCCGGACTATCCCGCCTACGACACTTACGATCAGCTCATGCGCCTGGCCGAATGGCTGCCGCGCATGGATGAGGGGAACGGTCGATGAGCGGCGAAGTCCATCCGCTCGCCGGCGCGCAGCGCGAGGCGGTCGACCCGCGCGACAGCGTCTGGCTCTCCGCGTCGGCAGGCACCGGCAAGACGCAGGTGCTCTCCGCCCGGGTCCTTCGTCTGCTGCTCGAAGAGGGCTCCGAGCCATCGAGCATATTGTGCCTCACCTTTACCAAGGCGGGCGCGGCCGAAATGGCGGTGCGCGTCAACGAAGTGCTCGCGCGCTGGGTGCGGATGGGCGACGGGGACCTTGGCCGCGAGCTCGCGCATGTCGGCGCGGCGGTGACCGCCGAGACTCGCGACCGCGCGCGAGCGCTGTTCGCGCGCGTGCTCGACTGCCCCGGCGGAGGCCTGCGGATCGACACCATCCACGCCTTCGCGCAGTGGCTGCTCACTGCATTTCCCGGCGAGGCAGAGATTCTCCCCGGCACCCGCGCGTTGGAAGACCGCGAACGCGCGCTGCTGATCGACGAAGTGCTGTCCGAGCTGGTGGCCCAGGCTGACGCGCCGACGCTCGCGGCAATCCGCGAGCTGAGCATCCGCAAGGGCCCCGACGGAGTGCGCGGATGGCTGGTGCGGTGCGCCAGCGCGCTCGATTTGTGGCAGGGCCCGGCGGGATGGCAGCCGCCGCTGCGGGAGCGCGTCTGCCGGCTGCTCGGGCTGGCGTCCGATGCCGATGAGGCAAGCCTCGCGGCCTGGTGCGGCGACGACCGGTTCGACACCGTTTCGCTGCGCCAGTGCCTTGCCGGCTATCGGAGCTGGCAGGCGGCGACGGGCAGAGATGCCGCGGTGGTGATCGGGGAGTGGCTGTCGAGCACCGACACCGGGCGCTACGCCGGACTTCAGGGTCTGAGCGACGCGCTGTTCTACAAGAACGGAAATCCGAAGCTGCCCCGGAACGCCGATCCCGCCTTTGCCGCCGCCAGCGCCCGGGTGAGCGAGGCGCTGGCCGCGATCCGCGATCAGCAGCGCCTTATCGAACTGGCGGATTTTCTCGGGCCTCAGCTCGAGGCGGGCCGGCTGTTCGCACTGAAGTGGGAAGAGGCCAAGGCGCGCGCGGGGCTGGTCGATTTCGACGATCTGATCCGCCGCGCCGCGGGGCTGTTGTCCGACAAGGCGATGGCGGACTGGATTCGCTACAAGCTCGACCGCCAGTTCGACCATATCCTGATCGACGAGGCGCAGGATACCAACGCCCAGCAATGGGCCATCATCGATGCGCTGACCGATGACTTCTTCAGCGGCCAAGGTGCGCGCGACGGCCGCATCCGGACCATCTTCACTGTCGGTGATACCAAGCAGGCCATCTTCGGCTTTCAAGGCACCAGCCCGCTCAACTTCATGGCGGCGCGAGACCGCGTTGCCGAGCGGATGCGCGGCCTGTCGGAAGCGGCGCGGGAGCTGCGCGAGCGCCGCACCGCGCGCGAGCTGCGCGACCTCGACCTGGGCCAGTCGTTCCGCACCGCCGATGTCGTGCTGCAATTCATCGATCGCGCGATTGCCGCGATCGGCCATGCAAACATCGGTCTGCGCGAGGCGCCGCCACGCCACGAGGGCGAGAACCGCCCGGGCCTCGTGGCGCAATGGAACCTCGTGATCGATGGCGCGCGGGCGGAGGAGGAAGACGAGGGCGGCTCGAGCTGGCTCGCGCGTCACGACCGCATGCTCGCCGACAAGATCGCCCGGCAAGTCCGGCGCTGGATGATCGATGGGTTCCCGCTGGTGAAGGGGGAAAAGCCCGGCAGGGCGCGCCGCGCCGGGCCGGGCGAGGTGATGATCCTGGTGCGCAAGCGCCGCGAGCTGGCCGCGCTGATCGTCGCCCGGCTCTATGCCCACGGAGTGCCCGTGGCAGGGGTCGACCGGCTGCGGCTGGGCGCCCCGCTGGCGGTGCAGGACCTGCTGGCCGCCCTGCGTTTCGCGGTGCAGCCCCTCGGCGATCTCAACCTGGCCTGTCTGCTCGTTTCGCCACTTGTGGGGTGGACGCAGGACCAGCTCCTCGCGCACGGCCACCGCGGGGAAAGCCGGCGAGCGTTGTGGCATCACTTGCGCGATCACGCCGATCCCTTCGTCCAGGGGACCGTGGACACGCTGCGCGAGATCATGCGCCGCGCCGATTTCGACAGCCCCCAGGCCCTGCTCCACTGGATCCTGACCGGCCCGATGGACGGCCGGCGGCGGCTGGTCGCGCGGCTCGGGCGCGAAGCCAACGATCCGATCGACGAGCTGCTCAACGCCGCAAATGCCTATGCCAGCGCGCATGTCGCGAGCTTGCAGGGCTTCCTGCACTGGTTCGATGCGGGCGAGGGCGAGCTGAAACGCGAGGCGGGGGCCGCGCGAGACCAGGTACGGGTGATGACCGTCCACGGATCGAAGGGGCTGCAATCGCCGATCGTGATTCTCGCCGATACCGCGATCGGCCCCGATTCGCCCGATGAGCTGACACTCGAGAACCTCGCCCTCGATGGCACACGGGGCCATCCGGTGCCGCTGCCCTCCGTGCCCAGGGACCAGCGCGTGGGGCCGCTCGCGGCAGCACACGAGGCGGCGGCGGCGGCGATGATGGAGGAGCACTGGCGGCTGCTCTATGTCGCCATGACCCGCGCCGAGGAAGCCTTGTTCATCGCCGGCTCGCTGGGGCCGCGCGATGCGAAGAAGGGCGCGGCGCACCAGGACAGCTGGTACGCGCGGCTGCAGCCTCTGTTCGAGGGCGAACCGCTCGAGGACGATATCTGGGGTGCGCGGCGCGAGTGGGGCGCGCTGACGACGCTCGCTCCGGCACCGGGGACCGAGCATCGGGTGACGACCGCGCTGCCCGCCTGGGCCGATCGGCCAGCGCCCGAAGAGCCGCGCCCACCGCGCCCGCTGGCGCCTTCGGGCCTCGGCGAGGAGCAAGCGAGCGACCCGCCACTCCCTCAGGGGGTGGCGGCAAGCGCGGCGCGGCGCGGCGTGCTGATTCACGCGCTGCTCGAGCGCCTGCCCGCGGTTCCGCCCGCCGAGCGCGAAGCTCGGGCGCTGGCCTGGCTGGCGCGGCAGGCGCCCGAGCTCCCCGAGGAGGATCGAGCCGAGATGCTGGCGCGGGCTCTGGGCGTGATCGAACAGCCGGCCCACGCCGCACTGTTCGGGCAGCAGGCGCTCGCCGAGGTTCCGCTGGCGGCGACCGTGGCGGGGCAGGTCATCGCCGGCACCGCGGATCGGCTGCTCGTGACCGAGAACGAAGTGACCGTGCTCGATTTCAAGACCGCGCGCCGCCCGCCTTCCTCGCTTGCCGAGGTCCCGGAGGCGACATTGCGCCAGATGGCGGCCTATGTCGCCGCGCTCGAGGCAATCTATCCAGGCCGCGCCGTGCGCGCGGCGGTGCTCTATACCCAGACGCCGCTGCTCATCGCCTTGCCGGGCGAGCTGATGGCGCGTTACAAGGCGCGCTTCGACGCGGGGCAGGAAAGCTTTGCCCTGCCGCCGGTTGATTGAGCTGGAGGGCCGCCCACATCGCTCGCACACAAAAACAGGAGGAAGACCCAATGGCCACCGTCGCCGTCACCGATGCCAGCTTTCAGTCCGACGTGCTCGATGCCGGCAAGCCCGTTCTGGTCGACTTCTGGGCCGAGTGGTGCGGCCCCTGCAAAATGATCGCGCCTGCGCTCGAGGAGCTGAGCGACGAGCTGGCGGAGCGGGTCACCATCGCCAAGATGGACATCATGGAAAACCCCGATGTGCCGGGGAAGATGGGGGTGCAGTCGATCCCCTATCTGGTGCTGTTCAAGGACGGCAAGCCCGCCGCCAACATGCGCGGCGCCGTGCCCAAGAGCCAGCTCAAGAGCTGGCTGGAGGGGGCGCTTTAGGGCAACATCGCGTAGCGCGCAGCGAGTTGGTCCCAAAGGGCCGGGCTCGCCGCGCCGAGCAGGCCCGTGCGCTCGCCCTGATCGACTCGATAGGCCGCGCCGTCGGGCCGGCATGCCTTGCCTCCCGCCTCGTTGAGCCACAGCACGCCCGCGGCGTGATCCCAGGCCAAGGTACGGTTGAAGATCGAGACATCGTTTGCGCCCAGCGCGAGCCGCGGATACTGCTCCGCGGCGCAGCGCGGGGTGTCGACCAGGCGGTAGTGCGGAGCGACATGCGCGCGGACGCGCTCGCGCTCCGCAACGTCCATGAAGATCGTCGAGATCGCCGCCACCGGCGGTGTCTCGCCCGAAGGGCGCGCCGCGATCCGCTCGCCATTTATGAAAGCGCCGCCGCCACGCCGCGCGTGGCAGAAGCGCCCGCTCAAACAGTCGTAAATCCACCCCGCGACCGCTTCGCCGCGCTCGGTCAGCGCGATCAGGATGCCGAACGGCGGGCGACCGTGAGCGAAATTGTGTGTGCCGTCGAGCGGATCGACGATCCAGCAATCCCCTGACAGCCGGGCGAGCACGCGCGGGTCGGCATGAGCCGCTTCCTCGCCGACAATCGCCAGGCCGGGGAGGATTTGTTCGAGCCCTTCACCCAGCATCGCCTCCGCCTCGCCGTCCGCGATCGTGACGAGGTCGTCGGGCGCCTTCTCGGCGATCTCGCTCTCCGCCAGCTTGCGGTATCGCGGGAGAATCGCGTCCCGCGCCACGCGGCGCAGCAGGGCCGCCATCGCGATATCGATCCTTCCGGGCATCAGGAACGATAGTCCGCGTTGATGGCGATGTAGCCGTGCGTAAGGTCGCAGGTCCATACCGTGGAGCGCCCGTCGGCGAGGCCGAGATCGATCTTGATCGTCACCTCCTCGCCCCGGAGATGCGCGGCGACCGGGGCCTCGTCGTAATCGGCCAGCGGCAGACCCTCGCGCGCCGCCCAGGTCCCGCCGAAGCCGATCGAGAGCTTGTCGCGGTCGGCCGGCTCGCCCGCCTTGCCCACCGCCATGACGACGCGCCCCCAGTTCGCGTCCTCGCCTGCGATGGCGGTCTTGACCAGCGGCGAGTTGGCGACCGAGAGGCCGATCCGGCGCGCGCTCGCATCGCTCTGCGCGCCGGTGACGCGGATGGTGATGAACTTGCGCGCCCCTTCGCCGTCGCGGACGACGAGCTGCGCGAGCTCGAGGCAGATCTGCCGAAGCGCGGCGTAGAAGGCGTCGGCGCCCGCGCTGTCCCACCCCTCGAGCGGCGCATTGCCCGCCTTGCCGGTCGCGAGCAGCAGCACGGTATCGCTGGTCGAGGTGTCGCCATCGACCGTGATGCAGGAAAAACTTTCGGCGTTGGCCCTGGACAGCATCTCCTGCAGGAACGCGGGCGCCACCGCCGCATCGGTCGCAATGAAACCGAGCATGGTCGCCATATCGGGCGCGATCATGCCGCTGCCCTTGACGATGCCGGCGAGCTCCGTCCGCGTCGTGCCGACCATCGCCGAGGCGCCCGCGCCCTTGGGAAAGGTGTCGGTGGTCCCGACCGCGCGAGCGGCGTCCTCCCAGCCGCAGGGCGCCGCCTCGAGCGCCGCCGCGAGACCCGCGCGCGCCTTGTCCTGCGGGAGCGGCACCCCGATCACCCCGGTGCTGGAGACGAACACCTCGCTCGGCTCGCACCCGTAATGCCCCGCCACTTGCGCCATGATCGCCTCGACCGCCTCGCGCCCGCGATAGCCGGTGAAGGCATTGGAATTTCCGGCGTTGACCACGACCGCCCGCGCCCGCCCGAGCCGCGCCTGCTCGCGGCCCAGCTCGACCTCGCTCGAGCAGCAGACATTGCGCGTGAACACGCCGGCGACAGCCGTGCCTTCCGAGAGCTCGATCAGCGTCAAATCCGCCCGGTCCCATTCCCTGTAGTGCGCCTGCGCCACGCGCAGCGTCACCCCGGCGATGGCGGGCAGGGCGGGAAAGGGGCGGGCGAGGGGGGAGACGGCGCTGTCCATGCCGTGGTGCCCTAACTTGGGGCAGGGCGAGCGACAACGCGCTTTTGCCGGTGGATTTTTAACGCTCGCGCCCCTATGTGCGCGGCGCATCATGCTTCGCAAATTGCTCGCCTGCCTTGCCCTCCTGACCGGCCTCACCGCCGCAGGCGCGCCTGCGCAGGCTGACATGGCGAATGCGCTGGCATCTCATGTCGAGGCCAGCGCGAGCGGGGTCACGGCCGCGCGGAGCCAGGCCGCGGTCGCGATCGCGCGCGAGGCGACCGGCAAGTCCTTCGGGGCGACGCTCCTGGCTGGGCCTTTCGCCACCCCGCCTGCCGCCGCGCCGGCCGTCCTTCTGGGCAGCGACCGCGCGCGCGAATAGCGCGCGAAATTCTCGCCAAAGCCCGTTTCCGGCCCGGAGCGCGAGCGCGCGTCCGGGCGTTATCCCGACAGCATTCGCCGAAAGCCATGTCCCATGCTCAACACCGTCATCAAATCGATCTTCGGCTCCTCCAACGAGCGTTACGTCAGGTCGATGGGCAGGATCGTCCAGCAGATCAATGCGCTCGAGCCGCAGATTCAGGCGCTTTCCGACGAGCAGCTTCGCGCCCAGACCGACAAGTTCCGCGAGCTGGTGGCGGGTGGCAAGAGTCTTGACGACATCCTGCCCGAAGCCTTCGCCACCGTGCGCGAGGCGTCGGTTCGCGTGCTCGGCATGCGTCACTTCGATGTCCAGTTGATCGGCGGCATCGTGCTTCACCGCGGCGAGATCGCCGAGATGCGCACCGGCGAGGGCAAGACGCTGGTGGCGACGCTGGCGACCTATCTCAACGCCATCGAAGGCAAGGGCGTCCACGTCGTCACCGTCAACGACTATCTCGCCGCGCGCGACGCGGAGTGGATGGGGCGCCTGCACCAGTTCCTGGGCCTCACCATCGGCGTGGTGGTGCCGAACATGAACGAATTCGAGAAGCGCGACGCCTACAACGCCGACATCACCTATGGCACCAACAACGAGTTCGGCTTCGATTATCTGCGCGACAACATGAAGCACGAGCGCGCCGAGATGGTGCAGCGCCCGTTCAATTTCGCGATCGTCGACGAGGTCGATTCGATCCTGATCGACGAGGCGCGCACCCCGCTGATCATCTCGGGTCCGACCGAGGACAAGCAGGACCTCTATCTCACCATCGACGCAGTGGTGAAGACCATCGAGCCCGCGTGGTACGAAGCCGACGAGAAGACCAAGAACATCACCTGGACCGAGGAGGGCACCGATCGGATCGAGGAGCGGCTGAAGGAGGCCGGGCTGCTCGAGAGCGACAACCTCTATGATGTGGTCAACACCCAGGTGGTCCATCATCTCGACCAGGCGCTCAAGGCGAACATCATGTTCAAGCGCGATGTCGATTACATCGTCAAGGACGACAAGATCGTCATCATCGACGAGTTCACCGGCCGGATGATGGACGGGCGGCGCTGGTCGAACGGGCTCCATCAGGCGGTCGAGGCCAAGGAAGGGGTCCGGATCGAGCCCGAGAACCAGACGATGGCCTCGATCACCTTCCAGAACTATTTCCGCATGTATCCCAAGCTCGCCGGCATGACCGGCACCGCCGCCACCGAGGCGAGCGAGTTCTGGGACATCTACAAGCTCAACGTCGCCGAAATTCCGACCAACAAGCCCGTCACCCGGATCGATGAGGACGACCAGTTCTACAAGAACATGATGGACAAGTTCGCGGCCATTGCCGTCGCGATTCGCGAGAAGAACGAGATCGGCCAGCCGGTGCTGGTCGGCACGGTCTCGATCGAGAAATCCGAGCTGCTCAGCAGCTTCCTCGACAAGGAGGGCGTCAAGCACTCGGTGCTCAACGCCCGCTTCCACGAGCAGGAGGCGCATATCGTGGCGCAGGCCGGGCGGCTGGGCGCGGTCACGATCGCCACCAACATGGCGGGGCGGGGCACCGACATCCAGCTTGGCGGCAATGTCGAGTTCCGCATCGAGGACGAGCTGAAGGACATGCCCGAGGGCCCCGAGCGCGATGCCGCGATCGAGCGCATCAAGGCCGAAGTTGCTGCCGAGAAAGCCAAGGTGATCGAAGCCGGCGGGCTGTTCGTGCTCGGCACCGAGCGCCACGAGAGCCGCCGCATCGACAACCAGCTGCGCGGGCGCTCGGGCCGCCAGGGCGATCCCGGCCTCAGCCGCTTCTACCTGTGCCTGGAAGATGACCTGCTGCGCATCTTCGGCCCCGACACCCTGTTTTCGAAGATGATGAACGCCAATCTCGCCGACGGCGAGGCGATCGGCTCGAAGTGGCTGTCGAAGGCGATCGAGACCGCGCAGAAGAAGGTCGAAGCGCGCAACTTCGAGATGCGCAAGCAGGTCGTCGAATACGACAACGTGATGAACGACCAGCGCAAGGTGGTTTACGAGCAGCGCGCCGAGATCATGGACGCCGAGGCGGTCGACGATGTCGTCGTCGACATGCGCCACGACGCGATCAACGCGGTAGTGGGAGAGGCCTGCCCCCCGGGATCCTATCCCGAGCAATGGGATATCGCCGGGCTCAAGGCAAAGCTCGAGGAACAGTTTGGCCTGACCCCCGATCTCGACGCCTGGCTGACCGAGGAACGGATCGAGCCGGAGATCATCGAGGAACGGATCGTCGCGGAGGCCGACGCGGCGATGGCGGCCAAGATCGCGCAGGTCGACCTCCAGCGCTGGCGGGTGTTCGAAAAAAGCCTGTTGCTGCGCACGCTCGACCACCACTGGAAGGAACACCTCGCCACGCTTGACGCGCTGCGCCAGGTGGTGTGGCTGCGCGCGCATGCTCAGAAGCAGCCGATCAATGAATACAAGCAGGAAGCCTTCGGCCTGTTCGAGCGCATGCTTGACGTGCTGCGCGAGGATGTGACGGGCCAGCTCCTCAAGATGGAGATCGCGCCTTCGACCCCGATGCCGGTGCCCAGCGAGATTCTCGCCGGCCTGCCCGATTTCCTCACCGGCCACATCGACCCGCTGACCGGGCTCGACAATTCGGGCGACAGCGACGGTTCGCGCTTCAACCCCGCGCTGTTCGGCAGCCTGGCGGGCAGCCCGATGGCGGGGGCGGCGGCGGGCGGCGAGAATCCGTGGGCCGGCGAGGAGATCGGCCGCAACGCGCCGTGCCCGTGCGGCTCGGGCAACAAGTACAAGCACTGCCACGGCGCGCTGGCGGCTTAGCCTTGCCCTCCGCCCTGCGTCGGCCCGGACTTGCTCTGGGCCACGGCTTTCCTCCGGTCACCGGTCGCGAGTGAATCGGGACCCGGGACCAAGTCCTGGGTGACGAACCCCGGCTCAAGTCCGGGGTGAGGAAGGTTTAACAGGCTGGACGGCCCAGCTAAGCCAGGCGGATGCTCTACCTCGCCGCCGCTTTCTTTGCCGCCGCGCTGCTCTATGCCAGCGTGGGCTATGGCGGCGGATCGACCTACAGCGCGCTGCTGGCGCTGTCGGGCGTGGATTACCGCCTGCTCCCGGTGATCGCGCTGGCCTGCAACATCGTGGTGGTGACCGTCGGGACGATCCGTTTCGCCCGCGCCCGCCTCACCCCGTGGCGGGGGGCGCTGGTCCTCACCGCGATCGGCGCGCCGGCCGCCTTCCTCGGCGGGCTCACCCCGATCGGCAAGAGCGCCTTTCTCTCGCTGCTCGGCGCCAGCCTGGTGTTGACCGCGCTCACCATGCTGTTGCCCGTCCCTGAGCGGCATCCGGAAGGCAATGCGCAGTCCCGCCCCGCCGGCGGCTGGATGCCGGTGCTGGCCGCTCCGCTCGGCTATCTGGCGGGACTGGTCGGGATCGGCGGCGGCATCTTCCTTGCGCCCCTGCTCCACCTCGCCGGCTGGAACTCGGCCCGCGCCATCGCCGCCACCGCCAGCCTGTTCATCCTCGTCAACTCGCTGTTCGGGCTCGCGGGCCAGCTTCTCAAGGGCGGCGCGGACCGCCTCGCCAGCGCGGTCACGCTCGGCCTGCCGCTGCTCGTCGCCGTGGCGCTCGGCGGGCAGACCGGCAGCCTGCTCGCCGCGCGGCTGCTGCCCTCGCGCTGGATCCGCTGGCTGACCGCGGCGCTCACGCTGGGGGTGGGCGCGCGGCTGCTCGCGGGCTAGCCGAGTTTTGGTTCTGATTCACGATTTCAAAGAGCGAATCAGGTGATAACCATTTCGGTTTTTCGTGTCAAATAAAAAATCCCCCATTCGCCGATTCTATCCCTGCGAAGGAACGTTCACAGCAAGCTGGGCTGTTCCGCCGGCGGCGCCGCTTTCGACCAGCCTTGCGTGGTCCGCTGCAGGTCGATGGCGCCGGCATAGGGCACGCACAGCGCCCGCGCCTCTGCCGCGCCTCCCGCGGTCCAGCGCGACCAGTCCGGGGCGGCGAGCACGACCGGCATGCGCGCGTGGCATTCGGCTGCCGCGCCGCAGCTGTCGGTCATCACCATCGAATAGACCGCCCCCCATTCGCGGCTCATCCGCCACACCCCGGCGGCGGCGAAGAGCTCGGCGTCGGGGCGGGTGAGCCAGGTGCGTGTTCTGGCGCCGCGCTCGCCCTCGGCTTCGGCCCAGCCGGTCATCGGGATCAGGCAGCGCCGGTTCGCGAAGCTGTCGCGCCAGAAAGCGCTGTCGAGCTTGTCGGTCCGGGCGTTGTTGACCGGCCTGGGCTTCAGCGGCTGCCCCTTCGCGCCCGTCATCGGCAGCGGGAAACCCCACACCATCGGCCGGACCTCGCCACCGGCCACCACCAGCCCGGGGTGGCCGGGATAGACCTCGTCGCCGAAGTTGGCGCCCGCGGAGGCGTCGAGCGCGCCGAACCATCGCGCAACCTCGGAGGCGGCCTTCGTCATGCGATACAGGTTGCACATGCCTCATGCTTCCCCAAGGATGCGCCGGCGTCAACCGCGGACGCCAGCCACGCCGTCGTGCATGAGTGCCCGGGTCGAGGACGATCTGAGCAGCAATGTTTCCGCGGTTGCCTATTCACCAATTGGCTGGCAGCCACCTACGCCGCGAACGGGATTCGCCGGCTTGACCTCGCGCCTCGCGCCTGGGGCCTGTCGGTTCCCCAACGCCGCGCCCGGGTTCAGCCAGCCAGGATTGGTGCCATCGCCGGCCTCCGGGATTGCCCCTGGCGAAGGGCCCGCGACGAAATGGCTCCCCGAGTTGGATTCGAACCAACGACCAAGTGATTAACAGTCACCTACTCTACCGCTGAGCTATCGGGGAGCAGCCGGATCGGCAGGAGCGCGCCTATATGGAGGCCTCGCGCGTTTGGCAAGCCGGTTGGCGCGCGGAACAAGCCGGCTCGCTCATACCGCGAACTGTTCGGCCACGATCCGCTCGTCGAGCGAATGACCGGGATCGAACAGCAGCATGAGCCGCAAATCCGGCGCGATCCGAACCCGCACTTCGGCGACATCGCGCACCTCCTTCTGGTCGGCGACCGCGGAGACGGGCCGCTTGCCCGGTTCCTTGACGATGAAGCCGAAGGTGTAGCGGTCGGGCAGGATCGCGCCGCGCCACCGCCGCGGGCGGAACGGACTGATCGGAGTGAGCGCGAGGAGGTGCGAATCGAGCGGCAGGATCGGGCCGCTCGCCGAGAGATTGTAGGCAGTGGAGCCGGCCGGGGTGGAGACCAGCACGCCGTCGCAGACCAGTTCCTCGATCCTCACCTTGTCGTTGACCATGACCTGGATCTTGGCCGTCTGGCGGGTTTCGCGCAGCAGCGAGATTTCGTTGATCGCGCTGAACGAATGGCGCGTTCCGTGCTGGGTCACCGCTTCCATCGCCAGCGGATCGATGGTGTGCTCGCGCGCCCTGGCGATTCGGGCAAGCAGCTTCTCGGGCGCGCGATTGCGATTCATCAGGAACCCCACGGTCCCCAGATTGACGCCGTACACGGGCAGGACGCGGCGCGCGTCGAGCATCGCATGGAGCGTCTGGAGCAGAAACCCGTCCCCGCCAATGACCACCGCGGCCTGCGCCTGCTCCAGCGGCACCCAGGCGAACAGCTCGCGGAATTGCGCCGCGGCGGCCTGCGCCTTGTCGGTTTCCGACACCACCAAAGCCAGTCGCTCGAATTCGGGCATTGCTCCCCCGCGCGGTGCCGTTATGAACCGTTAATCGCCCGCCGATGTGGACAAGTCTATGGCGGGGGGCGAAGTTTGGCAACGCGGCTGTCACGGGAAGATGGGGTCGCACGGGAGCTGGGATGATCGCGCTCGACTTGGGAGCCGACACGGACATGGACGACAAGCGCGACGCGCTGACCGGACTTGTGGACGCCGGGCAGGCGAAGGTCAGGATCGCGCGCTGGCTCGAGCAATGGCGCAGCAAGCAGGGCGGCGATCCGCTTCACGCCATGCTTATCGCGGTGGGGCGGATCGACACCGTCAATCTCGCCTATGGCGCAACCACCGGCGATTCCGCGCTTGTGGAGATCGCGCAGCGGGTCAGTCATTTCGCCAGCGACGAATTCGAGACCGAGGACTGGTTCGCCGCGCGCGTTTCGGGGGGGACGTTCCTGCTCGTGGCGCGCGACCGCTGCACCCGCGAGCGCTGGCAGTGGTTTGCCGAAGCTCTCGCCGACGCCATCGCGATGCCCATCGTCATGCCCGAGGAAGGAGGGGGGACCGTCCGCCTGTGGCCGCGCGTCGCTCTCATGCGCGCGGTCCAGGGGGACGATCCCGAAAGCATTCTCGACCACCTCTCCACCGCGCTGCACCGCGCCAGGGAAGCGCGCGGCCGCCGGGTCGCCTGGGTTTCGGGCGAAATGGCGCATGTCGGCGTGTCGAACCAGCAGCTCGAGGCGGACATGCTGGCCGCGATCGACCGCGGCGAGATCGAGATCGTGTTCCAGCCGCAATTCACGATGGCCGAGGATCGCCTGATCGGCGCGGAGGCGCTGGCACGCTGGCAGCACCCGCAGATCGGGCGCCTGGGCGCCAACACCCTGTTCACGCTGGCCGAAAGGACCGACCATGTCGCGCAGCTTTCGCGCCACATTGCCGAGCGCGCGCTGGCGCTGGCGGCGGACTGGCCCGAGGCGCTGACGCTGTCGCTCAACGTCACGCCGGCCGATCTTGCCGCGGGGACCTTCCCGATCGAATTCCTCGCCATGGTCGGCCGCTCTGCCTTTGCGCCCGCCCGCCTGACGATCGAGATAACCGAGCAGGTGCTGCTGTCCGATCTGGAAGAGGTCACTCGCGCCCTGACCCCGCTCAAGAAGGCCGGCGTGACCATCGCCCTCGACGATTTCGGCGCGGGCTACAGCAATTTCCGCTATCTCAAGCTTTTGCCGATCGACAAAATCAAGCTCGACCGTTCGATGGTCGAGGGTATCGCCGAGGACGAGCGCGACCTCGCCGTGCTGCGCGCGATCACCGCGATGGCGCGCGCGCTCGATCTCAAGGTCGTGGCCGAAGGGGTCGAGGAGGATGGCCAGCACCGTGTGCTGCGCGCCGAGGGCATCGAGAGCTGGCAGGGCTTCCTCAAGTCGGTCCCCCTCGGCCAGGACGATTTCCTCGCACTGGCGGCGACGGCCAGTGATGAGACCCGGCCTTAGGCCGCCTTCTTCCGCTCGCTCTTGAGCACGATTCCTGACAGCCCCCTGGTGAGCTGATGAAGGCCGTTGAGGCGGCTGAGCGCATCGTCCCAGGCGCGGGCAATCACCAGCTTCATGTCGGGCCGCAGCCGCGCGGTGCCCTTCAGCCGCTCCACATAGGCGACAAGGCCCGCCGGGTCCGCGAATTCGTCGTTGTGGAAGGTCACCAGCGTGCCTGCCGCCCCGACGTCGATCTTCGAGATGTTCGCGGCGATCGCCAGGCTCTTGATCTCGAGCAGCTTGACGAGGTTGGCGGTGGGGCCGGGCAGGGCGCCGAAGCGGTCGATCATCTCCGCCGCCAGCGCATCCAGCTCGTCCTTGCCCTCGGCGTCGTTCAATCGGCGATAAAGCGCCATGCGCACGGCAAGGTCGGGGACGTAGTCCTCGGGGATCATGATCGGCGCATCGACGGTGATCTGCGGACTGACGCGGTCGCGCCGGGGCGCGAGCCCCATCTCGCCGGCCTTGGCCGCGAGGATCGCGTCCTCGAGCATCGCCTGGTAGAGCTCGAAGCCGACTTCGCGGATATGCCCCGATTGCTCGTCGCCGAGCAGATTGCCCGCGCCGCGAATGTCGAGATCGTGGCTGGCGAGCTGAAACCCCGCGCCCAGGCTGTCGAGATCGCCGAGCACCTTGAGGCGCTTTTCCGCGACCTCGTTGAGCACCGTGTCGGGAGGGGTGGTCAGATAGGCATAAGCGCGCAGCTTGGCGCGCCCCACGCGGCCGCGCAGCTGATAGAGCTGCGCGAGGCCGAAGCGGTCCGCGCGGTGAATGATGATGGTGTTGGCGCTGGGCAGGTCGAGCCCGCTTTCGACGATGGTGGTCGAAAGCAGGACATCATATTTGCCCTCATAAAAGGCGCTCATCTTCTCCTCGATCTCGCTCGGGGACATCTGGCCGTGCGCGGCGATCACCTTGACTTCGGGCACCGCGCGGCCCAGCCATTCCTCGAGCTCGGGCATGTCCGAAATCCGCGGCACGACGATGAAGCTCTGCCCGCCGCGATGATGCTCGCGCAGCAGCGCCTCGCGCACCACCATCTCGTCCCATTCCATCACATAGGTGCGCACCGCGAGCCGGTCGACGGGCGGGGTCTGGATCGTCGAAAGCTCGCGCAGACCGCTCATCGCCATCTGCAGCGTTCGGGGGATCGGCGTGGCGGTGAGAGTGAGCATGTGGACATCGGCGCGAAGCTGCTTGAGCTTCTCCTTGTGCGTCACTCCGAAGCGCTGCTCCTCATCGACGATCACGAGGCCCAGATCCTTGAACGCGGTTTGTTTGGAGAGAATGGCGTGAGTGCCGATGACGATGTCGATGTCGCCCGAGGCAAGCCCTTCGCGCGTCTCCCTGGCTTCCCTCGCGGTGACGAGGCGGCTCAGTCGCCCGACCTTGAGCGGAAAGCCGGCGAAGCGGGCACAGAAGCTCTCGAAATGCTGGCGCGCGAGCAGCGTGGTGGGAGCGACCACCGCGACCTGCTTGCCCTCCATCGCCGCGACGAAGGCGGCGCGCAGCGCCACTTCGGTCTTGCCGAAGCCGACGTCGCCGCAGACCAGCCGGTCCATCGGCCGGCCGCTTTCGAGGTCCGCCAGGACATCGGCGATGGCGCGGTCCTGATCGTCGGTCTCCTCCCACGGGAAGCGGTCGGCGAACTGGCCGTAGGGACCGTCCTCGGCCGCCAGCACCGGCGCCTTGCGCAGCGCGCGCGCGGCGGCGGTCTCGAGCAGCTCATGGGCGATCTCGCGAATTCGCTCGCGCATTTTCGCGCGCCGCCGCTGCCATGCCTCGCCGCCCAGCCGGTCGAGCTGGACCGCGTGCTCGGAAGAGCCATAGCGGCTGAGCACGTCGATGTTCTCCACCGGGATGAACAGCTTGTCGCCGCCGGCGTATTCCAGCATCACGCAGTCATGCGCGCTCTTGCCGACCGTCACCGGCTCGAGCCCGAGATATTTGCCGATGCCGTGCTCGGTATGCACCACCAGATCGCCGCGGCCCAGCGCGGAGAGCTCGGCAAGGAAGGCGTCGGCATCCTTGCGCTTCCTGCGCCGCCGCACGAGCCGGTCGCCGAGCACGTCCTGCTCGGTCAGCAGCTCGAGTTCGTCGTTGGCGAAGCTCGCCTCGATCGGCAGCACCAGCGCTGAAGGCTCGCCGCTCGCCGACTTGCCGAGCGCCTCCTGCCAGCTGTCGGCGAGGTGGACGGGGACGCCCGCTTCGGCCAGAATCGAGGCGATCCGCGCGCGGCTGCCGGTGGAATAGGCCGCGAGCAGCGGACGCTTTCCGGCCTTGCCCAGCGCCCTCAGATGCTGGGCGAGCACGGGATAGACATTGTCGCCGCGCGCGCGCTCGGGCGCGAAATCGCGGCCCGAGCGGAAGCCGAAGTCGATCACCTTCGCGCTCTCGGGTTCGGCGAAAGCGGTGGCGCGGTGAACCGGCGCGGCCTCGAGCGCGGCGGCAAGCTCGGCGGCGCCGAGATAGAGGGCATCGGGCGCGAGCGGGCGGTAGCTTCCCCTGGCTTGCCCGGCAGTGCCGCGCCGCTGCTCGAAATAGTCGCCGATGTCGGCGAGGCGTTCCTCGCCCGCCGCCAGCGCGCCCGCATCGATCACCGCGACATCGCCGCGGCCGAAATAGTCGAACAGCGTCGTCAGCCGCTCCTCGAACAAGGGCAGCCAGTGTTCCATCCCGGCCAGCCGCCGGCCTTCGCTGACCGCCTCGTAAAGCGGGTCCTGGGTGGCGGCGGCGCCGAAGCTTTCGCGGTAGCGCAGGCGGAACCGCTTGATGCTGTCCTCGTCGAGCAGCGCCTCGCTTGCGGGCAGCAGGAGATGGCTGTCGAGCGTTCCGGTGCTCATCTGCGTGGTCGGATCGAACGTGCGCAGGGATTCGATCTCGTCGCCGAAGAAATCGAGCCGAAGCCCCTGCTCGAGCCCGCTGGGAAAGATGTCGACGATCGAGCCCCGGATCGCGAACTCGCCGGCGTCGATCACGGTGTCGGTGCGGCCATATCCCTGCCGGCGCAGCAGCGCGGCGAGGCTGTCGAGGCCGATGCTCATGCCCGGCCTGAACTCGCGCACCGTCTCGCGCACCCTGAACGGGGTCAGCACGCGCTGGGCCAGCGCGTTGACCGTGGTCACGAGGAGCTGCGGCGCGGTGGGTTTGGTCTGCAGCCGGTGAAGCGCGGCGAGCCGGCGCGCGCTGACCGACAGCGCCGGGCTGGCGCGATCGTAGGGCAGGCAATCCCACGCCGGAAACTCGAGCGCTTCGAGCTCGGGCGCGAAATAGCGCGCCGCATCGGCGACCGAGCGCATCGCCGCGTCGTCGGGTGCGATCAGGATCGCGCGCGCGCCGCCGCTCTGCCCGGCCGCGCGCGCCAGATCCGCCATCAGCAGTGGCTGCGCGCCTCGTGCAACCGAAGACAGGGTGAGCGGCGCTGCCGCTTTCAGGATGCGGGCGAGATCGGGCATTGGGTTCCACCGAGTGTTGCGAACACGCGCGAAAAACCCGCCCGTGCAGTTCGGGCGGGTATCGGAAAGGTGCATTTAGGCCGCTGCCGCCAAAGCGCAACACGCGCTGGAGCCTCGTCCCTGGTAATGTGGCGCCGGGCGGTAATTGGGCCGCCTCTGCCTTCGAGGGCGGCGCTCCGAGGAAACGGCGCCTGCCGCGCAGCGTTCTAAACCTGCACGTAATCGAGCCGTTGCATCGCCGCGATCTGCGCCCCGGCATAGCGTTCGGGCACCGCGCGGGTCCCGAGCGCCCACGCCATCACGTCCACATCGTCCTCCTCGAGCAGCGCTTCGAACCAGGCGAGCTCGGCATCGTCCCATTGCGTGTGATAGCGATCGAAAAAGCCGCCGAGCATGTAATCGGCCTCTCGCGTCCCGCGGTGCCAGGCGCGGAATTTCAACCGCCGGATTCGCGAAGTCATGTCCATCGCGGCGGAACTATGCCACCGCGCTCATCCTGACAACGACCAGGAGACCTGCCGCTCGTGGGGGAAGGGTTCGGCCGGGGACCTGAGCCGCCCGGCCGCCGGTTTCACGCGGGCTGGAGCTGCATGGTGGTGAGCTCGGCCGGGGGCAGGCCGCCGCTCTCGGCCAGCTCTGTCAGCTCCGCCTTGCGCTCGAGCATCCGGTCGCGCAGCGCCACGAGATCGACCCCGGCTTCGCGGGCCTGGGCGAACATGCCTTCGCCGGGTCTTTCCTCCTCGCCGACGTGGTGCTTTATCTCCTCGCACAGCACGGTGACCTTGGCCTCGAAGAATTCGTCGTTGCCCTGGTTCGCCATGATGTCGTTGATCAGGACCTTGGCGCCGTCGTGCTCGACATAGGCCTCGTTCGACATGTCCTCTTCGATCTTGTCCTCGATCGCCGGGTAGAAGACCTCCTCCTCGATCATCGCGTGAATCTTCAGCTCGTTGCAGATCTGCTCGGCGATGGACCATTTGCGGTCTTCGTCGCGCGCCTTCGAGAACTGCTCGAACAGCTCCTCGACCTTGCGGTGGTCTGCCTTGAGCAAGGCGATCGCATCGGTGTATTCCTCTTTCGCCATGTTCCCATCTCCTGTTTGGCCTGGCCTTGCAGAGGGAAGCACCCGCGCCGCCGCAAGTTCCCGATTTCGCCTTTATGCCGGGCGCGGGGTGACGCGGGGGCGGGGCGGCGATAGAGCGGCGGGGATGCGCCCCGAGGCTCTCAATCCCCTTTTCGCCGAGATCGAGACGCTCGAGGGCGTGGGCCCCAAGCTGCGCAAGCCCCTCACCCGCCTCGGGCTGGAGCGAGTGAAGGACCTCGCCTTTCATTTGCCCGAGCGTTTCGTCTCGCGCCGCGCGGTCGCGACCATCGACGAGGCGGGCGAGGGTGAGCAGATCGTCGTCGCGCTCACGCCGGTCGAGCATCGCGCCAGCCGCAGCAGCCGCGGACCTTATCGCGTGCTGGCACAGGATGCGGCGGGCAATGGTCTGGCGCTGACCTACTTCGGGCGCGCCTCCTACACTGCGAGGAAGCAGCTGCCCGTGGGCGAGAAGCGCTGGGTTGCGGGCAAGCTCGAGCGCTATGGCGACATGCTCCAGATCGTCCATCCCGATCATGTGCTCGAAGAGGGGAGCGCAAGCCCGGGGCACCTCGTCGAGCCGGTCTACCGCCTGTCCGAAGGGTTGACGCAGCCGATGGTGGCCAGGCTGGCGGCGCAGGCGCTGGAACGCGCGCCTGCGCTGCCCGAATGGATCGAGCCGGGCGAACTCGCCCGCGCCGGCTGGCCCCACTGGCGCGACGCGCTCGCGCTGGCGCATCGCGGCGAAAGTCCCGCGGCGCGCGATCGGCTCGCCTATGACGAGATGCTGGCCAACAGTCTCGCGCTGATGCTCGTGCGCGCAGACAACCGCGCGCGCCGGGGCACGCCGCTTTCGGGCGACGGGCGGCTGCGCGGCAAGCTGGCGCTGCCGTTCCCCCTCACCGGCGCGCAGAAGCGCAGCATTGCCGAGATCGAAGCCGACCTGGCGCAAGCCGCGCCGATGCTGCGGCTGCTCCAGGGTGACGTCGGCGCGGGCAAGACGGTGGTGGCGCTCGAAGCGATGCTGGTGGCGGTCGAGGCCGGGGCGCAGGCGGCGCTGCTGGCACCCACCGAGATTCTCGCGCGCCAGCATTTCGAGACGCTTCGCCGCATGGCCGCGCCCACCGGCGCGCGCGTCGAAATCCTCACCGGCCGCGACAAAGGCCGCGCGCGCGAGGCGACGCTGATGGGGCTCATCGACGGCAGCGTCGACATTCTCGTGGGCACGCATGCGATCTTCCAGGACCAGGTCGCCTATCGCAACCTGGCGCTGGTGGTGATCGACGAGCAGCACCGCTTCGGCGTTTCGCAGCGGCTGATGCTGGCGGGCAAGGGCAAGCGCGCGCCGCATGTCCTGGCGATGACCGCGACTCCGATTCCACGCACGCTGACGCTCGCGCAATACGGTGAGCTCGACGTCAGCAAGCTCGACGAAATGCCGCCCGGCCGCCAGCCGATCGACACCCGGGTGATCGGGATCGACCGGATCGACGAGGTGATCGCGGGCGTGGCGCGGCATCTGGCGAGCGGACGGCAGGCCTATTGGGTGTGCCCGATGGTGCGCGACAGCGAGGCCGGCGACACCGCCGCCGCCGAGGCGCGCTACGCCGCGCTCGCGCAGCGTTTCGGCGAGGCAGTCGTGCTTGTGCACGGCCAGCTTCCGCCCGAGCGCAAGGACGCGGCGATGGAGCGGTTCGCGAGCGGCCATGCCAGCCTGCTGGTCGCCACCACGGTGATCGAGGTCGGCGTCGATGTGCCCCAGGCCACGCTGATGGTGATCGAGCAGGCCGAGCGCTTCGGCCTCGCGCAGCTCCATCAGCTGCGCGGGCGGGTCGGGCGCGGGGCGGAAAGTTCGGTCTGCCTTCTGCTCCGCTCGGGCGAGCTGTCGGAGACGGCGCGCGAGCGGCTCGCGCTGATGCGCGAAACGCAGGACGGCTTTCGCCTCGCCGAGGAGGATCTGCGATTGCGCGGAGGGGGGGAGCTGCTCGGTACGCGCCAGTCGGGCGACACGCCGTTCCAGCTCGCAAGCCTCGAGCAGATCACGCGCTTGCTTCCCACCGCCTACGCCGACGCGCGCCTGCTGATCGAGCGCGGCGGCGGGCTCGAAGGCGGGCGCGGCGAAGCGGCGCGGCTGCTGCTCTATCTGTTCGAGCGCGATTTCGGGGTCCGCACGCTGCGCGGCGGCTGAGCTATTTGATGGTGGTGCGGAATTTGAGCGCGAAGCTCGCCGAGGGACCGAGCGAGGTCGCGCGCGCGGTCAGCACCGCGCCCGCGACCGCGGCGCCATAGGGATCGGTTTCATCGGCGCCCGCGGCATCGTCGTCCTCGGCGGTGGCGGCCCCGGCGCAACTGGTCCCGCTGAGCAGCGAGCCGGCGGTATAGGTGAGCGCCGCCGGGATCGTGTCGGTTCCAACCACATTGGTCGCGGTGCCGCTGCCGGGGTTCTGGACCAGGATGCAATACTCCATCACCGCGCCCGGGATCGCGCGCGGATTGGTGGTGCCATTGGTGGGGTCGGAAATGAGAGTGCTCACCTTGGTCACTCCAAGCACCGCGACCGGGTTGCACAAGGTGATGTCCCAGATGCTGATCGCCTGCCCGTCGGGGTTGGCCGGCGCGGTGGAGTGGTTGCCATAGATGATCACGATCGTGTCGACCGGGCTCGCGAAGGTGACCACGACATTGCCGTCGCTCGAGGTCCCGCCCGAAAGGGCATCGCCATAGGCGACATTGCCGATGACGTAGTTTGCCACTCCATTGGTCAGGGTGGGCGTGACCGGCGTCCCGTTGAAGCTGCCGGTGACAGTCAGCTTGTCGGCGAAGTCGTTGGCGGCGTAATCGATGTCGAAAACCCGGAACTGCACGCCGGGGACCGCCGTCGACAGGGTGATCGTGGTGGTGGCAGTTTCCGACTGGGTGTTGAAGTCGAGCAATTCGAACAGCGAAAGCTGCGTTCCTGCCATGCCGCCATTGTTCGAATTGTTGAGCACCGGCGATCCCGTGAACGTTCCGGGCGAAGCGACCGTGAAGTCGATGGTCCCGATGTTGGCCAGCGTGTAGCTGTTGGCGAGCGAGTTTGCGGGCCAGGGGTTCAGGTCCCAGTCGAACAGGCTCGACCCCGCGGGGCAGGTCAGCGTCGGCGCCGTGCCCGCCGCGCGCGCGCCCGCCACGGTAAAGCTGACCGAGGCGTAGTCGTCCTCGATGGGCCGGTTGTTGCCCGGCGTCGAATCGAGGTCGGGGACCGAGCTTGCCGTCACTTCCGCCGCGTTGACCACTGTCGCGCTCGCCATCGCGGTCACGGTGACCTGGATGGTAAGCGTTCGCGTCTGGCCCGGGGCGATGCTGCCCACGCTCCAGACGCCGGTTCCCGGGTCGAAGGTGCCAAAGCCGGTGTGGCTGGCATAGCTGGTGCCGGCGGGCAGGATATCGGTCACGGCCACGCCTGCGGCCGTGCTCGGCGATCCGGCGGCATTGCTGACCTGGAGGGTGTAGGTCACCGAGGACCCGGCGGCCGGCGCAGCGTTGCTGACCGTCTTGGTCAGCGAGAGGTCGGCATAGCTGGGCGGCGTGGAGGTCAGATAGAGTTCGCCATGGAGGTAGGTGCCGTTGTCCTGCGAGGGAAACAGATCGCAGATCTCGAGCCGCCAGGTCCCAAGGCTGTTCTTTCCCGCGAAAGCGGAAAGCGCGGCGTTGGGAACGAAATTGTTCGCGAACGGCGGCGGCGCGGTGGTCGGATGCGCGGCGGTGGGGCTGTCGGAATTGACGGTCTGCGTGCCGGCATCGTTGAGCCGCACGTTGAAATTGTCCCCGCTGATCGTGCTGGCGTTACCATCGACGATCTGCACGCGCGTCCCGTCGGGCGCCTGGAGCGTCATCCGCAAATCGCCCCGGAAGGTGTGCGTGACGAACACGCCGATATCGACGTCTCCCACGGTGTAGGACGTTCCGACCGTGAAGTTGCGCACCAGCGGCGCGGAGCAGGTCGTGGCATTGTTGATGGCGCCGTCGGTGCCCTGGACATAGGTCGTCGTTGTCTGCGCGCCCGCGGCGTGAGCAAGCGACCAGGCCACGAGGGCAAGAACAATTCTCCAGATCGCTGGCACGCCGCCGCTCATTCCCGCCCGCCGCCGATTACAGGTCCGGCGGCAGGCATAGCGCGGCATGGTTAATGCCCCTTTACCGCGCGCGGTCCAGGTCACCGGCCGAGCCCCAGGAAGGAGAAGCTCTCGCTGTCGAGCTTGACCTTGATCGAGGCATAGACGCCCTTGTCGGTATGCCGCGCGGCGGAGAAGTCGGCGTCGCGGAAGCCTTTGACGTTGTATCCCAGCGTCAGCAGCGTGTTCTTCGCCGGGCTGATCCCGATCTGCGGGCCATAGGCAAAGGCCGTGGTGCCGTCCGACAGATTGGCGCGGACGCTGGCGCTGGCGCCAACTTCGATCCGCTCGCCGAGCCCGATGCGCGCGTCGAGGCCGGCGAGCAGCGCGGTGCTGGTGACAGCCTGCCTCTCGAGCCGGTCGAGATTGTAACGCGCGCCCGCGAACACCCCGATCTCGGTGCGCCTGACCTGCTTGCCGCCGTCCTCGCCGCCCGGGCGCCAGTTCGTCGAAAGGCTGGCGACGAGCCGCTGCGATTGCGCATCGCCATCGACCGTCAGCGCCGCGCGGCCGACCGGGCCGAGCTGGCCCAGCACGGCGTCGGTCACCCGGTCGCCGCGATATTCGAGCTTGGCGAGCGAGGCGAAGTTCGATCCGGCGGGGCGGAAGGCGGCGGCGAGCGCGGCCTGGACCACCTGGGTGCTGGCGGCGTTCGCGCCGCGCGCGCGCGTCCAGCTCGCGCCGCCACCAACGGTGACGCCGTCGCCGAGCTGACGGATCAGGCCCGCGGTCAAGCCCTTGCGGCTGGCGAACTCGCCGTCTCGCCATTCGCCGCGCAGCGTCGCCGACCAGTCGGCCACGCGCCAGCCAAGGCCCAGCGTGAGCGCGGTGAAGTTCTCGAACTGCGCGCCATTGGTGCGTTGTCCGCCGCTCGCCGCGGGCTGCAACGGGTTAACGAGGTCGAAGACGGTGGCGCCGCCCAGCTTGCGATTACCGTCGATCGTCGCATCGAGCGTGAGATTGCGCGTCAGCGTGAGGCTTTGGGCCAGGCCGAAGGCGGCATAGCTGCGCGCCCCGGCCTCGGCGATGCCCTCGCGGCCGATGGTGCTGACCATGCGCGCGCCGGACCAGGGGGAAAGCTCGAAGCCGAGATTGAAATTGCGCGCATCGAGCTTGTCGCCGCGCGCGATCTCGTAGGTGCCGACAAGGCGAACTGCATTGGTGAGGGCATAGCGGGCGCGGAAACGTTGGCGCGTGGGAAGGTCGATCGAGCCGGTGTTGCCGAGCGCGATGCTGGTGCCGACGCCCAGCTCGAGCCGGTTGCCGAGCAGCCGCTTGCTCGCCTGGCCCTCGAGCACGGTGGAGGTGGCGGTGGACCCGTCCGCGAGACGGTCGGTGAGATGCGCGATGCCGATGCGGCCTTCGCCCGAGAGCCCGCGATAGATGAAATCGCCCTGCACCGCGAAGCGGCTGCTGGGGTCGGTGGTGCTTTCGTCATACCAGCTTCGGGCGACAAAGCTGGCGTTGCTGCTCAGGGCGTAGCGGCCGTCGACGCCGAGCTTGCGGCGGCCAAGCTCGACGCCGTTGACCTGGCCGGTGCCGAAGTCGCGGTCGGCCTGGCGCGCATAGGCGAGCACGTCGAGCTTGCCGGTGCGGCGCTCGGCTTCGACCAGCCAGGCGGTTGCGCCGCTGCCCTCGCGGCGGCTGGCCGCAACTTCGGCGCGGATTTCGGTGGCGGCGCCCAGGCGGGCGCGGATGTCGAGCGCGGCAAGCTCGGTGCGCGCGCCATCGCCCCGGTCGCTGATGGCGCTGGCGCCGACGCGCACCTCGTTGGTCCTGCCCAGGGTCAGATCGGCGCGCACACCCGCGTTCCACCGCGCAGTGCCGAAACCGTCGGCAGCTTCGTAGTCGATGACGATGAATTGCGGATTGAGGTCGAAGTCGCGGCTCAGCACGGGCTCCCTGAAACGGATCGTGCCCGCCAGCGCGTCCAGATCGTAATCGATGTAGCGGGTCAGCTCGCGGCGACTGACGATGATCTCGGAGCGCAGCCGGTCGCGCACTTCGATCGCCACACGTTCGCTGTTGGCGAGGATATTGCGGTCGGACAGCGCATAGGGCCCGCTCAGCCCGTTGCCCTGAATCTCGTCGCGACGGCGGCTGCTCGCGACCTCGGCGGCGAAGCCCTGCGCGTGGAAGGCGCCGACCCGGGTCTCGGCCTTCACGCCCGTCATAGTGCGCTGGTATCGCGCGAGCAGCGTCTGGTCGAAGCCGGTGACGAAATCGCCGTAGAGCGCATAGAAGCCCTTTGCTTCCAGCCGGACGTAGAGCTTTTCGGTGCTCGCGGCGTCGTAGCGGCGGGTCGAGCCGTCGGCGTAGATCGTGTAGTAGGCGGCTGGGTCGATGGTGCCGAGCAGGCGCTGGCCGGCCTTCTGCTTGGCGCTGTCATAGGCAAGGGTGAGGAGCATGCTGCCGAGCACCCGGCCCTTGGCGTAGAAGGCGATCCGCGCGTCATCGCCCAGATCGCTGTCGAAGCGGCCGCTGCGCTCCATCTGGTCGGCGATACTCCGGGCGCCCACCGTTCCCTCGGCGAGGCCGACGAGCGTGAAGGGCAGATCGCCCGGAACCACCCAGCCCTGGAGCTGCTGGCGGCGCGTCAGCTCTTCGTCGGCGAAGCCGAAATCGAGATGGAGCGGGCCGCTCACCATCGTCGGGGCGAGCTCGATCATCGCGATGCCCTCGTCGCCTTCGATCGTCCAGCTCGCGCCCGCGCCGCCGCCGTTTTTCATGGGCCCGGTGAGCTGGCCGAGCTGGAGCTGGTCGAGCATCGCGGCGCTCTGATAGGGCTCGCCGACGCTGAAGGCCCCGGTCACGCCGCTGCGGACCGGGCGGCCCCTGCGGTCGGTGAAACGAACCGCGGCGACGGGGCGCGTCTTGCCATCGGCGACGAGCCGCGATTTGGCCGGGACCAGCTCGGCGCGCCACGGGGCCGAGACGAACCGCACTTCGCGCGTTAGCTCGGCGGCCACCGAGCCATCGGCATTGGTGAGCGTTGCGGTCAGGACGTTGCGGGTGCCAGAAAGCGGAATGCCACGCCATACCGAGACTGCCCAGGCGCCGCCATTGCCGAGTTTCGTGCCCTCGAAGGTCAGCGGATCGACCGCCTGGTTGTTGATCCGCAGCGCGATCTTCTGGCCGTTCTCGTGCCGGATCACCGCGCGGATCGAGGGGATGCGCGGGTTGTAATCGAGCGTGGGGAACAGGAAATCGGCCGGCCCGTCGCCCTGGAGCAGCCAGTCCGTTTCAGCGCCCGCGGCGATGCGGTCGCTGGCGACTCGGCGCTCGGGCTCGCCCCGCGGATTTTGCAGCGGAATTTGGGCGGGCGCGGCCACGCTTGGCGCGGTCGAGGAATTGCCGTCGGGCCCCCGTGCCGGGGCGGGGGGAGCACGGCCCGGGAGCGCGGCGTGGAAATCGGCGACCGCCAGCGAGCCGCCCTGACCGGTCACGAAGCGCGAGATCGCGCTGCCCGCGCTGCGGGTGGAGCGCTCGCAGTCGCGCGGCTGCGCTCCTTCGGGAAGCGTCGTGGGGGCGATGGCGACCACATGGGTCCCGGGCTCGAGGCCTTCGAAGTGGTAGCGGCCGTCGCGGTCGGTGATGGCGAAGCTGCCGTCCTCGAGCATCACCCGCACCCCGGGAATGCCGATGCCGGTTTCGCCCGCCATGCAATTCCCGAGCGCGACGCGGCCGATGAGCGTCATGCGCGCGGCGATGGTGTCGCGCTCGACCAGCACGGTGGCTTGGGCGACCGCGCGGTTGCCGGCGGCGTCGCTGGCCTCGGCGCGGTTGATGGCCTGGCCGGGAGGGGCGTCCGCGCGCAGCGTCATGGCATAGGTGATCCGCCGGGTCGCGCCGGCGGGAATCGGGCCCGGATCTATGGTCAGGCGCCGGCCGTCGGGGGTGACGGCGAGCGCCTCGGCGGCGGCGAGACCGTCGATCCGCAGCGTCTCGCGGCGCAGGCGCAACCAGGGCGAGGGCAGATCGACGATCCGCGTGGTGCGCTGCGCGTACCCGGGGTCGGGATTGGTCACCGTCAGCGTGTAATGGACCACATCGCCGGGCTGCAGGCGCGCGCGCGAGGCGCTCTTGGTCAGCGTGACGCCGACATTGGGGCGGTCGACGGGGATGTCGACCCGCTCCGCGTCGGGAGTGAGCAGCGCGAAGGCAGCGCCGAAGCTGGCGGGCGCGACCTGGAACGCGCCGCCGCCGGGGCGGACCAGCGCGGCGAGCGCGGCGGCCGACGCGGCCGAGGGCGCCGAATAGGGCGCGGGCGGCTCCACCCGCAAGGCGTAGGTTCCCAGGGCCATCAGCGGGAAGCGATACTCGCCGGGCGCCATCGGATAGGCATTGCCCGCGGCGTCGGCGACGGTCTGCCCGGTGATCACCGAAGACGGCCAGGGAGTCACCCCGTCCTCGGCGAAGACCTGCGCCGGGGTGCCCGTGGCGGCATCGACGATGGTGACGCGCGCGCCCGTGACCGGCGTGCCATCGACGCTGTCGAACACCAGGCCGAAGGGATCGGCCAGCACGTTCACGCTGCGCGAGACCAGCGTTTCGCCTTGCGCCGCACCGGGCAGCGAGGCGGCGACCGTATCGCCCTTGCGCACGCTCAGCCGGCAATCGCCGCTCACCGGGACGGGCGGGATCGAGGCGGAGCGGATCGCGCCGAGGAACACGCCGCTGTCGGGGGCGGTTTCATTTACCGTAAGCTGCTCGCGGTCGCCCGAGCTGCCCGCGACCGTCACGGTCACGCTCTCGACCGCGCCCGGATCGCGGTTGGCGAGCGGGGCGGTAATCCGGACCAGCAGGATTTCGCCCGCGTTGATCGCCGGGGTGGTCGCGGCGGGAAGCGTGAATGCCCCCCCGCCGCTGCCCGGCACCAGCGGCAGCGCGCGCCCCCCGCACAACGCGGGTGTCATCGTCATCCGCGTGCCATTGGCCTGCGGACGGAGCAGGTCGAGCGCGAGCGGCACCTGTTCGACCAGCGTTTCGACCGGGTTCGAGGTGACCCAACGGGCTTCGCCGCCCTGCACCCATGCGGCGCGGGCGGTGTTGACGATCGATTGGGCGTGGCCCGGGCCCGGAATGGTCAGCAGCGCTCCTGCGAGCGCTGCCGCCAATCGGGGGATAGTCCTAAACCAACGCAATGGTTCCGGCCTGAGGCTTGCGCCCCCGGCCAGCCTCAGTTGATGGTCGCGCGGAAGCGGAGCGTCCGAGTGGCGCTCGCTGCCACGGAACCGAAGTTGTTCGAGACCGTGCTGCCCGAGACGTTGGTGCCGTCGTTGCCGGCGGCCCCGCCCGTATCGGTGCAGGTGTCGGTGCCGTTGAACGTGCCGTTCAGGAACACCGAATTGGTAACGTAGGACAGCGTGGCGGGAATATTGTCGGTGGCGATCACCGAATCGGCGGTCGCCGCGCCCGCGGCGTTGCTGATGACGATGCAATATTCCACCACCGCCCCCGGAATTGCGCGGGGGCTGGCCGCGCCGCTGAACGGATCGCTGACCACACGGCTGTACTTGGCCACCGACAGGGTGGCGGTCGCCACCCGGTAGTCGGCGCGCGCCGCGTGCCTGCCGTCCTTGAGACCGTCGCCGGTCGCCGCCTCGGCCTGCGCGTCGGCGAACACGGTTTCCATCGTGCTCTTGCCGTTCGGATTGCCGACCGGAGTCTGCGCGATCGCGGTGCCGCCGGTGCCGGCATAGCCCGTGGTGGCGGTGACGCCCGAAGCCGCGGTCGCGGTCAGGATCATCGTCGCGATGTCGTTGTTGGCCTGGCCCAGCGGCACGTCCGAAACGACATAGACGGTGACCGCGTCGCCCGAGGCGACGGCCGCGAGCGAGCTGGTGAGAGTATCGCCCGCCTGCCAGCCGGCGGTGCCGTTGGTCTCGACATAGACCCGCACGTTGTTCGCGTTGAAATTGTCGTTGCCGGTGAACCTGGCCGCGCCGCCCGCCTGCTGCGTTCCCGCGAGCAGGAAGTCGATCGTCGCGTTCGAGGTGTTGGTCACCAGGAAGCGGGTGACCGCATTGGTCTGTCCCGGCGAGACCGTGACGGCCGCGCTTTCCTGAGTGGTGACCACCAGGTCGATCTTGCGGTCGACCTTGAACACATCGCTCGCGGTGACCGCGGTCTGCGCCACCCCGCCCACGTTGTAGGCGACACTGACGGTGTTGGTGATATCGAGGTTCGCCGCGGTCCCGACGGGAGCCGCGGCGGCCAAAGTCGGGGAGAACGACAGCGCAAGCGCGCTTCCCGTCCCCAACCATTGTGTGCTGCGTTTCATTTCGAACTATCCCTCTGTTCTAAACCCGCTCAATCGAGATCGCCCGCGGATCGAAGGCGAATTCCTGCCGCAGCCGCTCAGCGGACCTCGGCGAAATATTTGACTTCCCCGGAGGCGCCGGGGGCGATGCTGGCCACCCGCCAGCGGACATGGGTGACATCGCCCAGCTCGGCCGGGCGCGGCTTGCCATCGGCGCCGGCGGCCTTGAGCGCGGCAAGCGCGCCGAAGGTCCTGCCGCCATCGACCGACACCTCGAAGCCGTCGACCCTGGCGAGCTTGACCGGGGCGGGCAGCGGATTGGTGACCACGAAATCGGTCGCCGGCTCCGCGCCGCCATTGGTGTAGCGCGTGATGAAGACCAGCTTGTCGCCCGGCAGCACCTGGTTGGGCTCCTCCAGCTTCTCGCTGGTCCGGCCGTTCTCGGTAACCTGGCGGACGACCTTGACGTCGCCCTTCAGCGCGACGGCGGGAGCTTGCGCGAAAGCCGGGGCCCAGACCCCGACTCCCAGCGCGAGCGCGCAGGCGGCAGTGAAAATGGGGTAGCGTGTCATGACAGTCTCTCTCAGTTGATCTTGACTTTGAAGGTGACAGTGCGCTGCGCGCCCGCGGCGAGCGTGCCGAGCTGGACCGCGACCCCGGCGGCGCTGAACTGGCCGGCGTCGGCGTCGGCACCGTCGGTAAGCGCCGCGCCCTCGAGCGTGAGCGTGCCGGGCTGATAGGTGGACCCGGCGGGAATCGCGTCGGTGACATTGAGCCCCGTCACGCTGCCGGTTCCGCTCACATCGGCGACGATGCGATAGGTGATGATGGCGCCGGGCACGGGCCGGGCTCCGCCGAACGGATCGGCCACCGAGGCCGACTTGGCGAGAGCGACCGCAACCTTGCTGACGATCAGCGAGGCCTGGGCGGCCGAGAGCGCGCTCGAGGCCCCGACCACCGCGTCGCCGCCGTTGAGGCCCGCGCCGGCAAACAGCGTGCCGGGCGCGCCCGAGCCGGTGATCGCGGTCGCGGCAAGCTCGACCTTGCTGGTGGCGTTGGCGGCGGCGGCGGCCGGAATGCTGACCAGCACCAGCACGTCGAGCGGCCCGTCGGGCGCCAGCACGGCGCTGGCGGCGCCGTTGGTCAGCGCGGAATCGATCCCGGCATCGTAGACGCCGTTGGCGTTGACATCGATCGCGAGGCCGGTGACGGTGGCGTTGAAGGCGTTGCCGGCCACGGCCGGATTGGCGGTGAGCGTGAAGCTTTCCGGCCCGTTGCCGGTGTTGGTGACCTTGTAGCGCAGCACCGCGGTGGTGGTGGCGGCGACGGGGCCGCTCTCCTGCGAGGCGGTCGCGACGTCGAGCATCTCGTCCACCTTGAGCGTGACGGTGTTGGAATCGACGGTCTGGGTGGCGGAATTGGCGCTGTAGGTGGCGCTGGCGGTGTTCTCGATCAGCGACCCGGCGGGCACGCCGGCCGCCATCGCCGGCGCGGCGAAAATCGACGCCGCGGCCGCAATACTTGCCGAAGTGCTAAGGCGGAGGCCCCTGTTCATGCCTAATCGCATAGGGCAGATGGGTTAACGAACCCCTTAGCGGTTCCTAACTCGGGCCCTACGGGTTTTGCGAAGTTTCCCGACAGTGCCCGGGCCAACGCCCCCTAAAACACGGGACAATTCGCCCCGCATTTCTCAACGCAGGTTTAACAATCGAGGTTAACGCTTCGTAGGACTTGCCGGCGCGCAAGCAGGCGCGGGGCAGCGCAACACCTTCGCGAGGATGGCGAAAATTGGTCGGGGAGAGAGGATACGAACCTCCGGCCCCCGTCTTGCCCGGCAAGACCGACACGGGATTCGCAGGGGCCGACCGGGCGCTCGATCGATCACGGGCGTAAGGACGTTGGTCGGGGAGAGCGGATTCGAACCTCCGGCCCCCGTCTTGCCCGGCAAGACCGACACGGGATTCGCAGGGGCCGACCGGGCGCTCGATCGATCACGGGCGTAAGGACGTTGGTCGGGGAGAGAGGATTCGAACCTCCGGCCCCTGCCTCCCGAAGACAGTGCTCTACCAGGCTGAGCTACTCCCCGACCGATCGTTCCCGCGCGGCCCAAGGCTCAGCGGGTCGAGGCAAGGCGCGTGCCTATAGGGAGGGCGGTGCGGGGTGGCAAGCGGGGTTTTCCCTTGCCATCGCGCGGAGTTGCCGCCGGCTATGAAAAGAGCATCGGCATTTGGCGACACATGCGGCAAGGAGCGCCAATGCGTATCGTTCTTATCCTCGCCAGTCTTGGCCTGGCCATTTTTGCCGCGCCGGATCGCGCTGCCGGACAGGCTCCGGAGGGGACGGCGACGGTCCGGATCGACGGCCGCGGCGTCTTTCAGGTCGGACCCTCGACCGAGGGCGAGGACCCGCGCGAACGCGCGAGCCGCATCGAGGAGCGGATCGCCCCGGTGCTGCGCAACCTCGACTCCGTCCCGCCCGCCGCCGTGCGCCCCGCGGGAGCGGACTGGGTGGTGACCGTCGCCGGAATTCCGGTAGTTACCGTCACGCCGCGTGATGCGGAGGACAATTTCCTCAACGGCGCGGCTCTATCGCGTCAGTGGGCCGCGGCGATCGATGAAGCGCTCGCTCGCGCCCGGGACCGGCGTCTCGGGTTCGGGGGGCGGTTTGTCGCCGAAACCCGGGCCTCGGGTGAAGCGGCGCTGGGACGAATGACCGAATCCGCTGCCCGCATCGTGCCCCGTGCCTTCGCCGCCTTGATCGTTATCGGATTGTTCTGGGGTTTTGCTCGCGCGGTCCGCTGGCTGCTGCGCAAATTGTTCAGCCGGACGGTGGACGATATCACGGTAGAGAGCTTGATCAAGCAGCTCAGCTACTACGCGATCATCGCGCTTGGCTTCTTCGTGGCGGTCGATGCGCTTGGGTTCAACCCCACGACCGTGGCGGCCGGTCTCGGCTTGTCCGGTATCGTTCTGGGTTTCGCACTGAAGGACATCCTGTCGAACTTCGTCTCCGGGCTCCTGCTCCTGACGCTCCGCCCGTTTCGTATTGGTGATCAGATTGTTGTCGGCGATCTGGAAGGCAGTGTCGAGAAGATCGAATTGCGTGCCACGCGACTGCGAGCTTATGACGGGCGGGTGATGCTGGTGCCCAATGCAGAGGTTTTCACCTCCCGCATCGTGAACAACACCGCCGACCCGGTCCGCCGCGGTGCCGTGGAGCTTTGGCTGGGCTACGAGGGCGATATCGAACACGCGCTGGAGGTTGTGAGGACAGCTGCCGCCACCGGCTCCGGCGTGCTGAAAGCGCCTCCGCCGGTGGTTCGTATCGACGAACTCGGTCCGGACGATATCCGTCTCGAGGTGACCTTCTGGGCCGATAGCCAGCGAGCCGATTACAAGAACACGGCATCGGCAGTGCGCGCCGGGATCCTGGCGAGCCTGAAAGACGCCGGCATCGCCCTGCCAGACCCCGCTGCTCGCAGCATCCGGCTCCGGAAATCGTGAAGCCCAGTGCTGTCCGGGCCATGCCTTCGGCGAGGCGCGGATCGCAAGGCCGTTTGCAAGCCTCGCTGGGACATTCTACGAGGTATTGATGGCAACCGGGTCGGTAACAAGTCAGCCTCCTCCCGGGGCGGCGCATCCCGAGACGCAATATCTCGACCTGATGCGCCAGGTGTGGGCGCGGGGGAGCGAGCGGATCGACCGCACCGGGGTGGGCACGCGTTCGGTGATGGGCGCGGTGCTGCGCTACGATCTCGCCGGCGATGCCATGCCGCTGATCACCACCAAGCGCGTCTACTGGAAGACCGCGACGCGCGAGCTGCTGTGGTTTCTGACCGGCAGCACCAATATCCGACCGCTGGTGCTCCAGGGCGTGAGGATCTGGAACGAGTGGCCGCACGCGCGCTATGTCCGCGAGACGGGCGAGGCGCTCGCACTCGACGACTTCATCGCGCGGATCGCCGCCGACGCGGAGTTTGCGGAACGCTGGGGCGACCTCGGTCCGGTATATGGCAAACAATGGGTTGATTGGGCAACTTACTACCAGGTCTCAGACGGTATTTACGCCCGCGGCGCGGGAATCAACCAGGTCGCCGAGGTGGTGCGCTCGTTGCGCGAGAATCCCGGCAGCCGGCGGCATGTCATCGAGGGCTGGAACGTTGCCGAGCTCGAGCGGATGGCGCTGCCGCCCTGCCACAAGACCTACCAGTTTCATGTCGCTGGCCAGGAAACGGGGCAGCCTCGACTGAACTGCGTACTCTACCAGAGGAGCTGCGACGTGGCGTTAGGGCTGCCGTTCAATCTGTGGTCGGCCGCGCTGCTGACGCGGATGCTGGCGCAGCAGACCGATCTCGAGCCCGGCGAGCTGGTTTGGATGGGGGGGGACACGCATCTCTATCTCAACCACGCGCATCTGATCGAGGCGCAGCTCGCGCGCGCGCCGCAGGGCCGGCCGCGGCTCGAAATCCGGCGTCGGCCACCCTCGATCTTCGACTATCGCATTGAAGACTTCGCCATCCACGGTTACACGCCGCACCCACCGATCCAGGCGCCGGTGGCGGTCTAGGGCGTTGCGCTTGACCTCCCGCCGCCGCTGAAATAAAATATCGCCTTCGCGCAAGATCGCGAATTACTGCCCGGCGGGGCAAAGGGCATGGGAGAGCTGCATGGCCGAAGGGCCGGATCCATCGGGACGCGCCGGAGCCAACGCGCCCGGGCTCTCGCTTCATGTTCCCGAGCCGCGCTTCCGCCCCGGCGACGAGGCCGATTTCGGGCATATCGATGTCGGCGCACCGGGACGGCTGGCGCGGCCTGACGAGAGCTGCCATCCGCGCGAGCTGCACGAGCATGCCTATGGCCTGATCCGTGTGCTGGGCGATGACGACCGCGCCTCGGGCCCGTGGGATCCCCGGCTCGATCCGGAGACGCTGCGCACCATGCTCGGCCATATGGCGCTCACGCGCGCCTTCGACGAGCGCATGTTCCGCGGCCAGCGGCAGGGCAAGACCAGCTTCTACATGAAGTGCACCGGCGAGGAGGCGACCAGCATCGCGGCCTCGATGGCGCTTGCGGCCGACGACATGGTGTTCCCCAGCTATCGTCAGCAGGGCATTCTGATCGCGCGCGGCTATCCGCTCGTCGAGATGGTCAACCAGATCTATTCGAACAAGGGCGACAAGCTCAAGGGGCGCCAGCTCCCAATCATGTATTCGAGCCGCGAGAAAAGCTTCTTCACGATCAGCGGCAATCTGGCGACGCAGACGCCGCAGGCGGTGGGCTGGGCGATGGCGAGCGCGATCAGGGGCGACACCCGGATTGCCGCGACCTGGGTGGGCGAGGGCAGCACCGCCGAGGGGGACTTCCACTCGGCCTGTACCTTCGCGACGGTTTACAACGCTCCGGTGATCCTCAACGTGGTCAACAACCAGTGGGCGATCTCGAGCTTCTCGGGCTTTGCCGGGGCGGAGCGCACGACCTTTGCGGCGCGCGCGCTGGGCTATGGCCTCGCCGGGCTGCGCGTCGATGGCAACGATGCGCTCGCCTGCTATGCCGCCGAGCGCTGGGCGGCGAACCGGGCGCGCGCCAATGCCGGGCCGACGCTGATCGAGTTCTTCACCTACCGCGCAGAGGGCCACTCGACGTCCGACGATCCGAGCGGCTACCGCAGCGCGCAGGAGCGGTCCGAGTGGCCGCTCGGCGATCCCGTCAACCGGTTGAAGAGGCACCTCGTGGCGCTCGGCGAGTGGGACGAGGAGCGGCACGCCGCGATGGACCGCGCGGCGGCCGAGCGCGTCCGCGCGGTGACCAGGGAGGCGGAGGCCAACGGCATCCTCGGACACGGCCTGCACCACCCCTTCCGCACGATGTTCGAGGATGTTTTCGAAGAGCTGCCATGGCATCTTAAGGAACAAGCGGAACAGGCTATAAAGGAACGACAAATCAAGTGGCCGGGGAGCCTCGACACGTGACCGCTATGGCTGAGCATCGCGAGCTTGAGGCCACCCGCCGCCTCAACATGATCGAGGCGATCAACGAGGCCCTCGCGATCATGCTCGAGCGCGACCCCGACGTGATCGTGATGGGCGAGGACGTCGGCTACTTTGGCGGGGTGTTCCGCTGCACCGCCGGCCTCCAGGAGCGCTTCGGCCGAACCCGCGTGTTCGACACCCCGATCAGCGAGTGCGGCATCATCGCGGTGGCGGTCGGGATGGGCGCCTATGGTCTGCGTCCGGTGCCCGAGATCCAGTTCGCCGACTACATCTACCCCGGGCTCGACCAGCTCATCAGCGAGGCGGCGCGGCTGCGCTATCGCTCGGCGGGCGAGTTCATCGCGCCGATGACGGTGCGCAGCCCGTTCGGCGGGGGGATCTTCGGCGGGCAGACGCACAGCCAGAGCCCCGAGGCCATCTTCACCCATGTCGCCGGGCTCAAGACCGTCATCCCCTCGACCCCCCACGACGCCAAGGGCCTCCTCATCGCGGCGATCGAGGACAACGACCCGGTCATCTTCTTCGAGCCCAAGCGCATCTACAACGGCCCCTTCAACGGCTATTACGACAAACCCGCACAGGCGTGGAAGAACCATCCCGACAGCGCGGTGCCCGAAGGCTATTACCGCATCCCGCTTGGCACTGCGCGCCTTGTCAGCGAGGGGGAGGCGCTGACCGTGCTCGCCTATGGCACGATGGTCCATGTCGCCGAGGAAGTGTGCCGCCAGAAGGGTGTCAACGCCGACATCCTCGATCTGCGCACGCTGGTCCCGCTCGACATCGAGGCGATCGAGGCCTCGGTGGAGAAGACCGGGCGCTGCCTCATCGTCCACGAGGCGACGCGCACCTCGGGCTTTGGCGCGGAGCTGTCGGCGCTGGTCACCGAGCGCTGCTTCTACCATCTCGAAGCCCCGGTCGAGCGCGTCACCGGCTTCGACACGCCCTATCCGCACAGCCTCGAATGGGCCTATTTCCCCGGCCCCGTCCGTATCGGCGAGGCCATCGACAAGATCCTCAAGGACTAGACCGCATGGGCACCTTCACCTTCAACCTCCCCGACATCGGCGAAGGCATCGCCGAGGCCGAGATCGTCGCCTGGCACGTCAAGCCCGGCGACCGGATAGAGGAAGACCAGCAGATCGCCGACATGATGACCGACAAGGCGACGGTCGAGATGGAAAGCCCTGTCGCGGGCACGGTGGTCGAAGTCGCGGGCGAAGTCGGCGAGACCATCGCGATCGGATCGATGCTGGTGGTGATCGAGACCGAGGGGGGCGATGCGGATGCGGAGGAACCCGCGACGCTTGCCGAGGCGGTAGAGGAGCGGATCGAGGCAGAGAATTCCGACGCGGGCGACGCGGACCGGGCCATTGGCGCGGAAGCTGCGCCTGGTCCTCGGACAGGCTTGGGGCGAGCGGACGGTGATCCGAGTCCTGGACCAAAGCCGGAACCTGGGCCCGCTCAGCCTGAGACTGTGGAAGGCCGGGCCCCGGCGCCCCATGCCAAAGTCCTCGCCTCGCCCGCGGTCCGCGCCCGTGCGAAGGACCTCGGCATCGATCTCGCGCAGGTGAAACCCGCCGAGGGTGGCCGTGTGCGCCACGCCGATCTCGATGCCTTCCTCGCCTATTCGCGCGCCGGCCATGCCCCTGCGGGCCCGGCGCGCGCCGACGAGCAGGTCAAGGTCATCGGCATGCGTCGCCGCATCGCGGAGAATATGGCGGCGTCCAAGCGCAACATTCCGCACTTCTCCTATGTCGAGGAAATCGATGTCACCGATCTGGAAGAGCTGCGTGCTCAGCTCAATGCCAACCGCGGCGGGAAGCCCAAGCTCACGCTGCTGCCGCTGATCATCACCGCGATCTGCAGGACCCTGCCCGATTTCCCAATGATCAATGCGCGCTATGACGACGAGGCAGGGATCGTGACTCGCTCGGGCGCGGTGCATCTGGGCATGGCGACGCAGACCGATGCGGGGCTGATGGTGCCGGTGATCCGCGACGCGCAGGCCAAGAACCTGTGGCAGCTTGCGAGCGAAATCGGCCGGCTGGCCGAAGCCGCGCGCAGCGGCAAGGCGAAGAGCGAGGAGCTGTCGGGCTCGACGCTCACCATCACCTCGCTGGGGCCGCTCGGCGGGGTTGCCACGACCCCGGTGATCAACCGGCCCGAAGTCGCGATCATCGGCCCCAACCGGATCGTCGAACGGCCGATGTTCGTCTCGGATGGCGTGGGCGGAGAGCGCGTCGCCAAGCGCAAGCTGATGAACCTGTCGATCAGCTGCGATCACCGCGTGGTCGACGGCTGGGACGCGGCCAGCTTCGTCCAGGCGCTGAGGAAGTTGCTCGAAACGCCGGCATTGTTGCTTGTCTGATCCTGCAGGATCCTCCCATTTTGCGCAGCCAAATGGGGAGGGGGACCGCGAGACGCGCAGCGGCTCGTGGTGGAGGGGGATCGCACGCAACCACCCCTCCGTCACACGCCTGCGGCGCGCGCCACCGCCCCATTTGCACTTCGTAAAATTGGGGAGGATAAGCCGACCATGCCCGCCACCGATCCGCGCATCGAGGCGTATATCGCCAAGGCCGCGCCTTTCGCGCGGCCGATCCTCACGCACCTGCGCGCGCTGGTTCATCGCGCGCTGCCACAAGCCGAGGAAACGATCAAATGGGGCATGCCGCACTTCACGCTGGCGGGTAAGAATGTCTGCGGCATCGCCGCTTTCAAGGCGCATTGCGCTTTCGTCATTCACGGCGATGGACGCCATGGCGAACCCGAAGGCGAGGGGATGGGCGGCCACGGCAAGATCGCCGCGCTGACCGACCTGCCGCCCGATGCCCAGCTCGAGGGAAAAGTCCGCGCGGCCGCCCATCGCGTCGCCACCGGCGGCACCGCGCTCAAGCCGAAGGCCAAGAAGCCGCCCAAGCCCGAAATCCCGATGCCGGCGGATTTGGCGGCGGCGCTGGCCGGCACACCGGCTGCGCGGAGGTGCTACGACGGTTTCTCCCCGGCGCAGCGGCGCGAATATCTCGAATGGATCACGGCCGCCAAGCAGGCGGCGACGCGCGAGCGGCGGATCGCCCAGGCGGCCGAATGGCTCGCCGAGGGCAAGCGGCGCAATTGGAGATACGAGCCAGGCTGAGCGATCAGCGCGCCGCGAGGCGCAATTGTGCCGCGCGGCCTCCGGAGAAAGGCAGCGAGCCATAGGCGACGCCGGCTTCGGCCTGCGCGCCCGCGGGGCTCGCGGCGATGCCGGAGGTGGCATCGAGCGTGATGGCGAGCGCGGACTGCGCCGCCAGCGCGCCGCTGGTCAGCATCGCGATGGATAGAGCAAGCAAACCGAAGCGCATGGCCAAGACCCCCGTCCTTTTCCTTCCCGGATCTGACCGGAAAAGGTTAATTCGAGGTATCCAGGAACGGCTATCGAGGCCGAAAGGACCTTTCCGAGACTGCGCGGCGGGGCGCCATTGACAGCCTGAAAGGCGACGACTAGGGGCGCCTCTCCCAAGCGGTGCACCGCCGAAATGCGCGGGTGTAGCTCAGTTGGTTAGAGTGCCGGCCTGTCACGCCGGAGGTCGCGGGTTCGAGCCCCGTCACTCGCGCCACTTGGGAAATCTCTGTGCCATCGGCATCTAGCAAAGACGATTTACCCTCCTGCAGCCTCGCCGATTGCGCGCGGCCCTGGGAGGTTATCGCCAGCGACCCGTTTCCATCCAGATCAGGAAGCGCCGCAAGGGCGGCAGCCAGATCACCCCCAGCACCACATAGACCGGGGCCTGCGCCAGCGCCGGCCAGCGCCCGATAAAGGGCGGCACGAAGCTGGCGACCGCCCCGCCATAGACGAGCAGCGCCGCGAGCAGCGCGATGATCCCGAACGGGATGCGAAGCGTGGGCTGCTCTCTCACGGAAACGGCCCGTAGAGCCGCGTCGGCGTCACCACCGCGAGCAGCGGCCGGTCGTGCGCTTCGACCGGCAGCGCCGCGACGAGCTGGACGTCCCAGGCGAGGCCGATCGCCGGAACGTTTGGGTGCGCAGCGAGCCAGCGATCGTAATGCCCACCCCCCTGTCCGAGCCGCGCTCCTTCGGCGGTGAATCCCAGCAGCGGAACGAACAAGAGGTCGGGCTCGGCCGCGGGCGCCTCGGCCTTGGGCTGCATCAGTCCGAAAGGACCGACTTCGCAGCCCTCCTCCGCCCATGGATCGGCGAAGGCCGCGAACTCCATTTCGGCGCCGCGATCCGCGAAGCGTGGCAGCGCCAGGGAATGCCCGCGCTCGCGGAAAAACCGCGCATAGCCCGCCGCCGGCGCCTCATGCGCGCTGGCGTGATACAGGCCGATGGTGGCGCGGCTCGGCATCAGATCGAGCAGCGGCGCGGGTGGACGATGGAAAATCAGCGCGCGAGTCGCCGGGTCGAGATCGGCCACATGCGCGCGGCGCGCGGCGCGCAGCTTCGTTCTGAGCATCTGCTTGGTCAAAGTAGGTTCGTCCTGGGCTTGCCGGAAGCAAATCCGCCGCGAGGTGTCGGGCGAGGCCAGGCGATGCGCCACCCGGTCACGCAACGACGGGCTCGGCGCGATCGAGCGCGGGCCGGTCTTCCTGGCGGTGTGGCGGAACCACCATGGGTCGGTTGCCGTGAAATCCACTGACGCGTCACGTCAGGTGGGCGCCGTGTGCCCATGCCTTCCAGAGCACCCCGCGAGGGGGTCCGGCAAACGCGGGCAGGGACAGCTCCCATTTGGATTGGTTATAGCCTCAGGGATGTTCGATGACTCGTGCCGGGCAGTCCCGCCGTGTGCTATTTAGGCGCTTGTCGAGGCACTCTCAAGCGTTTGCGCCAGAGCCTCGAGCCGCTCGGCCAACGCCTCCATCGCGCGCAGCGCGCTGTCCTCGAGCGGGGTGGCCGGGGCCGGGGCCTCGCTCCGCCGAGCCTCGTCGACCTCGTCGGCAAGAATAAGCGCCGCGAACAGCAGGTTCTTGGCGTCGCCGGGCGCGAGATTTCCGCCAAGCGCCGTCAGCTTGCCATCCACGATGGCGGCGAGGTGCCGGACGTGGTCCTCCTCGCCATCGGCGCAGGATACGGTGTAGGAGCGGCCCCCGACGCGGAGCGTGACCTCGCTCATTCCGCAATCTCAGCGATGAGCGTGTCGAGCTCGCGGAGCGCGTTGCCGACCCGGTTCCGAAGCGCAGCGTGCCGCGCGGCGCCCCCGGGGTCGGAATTCGCGGGCGCGTGGGCAATGGTCTCTATCCGGGCCAACGCCGCCTCGATCCGATCCATGGCCCTGTCCAGGCGAGCTCGATCCATGATTCCTTCTATCCGAAAATTGCACTTGGGCAAAGGCTTGGGCCTTTCTGTTGATAACTCGAGTCATGGCGGGCAGAAACAGCGTCTGAAAGCCCCGCCAGAAGGCCGGGTTGACCCCGGCCGAGCGCATGCGCCAAGGCCGGCGCGCGGCGAATCGCCCTCACCCATTCTTCCGGAGCTCCAGCACGACATGCGCCTCGAGACCGACCGCCTGGCGTCCATGGCGAACGCCATTCGCGTGCTCTCCATGGATGCGGTCGAGGCGGCGAACTCGGGCCATCCCGGCATGCCGATGGGGATGGCCGATGTGGCGACAGTGCTGTGGAGCGAATATCTGAAGCACGATCCCGCGGCGCCGGACTGGGCCGACCGCGATCGCTTTGTGCTTAGCGCGGGGCACGGCTCGATGCTGATCTACAGCCTGCTCCATCTGAGCGGCTATGCACGGCCCACGATCGAGGATATCGCCAATTTCCGCCAGCTCGGCAGCCCGTGTGCCGGCCATCCTGAGAACTTCCTGCTCGACGGGGTCGAGTGCACGACCGGCCCGCTCGGACAGGGCCTGGGCATGGCGGTGGGCATGGCAATCGCCGAGCGGCACCTCAGCGCAGAGTTCGGCGAGGCGCTGGTCGATCATCGCACCTTTGTGGTCGCCGGCGACGGTTGCCTCATGGAAGGCCTCAATCACGAGGCAATCGGGCTTGCCGGGCACCTGAGGCTGGGCCGGCTCGCCGTGCTGTGGGACGATAACCGCATCACCATCGACGGCGCGACCGATCTTTCGACGAGCGAGGACGTGGCGGCGCGCTACCGCGCAACGGGCTGGCACACAGTGCGCTGCGACGGGCACGATTTCACCGATATCCGCCGCGCGCTCGACGAGGCGCTCGCCGATCCGCGCCCCAGCCTGATCGCCTGCCGGACCGTGATCGGCAAGGGCGCGCCGGGCAAGCAGGGAACCAGCGCCACGCACGGCTCGCCCCTGGGCAGGGAAGAGGTCGCCGCGACGCGTGCGGCGCTTGGCTGGGCGCATCCCGCCTTCGAGGTGCCGCAACCCATCCTCGCCGACTGGCGCGCCACCGGCGAGCGCGGCGCCGAGGATCGCAAGGAATGGCAGGAGCGGCTCGCAAGCCACCCCGAGCAAGGCGAATTCGAGCGGCGTATGCGGGGCGATTTGCCGAAAGGCTTCGATCTCGCTTTGCTGGCGCGGGAATTCGCCGACGCCCCGCGGAAGATGGCAACTCGCAAGGCGAGCGAGCTGGTTCTCGACCGGGTCAATCCCGCCGTCCCCGAGCTGATCGGCGGCAGCGCGGACCTGACGGGCTCGAACAACACCAGGGCCGGCGGCATCGGGCCGCTCACCGGCCAGGACTATGCGGGCCGATACATCCATTACGGCATCCGCGAATTCGGCATGGCGGCGGCCATGAACGGGATGGCGCTGCATGGCGGCGTGATCCCCTATGGCGGCACGTTTCTGGTCTTCACCGACTATTGCCGCGCCGCGATCCGGCTGTCGGCGTTGCAGGAGACGCGCGTCATCTATGTGATGACGCACGATTCGATCGGACTGGGCGAGGACGGGCCGACGCATCAGCCGATCGAGCATCTCCAGTCGCTGCGGATGATCCCCAACCTGCTGGTGATGCGTCCCGCCGATGCGGTCGAAAGCGCCGAGTGCTGGGAGATCGCGCTCTCCCAGAAGAGCCGACCGACGGTCCTCGCGCTGAGCCGTCAGAACCTGCCGCAGGTTCGCTCGAGCGCGCAGGACAATCAGAGCGCGCGCGGCGCCTATCGCCTCGTGGCGGCGCAACATCCGCGCCGCGTCATTCTGATCGCAACCGGCTCGGAAGTGTCGCTGGCAGTTGATTGTGCGGCCGCGCTCGAAACCCAGGGCATCGGCGCCGATGTCGTCTCGATGGTCTGCACCCAACTCTTTGACGCGCAGCCCGCAGCCTACCGAGCCGAAGTCCTGCCCGAAGGCGTCCTGAGGGTTTCCATCGAGGCGGGGACGACCTTCGGATGGGAGCGCTATTCGTTGAGCGAGGGCCTGCGCTTCGGCCTCGACCGCTTTGGCGCGAGCGCGCCGGCAGAAGAGCTGTTCGAAAAATTCGGCCTCACCGCGGGCGCGATCGTCCCGCACATCATCACCGCCTTGAACGAGTAAGCAGGAGTTCCTTCGCATGGCGACGAGAGTTGCAATCAATGGTTTCGGGCGCATCGGCCGTCTCGTGGCGCGCGCCATTCTCGAGCGCCGCGACCACGATCTCGAGCTGGTCAGCATCAACGACCTTGCCGAGCCCAGGGACAACGCGCTGCTGTTCCAGTTCGATAGCACCCACGGCCGTTTCCCGGGCACGGTCACGAGCGACGGCGATTCGATGCAGGTCAACGGCCGCGACATCCTCGTCACCAAGGAGCGCGATCCGGGCAAACTGCCGCACAAGGCGCAGGGCATCGACATCGTGCTCGAATGCACCGGCTTCTTCCAGTCCGACGCCGCGAGCCGCCCGCATCTCGACGCCGGGGCCAAGCGCGTGCTCATCTCGGCCCCCGCAGACGGCGTTTCCAAGACGATCGTCTACGGCGTTAACCAGGGCACGCTGTCCGCCGACGATGTGATCATTTCCAACGCCAGCTGCACCACCAACTGCCTCGCGCCGGTCGCCAAGGTGCTCCACGAGACGGTGGGGATCGAGCGCGGCTTCATGACCACGATCCACAGCTACACCAACGACCAGCGCATGCTCGACCAGATCCACAAGGACCTGCGCCGGGCGCGCGGCGGCGCCCAGAACATGATTCCGACCACGACTGGCGCCGCCCGAGCTGTCGGCCTGGTGCTGCCCGAGCTGAAGGGCAAGCTCGACGGCTCGAGCGTGCGGGTGCCCACGCCCAACGTCAGCCTGGTCGATCTGGTGTTCGTTCCGGGCCGCGACACGACGAAGGAAGAGATCAATGCCGCCCTCAAGGCTGCGGCGGAGGGGCCGATGAAGGGCGTGCTCGATTACACCGACCAGCCTCTGGTTTCGAGCGATTTCAACCACTTCCCCGCGTCTTCCACGGTGGATTCTCTCGAAACCTCGGTGCTGGAAGGCAAGCTCGTGCGTGTGGTCAGCTGGTACGACAACGAATGGGGCTTCTCGAACCGCATGATCGACACCGCCGGGGTGATGGCCAAGCTGCTCTGATCCAAGGCCCCCTCATCCTGAGCTTGTCGAAGGATGCACACGCGGCACTTGCGGCATTCGACGGGCTCGGGGCGAGCGGAGTTTCTAAGAAAGATGTCAAGTTTCAAAACCCTCGACGATCTTCCGCAGGACCTGACCGGCCAGGTTGGACTGGTGCGCGTCGATCTCAACCTGCCCATGCTGGAGGGGCGCGCCAGCGATGTGACGCGGGTCGAGGCGGTGAGGCCGACGATCCTCGAGCTCGCCGACCGGGGCGCAAAGGTGCTGCTGCTCGCGCATTTCGGGCGGCCAAAGGGCCAGCGCCACTCGACCATGAGCACCAGCGTGGTGCAGGGCGATCTCGAGCGCGTGCTCGACCGCGAGGTGATGTTCGTCTCCGAAGTCAGCGGCCCGGTGGTCGCGCAATCGCTCGGCATCTTCCGCCCCGGCGATATCGGTCTGCTCGACAACGTCCGTTTCTGGCCGGGCGAGGAAGCCAACGACCCCGAGTTCGCGCGCGCCATCGCCGAGAATGGCGATTTCTACGTCAACGACGCTTTCTCCGCCGCGCACCGCGCGCACGCCAGCACCGAGGGTCTCGCGCACCTTCTCCCCGCTTACGCCGGCCGCGCGATGGAGGCCGAATTGAAGGCGCTCGACGCCGCGCTCGGCCACCCGGAGCGCCCGGTTGCCGCGGTGGTGGGCGGGGCCAAGGTTTCGACCAAGCTGGACGTACTCAGGCATCTGGTGAAGCAGGTCCAGCACCTCATCATCGGCGGCGGCATGGCCAACACCTTCCTCGCCGCGCGCGGCGTGAGCGTGGGAAAGTCGCTGTGCGAGCATGATCTGGCCGCCACCGCCAACTGCATCATGGACGAGGCCGAGCACGCCGGCTGCACGGTGCATCTGCCCTACGACGTCGTTGTGGCGAAGGAGTTCGCCGCCAATCCGCCCAGCCTGCGCACCGCCAATGTGCACGAAGTCGCGCCCGACGAGATGATCCTCGACATCGGCCCGCTCGCGGTCGAGGCGCTCGGCGACGTGCTCAAGACCTGCCGCACGCTGGTGTGGAACGGTCCGCTCGGCGCCTTCGAGACACCGCCCTTCGATGCCGCCACGGTGGCGCTGGCGAGGACCGCCGCGGCGCTGACGCAGGAGGGCGGCCTGACGTCGGTGGCTGGCGGCGGCGACACGGTGGCGGCCCTGGCTCACGCCGGCGTGATCCAGGATTTCATCTATGTTTCAACCGCTGGCGGCGCGTTCCTCGAATGGATGGAAGGGCGCGAGCTGCCCGGCGTCGCGGCGCTCGAAGCATGAGTGCGCCGGTACTCATCTCCGAGGGCGAGTTCGCCGGGTGGAAGAACTGGGCGCACGACGCCTTCGAGTCCCGCGCCGGCCCGTTCTACTACCGCGAAGACGAGGACGCCGCGGCGGTGTGCGCCTTTCGCGCCGAGCAGCGGCACATGAACGGCGGCGGCTTCATGCACGGCGGCTGCCTGATGACCTTCGCCGATTTCGCGCTGTTCTCGATCGCCCACCGCGCGTTGGAGGGGCACTGGGCGGTGACCGTCAATCTCTCCGGCGACTTCCTCGCGGCGGTGAGGGTCGGCCAGCTGGTGGAGGCGCGCGGCGAAGTGACGCGCGGCAGCGGCAAGACCGTTTTCGTGCGCGGCCTGGTCACCGCCGATGACACTCCGGCGCTCAGCTTCACGGGCATCATCCGCAAGGTCAACAGGCGCAGCTGATGGCCGAGATACGGCGCCTGTTCGCGACACCCCTTGCGCTCGACATGATGGACAGGGCGATCGACTGCCGCGCGCTGCGAGAAGCAATCGCCGCCGAGCGCGCACGCGACCCGGAAGGGGTCGAAAGGTCGAACATCGGCGGGTGGCATTCGGCTCCCACGCTCCAGCATTGGGGAGGCGCGCCGGCCCGCGCGCTCGCCATCCAGGTCGCCGCGATCGCCGATGCGATGACGCTCGACGATCGCGACCGCGGCGCGGCCACCCATCGCTGGAAAGCCGACATGTGGGCCAATGTCGCGGTGGCGGGGGACGCGCGCCAATATCACTTTCACCCCGGCTGCGCGTGGTCGGCGGTCGCCTATCTCGACGATGGTTACGATGGGAGCACCGATCCCAAGCTCGGCGGCGAGCTGATGCTGCTCGATCCGCGGATGCCGCAGATCCGGATGTACGCCCCGCATCTGCGGCTGCGCGAGGCGGACGGCGGCGAGCAGCTCGTCGAGCCCTTCGTTCGCCCCCGCACGGGCATGCTGGTCGTCTTCCCGGCCTGGCTGGCGCATGCCGTGCGGCCATTCCGGGGCGGAGGCATGCGCATCTCGGTGGCGCTGAACCTGTCCGCCGAGTAGCCGGACGGACGCCGCCGGCGCTCGGGCCACGTAGAGGCCGCGCGCGCCCGGTTGCCCCCAGGTCGCCCTCTGGGTAAGCGGCCCGGCATCCATTGCACTTGATGAGGACCACCATGAATTTCGAAGATATGCGACAGCGCATCGCCACCGGCGAAGGTTTTATCGCCGCGCTCGACCAGTCGGGCGGTTCGACGCCCAAGGCGCTCAAGGGCTATGGGATCGACGAGAGCGCCTGGAACGGTGAGGACCAGATGTTCGCGCTTATCCACCAGATGCGCCAGCGGATCATCGAAAGCCCCAGTTTTGGCAATGGCAAGGTGATCGGCGCGATCCTGTTCGAGAAGACCATGGATGGCGAGAGCGGCGGCAAGCCGGTGCCCGCGCGCCTCGCCGAGCGCGGCGTGGTGCCTTTCCTCAAGGTCGACAAGGGGTTCGAGGACGAGACCGACGGCGTCCAGCTGATGAAGCCGATGCCCGAGCTCGAAGCGCTGTGCGCGCGCGCGCTCTCTCTCGGCGTGTTCGGCACCAAGATGCGCTCCGTGATCAAGAGCAACAACCCGGCTGGCATCCGCCGGATCGTCGAGCAGCAATTCGACGAAGGGCGGCGAATTCTCGCTACGGGGCTCGTGCCCATGCTCGAGCCCGAATACGAAATTTACGCGCCGGACCGGACCGAAGGCGAGAGGGCGCTGCTCGCGGCCATTCTCGAGGGGCTCGAAACGCTGCCGGAAGGCGAGCAGGTGATCCTCAAGCTTTCGATTCCTGTCGAGGCGAATCTCTACAGCCCGCTGATCGGACATCCCAGGGTGCTCCGGGTTGTGGCGCTCTCGGGCGGGTATTCGACCGAGGAGGCCTGCGCCAAGCTGGCGGAGAACGAGGGCATGATCGCGAGTTTCAGCCGCGGGCTGCTCCAGGACCTGCGCCACCAGCAGAGCAATGAGGAATTCGATTCCACGCTCGCCGCTGCGATCGACCGGATTTACCTGGCGAGCGTACGCTAACGGGCGCAGCGAGTCCGAGTTGCCACGCGAGGTGACTCCGGCACAGCGCAGCACGATGGGATGCCGGGAGGCTCGATCTTCAATCGGACCGTGAGCGGTACCGATAAACCACGCGCGGTCTGGGCAAAGGAACCTACCATGTGCGGCACGAAGCGCCGCACCCGCTTGCAGTTGCCTGAGCGGACGCTAGGTCGAGGCCATGACCGAGTGCCAGCTCTACTTGATTTCGCCGCTCGAAGTGTCGGGCGCCTTCCCCGACCGGGTCGAGCGCGCGTTGGCGGCGGGTCCGGTGGCGGCGTTCCAGTTTCGCGTCAAAGGCGTGGATGAGCATGAGGCGGCGCGGCTTGCCGGACCGTTGCAGGAGATCTGCGCCGCGCGCGACTGCGCCTTCATCGTCAACGACAGCGTCGCGCTGGCGAGGCGCCTCGGGGCCGATGGCGTTCACCTGGGACAAGGCGACGGCGATGTACGCGAGGCACGCGAGGTGCTCGGTCGCGCGGCGCAGATCGGGGTTACCTGTCACGCCAGCCGGCACCTCGCGATGGAAGCCGGCGAGGCGGGGGCCGACTATGTTGCGTTCGGCGCGTTCTTTCCGAGCGGCACCAAACCCAGCGAGCATCGTGCGGATCTCGACACGCTGACCTGGTGGCAGCGGATATTCGAGATCCCCTGCGTTGCGATCGGCGGCATCACACCCGAAAACTGCGCGCCGCTGGTGCGCGCGGGGGCCGATTTCCTGGCCGTATCGGGATCGGTCTGGAACCGCGCTGCCGGCGCCCCCGCCGAAGCCGGCGAGGCCGAGGCGATCGCGGCTTTCCACCGTGCGATCGCCAGCGCCAATTCCCAAGCCGCCGCCGATATGTAATTCGCCTGTCTCCAGCCGGGGAGAGCAAGCATGGCGAAATTGCACCACGAGGCCGCAAGCAGGCGCGAGCTGACGCTGCGGGCGTTGCTGCTCGGCGCGCTGCTCACCGTGGTGTTCACCGCCGCCAATGTCTACTTCGGGCTGCGCGTCGGGCTGACCTTCTCGACAGCGCTTCCCGCGGCGGTGATATCGATGGCGGTGCTGCGGCATTTCGCCGACAATTCGCTGGTCGAGAACAACATCACCCAGACCCTCGCCAGTGCGGCGGGCGCGGTGGCGACGATGATCTTCATCCTGCCCGGGCTGGTGATGGTCGGCTGGTGGACCGCATTTCCTTACTGGACGACTGCCGCGGTGTGCTTTGTGGGCGGGACTTTGGGCGTGATGATGAGCGTTCCGCTGCGCCGCGCGCTGGTGGTCAATTCGGACCTCCCCTATCCCGAGGGCATCGCGGGCGCGGAGGTGCTGCGCGTAGGCGCCCGCGGCGCGGAAGGCGCCGAAGAGAGCCGCTTCGGGCTCAACACCATGCTCATGGGCGGGCTCCTCAGCGTGATCATGTCCGGGCTCATCGCGCTGCGACTCGCGGCCGAGGAAGTGGGGCGCAATTTCCGCGTTGGCGACGGCGCGAGCGGCATATCGGCGACGATGTCGCTCGGACTGCTGGCGATCGGGCATCTGATCGGCCTCTCCGCGGGCATCGCGCTGCTGGTGGGGGCGGCGATCTCCTGGGGCGCGCTGCTGCCATGGCAGACCTCGCTCGCCGATCCGGCGTTGCCGCTCGACGATCTGGTCGGCACGGTGTTCTCGCGCCAGGTGCGTTTCATCGGCGCCGGCGCGATCGCGGTGGCGGCGATCTGGACGCTGCTCAAGCTGGTCAAGCCGATCGCCGTCGGGCTTTCGGGTATCGCCGCCACGAGCCGCGCGCGCAGGGGTGGCGCAATCGTCGACATCACCGAGCGCGACTTGCCCGCAAGCGTCGTCATCGGCACCACGATCGTCGCGCTGTTGCCGATTGCCTGGCTGCTGTGGCGCTTCGTGCAGGGAGGGCCGGTGGCGGAGATCTTCCCCGTCGCGCTCGCCGCGACGCTGGCCTTCATCCTCGTGATCGGCGCGGTGGTTTCGGCGGTCACTGGCTATATGGCGGGGCTCGTGGGGACTTCAAACAGCCCGGTCTCGGGCGTGGGCATACTTTCGATCCTGGTCGCTGCGCTGATGGTCGCCGTGCTGGTGCCCGATGCGCAATCGGCGGCCGACACGCGGGCGCTTGTCGCCTATGCGCTGTTCGCCACCGCGTTCGTGTTCGGCATCGCCATCGTCGCCAACGACAATCTCCAGGATTTGAAAACCGGGCAGCTGGTTGGCTCGACGCCCTGGAAGCAGCAGCTCGCGCTGGTGCTCGGCGTGGGGGCGGGGAGCCTCGTGATCCCGCCGGTTCTCGACCTGCTCAACCAGACAATGGGGTTTGCCGGCGCGCCGGGCGCGGGGCCGGATGCGCTCGCCGCGCCGCAGGCCTCGCTTATTTCGAGCCTCGCGCAGGGTGTGCTCGGCGGCACCTTGCGCTGGGATTTGATCGCCACCGGCGGCGCGATCGTGGCGGTGGTCATCGCCATCGACGAGTGGCTTGGCGTCCGCGCGCGGCGCGCTGGCAGCCCGGGTTTGCGCCTGCCGCCGCTGGGGGTTGCGATGGGAATGTACCTGCCGATCTCGCTGATTCTGCCGACAGCCATCGGCGCGCTGATCGGGCATCGCTGGGACCGGGCCGCCGAGCGCACCGCGCGGCCCGAGTTCATGAAGCGCAGTGGCGTGCTGCTCGCCACCGGGATCATCGTTGGCGACAGCCTGTTCGGCCTTGGCATCGCGGCTTCGGTCGCGGGTCTGGGCGAGCACCCCTATGCGATCGTCGGAGACGAGTTCGCGGGACCGGCCCAGATCGTGGCGCTGGCGGCGGCGGGGGCCCTCCTGTGGCTGGGTTACAGCCGAACTCGATCGGCGGCCCTGCGGATTCCGTGATCGCGAGCGCAGGAAAGAAACCGCGGGCGCTGCGTTCCCTGACCAGATCCAGGGAGAACTGTATGCACCGCCTCATCGCCGCCGCCCCCTGTCTCGCACTTGCGGCGTGCGGTTTGAATGGAACCGACCGTTATGCGGAGGAAGACCGCGCTAGCGAGAGCGTGAGCGCGGCACCGGCGGCCTATCCGACGATGGCTCCGGACAATCTTGCCGACGCAATGGCCTCGCGCGATGGTCAGCAACTCGCCGACGATATTCCCGATCCCGAGCAACGCCCCGTGATGCAGGCGCAGGTGGTGCTCGACCGCGCGGGCTTCATGCCGGGCGTCGTCGACGGCAGGATGGGGATTTCGACAGTCAACGCCCTGAAGGGCTTTCAGGAAGCGAATGGCCTGACTGTGACTGGCAAGATGGATGCGCCCACCACGCAGGCGCTGGCGCAGTGGAAGACCATTTCCGCCACCCGCGTTGTGACGATACCCGCCGACTGGGGCGCGGGGCCCTATTACGCCGTGCCCGACAAGCCCGAAGACCAGGCAAGGATGAAGCGCCTCGGCTATGCCTCGCTCGACGAGCGCCTTGCCGAACGGTTCCATACTACAGTCGAGACTCTGAAGGTGCTCAACCCCGGCGGCCGGCCCGCCGGTGCGCCCGCATCTGCGGGTGCCGCCAGCGCGGCGCCCAGTCAGGACGCCTCGCCGACAGCCGCGCCGGCTGCCACCCCCGGCGCGACCGGCAGCGTCGCGCCCTTTGCCCCCACCCTGGGCCCCGTGTCCTATTTCAAGGCGGGACAGCAGGTCCGTGTGCCCAATGTCGGGGCCGACCGGATCGAGCCGGGCAAGGTGCCGGATGCGACCTGGCGGCAGACGCTCGCCTCTCTGGGCGTCGGGACCGTGCAGCCCAAGGCTGACCGGCTGGTGGTGAGCAAATCGGGCAACACGCTCAAGACCTATGACGGCGCGGGCAAGCTCACCGCGATCTTCACCGTCAGCTCGGGATCGAGCAGTTTTCCCCTGCCGCTGGGCATTTGGGAAATCCGCGGCAAGTCGTTCAACCCCGACTTCGTCTATGACCCCGCGCTGCTTGTCGGCGCCGACAAGACCGGCGGCAAGCACCGGCTCCCCCCTGGCCCCAACAGCCCGGTCGGTGTGGTATGGATAGATCTCAGCAAGGAGCATTACGGCATTCATGGAACGCCCGAGCCGCAGGCGATCGGCCGGGCGCAGAGCAGCGGCTGCGTCCGGCTGACGAATTGGGACGCGGCGCGCCTGGCGCAGATGGTAAGCACCAATACCAAAGTCGAGTTCGTGAAATGAGCATGGTGGCGTTCGGGGAGCGACTGCGGATCGTGACGGTCACGGCGATCGTGACCGCCGTTGCCACCAGCGCCGCCTGGCTCGCCTTGGGAGGCGGCGGGTTGGACGGTGTCGGCAATCTCGCCGTCCTGCGCAAGGTCGAAACCGTCCCCGCGGGTTCCGCCGCGCCGGCATCTGCGGAGGGCGCGCCGCTCCGCGACCCGCGGGCCCGGGTGCCGGGAAGCGTGAAGGCGGGCGAATATCTGGTGCCCGTCGCGGGCGTACGTGGCGACCAGCTCAGCGATACGTTCACGCAGGCCCGCGACAGCGGGGCACGGGTGCACGACGCGATCGACATAATGGCTCCCCGCGGCACTCCGGTGATCGCCGCAGTCGCAGGAACGGTGGAGAAGCTGTTCAATTCCCGGGCCGGCGGCCTGACGGTCTATGTCCGCAGCCCCGATCGGCGCACGATCACCTATTACGCGCACCTGGATGCCTATGCCCCGGGCCTGGCCGAAGGGCAGCAACTGCGCCAGGGCCAGGCGATCGGCACGGTGGGCTCGACCGGCAATGCCGACCCCGCCGCGCCGCATCTCCACTTCGCGATCATGCAGACCACGCCCGAAGCAGGCTGGTGGGAACCGGCCAATGCGGTCAATCCGTATCCGGCACTGACCGGGCGCTAGACGCGCGCGATCGTCACGCTGTCGGCGCGGTCCCCAATCGGCTGCATTTGAGGGCCCCAGGCTTGCCGTCGCGAGCGATGCGCTGCCAATAGCCGTCCCGGTTCCGCCGCAACCGCAGATCCTTGAGCGGGCCCCGCGTAAACACCAGCAGGTCGCCTGCGAGCAGATAAGTGCCGCCGCCGGCCGCGCTGGCGTAGCTCGAGCCGCGAACGATGGTGAAGCGATACGCCGGATCGTCGATCCGTGCCGGCCCCGTTGCCGAACCCGCGGTCCAGCACCCATAGCGCCCCTGCGGCAGCACGGCGAGGTCGCTTGCCGCCAGCGCCGCAGACGGACAGGCGAGGGTCAGCAGAACCAGGGTGTGCTTGATCATCGGGCGGCGCATACTACTCGCCAGTCTCCTAATCCAGCCACCTTGCCCCGCGCTGACCGAACCGCTAAGCGCCGCCGCGCAAAACGGTGCCAAAGCGCGCCACGCTCTTTCAAAATCGAACGCATCCGCCCCCAGCAGAGGTTGGCCCATGAAAATTTCCGGCGTGGACATTCGTCCCGGCAACATCCTTGAATATGAAGGCGGCATCTGGAAGGTCGCCAAGATTCAGCACACCCAGCCGGGCAAGGGCGGGGCCTACATGCAGGTCGAGATGAAGAACCTGCAGGATGGGCGCAAGACCAACGTCCGCTTTCGCAGCGCCGACACGGTCGAGCGCGTCCGCCTCGACACCAAGGACTACCAGTTCCTTTACGAGGACGGCAACATGCTCGTCTTCATGGATCAGGACACTTACGAACAGATCACCCTGCCTTCGGACCTCCTCGGCGACGCGCGCCCCTTCCTTCAGGACGGGATGCAGGTCAGCCTAGAGCTATGGGATGAAAAGCCGATCTCGGTCGAGCTGCCCGCTCAGGTCGAGGCGACAATCGTCGAGGCCGATGCCGTGGTGAAGGGCCAAACCGCTTCCTCCAGCTTCAAGCCCGCCATGCTCGACAATGGCGTGCGCATCATGGTGCCCCCGCACATCGCCAGCGGGACGCGCATCGTGGTCGACGTTTACGAGCAAGCCTACGTCGGCAAGGCCGGGTAACGGAGAGCTGGCATGGGCAAGAGCGTCGCCAGTCGTTTCGACCATATCGCCGTAGAGCGCTCGATGCTGCTCGGGGTAATCGTGGACGACGATCAGCTCACGCTCGAGCTCGATTTCTGCCTGGAGCCCGGACACCCCGCCTACGAAACCCCGGGGGAGGGTGAGCAATGTTGCTTTCACCCCGGCATGATCCGCTTCGGCGGAATCACCTCGTTGACGCTGAAGCGTTCCGAGCAATCGGAGAGCAGCAGGCGGCGCCATGCGATCCAGTCCTTCGCCATCGACGGGACCCGTTTCGAAATGGCGTGCGACTGGGGCGCCATACATCTCCAGGCGCGCTCGATCCGCGTCCTTACCGAGTAAGAACCAACATGGCCGCAGTTTCCGGGCTCATCCGCGTGATGGAAAAGGCCGCGCGCAAGGCGGGCGCGCGCCTGCGCCGCGATTTCGGCGAGATTGAACATCTCCAGGTCAGCCGCAAGGGCCCGGCCGATTTCGTCAGCAAGGCCGATCAGGTTTCCGAACGCACGATCTACGACGAACTGCTCGCAGCGCGCCCGGCCTGGGGCTTCGTGCTGGAGGAGGGCGGGATCATCGATGGCGCGGAGGGAAGCCCGCGCTGGATCATCGATCCGCTCGATGGCACCAGCAATTTTCTCCACGCCATTCCGCATTTCGCGATCTCGATCGCCGCGCAGGAGCCCAAGCTCGGCGGCCCAGGCCCCGACGGAAACCCCTGGGGCGATGTGATCGCCGGCGTGGTTTATCAGCCGATCACCGACGAGACGTTCTGGGCCGAAAAGACGCGCGGCGCCTGGCTTCAGGACAAGCGGCTGCGGGTTTCCGGCCGGCGCGACCTTTCCGAAGCATTGATCGCCACCGGCATTCCCTACGGCGGACACGGCGATTTCGGCGAGTGGGCACGCATCTTCGGCGCGATCGGGCCACAGGTGGCCGGAATTCGCCGCTTCGGCGCCGCTTCGCTCGATCTCGCCTGGGTCGCGGCAGGGCGCTTCGACGGGTTCTGGGAAAGCGGCCTCGCCGATTGGGATACCGCGGCCGGCTGCCTGATCGTGCGCGAGGCGGGGGGATTCGTGTCCGATTATCGCGGGCGCTCGGCTCCCATCCTGCAAAACCAGGTTCTGGCTGCCAACGATGCGCTGCATTCGCGGCTTCACAAGATCCTCGCAGGGGCGCTCAAGTAGCTGCCGCGAACGCCGGTGACGTGCTCGAATGGCGCTTCAATGCCCGCATTCGGCTTCTGACGCTCCGAAGGGCACTCTGCTAAAAGCTACTGAATAAGAAAGCCTTGGCCGCGAGTTAACCCTCGGGCGAGACCCTGACGCAACCACGCGTAATCCATTATCGGGGCATCGGGCCTTTCGGAGTCGCGTCCCATGATCCTGCCAATTGTCGCCGCATCCGCCAGCGCCGCCATGGTGCCCGCCTTCGATATCGCTCGGCCGGCGACGCGCAGCATATCGCGCGAACAGGCGGCGCCCGCGCTGGGGCACGTCGCGCTGGGCTGGCGCTTCTGACCCTTGGCCGCGCCGCACGCGCTTGATGAGGCGCGGGCAAGCCGCTAAGCGCGCCGCTCGCCCGCATCCGGAAAACCGGGGCCCCTGTGGTGGAATTGGTAGACGCGCTCGACTCAAAATCGAGTTCCGAAAGGAGTGCCCGTTCGAGCCGGGCCAGGGGCACCAGCGGGCAAGGGCGTCAGGCGATCCCGAGCTGGTAATCCGGTCGCACCCCGCGCTGCCGCCAGTATTGCGCGATCCCCATGCCCTCCATCAGCTCATCGAAGCGCGGGTCCGAGCGCATGGGCGCCGTCGGCGGCACGAACAGCGCCATGCTCCGCCGCCAGCGCAGCGCGCTGACGGGCAGCTCCCCGGCGCCTCCCCAAAGTGTTGTCACAAGTGGGCCTCGACGCAGGAAATAGCCGACAGCGACTGCGAACGCTGCGTCCAGCTCGCCGAGCATGGACAGCGTCATCAGGGCGTTATTGGCGAACCCCGGGCTGCGCGATGCTGCGGCGATGTTGGCGGCCTTGGCCACAGCCACGTCGCGGACCGATCGTGATCGCAAGGCGCGCAGCGATACGCGCCACAGATCAACGCCGGGCGCACGCAAAAAGGCGGGGCGGCTCTTGACCTCGTCAAGCAGCGCCAGCGCGGCGTCGGGCCGGCCGGTGAAAGCGAACATCATCATACGGGCGTTCCAGACACTGGGATGGCGCGGCCAGAGCTGAATGGCCCGATCCATGGCCTGGTCGGCCGCCGCGAGCTGGCCCAAGCTCCACAGCTTGAGCGCGCGGCGATAGGCCGCGGGGGGTGAAATCGGGTCGAGCCGGATGAGCCGCTCGTTCCATTCGGCAGACAGTCGGACGCGGCCGACACCTTGTAACAGCGGGACGAGTTGATTGATGGCAAGGACATTGGCGGAATCGACCCTGAGCACTTGCATCAGGCGATCTTCTCCTGCCGCGAATTCGCCGAAATAGGGCTTGAGCGCCGCGCGCGCGGCCAGCGCATCGCTCTGCCGCGGATCGAGATCGAGCGCGCGCCTGGCGGCCTCGTCACTGTCCTCGATCGCGCGCGAGACAGCTTGCGGCGGTGCACTTTCGGCCATGTCGCGATATGCGAAGGCGAGCAGGCCCCAGGCGCGCGCATCGCCGGGCGACGCCGCACGGCCTGCCTCAGATAGCCGGCGGCCACCGTTCCGCTATCGGGATAGCCATCGTAGAGCACCCGGCGGCTTCGCTGGATCAAGGCGTCCTGCGCCGCGGACATTTGCGCCGCCCGCCGCCACACCACCAAGCCGCCGGCGCCCGCCACCGCGGCGCCGGCAAGGCTGGCGGCGAACAGCCTTCGCGTGGGCTTCGCCGCGTCATGGCGGGGGGCATCGCCGCCGACGCCGCGGTCGAGCCGATAGCCGATCCGGGGTATGGTCTCGATGGAGAAATCCGCTCCAGTCTGGCGGGCGACCCGGCGCAGCTCCGCGATCGTCCGATTGACGGCATCGTCCCCGACAATCCGGCCGCCCCAGCAGGCGCGGATCAAATCCTCACGCGTTATCACCGAGCGGTCCGCGTCGGCCAAGACGAGAAGCACCTGCATGATCTTGGGCTCTACCGTGAGGCTGCCACCGGGTCCCTCGACGGTGCGGGTCGAGGGCCGGATGGTCGCGTTCGCGAGCGTAAAATCCCCGCGATGGGCGAGCGCGACCGCCGGCGCGCCTTCCTTGCCAACCGTCACTGCGTAGCCTCCTCGTCCCACCGGTAGCCGCCGAGCCCACGGCTTCCCCGCAGGCGCGCCGAAGAACAATATGGCCGCATTTTCGGGACTTTGCCAATCCAGAGCGCGTCGCAAGTCAGGCCGTTCCGCGCCAAAAAATCGGCAATTCCTCCACTTTCCATCATGGTCTTGCGGGCGGAAAGGCGCGAACAATCGGCACCGGCCAACGTTCTGCGGCCGCGTTTACGAAAGGGGGAGCCCATGACACAGTTTCAAAATTTGCGCGCCTGTGCCGCCGCATCCGCAATAGCTCTGGCCGCGTCCTCTCCGGCAAGCGGAGCGGTGCTGACTTTCACCGGTACGCTCGCCGCGCGCGCCACCGTGGGAGTCCACCCCGATTGCGCGCCGCTGTTTCGCGGGGTGATCGCGCCGGCCGATACCTCCGGCAGTTCGTCACTGGGCGCCTTCACCTACGGCCACACCGCCTGCACCTCGGGCGCGGCCGGGGGGCCGGTCACGGGTACTTATCAGTTCTTTTTCGGAGCCGACAGCTTCCAGGGAACCTTCGCCGGCACCGCCACCCCCACGGCCACGCCTCCGGTCTCCGACCTGAGCTTCGTCTATACAGTGCTTGGCGGAACAGGCCGATTTGCTGGCGCCACGGGGACCTTCACGGGTATCGGCACGGCCGATCCACGGGTTCGGCCTTCGCGCATCGCCCTGGCCTTCAACGGCCTCATCGATGCGCCCGCGGTACCTGAGCCGGCAAGCTGGGCATTGCTGATCATCGGCTTCGGAACGATCGGGGCATCGATGAGGCGGCGCAACCCGCGCCTGGCTCGCGCCTAGCCGCGGCGCTTCCCTACAGCGGGGTTTTCTGCCAGCTTCCTGCCGGTCGGCAGGCTTGTGCAGCGAGCCGATTCCTTTCCCTGGACCGTGTAACACGCGGTCCATGTCTCAGGAGTTGCCGTGTTGAAGCCCCTTAAGACGCTGTCAGCGGCCGGCGCGCTCGTGGTCGCCCTGTCGGCGCCAGCCTATGCTCGGCCCGATGATCTGCGCCAGACCATCGCCGCGGACCTGCCGGGGCTGATGGCGATCTACCGCGACCTGCACCAGCACCCCGAGCTGGCTTTCCAGGAAGTCAGAAGCGCCAAAATCATGGCCGATGCCGCGCGGGCGGCGGGCTTTACCGTCACCGAGAAGATCGGGCGGACCGGCGTGGTCGCGATGCTCAAAAACGGGCCCGGCCCAACGGTCATGATTCGCGCCGACATGGACGCGCTGCCGGTCACCGAGCAGACAAACCTGCCCTTCGCCAGCAAAGCGCGCGGCATGGCCGCCGGGGGAGAGACGGGGATCATGCACGCCTGCGGGCATGACACGCACATGACCGCGTGGATTGCGACCGCGCGGCTGCTTGCGGCACGCAAAGGCCAGTGGTCTGGCACGCTGGTCATGATCGGCCAGCCTGCCGAGGAGACGGGGCAGGGCGCAAGGGCCATGCTCGACGACGGGCTCTACACCCGCTTTCCCAAGCCGGACTATGCGCTTGCGTTCCACGACATGGCCGGGGTTCCAGCCGGCAAGATCACCTACGCCAGCGGCCCGGCCATGGCCAATGTCGACAGCGTGGACATCGAGGTGAAGGGCGTGGGCGGCCACGGCGCCGCGCCGCACACCACCAAGGACCCGATCGTGCTGGCGAGCGCGATCGTGATGCGCCTCCAGATGCTGGTCAGCCGCGAGAACAACCCGGTCGAGCCCGCGGTGATCACCGTCGGCAGCTTCCACGCCGGTTCGGGCTACAACATCATCGGAGACAGCGCGAAGCTCCAGCTGACGGTGCGCAGTTTCACCGACGAGCAGCGCGCGCGGCTGAACACGGGTATCGAGCGGATCGTGGCGGGCGAGGCGATGGCTTCGGGTATCCCCGAAAAACTGATGCCGGTGGTCAGCTTGCGCGAGGGCGCCCCTTCTCTCATCAACGAACCCGGCTTCACCGCGCAGGTGATGGAGCCGCTCAAGGAACGTTTCGGGGCCGAGCGCGTCGCCACCGCGCCGCCGATCATGCCCGGCGAGGATTTCGCCCGCTACCGCCGGGCCGATCCCGCGCATGTCCAGTCGGTGATGTTCTGGGTTGGCGGCGAACTGCCTGACAATATCGCCAGGGCGGCGAAGGACGGAACTACGCTGCCCTCTCTCCACTCGCCGTATTGGGCGCCCGATGCGGAGAAGGTGATCGCCACCGCAGCGGAGGCGTTGGCAGCCTCGGCGATGCGGCTGATGCCGGAGAGAAACTAATCCAAGCCGCTCCTCAGGACGAACGGATATAAGTCACTCGGAGCGAAACAACGGCCGCCGGGACAAAGGGACTCTCGCCCGGCGGCCGTATCTCCTCCCCAGGAGATTCTAATCGCCGCTCACATAGGTGCCGAGGCGGTGGTGGAGGGCGTTAATCCGAGCGAGGTCCTCGCGGTCTTCGGTCACCTTGGCATGGCTCGCCAGCGCGGCGCGGAGCAGGCGGAAGTCGGCGGTAGAGAACAGCGCGCGGGCGCGGCCGGGCTCGGCGGTGGGGGGCATGTCCGGCGTGTCCGTCATGATGGTCATGGTCCTTCTCCTCGGTGAAGCAGCTTCGGGCGAATCCGGGAGATTTGCTCAGGCGGCCGCGAACTGGTTCATGGTGTTGTGCGCCCCCCCGGCCTTGAGCGCAGCCTCGCCGGCGAAATACTCCTTGTGGTCGTCGCCGATATCGCTGCCCGACATGTTCTGGTGCTTCACGCAGGCGATCCCCTGACGGATCTCCTCGCGCTGAACCTGCTTGACGTAACCCAGCATACCCTCGTCGCCGAAGTAGCGCCTGGCGAGATTGTCGGTGCTGAGCGCCGCGGTGTGGTAGGTGGGCAGCGTGATGAGGTGGTGGAAGATGCCCGCCTCGCGCGCGGCGTCGCTCTGGAAGGTACGAATGCGCTCGTCGGCCTCCCGGCCAAGCTCGGTTGAATCATAGTCCGCGCTCATCAGTTTCGCGCGGTCGTAAGCGGAGACATCGCGACCCGCTTCGCTCCAGGCATCGTAGACCTGCTGGCGGAAGTTCAGCGTCCAGTTGAAGCTTGGCGAGTTGTTGTAGACGAGCTTTGCGTTGGGGATGACCTCGCGGATGCGGCTAACCATTGCGCCGATCTGGCCGATGTGCGGCTTCTCGGTCTCGATCCACAACAGGTCTGCGCCGTTCTGGAGGCTGGTGATGCAGTCAAGCACGCAGCGGTCCTCGCCGGTGCCGGCGCGGAACTGGAACAGGTTCGAGGGCAGCCGCTTGGGGCTGACCAGTTTTCCGCCGCGACTCAGGAAAACCTGGCCGTCGGGGACACTGGCAGGATCGACTTCCCTACAGTCGAGGAAAGAATTGTACTGATCGCCCAGGTCTCCGGGCTCTTTGGAGAACGCGATCTGCTTGGTCAGCCCGGCGCCGAGCGAATCGGTGCGTGCGACGATGATTCCCTCGGGCACGCCGAGCTCGAGGAAGGCATAGCGGATGGCGCGGATCTTTTGCAGGAAGTCCTCGTGCGGGACCGTGACCTTTCCGTCCTGGTGACCGCACTGCTTCTCGTCCGACACCTGATTTTCGATCTGGATCGCGCAGGCGCCCGCCTCGATCATTTTTCTGGCGAGGAGATAGGTCGCCTCGGCATTGCCGAAGCCCGCGTCGATATCGGCGATGATCGGGACGACGTGGCTCTCATAATTGTCGATCGCATGCTCGATCCGCCGGGCCTCGACCTCGTCGCGCGCATCGCGGGCTGCGTCGAGGCTGCGGAACATGCCGCCGAGCTCGCGCGCGTCGGCCTGCTTGAGGAAGGTGTAGATTTCTTCGATCAGCGCCGGGACCGATGTCTTTTCGTGCATCGACTGGTCGGGCAGCGGCCCGAACTCGCTGCGCAGCGCAGCGATCATCCACCCCGAGAGATAGACGTAGCGGCCCGCCGTGGAACCGAAATGCTTCTTGATGCTGATCACTTCCTGCTGGGCGATGAAGCCGTGCCAGGCGCCGAGCGACTGGGTGTAGGCCGCCGGGTCCGCGTCATAAGCGGCCATGTCGGCGCGCATAATCGCGGCGGTATGCCGCGCGATGTCGAGGCCGCAGCGAAAGCGGTTCTGAACCTGCATGCGCGCCGCCGATTCGGGGTCGATCCCGGCCCAGGGAGCGCCGCCGCTCTGGATGATCCGGCTAAGCTCGCCGATCCGGCGTTGGTAGGTCATCGAAGCGCTCCTCACTTTATTCGGTGTTGTCGGGCATTAAGCCTCGCGCATGGCCGTGGGATTTTGGAGATAAAGTTACATTTAATTATGTCATGTTAGCGTGATATGAGCTAAAACGCATGTCAGCTTGTGAGGAAATCGACAAAATGGTCGAAGCCGCGCTGTTTGCCGGTCCGGCGCTGCGCCGCCTCCGCCGGCGCCATGGCCTGACCCAGGCCAGCATGGCCGCACGCCTGGAAATCTCGCCGAGCTACCTCAATCTCATCGAGCGCAACCAGCGGCCGGTCACTTTGCGTGTGATGATGCAGCTCATGAGCGAGTTCGCGTTCGATCCGCGTGAACTGGGCGCGGCCGAGGCGATCGGTGGGACCGACGGCCTCGCGCGGCGCTTCGCCGACGAACGGTTTGCCGATCTGGGGATCGACCGCGAAGAGGTTGACGAGTTCCTTTCCGCCAGCCCGCAAGCCGCGGCCGCGTTCGCCCGGCTTTACGACGCAGGGCGGATCGAAGCTGCCGGGGAGGACGATCCGCTCACGGCCGCGCGCCGGGAGGTGGAGCGCTGGCGCAATCACTTCGCCGATCTCGACCACGCAGCCGAAGCCTTGGCGGATGACATGCGGCTGTCGCGCGGCGACACCGCTGTCGCGCTGGCCGAGCGGCTGCGCGAGAAGCATCAACTCTCGGTGCGGATACTCCCGCGAGAGGCGATGCCCGAGGCGCGCCGCCGGCTCGACCTGCATGCGCGCCAGATCCAGCTTGCCGAGATGCTCGGACCCGAGGCGCGTGCGTTCGAGCTGGCGTCGCAGATCGTTGCGCTGGAGCGGCGCGAAGACATCGCGCAGCTTGTCGCCGGAACTTCGCTCAAGGATACTGCACGCGAATTGTTCGCCCGCCATCTCGAAAGCTATGTCGCCGCCGCCTTGCTGATGCCCTACGGACGCTTCCTGCGGGCCTGCGAGGCGACGGGTTACGATGCCGCCGTCCTCCAGCGCCGCTTCGGGGTCAGCTTCGAGCAGCTCGCGCACCGTTTGACCACGTTGCAGCGGGTTGGCCAGCGTGGGCTGCCATTCTTCATGGCGCGAGTGGATCGGGCGGGGCAGATGTCGAAGCGGTTCGTCGGCGCGAGCGGCGCGACCTTTCTCGAAGCCGATCATCCTTGCCCGTTGTGGTGCGCCTCGCGGGCGCTCGAGCGGGTGGGCGAGACGCTTGTTCAGACCGTGACCTCGCCTCGGTCCGGCAGCGGCACCTCGCTGTGGTTCTGTCTCGCCCAGGCCACCATTCGGGCAAGCGGCGCGCGGTTCGCGGTGGTCCTCGGGCTCGATGCGGCGCTGGCGGGCGAGCTTGCCCAGTCCCGCGGAATCGCTCTTACGCGCGAGGCCGCGGTTGCGATCGGTCCAGGGTGCCGCCTCTGCCACGTGGAAGGTTGCCCACAGCGCGCCTTCCCGCCTGCGGGCAGGCGCCTCAGCTTCGACCGCACCATGCGGCCGCTCAGCCCCTTTGTGTTCAAAGACGGGCAGGGCTGACAAGGGGAACAACCATCACGATACCGCGTTCTGAGCCCCGATACGCCGCGGAGGAACCGTCGTGACCGAAGAACGCATCACCGAGACCGAGACCCCAACGGGGAACGTTCATACCACCCACACCGTGGTCACCGACGATGGGCCGCGCGCGCGGAGCGGTTCGGGCTGGCTTATCGCACTCGTTCTCCTCCTCGTCGCGGTTGCCGGGATCTGGCTGTTTACGCAGCAGAGCCAATCGGAGGTCGCCAAGGATAACGCCGTTGCACAAGCTGCCGATGGTGTCGCCGATGCGGCCGGCAAGGTCGGAGACGCGGCACAAGAGGTCGTCGACGGCGAATAGGCCTGGCGATCTGATTGGACCTTGCGGCGGCCACGGGCCGCCGCAGTGGTTTTCAGGTGTCAAGTTTACCGACATTTCACGACCTCGCGCTATGGCGGGGTCATGGTGCGGTCGAGGCGTTCACGCAGGTGATGACATTCGCCCTTTACGGCGTCGCCGCGATCGTGTGCGTGCTCGTCGCCGGTCTCGTGGCGCGTGCCGGCCGAACGACGCGGCGTGATCGCGCTGCGACCGTTGCCGCGCTCGCAGTTACGGCCCTTTGGTGCGGTGCTAACGCAGCTCTTGGCAGCGCATCGGAGATTGTGGCGGCGCTCGCCGCGGTTCGTAACATCGTCTGGATTTTCGCGCTTTTCCGGCATTTCGCCAATGACGGGCGCGACGAGGCGCTGCGGGTGGTGCGCCAGGTTGTCACTGCGCTGGTGGCGGTCGAAGCGCTCCAGTTCGTGCTCCTCATAACCGAATGGGGTGATGCCGAGGTCGCGGTTTCGGCGCTGCTGCGCATGCTGGTGTCGGTGGGAGCTCTGGTGCTGGTCCACAACCTCTACGGGGGCGCATCGGCTGCCTCGCGCCGCCTGCTGGCATGGAACAGCGGTGGCTTTGCCCTGTTCTGGCTGTTCGAGCTCAACCTGTTCACCATCGAATACCTCACCGGGAGCGCGGCGACAGGCCTTGCAGTCCCGAGGGCAGCGGTGATCGTAACGGTGGCTGCCGCCTTCGGGGTCGGCACGATGCATCAGGCCGGCGGTCCCGCTTTCCGTCCGTCGCGCGCGGTGACCTTCAGTACGCTCTCGCTGGCGATCCTTGCGGTCTACTTCATTGCCATGGTCGGATTGTCACAGGGCGTGGCACGGCTGTCGGGCGATCTCGCGCGCATCACCCAGGTCGGTTTTCTGCTGATGGCGGCCATTGCGGCGCTGGTCTGGCTGCCGTCTCCCCGCTTGCGGGGCATGGCCCGGGTCATGGCGCTCAAGCACCTGTTCAAGCATCGCTACGATTACCGCGAGGAATGGCTTCGCTTCACCCGCACGATAGGCAGCGCCGCGGGGCAGGGGGCCACGCTGCACGAACGTGCGATCCAGTCGCTCGCCGATATAACCGACAGCAGCGCGGGCCTGCTGCTCACTCCGCGAGAGGATGGCGAGCTGGCCCTGGCGGCGCGCTGGCGGTGGCCCACAATCGAGGTGCCCGCCCAGGCCGTCCCGCTCTCGCTGGTGCGCAAGATCGAACGCGAAGGCATGATTCTCGATCTCGACGAGGTGCGTGCCGGAACAGACCGATTCGGTGAGGCGTCGCTGGTGCCGGCCTGGCTGCGCGACGATCCGGGTGCCTGGGCCGTGGTCCCGCTGCTACACGGCGAACGGCTGGTAGGACTGGTCGTCCTCGCCCGGCCAGTCGTCACGCGTCGGCTCGATTGGGAAGATTTCGATCTGCTGTCCACCGCCGGGCAGCAGGTGGCCAGCTATCTCTCCGAGCAGGCCGGAACCGAAGCGCTTCAGGACGCGGCCCGGTTCGAGGAGTTCAACCGCCGCATGGCATTCGTGATGCACGACATCAAGAACCTCTCCAGCCAGATGGGCTTGCTGGCGCGCAATGCCGCCAAGCACGCCGACAACCCCGAGTTCCGAGAGGACATGCTGGTCACCCTGCGCAACAGTGCGGACAAGCTCGATGCGCTCGTGGCCCGCCTCGGTCGATACGGAGGAAAGGGTGCGGTGGCGATCGGTCCCGTCGATCTGCCCCTGCTGGCAAGGCGCCTGACAGCCCGCTTTGCCCCGCTTCATCCGTTCGAATGCCGCGGTGAGGCCTCCTGCGTCGTTCTGGGCAACGAGGAGATGCTCGAACAGGCGCTGGTGCATCTGGCGCAAAACGCGATCGAAGCGAGCGAAGGTCGCTCGCCTGTTGCTTTCGAAGTGACAAGCTCCGGCCTGCGCGGTGAAATCGCCGTGGTCGACATGGGCAAGGGCATGAGCGCCGAGTTCATGCGAACCGCTCTGTTCCGGCCCTTCGTCTCGACCAAGGAAACCGGCTTCGGGATTGGCGTGTGCGAAGCGCGCGATCAGGCGCGGGGAATGGGCGGCCGGCTGGACGTCGAATCGCGTGAAGGACTGGGCTCGCGCTTCACCATCAGCCTGCCTTTGGCGGAAGCCTCGCGCCTGATCGCCGGGCGCCGCGAACCCCAATCCCTCTCGCCCCGTGAAAAGGCTGCCTGATGCCCGACAAGAAGCCCACGCTCCTGGTGATCGAAGACGATCTGGGCCTTCAGGCTCAGCTCAAATGGGCGTATGAGGGTCTCGACGTCGTTGTCGCCGCAGACCGCCAGGCGGCGCTGGCCGCATTCCGCGCGGAAGCGCCCGCGGTGGTGACGCTCGACCTCGGTCTCCCGCCAGACCCTGACGGAACCAGCGAGGGATTCGCCGTCCTCGACGCGATCATGGCCTTGAAGCCAGACACTAAGGTAATCGTCGCCACCGGGCACGGTGCGCGGGAAAGCGCGCTCGAGGCGATCAAGCGCGGCGCCTACGACTTTTATCAGAAACCGGTCGATATCGACACCCTCGGCCTGATCGTCCAGCGCGCCTGCCGCCTGCACGAAATCGAAGCGGAAAACCGCCGGCTGGCGGAGCGGGCTGGCGAGGACAAGACCGTGTTGGGCCGGATGATCACCGGCGCGCCCGAGATGATGAAGGTCGCGCGGACGATCGAGCGCGTCGCTGTCGCCGATGTCTCGGTGATGCTGCTCGGCGCGAGCGGGACGGGCAAGGAACTGCTGGCGCGCGGGGTGCATGAGTCAAGCGCCCGCCGCGAGGGGGCGTTCGTCGCGATCAATTGCGCCGCGATTCCCGAAAACCTTCTCGAAAGCGAGCTCTTCGGACACGAGAAGGGTGCCTTCACCGGGGCCGTCCGAACCACGGAAGGCAAGATCGAGCTCGCTGACCGGGGGACCCTGTTCCTCGACGAAGTGGGCGACATTCCGCTTCCCTTGCAGGTCAAGCTGCTGCGCTTTCTCCAGGAGCGCACCATCGAGCGCATCGGCGGGCGTAAACCGATTGCCGTCGACACGCGGATCGTGTGCGCCACGCACCAGAATCTCGAGGCGATGATCGGCGCGGGAACCTTCCGCGAGGATCTGTTCTACCGCCTGGCCGAGATCGTCGTCAAAATCCCCACGCTTGCGGAGCGGCCCGGCGATGCAGTGCTTCTGGCCAAGCATTTCCTCGCCCGCTTCACGCGTGAGATGAATCCGAAGGTAAAAGGCTTTGCGCCGGACGCGCTGGCTGCGATCGACAACTGGAGCTGGCCGGGCAACGTCCGCGAGCTGGAAAACCGCATCAAGCGCGCGGTGATCATGGCCGATGGCAAGCTTGTCGGCGCCAACGATTTGGACCTCGCTGGCACTGGCGAAGGCTGTGAGGACATGCTCAACCTCAAGGCCGCGCGCGAACAGGCTGACCGGCGCCTGATCCGCCAGGCCCTGGCGCGCAGCGAAGGGAACATCTCGAATACGGCGAAGCTGCTCGGGATCAGCCGGCCGACGCTGTACGACCTGCTCAAGCAGTACGACATGCAGCCCTAGGTTGATTCGACATTCAGCACCAGAAGCTGAGCGAGGCGAGGTAGAGCGTTGCGAGGTAGTTTTCGGGCAGGCGGTCATATCGTGTTGCGATGCGCCTGATCTGCTTGAGGTGGCCGATGGTTCGCTCGATCCTATTGCGTTCCTTGTAGATTTTGGGGTCGAAGGCGCGGCTCCGCTTCATGCAGGAGCGCTGCGGGATGATCGGGACGGCGCCGATCGCCTCGATCTGGTCGAGGATGGCGTGGGCGTCATAGGCCTTGTCGGCGATGACGTGGCTGGGCTGCAGGCCGGCGATGAGGGGGAGGGCATAAGCGGCGTCGTTCGCCTGGCCGCCGGTGAGGAGGAAGCGCAACGGCCGGCCCAGAGCGTCGACGGCGATATGCCACTTGCTGGTCAGTCCGCCTCGGGAACGCCCCAGAGCCTGGTCTTTGACCCCCCTTTTTGGCCGGTGGCGGCTTGGGCGTGGGCGCGCACGATAGCGCTGTCGATCATCAGATATTCGTTCTTCCGATCCCGCGTCAGCGCCTTGAACACCCGCTCCCATACACCCGCCCGAGCCCAGCGGGTGAAGCGCTTGTGGACGCTCTTATATTTGCCGTAGCGCTCGGGAAGGTCCGACCAGCGCGCCCCCGACCTGAGCACCCACAATACACCGTTCACGAACAGCCGGTTGTCGAGCGCCGTCCGCCCCGGATCCGAAGCCTTGCCCGGCAGTATCGGCGCGATCCGCTCCCACTGCTCGTGGCTAACCTCGTAACGCTTGATCCCCATCACCGCCTCCGCCGCAAATGACGGACGCCTATGAATCAGACATCAAACCAAATGGGAATCCTGAATGTCGATACAGCCTAGCCCCCGCTACTCGTGGCCCTACCTTCGCGCGGACATCCTTTCCGCCCGTCGCTCGTGAAAGAGGAGCCGCACCGCGCAAGGACAACCAGTTCGAGGATCGCGGCAATGACGCAGCGGTTCGCCCCAGGCTTACTCGCCAAATGTGCGCTGCCACCAACCCCTTCGCTGGCCGGTTCCCTCCTCGACGCTCTCCTGCCGATCGGCGCCGCCGACAAGCGGCCGATCTTCGGCGATCGGGGTTTCTATCATTTCCGGGTTCTCGGCCGCGGCTGAGGCGGGCTTCTTCCGCGCGCGCTTGGGCTTGGCCGGGACTTCGACCTCGACCGAAGCGGGTTGGGTCTCATCGCCCTGCTCGCCAGGCTCGCCGACGGCGGGCGTCTTCTTGCGGCTCCGCTTCGGCTTCTCGGCCGCGGCCGGAGCTTGCGGTTCCGCGGGAGCCTGCTCGACCGGCTCGCTCACGCCGGCGTCCGCTGCCTTGCGCCGCGAACGCCTTGGCTTTGCGCTTTCGGCGGCAGCGAATGAGGCGGCGGTCTGCATCGAATCCGCCGGACCGGCGGTCACCGGCATGTCGACCTCGACCGGCTGCGCGCCATCGGCGAGCGCATCGCCGTGCCCTTCGCCAGTGGTTTCGACACTGCCCTCGTCGCGCTCGCGGCCGCCGCGTCGTCCACGTCCTCCCCGGCGACGCCGCTTCTTGGGCTTGTGCTCGTCGTCTGGGGACGCGTGGCCGTGCTCGCGCGTGCGCTCGGCATCATCGTCCGTTGTGGCCTCCTCGTCGCGCGCGCCGTCCTCGCGCGCGCTCTCCTCGCGCGTTCCATCTTCGCGCTCCTTGCGACGATTGCGACCCCCACGGCGCCGGCGGCGCTTGCGGTCGGTGCCCTCGCGGTCATCGCCGGGATCCGGTTCGCGCCCGCGCCCGCGGTGCGGTTCGAGGCTCTCCTCGTCCTCGTCCTCCTCCCCAAGGTCCTCGTCGGATGAGTCGTCCTCCTCGGTCTCGAGATCGACGATAGGCTCGAACTTGGGCGTGGTGGTAGGCCGCGGGCCCGAGCTCGCGATCGCCATCTTGGCGCCTTCGTTCTCGCCCTCGGGGATCACCTCGACCTCGACTCCGTAGCGTTCCTCGATCTCCATCAGCTCCGCGCGCTTGGCGTTGAGCAGGTAGATCGAGGCCTCGGTGCTGGCCGACAGCGTGATGATCGAGCCGCGGCCGCGCGCGGCCTCTTCCTCGATCAGCCGCAGCGCGGACAGGCCCGCGCTCGAGGCGGTGCGGACGAGGCCGGTGCCGTCGCAATGCGGGCATTGGCGCGTGGTCGCCTCGAGCACGCCGGTCCGCAGGCGCTGGCGGCTCATCTCCATCAGCCCGAACGAGCTGATGCGGCCGACCTGGATGCGCGCGCGGTCGTTCTTGAGCGCGTCCTTCATCGCCTTCTCCACCTTGCGGGTGTTGGAGTGGTGCTCCATGTCGATGAAGTCGATGACGACGAGGCCCGCCATGTCGCGCAGACGGAGCTGGCGGGCAATCTCACGCGCCGCTTCCAGATTGGTGGCGAGTGCTGTCTGCTCGATCCCGTGCTCCTTGGTGGAACGGCCCGAGTTGATGTCGATCGAGACCAGCGCCTCGGTCGGGTTGATGACCAGATAGCCGCCCGATTTGAGCTGAACGACCGGATCGTACATTGCCTTGAGCTGATCCTCCGCGCCGTAACGCTGGAACAGCGGCACCGGGTCGGAATAGGGCTTCACCCGCCGCGCATGGCTGGGCATCAGCATCTTCATGAAGGCGCGGGCTGAGGCATAGCCCTCGGCCCCCTCGACCACGACCTCCTCGATCTCCTTGTTGTAGATGTCGCGGATCGCGCGCTTGATCAGGTCGCTGTCCGAATGGATCAGCGCCGGCGCGCTCGACTTCAGCGTGTTCTCGCGGATCTCGTCCCACAGGCGCGCAAGATAGTCGAAGTCGCGCTTGATCTCGGGCTTTGTGCGCTGGAGCCCGGCGGTGCGCACGATCAGCCCCATGGATTTGGGGAGCGTCAATTCATCGACGATGCTCTTCAGCCGCTTGCGGTCACCGGCCGAGCTGATCTTGCGTGAAATGCCGCCGCCGTGGCTCGAATTGGGCATCAGCACGCAATAGCGGCCCGCCAGGCTGAGGTAGGTGGTCAGCGCCGCGCCCTTGTTGCCGCGCTCTTCCTTGACGACCTGGACCAGCAGCACCTGGCGGCGCTGGATGACGTCCTGGATCTTGTAGCGGCGGCGCAGTGCCATGCGCCGGCTGCGCGCGTCGTCGACTTCCTTGCCGCGGGTGCGTCCCCCGCCCTTGCCCTGGCGCCGGCCACGCCCCCGGCGGTTGTCGTCCCCTTCGGCGTCTCGCCCCTCGTGGTCGGCGTCGCTTTCCCCGTGCCGGTGGTCATCCTCCTCGTCGCCGTCGCCGTTCTCGTAATGGCCTTCCTCGAAAGTCGCGACATCGTCCTTTTCGGAGGTGTCGACCTCCTCGACGCCGTCCTCGGCCATCTCCTCGACGAACTGCTCGGCGCTCTCGTCCTCGGCGTCGTATTCCTCGCCCGGCATCTCGCCGCGCGCCTCCTCCTCGTCGCGCAGGCGCGCCTCTTCCTCGGCCACCTCGGCCTCGGCCGCTAGCAGCGCTTCGCGGTCCTCGCGCGGGATCTGGTAATAGTCGGGATGGATTTCGCTGAAGGCGAGGAAGCCGTGCCGGTTGCCGCCGAAGTCGACGAAAGCCGCCTGCAGGCTAGGCTCGACCCGGGTTACCTTGGCGAGATAGATGTTGCCCTTGATCTGCTTGCGATCAGCAGATTCGAAGTCGAATTCCTCAATCCGGTTGCCTTTGAGCACCGCCACCCGGGTTTCTTCCTGGTGGCGCGCATCGATAAGCATGCGCGTTGTCATTGTAAGTTCTCCATGCGCGAGCGGCCGGGTGCAAACCGGCCGCTAGGTCGCGCGAATGTTGGGATCGTCCGCCACCGCGATGCGGCAATGCGGAGTGCGTGGACCACGCCAGGCCTGTCAGGGCCGGAACGCGGAATGTCGTGTCTGCACCTTCGCGCCTGCGCCCTGAGACGAGCTCCTGGGGCGCTGTCCGGCCCGCCGGCGCCGCGGCGGAGGCTGGGGCCTCGGACGCGAAGGGCGGGAAGGGACGGAGTGAAAGGTGCATCAACCTGTCTTTGCAATGGCGCCCATGCAGCGCCGCAGAGTGCCGCCAGGGTGCGCGCGAAGGCGCAGCATGGCCGCTGGCGCCTGCGCTAGCACCGGGGGTTCGCGGCGGCAACCATATTGCGCCGATGCGGCATTGCGCCCTAACCCGCCGCGATGGACAGGCTCGGGCGCGTGGCGACATTGCTGAGTTGGGTGGCGATTGCGCTGCTCTTCGCGCTGGTCGCGGCACGGGCGCTGGCGCTGCCGGTGCCGTTCCTGGGCGCCAGGGTGCTGCGCGTGGCTTTGCCGCCCGCGCTTGCCTACGACCTGCCGCCGGTTGCGGGGGAGGACGCTGCGAGCGCGCCGCTGGTCATGATCGACCCCGGTCACGGCGGCTTCGATCCCGGAGCACGAACCCCGACGATGGACGAGAAGGACCTGACGCTCGGCCTGGCGCTGGCGCTGCGCGATCAGCTCCTTGCCGCCGGCGGGGTGCGGGTGGCGATGACGCGCGACGACGACAGCTTCGTCGCGCTGGGAGAGCGCGTGGACGCGGCGCGGCGCCTGGGGGCGGATCTCCTTGTGTCGATCCACGCCGATTCGGCCGGTCTCGACAACGCCCGGGCAGGGGAGATTACCGGGGCGAGCATCTACACCTTGTCGGAGCGCGCGTCCGACGCAGCGGCGCGGCGCTTCGCGGCGCGCGAGAACGCCGCCGATCGCGTCAACGGCCAACCCCTCTCGAGCCAGAGCGCGGCGGTCAGCGCGATCCTGGTCGATCTGGCGCAGCGGCGCACGCAGGCGCAGTCCCAACGGCTTGCGGCGCTGATTGAGCGGGAGGGGCAAGGCCGCCTCCAATTCCATCCCCAGCCGCGCCGGTCCGCGGCGCTGGAGGTGCTGCGCGCGCCCGATGTCCCCTCGGTGCTGTTCGAGAGCGGGTATATCACCAATCCGCGCGATGCCGCACGGCTTGCCTCCGCGTCCGGCCGCGCCGAATTCGCCGGCGTGATGGCCCGCGCAATCCGGCTTTATTTCGCCGGCGAGCGGCTGGCGGCGGGCCGGCGCGACGAGCCGCTGCCGCCCTTGTCGCTGCCTGCGCCCGGGCCCTGACGGCCATTGCCAGCAAGGGAGCTGAACTCTATTCGGCAGCCCGATGGCCGAGGTTTCGAGATTTGCCGGGGTCCGCATGCGGTTGGCCAGGGGATGGTCCCGCTTGCGCGCTGGGTTCGCCCGCAACTGGCGCGAACGGCGCTGGTTTCGCTGGCTGGCAAGCCTGGCTGGCGCGGGGCTGACCTTTCTGCTGGCGTTGTGGATTTACCTTTCCAGCAATCTTCCTGACGCCGAATCGCTGCTCAAGTACGAAACTCCGCTCCCCACCGTGGTGCGCGGCGCGGACGGCGCGATCGTGCATTCCTATGCCCGCGAGCGCCGCGTCCAGCTCCAATACCGCGATTTCCCCCCGCTGCTGGTCGAGGCTTTCCTGGCGGCGGAGGACAAGACCTTCTTCTCGCACGGCGGAGTCGATTTCTTCGGCACCATGGGCGCGGTTCTCGATTATGCGCGCAAGGCGGGCTCGGACGAGCGCGCGGTGGGTGGCTCGACCATTACGCAGCAGGTCGCCAAGAACGTTCTTCTCACAAACGAATATTCCGTCACGCGCAAGCTCAAGGAAATGCTGCTGGCGCGGCGGATCGAGGACGTGCTGACGAAACCCGAAATCCTGACGCTTTATCTGAATGAGATTCCCCTCGGCCGGCGCAGTTTCGGAGTGCAGGCCGCCAGCCGCGCCTATTTCGACAAGGACGTGGACCAGCTCGCGCTGCACGAAGCGGCGTTCCTCGCCATCCTGCCCAAGGCGCCCGAGCGCTATGGACGCAGAAAGAACGAGCGGCTCGCGATCGCGCGGCGCAATTTCGTGCTCGATCAGATGGTCGAGAACGATTTTGTCACACCCGCCCAAGCCGCCGCCGCAAAGGCCAAGCCGCTGGGCCTGGCGACCGAGCGCGCCGAGCGCTATGCCGATGCGGGTTATTTCCTCGAGGAAGTGCGTCGGCAACTTCTCGCAAAATATGGCGAGAAGGCCGAGGACGGACCCAACAGCGTCTATGCAGGCGGGCTATGGGTGCGGACCTCGCTCGATCCCGAATTGCAGGATGCTGCGCGCGAGTCGTTGAGAAAGGGCCTGCTGCGCTACGCCGCCGGGAAATCCTGGAAGGCGCTGGCCTGGCTCGATCCCGATGCGGGCGATCTCACCGGCCAGCTCGCAGGGGCGAACCTGGGCATTCGTTTCAAGGACTGGCGGATCGGCGTGGTCACCGCGAAGAGCGGCGGCGGCGCGACCATCGGGTTTGCCGGCGGCAAGAGCTTCCCGCTCTCGAATCTGCCCGGCGCGGCGCGCGTGGGCGATGTCACTGCCGCATCGCCTTCGGGCAATGGCTATGCCACGCGTATCGTACCTGAGGTTTCCGGCGCATTTCTGGCCCAGGATCCCGAGAACGGGCGAATCAAAGCGATGCAGGGCGGCTTCGACAGCCGTCTGGGCAGCTTCAACCGCGCCACGCAGGCGCTGCGCCAGCCAGGCTCGACGATCAAGCCGTTCGTCTACGCGACCGGGCTGGACAGCGGGATGACCCCGGCCACGCAAGTGCCCGATCAGACCTATTGCGTGTATCAGGGCGCCGGCCTGGGCGAGAAGTGCTTCCGCAACTTCGGCGGCGGCGGCGGGGGCACGCACACCATGCGCTGGGGGCTCGAGCAGAGCCGAAACCTAATGACGGTCCATATTGCCGCCGAGGCGGGGATGCCAGCGGTCAATCGCATGTTCAAGCGGGTCGGCATTGGCGAATACGAGAACTACCTCTCGTTCGCTCTCGGTGCGGGCGATACCACGGTGGCGAAGATGGTGTCGGCCTATGCCGCGCTGGCGAATTGGGGTCGCATTCACGGCCAGGGCACCGTGATCGACTATGTCCAGGACCGCCACGGCAAGGTGGTTTGGCGCGCGGACAAGCGGCCTTGCACGGGCTGCACCATGGCCGAGTGGGACGGCAGGCCGATGCCGCGCCTGGGAGTCTCGGGAAGGCAGGTCATGGACCCGCGCACGGCCTATCAGGTGGTCTACATGCTGCAAGGCGTGGTCACGCGCGGCACCGCCGTTCGTCTGCGCGCCCTGAACCTGCCGATTTTCGGCAAGACCGGGACGACAACCGGGCCCACCAACGCCTGGTTCGTGGGCGGATCGCCCGATCTGGTCGCGGGAATGTACATCGGGTTCGACCAGCCGCGCCCTCTGGGCGGTTGGGTCCAGGGCGGCAACACCGCCGCGCCGATCTTCAAGGATTTCGTCGAGGCGACGCGCAAGCGCTGGACGCCGGAGGAGTTCGTTGCTCCGCCCGGCGTACTGATGGTGAAGATCGACCGGCGCTCGGGCAAGCGGGTGTTCGAGGGCACGCCGTCCAACGACGCCCAGGCAGCGGTGATCTGGGAGGCGTTCAAGCCCGACACCGAACCGCCACGCGCGACCCGGCAGGACCAGATCGCCGCGCGCCGCGAGGAGATTCTCGACTTGATTCGCGCCGCGCGCCGTCCCGCCCAACGCGCCGCGAGCGGGCGACAGGCGGAGCAGAACCCGGACTTCGTCGAGGAGCAGGGAGGGATTTACTGAGCCGTGCCTGGGGGCTTGGCGGTTCGCTCCATCGGGTCCATGATGCGCGCATGCTTCGTTTCCGCTCCCTCGCCGCCTTTTCCGCCGCAGCCGCCTTTCTGGTCGCCGGCGGAGCCAGCACCGCCGCATTGAGCGAAGGAGCGAGAGCTCCGATGTTCACGGCAAAGGGCGCGCGCGCGGGCAAGCCTGTGTCGATCGACCTCGGGAAGGAGCTGAAAAAGGGGCCGGTGGTGCTCTATTTCTTCCCCGCTGCCTTTACCTCGGGCTGCAATATCGAGGCGAATGCCTTCGCCGCCAAGATCGGCGAGTTCAGGAAGGCCGGCGCCACGGTGATCGGGATGACAGCCGGCAATGTCGGCCGTCTGGTCGAATTTTCGGCCAAGGAATGCGCCGGCCAATTCACCGTCGCCGCGGCCAGCCCGGCGGTGGTCAAGGGCTATGACGTCAGCCTGGCCGCCAAGCCCGGCTGGACCACACGCACCACCTACGTGATCGGCAGGGACGGCCGCATCGCCGATGCCTTCACGGACATGGCGCCAAGCGGACATATCGAGCGCAGCCTGTCGGCAGTGCATAAGCTGGCTGGGCATTAAGGCCTTCCTAGCCCGCCTTTATCGCTGCCCCCGGCCTTGTCGGAGGGCGCATAGCGAGGCGTCCTGCTCCTCGTGCGTCGGCAAGTTCGGCACAAGCAGATGCGAGGTTCTTCCCCCACGGCGTTCGCTGCGCTAAGCGCGGCGTCCAATCGTTCCTGGAGACCTCCCATGCGTGCCGAAGGGCAGGCCCATATCGCCCGCATCGAAGCCGCGCTCGCACTGGTTCGCCAGGCGCTCGACTGGGAGCGCGCGTTGCGCCGGCTCGACGAGCTCAACGCCCGGGTCGAGGACCCGACGCTGTGGAACGATCCCAAGGAAGCCGAGGCCGTGATGCGCGAGCGACGCAAGCTCGAGGCGGCGGTCGGCACGGTAAAGCAGATTTCCTCGGAAATGGAAGATGCGATCGAGTTCGTCGAGTTGGGCGAGGCCGAGGGCGATTCCGAGGTAGAGGCCGATGGGCTCGCCAGCCTCGCGGCCCTCGCCGAACGCGCCGATGCCGACAAGGTCCAGGCGCTGCTCTCGGGCGAAGTGGACGCCAACGACACCTATCTCGAAATCCACGCCGGCGCGGGCGGCACCGAGAGCCAGGACTGGGCCGAGATGCTGCTCAGGATGTATGCCCGCTGGGCCGAGCGAAAGGGCTTCAAGGTCGAGACCGTCGAATATCAGGCGGGCGAGGCCGCGGGGATCAAGAGCGCCACGCTGCTCATCAAGGGCGAGAACGCCTACGGCTATGCCAAGACCGAGAGCGGGGTCCACCGCCTGGTCCGCATCAGCCCCTACGACAGCAGCGCGCGCCGCCACACCAGCTTCAGCTCGGTATGGGTCTATCCGGTTATCGACGACAGCTTCGAAGTCGACATCAACCCCGCCGACCTCAAGATCGACACCTATCGCGCGAGCGGCGCCGGTGGCCAGCACGTCAACACCACCGACAGCGCGGTGCGGATCACCCACCAACCGAGCGGGATCGTGGTCGCCAGCCAGCAGGACCGCAGCCAGCACAAGAACCGCGAAATCGCGATGAACATGTTGAAGGCGCGGCTTTACGAGGCGGAGATGCGAGCCCGCGAGGAAGCCGCCAGTGCCGAGCATTCGGCCAAGAGCGACATTGGCTGGGGCCACCAGATCAGGAGCTACGTGCTGCAGCCTTACCAGATGGTCAAGGATTTGCGCACCGGCCATACCAGCCCCACGCCCGACGACGTGCTCGATGGCGCGCTCGATCCCTTCATCTCCGCCGCGCTCGCCCAGCGGGTGACCGGCGAAACGGTCGAGATCGAGGACGCAGATTAAGGTCGGGACCCACTACTTGCGGAGCGTGGTTGGGTTGAGGGGCCCGGGGCGAGGGAGGAGCGGGGAATTGCGGCGCATGGTCGCTACCGGTGGAGAGCTGGGCCTTGGCGCCGCAGCACCCCGCCAGCAGGCCAGCGAGGAGGACTATCGCGGCGATGCGGATCGTTGCCGGTCCGGGGGGGGCGGTGAGAGGAGAAGAGGGCAGCCGTCGCTGCACGCAAGCCTTTGCCTTGGCGAAAAGGGCTGGCTAAGGGCGGAGCGATGCTGCCACGTTTTCTCATCGCATCGTTGATCGGCCTCTCCCTGGCCGGTTGCGACCTGTCCGAATCGATGCAGGCGAGTGGCGAGAGCCAGTTTCCCCGGCCCGATCGCCCGGTCTCCAGGCTCGGAAGCACCGAATTTTCAACCGAGGACGCGCGCGACCAGCGCGGCGAGGCGGAAAGCGTCATGCGTCTCGCCGAGGTGGCGCCCGGAATGCGTGTCGCCGACATCGGCGCGGGCGAGGGCTATTACACCGTCCGCCTGGCGGAAAAAGTCGGGCCCAAGGGCCGCGTCCTGGCGCAGGACATCGACCGCGAGGCGCTCGATCGGCTTGGTTCGCGAGTCGTCCGCGAGCGTCTCGACAATGTCTCGATCAAACTGGGGGAACCTGCCGATCCCAAGCTCCCAGAAAACAGCTTCGACCGCATCTTCCTGGTCCACATGTATCACGAGGTGCAGGATCCCTATGCGTTCCTGTGGCACCTGTGGCCCGCGCTGAAGCCCGGCGGACAAGTGGTGGTGGTCGACGTCGACCGTCCGACGGATCGCCACGGCATCCCCCCGCTGCTGTTGTCCTGCGAGCTCGAGGCGGTGGGTTTTCGCCTCGTCGCTTTCAAGGACGCCCCCGAGCTGCAGGGCTACTATGCACAGTTCGAGCGGGGGTCTAAAAGACCCGAGCCGGGACAGATCGAGGCGTGCAAGGGTAGCGCGCCACAACCCGGCGGCGCGGCCAGCTGATCGTCGGAAGCCCGCTGGAGAGAGAGATTTCGATGACGTTCAAGGGGCTTCAGCCGATTCTTTACGGCGGCCGAGAGGTGTGGCCTCTGGTTGAAGGCGGCAAGGGGGTCTCGGCCACCAACGGGATGAGCTCGGGCGCCTGGGCCGCGGCAGGCGGCATTGGCACCGTAAGTGCCGTCAACGCCGACAGCTATGACGCCGAGGGCAAGATCGTGCCGCAAGTCTACGACCAGCTCACGCGCATCGAGCGGCATCATCAGCTTGTCCGCTATGCGATCGACGGCGCCGCCGAGCAGGTCCGCCGCGCATACGAGGTGGCGGGCGGCCGGGGTGCGATCAACATCAACGTGCTGTGGGAAATGGGCGGCGCGCAGGAAGTGCTCGAGGGTGTGCTCGAGCGCACCCGCGGCATGGTGAGCGGGGTCACCTGCGGGGCGGGGATGCCTTACAAGCTGGCTGAAATCGCGCAGCGCTTCAACGTCCATTACCTCCCCATCATCAGCTCGGCGCGCGCCTTTCGCGCGCTGTGGAAACGCAGCTATTCCAAGGTCGCCGATCTGATGGCGGCGGTGGTTTACGAGGACCCCTGGCTCGCGGGCGGGCATAACGGTCTGTCCAATGCGGAAGACCCGCTGCGGCCCGAGGATCCCTATCCGCGGGTCAAGGCGCTGCGCGAGACGATGCGCGCCGAAGGGGTGCCCGAAGACACCGCGATCGTGATGGCGGGCGGGGTCTGGTTCCTGCGCGAATGGAACGACTGGATAGACAATCCCGAGCTCGGCAGGATCCTCTTCCAGTTCGGCACGCGCCCGCTGCTGACCGAGGAAAGTCCGATCCCCGGCGAGTGGAAGGAGGCGCTCCGCCACCTCGACGATGGCGATGTGCTGCTGCACAAGTTCTCTCCGACGGGCTTTTATTCCTCGGCGGTCAAGAACACCTTCCTGTGGGACCTCATCCACCGCTCCGAACGGCAGATTCCCTACAGCCGGGTGGCGGCCGGCGAGCACACACGGCAGCTCGATGTTGGCGTGCGGGGCAAGAACTTCTGGGTCGCGCCCCGGGACTACGAGCGCGCGCAGGGCTGGTTCGCGCAAGGCCAGACCGAGGCGCTCAAGACTCCCGACGACACCATCATCTACGTCACGCCCGCCACCCGTGACGAGATACGCCAGGACCAGAAGGACTGCATGGGCTGCCTCAGCCATTGCCAGTTCTCGAGCTGGAAAGACCACGGCGACTACACCACCGGGCGTCTCGCGGATCCGCGCAGCTTCTGTATCCAGAAGACGCTTCAGGAAATCGCCCACGGCGGCCCGGTGGACCGGAACCTGATGTTCGCCGGCCACGCCGCTTATCGCTTCAAGCAGGACCCGTTCTATTCGAACAACTTCACACCCACGGTGAAGCAGCTGGTCGATCGGATTTTGACGGGGGACTGAGGGTCGGGGGGGGGGCGGCCGCGCCCGCTGCGCGGCCTCGGCCGCCGCGCGCTCGTCTCGAATTGCCGGCCTATCGCCGGCCGTGGCTGTCCAGTGGCATGGCGCCGGGCGCCAGCCGCCCGCGACGCGATCAGCGCGGCATCAGGGCGTCGGCGAAATCGCCTTCATATCTGGCGAGCAGCGCGCGGTCGTCGTGATCCCAGGGGTGGAAGCCGGGTCGGAAATAGGCAAGCCAGGCAGGGAAGATGCGGCGGACGACGCCGGGCTTCCAGGCGAGATAGGCGAACAGGCCCCACCGCGCCTTCCAGCCGGTGATGCCGTCCTGCGCCAGCAGTTCCATGGAATCGCGCCACCGGTTCGCAAAGAAGCGCCCGGTCACGATCAGCATCATCAGGCTGCGCACTTTCCACCGCTTCCACGCGCCCCATCCGCGGGTGGCGTGGTTCCAGGTGTCGTAGGCCACGCCCTTGTGCTCGATTTCTTCGGCGGAATGCCATTCCCACATCCGCCGCACCTCGGGGTCGGCGGCTGCGAAATGCGCCGGATTACCTAGGAATTCGGCTGCCATCATCGCGGTGTAATGTTCGAGCGCCATGGTGGCGGCGAGGTTGAGGATGACCGGCCGATCCTTGGTCAGCTCGAGCATCTCGGCGACGCGGCGATCGATTGCCTTGATATCGTAGCCGTGCGCTTCGGCGAGCTTGTTGAAGGCGACGTGCTCGCGCGTGTGATTGATCTCCTGCCGGACAAACGCGCGGATTTCCTCGGCGAGCCTGGGATCGGCGCCGTCGCGGTGGGCCTTGACCGCCTCGATGAAGAAGGCCTCGCCGCGCGGGAAAGTGGCGCTCAACGCATTGTGCCAGGCGGTGCCGAAGGGCTCGCCGGCCCACCAGCGCGCAGGCTTGCCGCCCCGGTTGAAGCGCTCGTCGCGGACAGTGATGGTCAGATCGACGGGCGTGGGGCCGGCCGACACAGTGTCCAGGTCGAAGCGGGCGGGGGCGTTCATCGGCGGCGGCTCCATTGCTTGTACGGGTGTCAATAGACGTCTATTAACATCAATGTCAATAGTGGGCTTTGCATTGGCCCATCGAAGCGGTAGGGTCGGTGCGTGACTCAGCCACGCAAACGCTTGTCTCCAGAGGAGTCCCGCCTCGTCGCGCTCCAGGCCGCGCGCCTTCTGCTGATCGAAGCGGGTCCGCAGGCCGTGACACTTAAGGCGGTTTCGGGGAGAATCGGGCGGACTCATGCCAATCTGCTCCACCATTTCGGTTCGGCTGCGGGCCTCCAGCGCGAGCTTGCAGCCCATCTCGCGCAGGCCGTGTGCGCGACCATCGCCGAGGCAGTGCGGGCCAGCCGTGCAGGCCTGGGAAGTCCGCGCGAGGTCGTGGATCTCGCCTTCGATGCGTTCGACAAGGAGGGTGCCGGCGCGCTTGCGAGCTGGATGATCCTGACCGGCAACGAGGACGCCCTTACTCCGATTGTCGAGACCATTCACGCGCTGGTCGACGAGATCGCGGCAGAGGAGGCCAACCACCGCGGCGGCATGGCGGTCCACGAGGACACGCTGGCGCTGGTGCTGATGGCGATGGGCGACGCGCTGATCGGCAAGGCGCTCGCGCGCTCGCTCGGGCTCAGCGACACGGCCGCGCGCGATCGCGCCCAGGCCATGCTCGAACGCGCGCTCGAGCGCGTCAGCTAGACTAGCTCGCCAGCGCCCCTCTCAGCCAGGCTGGCGCGTCGGCCGGGTCGATGGCCTCGGTCCGCAGATGATCCACCGCCAGCCCGAGCTCAGGGTAGGCGGCTCTGCGGCGGGCCTCCGCGGAGCGCTCCAGCGGTACCACCAGCAGTCTGCGATTGATCTTCTGGCGCCAGTTCATCCGCGCGGTGTTTTCCTGTCCGACATAGCAGCCCTTGGCGAAGGAGACTCCATTGAGCTCGGCGGCGTTGGTTTCGAGCCAGAGGATCTCGGCCAACTCCGTGCGCCCTTCGGGCACGCCCAGCGCGAGCCGGTGGGCACGCCAGTCCGCGTCTGCATCGATGCTTCCGTCCGAGGATGCAATCCAGCGCTTGCCCAGCTCGGCGAGTCGTGGATCGGGCGTTCCGGCGGTCCCTTCGGCCTGCCAATGGACGCCAAGCGAGGGATCGAGCGCGATCGTGATTTTTCGCCGCAACCGGTAGAGCGAGAGGCGTTTTGCCAGCGCATCGGCAGTCTCCGCCTCGCAATCGAGGAGCAGATCGTCCCCGTCGCCCCACACCACGAAATCGAACAGCGTCTTGCCCTGCGGCGTCAGCAACCCGGCATAGACGGGTAGCGCGCCCGCGACGTCGTTGGTGACCAGGGCCTGGAGGAAGCCGGCCACATCTTCGCCCGGCTCTTGCGGGGACAGGCGTACTACGGCGCGATGCGCGAGGCGGGTCATGGGTGACAGATAGGCGGCGCGGCGGCATAGGCAACGCCCCATGACCCCCGCAACGCAGACGCTGACGATCCGGCGACCCGACGACTGGCACCTTCATTTCCGCGACGGCGCCACCATGCGCGCGGTGGTGCCATGGACCGCGCGCCAGTTCGCGCGCGCGATCGTGATGCCCAATCTCGCCCCGCCAGTGACGACCACGGCGCGCGCCGCACGCTACCGCGAGCAAATCCTCGCCGCAGTGCCCGCAGGCCCCGCCTTCCAGCCGCTGATGACGCTCTATCTGACCGACGACAGCGATGCCGACGATCTCGCCGCCGGCTTCGCGGCTGGGGTGCTGACCGCCGCGAAGCTCTATCCGGCAGGCGCGACCACCAATTCGGCCAGCGGCGTGACCGATGTGGCGCGGATCGCAGGCGTGCTCGAGCGCATGGCGCAAATCGGCATGCCGCTGTGCGTCCACGGCGAGGTGACCGGGGCGGACACCGACATTTTCGACCGCGAAGCCGTGTTCATCGATCGCGTACTGGGGCCGCTGGTGACGCGCCTGCCCGAGCTCAAGCTGATCTTCGAGCATGTCACCACGCGCGAGGCGGTTCAGTTCGTCGAGAGCGCCGGCGCGAATGTCGCGGCCACGATCACGCCGCATCATCTCCATCTCAATCGCAACGCACTGTTCGCCGGCGGGATCCGTCCGCATGTGTATTGCCTCCCGGTGCTGAAGCGCGAAGTTCACCGGCTTGCGCTGCGGGCGGCGGCCACTTCGGGCAACCCCAAGTTCTTCCTCGGCACCGACAGCGCCCCACACTCCCGCCAAATCAAGGAATCGGCCTGCGGGTGCGCGGGAATCTTCAACGCTCCCTTCGCTCTCGAAAGCTATCTCGAGGTCTTCGACGAGGAGCGCGCGCTCGAGCGATTCGAGGGCTTCGCCAGCGAGCATGGCGCACGCTTTTATGGCTTGCCGCTCAACACGGACACCATCACGCTCGCGCGCGAAGAGGTGGCGGTCCCCGGGGAGCTCGACGGCGGGGAGGGGGCGGTGGTCCCGTTCCACGCGGGCGAAACGCTTCGCTGGCGGTTACGCTGAATCCCCGCTGGCGCCGGGACTTGCCTCCGCCGGGACGCGAATTGTGGCGGGCGCATCCCCCCGCGGGCGAGGGCGGTTGCGCCGCAGCAGATCCCAGACGAAGATCCCTGCCGCCAGCCAGATGCAGGCGAAGCTGGCGGCCTGCGCGGGAGCGAGTGGCTGCCGGAACACCGTCAGGCCGAGGATGAAGACGATGCTGGGGGCGAGGAACTGAAAAAAGCCGAGGATTGAATAGGGCATGCGCCGCGCGGCGATAGCGAACAGCAGCAGCGGGATAGCGGTCACCAGGCCCCCCAGAACGATCGCGGCGCTGAGCGCGGGCGTGACGAAAAAGGCGGAACCTTGCGACCAGGCATACCATCCCGCGATCCCTATCGAGGGGAGCATCAGCAGCGCCGATTCGATAGTCAGCCCGGGCAGCGAGCCTACCGGCACCTGCTTGCGAACGAGACCGTAACTTCCGAAGCTCACCGCCAGAGTCAGGCTGATCCACAGTGTGGTCAGAGCGCCCTCGGCAAGGAGCGCGACCCCGATCGCGGCAATGGCGACCGCCAGCCATTGTGGCCGGCTCAGCCGTTCGTCGAGCAGCACTGTACCCAGTAGCACGTTGACCAGCGGGTTGATGTAATAGCCAAGGCTTGCGGCATAGACCTCCCCGTTCTGGATCGCCCACACATAGACCAGCCAGTTGATGCCGATCAGCACGCTGCTCAAGACCAGCCACCCGAGCACGCGGCGATCAGCCAGGGCGTTGCGAACGTCCCGCCCTTGTCGGCGCAGCGCCACGATCGCCAGGCAGATCGGCAAGGTCCAGATGATTCTCCAGGCGACGAACTCGAACGCCGGCACGCTGCGGACCAGGATCAGGTATAAGGGGAGAAAGCCCCAGATCAGATAGGCACCAAGGGCCGGGAGTACGCTGCTCTTGCGGGCCGCGGCGGTTGGTTCGATCATTATTCGCCGTGCGCTAGGGATGGACCGGCGCACTGGCAACCGCCCGCGCTGCGCACGCCTTTTCAATTGCCACACAAAAAATTGAAAGCTGACAAGCGCGTTGCAGTCCGTTCATATTTCGGCCCCTATAGATGAATGCATGACGAAGGCGCGATGGCTTCGCCAATTTCGCAATGAAAGGAGTCGAAGATGATCACTCTGTCTCTCAGGACCGCCTCGCTCGCGCTCGCCGGTGGTGGGCTGGCGCTTTCCGTCCCCGCCTCGGCGCTGCCCAGCGCGCCCAGCGCGCAAAGTGCTTCGGCCTTTGGAGCAATCGCCAGCTACGACGACGTCGGTAATGAGGCGAATTATGACCGCCGCGATCGGGGCGGCCATGGTGGCTGGAAAAAGCAGGACCACGGCGGCCGCTACGATCGCCGCTATGGCCGCTACCAGCCGAACTACCCGCCGCGCGCTTATTACAACAGCTATCCCGCGAACTATGGCGAGCCGGTCCATAACAACACTCGCGTCTGGCAGGGCGATGACGGCCGATACTACTGCCGGAGGTCCAACGGGACCACCGGATTGCTGATCGGCGGCGCGGCAGGTGCATTGCTAGGTCGCGAGATCGCAGGTCGTGGCGATCGCACCCTCGGCACCGTCCTTGGCGCCGCCGGCGGCGCGCTCCTCGGCAGAAGCATCGACAGCAAGACGCGCTGCCGATGAGCTGACCTTCGACAGACTTCAGACCGTGCCCACCCACGGTCCGGAGCGTGGCTTCCACCGGGCCACGGAAGACGCCGTCCCTACCAGCTGAAGGGTGGGGGCGGCGTCTTCATGCCTCGGGCTGGCCCTTGCGCCACACCTCGGGCACGGGTTCGCTCCTGGCAAGACCCACGCCCAAGCTCGCGCGCGGTTGGGCGATTGTGCTCGAAGCGACTGGATAGGCGCAGTAATCGGCTGCATAATACGCCGCGGGGCGGTGATTTCCGGACAGGCCAATGCCGCCGAACGGAGCTGCCGAGGAAGCGCCGTTGGTGGGTCGGTTCCAGTTGATGATCCCGGCGCGGACTTCCGCCCAGAACCTGTCGTAATCGTGCGGTGTGCCGCCAATAAGCGAGGCGGAGAGCCCGTAGCGCGTGGCATTGGCCTCCTCGATCGCGGCGTCGAGATCGGCAACGCGAATCACCTGGAGCAAGGGCCCGAAGAGTTCGATATCGGGCCGATCGCGCATGGCGGTGGCATCGAGGAGAGTGGGGGTTAGAAACGGCCGGTCGTCCTGCGGGCGGCGCATGGGCAGGATCGGCGTGCCCCCGCGTGAGATCAGGGCAACGAAGCTCTCCATCAGGAGCTCGGCGGTCTCATTGTCGATGACGGGACCCATGAAGGGCTGTGGATCGGCAAAGGGCTCGGCGACGATCAGCCGCTCGGCAAGCGCCTTCACTGCCGGCACGATCGCGTCGTACATCGAATCCACGACAATCAGGCGCCGCGCCGCGGTGCAGCGCTGGCCGGTGGTGGTGAAGGCCGACTGGACAATCAGCGCCGCCGCGTCCTCGATCTTGGTGGTTTGGGCAACCACCAGGGGATTGTTTCCGCCCATCTCGAGCGCGACGATCTTGCCGGGATTGTCCGCCAGACGGCGATTGATCGCGATTCCCGCACGTGCCGAGCCGGTGAACAGCACCCCGTCGACATCGGCATGTTCGACCAGAGCCTTGCCCTCCGCCGGGCCCCCGATCAGGCACTGGATTACCCCTGCCGGAATCTTGGCGGCGTGAAAGCACTTGACCAGGAAGGCGCCCACCGCGGGGGTCTTTTCGCTCGGCTTGAAGATCACCGCATTGCCCGCGATGAGCGCGGGCACGATATGGCCATTGGGCAAGTGCGCGGGAAAATTATAGGGCCCCAGCACCGCCATCACCCCGTGCGGCTTGTGGCGCAGCCCGGCCTGGCCCTGGAGCGCGCTGTCGAGCTTCTTGGCGCCGGTCCGTTCGCCATAGGCCTGCACCGAAATCTCGACCTTGGCGATCACAGCCTCGACTTCGGTTCGCGCTTCCCACAGCGGCTTGCCGGTCTCGCGCGCGATCAGCTCGGCGAAGGGCTCGGCCTGTTTTCGGACCTGGTTGGCGAAGCGGCGGACAAGCTCGATCCGCTTGGTGTGCGATTCGCGGGCCCAAGGTGTGGCGGCCTCGCGCGCTCTCGCGACCGCCTGCGTCACATCGCCGGCAGCGCCTCGCCACAGCTCGACGCCCGTCGCCGGTTCGCTGGAAATGATCTCTTCGGCCACCGGGTCCAACTCGTTGAAAATCTATCTGGCCGCGGCTGTGACGGCTCGGAGCCGGGGCGTCAATTCGTGGGCGCGTGACCCGCGGGGGCGGGCGCGATGCCGTGCGCCTCGCCCATCCGGCGGATTGCCGCGATCTTGGCTTCGAGCGGACCCCAGTCGTCGCGCTCGGCGATGGCCGACCAGATCGCTTCGACCTCCTCGATCAGCATGGTTTGCGGGGAGCTATCGCGCCAATAGGGGTGCTCTGAGGAGACGGGTTCATAATCCGCCAGCACCTCGGCCAGCTCGCACTGCGCGTCGCGTCGGCCGCGATGGGCGAAGAAGAAGGCGTCGGGTTGCTCGCCGTGCTCGACAAGCACCTTTTCGCAGCCGGCGACGAGCGCCGTGTCCGCCTCGATCCCGCGGCTTTTAAGCCCCATGCGCCAGCACCAGCGCTTGCCGATCGCCGCCATGTAAAGCGGCCCGAATCGCTCGAGCGCCGCGATCAGCGGCGGGGCTTCGGCCAGAAGCCGCAGCGCGACGGCAAGCTGGCCGCAGCTCCAGTGCAGCGCCTCGGGCTGCCTGCCGAAAGCGTAGAGCCCGGCATGGTCGAAATAAGCGGCGGTAAACGCAGGATCCCACCGCGGAAGAAACCGCCACGGGCCATAGTCGAAGCTTTCGCCGCTGATGTTCATGTTGTCGGTGTTGAGCACCCCGTGGACGAAGCCGGCGACCATCCAGCTTGCCGCGAGATCGGCGAGACGCTCGACCACTTGATGCATCAGAGCCACGGCGGGGTGCTCACGCCCCGGGGTCTGCGCGGGAGGGGGCGGTCCGGGGAACTGGGTGAGGCAATACGCCACCAGCTGTGCCATCGAATCACGTTCTTCAAGCGCGAGCAGGCGCTGGAAGCTGCCGATGCGGATGTGGCCGTGGCTGAGCCGGGTAAGCACTGCCGAGCGCGTGGGGCTGGGCTCGTCGCCCCGCCAGAGGTCCTCGCCGGTCTCGATCACGCTGAACGTCCGCGACGTGTTCACGCCCAGCGCCTCGAGCATTTCGGTCGCGAGGATCTCGCGCACCGCGCCCTTCAGCGTCAGCCGCCCGTCGCCATCACGGCTCCACGGTGTCTGACCCGAGCCCTTGGTGCCAAGATCGAGCAGCCGCCCCGCGCCGTCACGCAGCTGCGCGAACAAAAAGCCCCGCCCGTCGCCGATCTCTGGATTGTAAACGCGAAACTGGTGGCCGTGGTAGCGCAGCGCCAACGGCTGGGGCAGATTGCGTTCGAGCGGAGCAAAGCGCCCGAAATGATCGAGCCAATCCTCATCGCCAAGCGCCGCAAGCCCGACCTGGCTCGCGGCGCGATCGTTCCGGAAGCGCAGGACCGTCTGCGGAAAGTCGGCGGCGGCCACCGGGTCGCCCAGCCAGCCGGCAAGATCGCGGATCGGCGTGTCGGGCTGATAGGGTGCGCAGGGAGCGCTGGAGCTTGGGACAGGTTGCGGATTGTCGCGCATGACGCGATAGTGCGAGCCCGGGCAGGGCGGCGCAAGGGGCGGCGCAACCCGACGCAACGACCGGGCCCGCTTTTGCCGCTGTGACCGAGAAACCGTTCACCCACCAATTCTGGCACAGCGCCGACGGGCTGACGCTGCATTTTCGCGACTATCCGGGAGAGTCGCGCGAAGCCGCGCCGGTGGTCTGCCTCCACGGCCTCACGCGCAACGCCCGCGATTTCGATTCGCTGGCGCAACATATCTGCGCCACCCACGGGCGCCGCGTGCTGGTGCCTGAAATGCGGGGGCGCGGGCGCAGCGCCTATGCTTCCGACCCCGCCAGCTATACCGTTCCAACCTATATCGGCGACCTGCTGGCAATGCTTGCGCAGGAGCGAATTGAGCGGTTCGTGGCCATCGGGACATCGATGGGAGGGCTCATCATCATGGGTCTCGCGGCATTGCAGCCCGAGCGCATCGCGGGAGTGGTGCTCAACGATGTCGGCCCGGTGGTCGAGCCCGCGGGGCTCGAGCGAATCAAGCAGTACGTCGGGCAGGGCGGCAGCTTTCCGACCTGGCTCCACGCCGCGCGCGCGCTCGCCGAACTCCATGGCGAAACCTATCCCGGCTACGCGCTCGAGGACTGGCTGGCGATGGCGAAGCGCACCATGACCCTGGTCAGCAACGGTCGCATCGCGTTCGATTACGACATGAGGATCGCCGAGCCGATCCTCGCCGACGAGACTGCTGCGGTGCCGGTCGATCCGTGGCCAATGTTGCGTGCGCTCGCGGGCCGGCCCGCCGTGCTGGTGCGAGGGGAGCTTTCGATCATCCTGTCCGCTGAAACGCTCGCTGCGATGGCGGATGAATTGCCGGGCGCGCGGACGGTGACGGTCCCGGCCACCGGTCATGCGCCAACGCTCGACGAACCCTCGGTCCGCGCCGCGATCGACGCGATGCTCGGCGAGGTGCGATGAGAGGCAAGCCCGCGAGCCCGCGCGTCCTCCACCTCCACGGCTCGCTCGCTGCGGCCAATCCGCAGGCCGAGCGGTGCGTCCGGCTGATCGGTGCGTTCGGCAGCGGCATGCGGCACACGCTGGTGAGCGCGGATGGCCGATGGAGCGCGCTTGATGCGGTCTCTGCGGGCGTCACGGTGGAGCGCCGGTCGGATTTTCCGCCCCTTTCCGGCGCCCCACTGCCGGGCCGCTTGCAAAGAATCGCGCAGGCGATGGTCGATTACCACCTGGTGCTGACCTATGGTTGGGGTGCAATCGACGCGGCGCTGGCGCATACGCTGTTCTCGAAAGTCCATGCGCTTGCGCCGCTGATCCATCACGAGGATGGGAGCGACGAAACTCCGCGGCAACGCGCGCGGTTGCGCAGCGCCTGGTACCGCCGCATCGGCCTGGGCAAGACGGCGGGACTGGTGGTGCCGACCGAGCTGATGGAAGGCGAGGCGCTCGCACGGTGGCAACAGCCGCTGGGGCGGGTGAAGACGATTCCCGACGGTATCGATCTCGCATCGCTCGGCGAGCCGTGCGGGACCGACACCATCCCCCGGCTGGTCAAGCGCCCCGGCGAGCGCTGGATTGCCTGCCCGGCGCGCGTCGGGGGAGACGAGGCAATCGGCGCGCTTTTCGCCGCGCTTCGCGAGGTTGATCAAAAATGGCACCTGGTCCTGCTCGGCGACAGCACCGCCACGGCCGCGGCGCAGGCGAAGGCGAGCATGCTTGCCCTCGACGATCGGGTTCATTTCGTGCCTCGCCTTGTCGATCCTGCGGTCTTGATCAGGCTCGCCGACATCGTGGCGATCGCAGGTTCTCCCGAACCGCTTCCCTTCGCGGCGCTTCAAGCGATGGGTGCCCGCAAACCGGTGGTCGGCTTCGAAACCGGGGAACTTGCCCGCAGTGTCGCACCCGATAACGCACCGTTCATTCTGCGCCCCGGCGATGCGGGCGGGCTGGCTCTGGCGCTCCAGCAGCTTGCCGGCGACGAGTTTCTGCGCCGCCGCACGGGCGAGGCGAACCGCGAGCGCGCAGAGGCTGAGCACGACGACACAGCTTGCGCAGCTGCCTACCGGCGGCTCTATGCGAGCGCGATGGGCCGCGCGGGGTCTGAAGCGTGAGTTCCCGCGGTCAGCATCGGTTCACCCCTCCGGACCCACGCCCGGGGACCCCGCCGCCGACGGCCATTGAACTGTCCCCCACGCCGACCTAAAGACCCGCCGATCCAAGCATCCGATAGACGAGACACCGTGGCCCTCCCGACCGATCCGACCTCCTCGCGCGAGGACACACTCGCCAAGCGCCGCGCCGCGGAAGAAGAGGCGTTGCTGCGCGAGGTCGACGATGCCGTGCGTCACGACGATCTGCGGAGCTTCGGCCAGCGCTACGGACGCCAGCTGGCGATAGGAGCCGGGGTGCTGGTGCTGGGTTTTGGGGGCTTTCTGTTTTGGCAAAGCCGCCAGGAAGCCGCGCGCGAGCGCGAATCGGAGGCGATCGTCGCCGCGCTGGACCAGGCGCAGGCAGGCAATTTTCCTGCCGCCGCCACCAGCGCCTCGCCGCTGCTGGAGCAGGGCGCGCCCGGGCCGCGGGCGAGCGCGCGGCTGATCGCCGCCGGTGCGGCAATGCGGCAGAACGACACCGCTGCGGCCACCAGGCACCTGAGCGCGCTCGCCGGCGATTCCTCGGCCCCGCGGGCGCTCCGGGACCTCGCCACGCTGCGCCTGGTCGCACTCCAGTTCGACAGCTTGGACAAGGGCCAGGTGATTGCCCGGCTCGGTCCGCTTGCGAAGCCGGGCAACCCCTGGTTCGGCAGCGCCGGCGAACTCGTCGCGATGGCCTATCTCGAGCAGGGCAAGCGGGGCGAAGCGGGCAAGCTGTTCGGCGCGATCGCCAATGCCGACAGCGTTCCTGAGCCGATACGATCGCGGGCGCGCCAGATGGCGGGCGTGCTCGGCGTGGACGCGATCCCCGATGCGGACAGGTTTCTCCAGCAACAACAACAGCAACAACAACAGCAGCAGCAGCAGCGGCAGAACGCAGCCTCGGCGCCGCAGCCCGCCGCCTGACCCCAAATCAAGGATTATCCGCCGATGACGGCCCTTCGCATGCATTCGCCGCTTCGTCTCGCCGCCGGCGCGGCGCTCGCGCTCAGTCTCTCGGCCTGCGCGGGTGGCCTGTTCGGAGGCGGGGCCAAGAAGAGTACGCCCACGGTGGGCGACCGGGTGCCGATCCTGTCGCGAATCGAAAGCGGGGCCAAGGTCGACCCGGAAATCGCGGCCATGCCCGTCGTGCTGCCCGCGGCGCTGGTGAATGGCGAATGGGGCCAGCCGGGCGGCTCGGCGAGCAAGGCGGCGGGTCACTACGCATTGAGCGCCAATCCGCAGCGGGTATGGACCGGCCAGGTCGCAGGCGCCACGAACCGCATGCGGCTCGCCGCAGCGCCGGTCATCGGCGGCGGGCGGCTCTATGCGGTCGGCAGCGATGGCGCGATCAGCGCTTTCGACGCGGCGACGGGCGCGCCGCTGTGGGTTCATAAGCCCGAGGTCGACAGCGAATTGCGCAACGTCGTCTTCGGGGGAGGGGTCAGCTTCGCCGACGGCAAGCTCTATACCACTAACGGAGCAGGCAAGGTGATGTCGCATGACGCCGCCAGCGGCGCGCAGATATGGAACGTCAAGCCCGCCGGGCCGCTGCGCGGCTCGCCGACCGTCGATTTCGGTTCGGTCTATGTGATGACCCAAGACAACCAAATCGTCGCGCTCGAGGCCGCGAGCGGCAAGCTGCAATGGCAGGAATCGGCCTCGAGCACGGCTTCGGGCGTGTTCGGCGTCGCCGCGCCGGCAGCCGGGCAGGGCACGGTGATCGCCGGCTACAGCTCGGGAGAGCTCGTCGCCTATCGCTACGAGAACGGGCGGACGCTGTGGGCCGATGCGCTGGCGCGGACCAACATCTCGACCTCGGTGGGCGCGCTCACCGATATCGACGCCGACCCGATCATCGATTCGGGCCGCGTCTATGCGCTGGGCCAGGGCGGCCGCATGGCGGCCTATGAGCTGGTCACCGGGCAGCGGATCTGGGAACTGAATCTGGCCGGTATTTCCAGTCCCGCGCTGGCAGGCGATTGGATTTTCACCCTGACCGACGATGCGCGCCTCCTCGCGATCGCCCGCGCCAGCGGCAAGGTGCGCTGGATTGCGCAGCTCGCGCGGTATCGCGACGAGAAGGACAAGAAGGGCGCGATCTTCTGGCAGGGCCCGGTTCTCGCCGGCGATTCACTGTGGACCGTCAATTCGCTCGGGCAGATTTGGCGCATCAGCCCCGGTGAGGGTTCGGCGAGCCTGTTCACCGATCTGAAGGAGCCGATCAGCCTGCCGCCGGTGGTGGCGAACTCGACACTTTACGTTTTGGACGACAGCGGGAAAATCACCGCGTTTCGCTAAAGCCGACACGATCCCTCGCCCCTCGAACCGGGGGGGAGCCCTTCTCAGAAACTGTATTGGTAGACCCGGCTGACATCGCCCGCCCAGTCGGAGTGATAGTTATCGAGCAGGCGCTGGGCGGGGACCTTGCCGCTGGCCACGATTTCCTCGAGCGTGTCGAGGAAGCCGCTTTCGTTGTCGCCGCTGGCGTTGAGGCGCGCGCGCGCCGCGAGCCCCCCCCGGGCGATCGGCAGGACTTCGCGCGCAAGGTCTAGCAGCTTGCGCCCGCCCGGGATGGGCGCCTCGAGCGCCAGCCTGGGCACCGCAGCGCGCAAGGCTTCGCGCTCTTCCATCGTCCACGTCTTGACCAGGTCCCAGGCGGTATCGAGCGCGTTCTGATCGTAGAGCAGGCCGACCCAGAACGCCGGCAGCGCGCAGATCCGGCTCCACGGACCGCCGTCGGCGCCGCGCATCTCGAGAAAGCTCTTGAGCCGCACTTCCGGGAAGGCGGTCGATAGATGGTCGATCCAGTCGCTGGTTCGGGGCCGCTCCCCGGACAGCGCGGGCAGCCTGCCGGCAAGGAAGTCGCGAAAGCTCTGGCCGGCGGCATCGACATACTTCCCCTCGCGGAAGACGAAGTACATCGGTACGTCGAGCATGTATTCGGCGTAGCGTTCGTATCCGAATCCATCCTCGAACACGAACGGCAACATGCCGGTGCGATGCGGATCGGTATCCGACCAGATGTGGCTGCGATAGCTCAGGAAGCCGTTGGGCTTGCCCTCGGTGAAGGGTGAATTGGCGAACAGCGCGGTGGCGAGCGGCTGGAGCGCGAGGCTGGTGCGGAACTTGTGCACCATGTCGGCTTCGCTCGCATAGTCGAGATTGACCTGGATCGTGCAGGTGCGCAGCATCATGTCGAGGCCCAGGCTGCCGACGCGCGGCATGTGCCGCAGCATGATTTCATATCGGCCCTTGGGCATGATCGGCAGCTCGTCGCGGCGCTTGTCGGGCCACATGCCGAGGCCGAGGAAACCCACTCCGAAGCGCTCGCCGATCTCCTTGACCTGCTTCAGATGGCGCCCGGTCTCCGCGCAGGTCTGGTGCAGGTCCTCGAGCGGGGCTCCGGACAGTTCCAACTGGCCCGCGGGCTCGAGGCTGACGGTGCCATCGGCCCCGCGCATGGCGATGACCTGGCCGCCTTCCTCGACCGGCTCCCAGCCGAACTCCCCCAGCGCCAGCAGGATGTCGCGGATGCCGCCGTCCTCGCAATAGGCCGGGGCGTGATGGTCGGGTCCGCGGAACACGAGCTTCTCGTGCTCGGTGCCAATGCGCCAGGCCGGGGGCGGCTTCTCGCCCGCGATCATCGGCGCGATCAAATCGGCCATGCACTCGACGATCGGGTCTTCGGAGGTCGAGGTTTCGCGCGTGCTCATGCCGGTTGCGGTAGAAAACCGATCAACCCCGCGCCAGCGAATTGTGCCAGTCGCCCGCGATGCCCATCCACAGCGCGGTGGCGGCGATCGCAGCCGTCTCTCCTCGCAGGATTCGCGGACCCAGAGTAATCGCGCGCGCTTGGGGAAGCGCCCGGATCGCGGCGCGCTCCGCCTCCTCGAACCCGCCCTCGGGGCCGATGAGCAGAGCCGCTTTCGCCGCAGGGTGAAACGCTTCCGCCGCCGGCTTGCCGCCCAGCTCGTCGGCGAAGAACAGCGTCCGGTCCGCCGGCCATTCTTGCAGCAGTGCCTCCAGCTTCGCTGGCTCATGCACCCCCGGCAGCGCCGTGCGCGCGCATTGCTCGGCTGCCTCGGTCACTATCGCCCTGGCGCGCTCGGCATTGAGCTTGTCCGCCACGCAGCGCCGCGTCACCACCGGGCGGATTGCCGCAACGCCCAGCTCAGTCGCCTTCTCGAGCACGAGGTCGAAGCGATCCTTCTTGAGCAGCGCCGGGCACAGCCAGACGTCGGGTGCCGCTTCGCGCGGGCGCAGCAGAACGTCGGGCATCAGCACGCATTGCCGCTTGTCGACAATGAGGACGGTGCAGGCCCACTCGCCGGTTACATCGTCGCACAGGACCACGCTGCCGCCCACCGCCACGCGCATCACCTTGCCGAGGTAATGCGCCTGATGTCCTTCGACCGTGACGGGATGCGCAGCGACAATCGGGGTCGGGACAAACAGGCGCGGTGCGCTCCTGGGCGGCCAGGCGGGGGTGGCGGGCATGGCTAGGCAGGTGGCATGGCGGGCCTTAGGGGGCAAGCGATGAGCGACGCGGCCGGAACCCAGATCGTCCCCGATACCCAGCACCGCGGGCTCGTCGCCCGCCTGCCGCAAGTGCCGCGCGATCTGGCGATGCTGGCGCGATTCGATCGCCCGATCGGGTGGTGGCTGCTGTTCTGGCCCTGCGCCTGGGGGGTCTGGTTGACGGGGGCGGGGGCACAGCCTGAGCTGCTCGCCTTGCTGCTCATCGGCGCGATCGCGATGCGGGGGGCGGGGTGCGTCTACAACGACCTTGTCGACGCCGGTCTCGACGCCCAAGTGGCGCGCACCGCCGGCCGCCCGGTGGCCAGCGGCCGGGTCTCGAAAGCGCTGGCGTGGAGCTGGCTGATGGGGCTGTGCCTCGTTGGGCTGATGGTCCTGCTGCGGTTGCGGATCGAGGCGCAGCTGGTGGCTCTCGGGAGCCTGGCGCTTGTCGCTGTCTATCCGTTCATGAAGCGAATCACCTGGTGGCCGCAGGCGTGGCTGGGGCTCGTGTTCAGCTGGGGGCTTCTGGTCGGGTGGACCGCGCTGCGCTGGGACCACTGGGAGGTGCTGGCGGCAATGTATGCCGGGGCAGCGTGCTGGGTTATCGGCTACGACACGATCTACGCGCTTCAGGACCGCGAGGACGATGCTCTGGCGGGCATCCGCTCGAGCGCGCTCAGGCTGGGTAGCAGGGTGCGGGGCGGGGTGGGCAGCTTCTACGCCCTCGCGATGGCGCTGTGGGCGCTCGCCTTCTGGCTGCTGCGGCCCGATTGGATCGCGCTGCTGACCCTGCTCCCTGTCGCGCTGCATCTGGTGTGGCAGGTGGCGACGCTCGATCCTCGCGATGCCGGCAATGCGCTCGCTCGTTTCCGCTCGAACCGCCTGGCGGGCGCGCTGCTGGCGGCAGCCTGCTTTGTGGTGGGTAACGCTTAAGCGGCCCGGCGGGCCTCCTTCCCCGTTTCCGGCGCGTCCAGGAATCCGCGCAGCAGCGCCACGCTCTCATCGTCGTGAGTCAGGAGGAACAAATGCCCTCCATCGGGGATTATCTCGAGCCGGGCATTGGGGATGAGACGGGCGAGGATGCGGCCGTTGATGAGCGGCACGATGGTGTCGCATTGGCCCATCATCACCAGCGTTTCCTTGCCCAGGAACGGAAGCAGTGGGAGACTGGTCCAGCCAAGCATGGCGAGGAGCTGATAGACATAACCGCGCGGGGTTGGCGCCTTCAGCCGCCCGATGTGCTGCGCCTTCGCTCCGGGGTTGCGGGTAAGCCCGCCATAGAGCGTGGCGAAATGCTCGTTCATGAACTTGGCGTCGGTGTAGCGGCGGGGGTTGCCCATCTTGCCGATCGCGGAGAGATTGCCGGGCACCATCAGCATGCCCGCCGTGGTCGCCGCCAGGACCAGCCGGCGCGTGCGGCGCGGGTGCTGGAGCGCGAAGTGCTGCGCCATCGCGCCGCCCCAGCTGACTCCCATGACATCGGCGACATCCACTCCGAAGCGATCGAGCAGGCGCGCCGCGGTCCAGGCCATGGTGAAGGGGTTGTAAGGCACCCTGGGGTCGGGACTTTCGCCGGTTCCGGGCATGTCGAACATGATGAAGCCGCGCTCGGTCAGCTTCTCTGCCAGCGGAGCAACCGCCTCGATATTCGCGCCGATGCCGTTGAAGAACAGGATCGGCGGGTGTTCGCTCGGCCGGTCCAGGCGCCAGCGCGCGACGCGCAGCGTCCGCCCTCCGACCTCCTCCATCGAGATGGCGCAGGTCATCGGTTCGTTCTTGGAAGCAGTCACACGCGGGTCTCCGGTCAGCAGGCTTCCATAACGTAGCGGCCCGGCGCCGGGTCCAGGGGGCGGTGATTTTTGTCCCCGAGACTGGCGGGCGCCTTGCGCTTCCCACCCGAGCGTGCCTGAAGCCATTCGATCCAGAACGGCCACCAGCTCCCCGCCACCTCCTGGGTGCCCGTGATCCATTCGTCGGCGGTTTCGGGCAGCTTTCCCGGTTTCTTCTGGACGTAATACTTCGCCTTGGGATTGCCCGGCGGGTTGAGGATGGCCTGCATGTGGCCCGACTGACTGAGCACGTAAGTCACGTCCTTCGAGCCGAACAGCCGGGTCGAACGGTAGGTCGCCTTCCATGGCGTGATGTGATCGGTCACGCCGCCCAGGACGAAGAGGTCGCTCGTGACTCGGGACAGGTCAATGCCGTGGCCCGCCATGTCCACCTCGCCCCGCTTCGTGAAGGCGAGTGTCTCGAACAGGGTGAGGAAATCGCCCATCAAGCCGGCCGAAAGGTTCGTCGCATCGGCGTTCCAGAACAGCACGTCGAAGGCGGGCGGGTCCTCGCCCATCAGGTAATTGTTGACGACATAATTCCAGATGAGGTCGTTGGGCCGCAGCCAGGCGAAGCCGCGAGAAAGGTCGTGGCCTTTGATGATCCCGGCCTTGCTGGCCCGCTGGCGGGCGAGCGCGAGCCCGTTCTCCGATACCAGGCTCCCGACCTCGCTGTCGCTGGGCTGGGGATGGAGCACGCAGACCATGATCGTGAGCGCACCCAGCTGCGCGCTGCCCTCGGCCGCCAGCTGGCTCGCCAGCACCGCGGCGGTCTGCCCGCCAGAGCAGCCGGCCGAAACGTTGACCGTCCTGCTGCCGGTGATCGCGCCGACCGCGTCCATCGCCTCGCGGCACGAGCGGACATACTCCGCCATGCCCCACACGCCCTGCTCCTTGCCGGGGTTCTTCCAGCTGATGACGAAGGTCTGGATGCCCTTGTCGAGCTGATATTTGACGACCGACTTCTCGGGAGACAGGTCGTTGATGTACATCTTGTTGATCTGCGGCGGGATGGTGAGCTGCGGCACCTCGTGGACCTCGGCGGTCGTGGGTGCGTAGTGGATGAGCTCCATCATCGCGGTTCGCATGACCACCGCGCCCTTGCTGGTGGCGATGTTCTCGCCCAGCTTGAACGGGCGCTTGTCGACCTGGCTTACCATCCCCTTGTTGTGGACCAGGTCGTTGTAAGCGTTCTTCAGCCCCTTCATCAGGCTGAGGCCGCCGCTGTCGATCAGCCGCTTCTGCGCGGTGGGATTGCCGGCGAGAGTGTTGGTGGGGGCCAGGCTGTCGATGATGATCGAGGAGATGAAGCGCGCGCGGTCCTTTTCCAGCGCGTCCAGCTCGAGGTCCTCGAGCCAGTGCGCCGCGCCTTTCTGGACCGCGAGGTAGTATTGCATCCCCGCGCGCATGAAGGGGTTGTATTGCCAGGCCGGGTCGCGGAAACGCTTGTCCCTGGCTTCGGGCGCGAGATCGGACTGTCCGGTCATGATCTTGAGCATGTCCTGGCCCACCGCCTGGCCGTGCCGCATCAGCCGGGCCGGATCGCTCGCGGTCTCGCGCAACAGCACCGCCACCGCACCGAAGATGTCCTCGCGAGTCAGCCCGATCAGCGGCCCGAGCGCGCTGGTGTTCTGCGCGGCCTCGTCCTGCAGCTTGGCCATCCGGCATGTCTCCCCTGTTTCTTATCAGCACCATCATGCCGCCTGCGCGGACGGCGGGCAAGCTGCCGCGAGGGAAAGGCTCAGCCGTGGCTCGCGGCGATCATTGCCGCGACATCGACAAACTTCTCGCGCGGCGATCCGTCGCGTGCGGCGGCAATCTCGGCGGCCTCGATCCGCCGCCAGTCGCGGAAGGTGACGATGTCGAGCCCGCGTTCGGAAGCGAGCGCGTCGAAGCCCGCGCGGCCCCGCCTGGCGCGCTCGGGAGTGACTTCGGCGGCGATCCGCTCGATCACGCCGAAGCCGTCGGGGCGATTGGTGCCGATGGTTCCGGAGGGCCCGCGCCGCGCCCAGCCGACGCAATAGAGCCCCGGGAGGATGAAGCCGCCCTCGTTGGCGAAGCGTCCCTCGCGCTCCTCGAAGGGCACGCCTTCGATCGGGCTGCTGCGATAGCCAATGCAGCTCACGACGATATCGGCCGGGAGCGTGTAGCTTTCCCCGGTTCCGATCGCACGCCCCGCCTTGACCGCAGTCCGCTCGACCTCGATGGCGCTCACGCGCGCGCACTCGCCGAGCAGCCGTCGCGGACTGGCGAAGAAGTCGAACGCGATGGTGATCGGCTTGTCCCTATTGGCCCCGCGCGCGGCGAATTCGCGCAGCAGCGTCACCGACTTGCGCAGCCCGGGCTCGAGCAGCGCATCCTCGCCCGGCTCGGGAAGATCGGCGCAGTCCACTTCGGGCGCCGCGCGCTCGAGCTTTCCGAGCTCGCCCAGCTCCTTGGGAGTCATCATGATCTGGTGCGGCCCGCGCCGGCCGAGGATGGTGATCCGCGCGATCCCCTTGGCGCGCAGGGTTTCGAGCGCGTGCCCGACAATGTCGGAGCCTGCGAATTCGGCCTCGGTCTTGGCGAGAATGCGCGCGACGTCGAGCGCGACATTGCCCATCCCGATCACCACCGCATGCCGGGCCGCGACATCGGGTCCGAGCGCGGCGAAATCGGGATGGCCGTTGTACCAGCCGACAAAGGCCGCGCTGCCGAACACATTGCCCAGCTCCGACCCCTCGATGCCCAGCGGCCGGTCGTGGGGGGCGCCGGTCGCGAGGATGACCGCATCGTACAGCGCCATGAGCTCGGCAATGCCGATGTCGGTCCCTACCGAGACATTGCCCACGAAGCGCACATTGTCCGACAGCGCGGTCTGCTCGAACCGCCGCGAGACCGCCTTGATCGACTGGTGATCGGGCGCGACCCCGCTGCGGATCAGCCCGTAGGGAACCGGCAGCCGGTCGAAGACATCGACCTGGACCTGCGCGCCCCACTGCTTGAGCGCGGCCTCCGCCGCGTAATAGCCGGCCGGCCCCGAGCCCACGATCGCGATCTGCGGCACGCCTCTCCCTCCGGTAGCGTTCAGACGGGTGGTTAATGCGCGCCGGCCGCGCAGCGCGCAAGCGGCTCGCAAAATTATGCTTTCCGCAACGCTTTGGCCGTAAATGGAAGGGTGAGCCAGAAGGCGCGCGATGGGCGCGCGTGGCGGGAGCATGGCGTGGGACTGTTTACGCGCGTAGGGCTGGGGACGGAAGAGGGGCGCTCGATCGGCGGCTCGAACGCCCGCTTCGACAATGCGCGCCGGCTGGAACTGCTCGACAGCTTCGAGGCGGCAGGGCTCGGGTGCTTCTGGGCCACCGACGAGACCGGCTGCGTCACCTATGTCTCCGATGCCGCGATCCGCAATATCGGCCTCGCGCCCGAGGACATCCTCGGCATTCAGCTCACCGATTTCTTCTCGTGCGCGGGGAAGGAAGCCTGCGAAAGCCCCGAACGCCCGCTCGCCTTCCTGCTCTCGGCGCGCAACACGATCAGCGGACTGGCGGTGCGGGTCGTGGGAACCCGTCACGAAACCTGGTGGGAGATTTCGGGCAAGCCCCAGCTTGACGCGCGCGGCCGCTTTTGCGGCTATCGCGGCAGCGCGAAGGACATCACGGTCGCGCGCGAACGCCAGCAAGCCGCCGAAACGCTGGCGCGCAGCGATTCGCTCACCGGGCTTGCCAACCGGCATCACATGGAAAGCCTCGTCGGACGCACGCTCGATGCCTATCGCAACTCCAAGCGATCCTGTGCGCTGATGATGATGGATCTCGACCGCTTCAAGCAGGTCAACGACACGCTGGGCCACCCCGCCGGCGACGAATTGCTGAAGCAGGTCGCGGGGCGGCTCGCCACCGTGGTTGGCAAGCAGGGCACGATCGGCCGGCTCGGTGGAGACGAATTCATCGTCATGCTGCCCGACATGGACGATCGCGGCGACCTGGGAGAACTGGCGCAGCGGATCATTCAGATGATTTCGCAGCCCTATTCGATCGAGGGCTCGCGCGCGATCATCGGGACCTCGATCGGCATCGCCACAGCGCCCTATGACGGGATCGATGCGGAGGCGCTGACGAGCGCCGCCGACCTCGCGCTCTATGCCGCCAAGGGCAGGGGCCGGGGCCAGTTCCGCTTCTTCGCCAGCGATCTGAAGGACGGCGCGCACATGCGCCGGCGCATCGAGGAGGACCTGCGCGACGCGCTCGCCAGCGGCGAGCTCGAAATGCACTACCAGCCGATCATCGCCAGCGCGACCAACCGGGCGACCTGCATGGAGGCGCTGCTTCGCTGGCATCATCCCGAGCGCGGCTTTGTCGCGCCCTCGATCTTTGTCCCGATTGCCGAGGAGATGGGGCTGATCCGCGAGATCGGCGCCTTCGTGCTGCAACGCTCGTGCGAAGATGCGACGGATTGGCCGCTGTCTCTGCGCGTGGCGGTCAACGTCTCGGCGGCGCAGTTCGCGCGCGACGATTTTCCCTCTCAGGTTGCCCAGATACTCAAATGCACCGGGCTCGCTCCCGAGCGGCTCGAGCTCGAGATCACCGAAAGCGTCTTCGTTGGAGATACCGAGCGCACGCAGCGCGTGTTCGAGGAGATCAAGGCGCTCGGCGTGAGGCTGGCGCTCGACGATTTCGGCACCGGCTATTCCTCCTTGAGCTATCTGCAGCGCGCGCCGTTCGACAAGATCAAGATCGACCGCAGCTTCGTGCGCGGCGCGACCGATCCCGACAACAACAATGCCGAGATTCTCAGCGCCATCGTCAACCTCGCCGAGGCACTCAAGATGGAGACGGTGGCCGAAGGCGTGGAAACGCTCGACGAGCTGCAGCTGGTCAAGACCCGCGGCGCGAGCCACATCCAGGGCTACATCTTTTCCCCCGCGCTGACGCAGGAGGCGGTGCTCGAACGGCTCTCGGCCGAGCACGTCGAGTTCGAAGCCAAGGGTCCGGCGCGTTTCCGGGCCGAGCGGCGCACGCTGTTCCGCCGCATCGGCGTCATTCACGATGATTACCGCTACAACGCGGTGCTGCGAAACCTGTCGAAGACAGGCGCGATGATCGAGGGCCTGCTCAACGTTCCTGTCGGCACCGATCTGGTCGTCGATCTTGGCGGCGGACAGCTGGCGGTGTGCACGGTCCGCCGCTCGCGCGCGTCGACGATCGGCGTGGAGTTCGAAGTGCCTCTGGTGAACGATGGCGCCGATGGCCTTTGCACCAGGCACCGCGTTTCACCCTATGCGATCGAGGCCGCTGGACGGCCGCTCGCGCCGCTGCCGATCGACGCCTACTCCCTGCTTGCGGGCAAATCGGTGAGCAAGCCGAGTTTCGCGGAAGTGGCGGCCAAGGACACTCGCAAGGGCGACCCCCTGACCGGCTACGAATATCGCTATCGCTGAGCCGGGCGACGGCGCCGCGTTAGGCCAAAACTAACCATTCGCCCCTAAAGCCGGAGGGACGTCGAGACTAGCCAGCAACAGGTGCGCGCAATGGGGGCGATGCCCTTCTCCGAGCTTTTCAAATCGCGCAAGCCGGCAAGCGAGGAGCCGGTTGCCGGCGGCGTTCGGTCGCCTGCCAGCGCACCGGTCGGGGATGCCGAAAAGCTCGCGATCGTCGGCGACCTCGAGCGGGCGGGGGTGAGCTGGTTCTGGGCGACCGATGCGGCGGGGCGCGTCACCTATCTGAGCGAGGCCATCGCGCGGGCCTGCGGGAGCACCGGGGCGGGCGATGTCGCGCTGCAGACGCTGCTGGTCCCGATCAATGGCGATGGCGACGGGCGTTCGCTCGGGCTCAAGCTGGGAACCCGCAAACCCTTCACCAATCTCCTGGTCGAAACCGCCGCGCCCGCTGAGGCGCAGCGCCTGGTGCTGCGTCTCAGCGGGCGCGGCGTGTTCGACGAAGCGGGCGCGTTCTACGGGTTCCGGGGCGCCGCCATCGACGTGACCGACGAATACCGCAGCGAAGAGGAAGCCTCGCGCCTGGCGCAGTTCGATTCGCTGACCGGGCTGGCGAACCGGCACCGCATGAGCCAGCGGATCGACGCCACGCTGGCCGCGTTCCGCGCCTCGAAGCGTGCGTGCGCCTTGTTCATGCTCGATCTCGACCGGTTCAAGCAGGTCAATGACACCCTGGGCCACTCCGCGGGGGACCAGCTCTTGCAGCAGGTCGCGGACCGGCTTCAGGGCGCGGTCGGCGCCCGCGGCGAGATCGGGCGGCTCGGCGGCGACGAATTTCAGGTTCTGATTCCCGACCTCGACGATCGCGGCGAGCTGGGTGAGGTGGCCAAGAAGATCATCGCCATGCTTGCGCAGCCCTATTCGGTGCAGGAGGGGCGCTGCTCGATCGGCTGTTCGGTGGGCATCGCGATCGCGCCCTATGACGGTGTCGATCGCGACGAGCTGACTCGCGCCGCCGATCTGGCGCTGTATGCCTCGAAGAACGGCGGACGCGGGCAGTTCCGCTTTTATGCCGCCGATCTCGAGCACGAGGATAACCTGCGCAAGCGAATGGAAACCGATCTCGCCGAGGCCATCGAGGCGGGCAATTTCGCGCTGGAGTACGAGCCCACGGTGGCGCTCGACGGCAACCGCGTGGTTGCTCTCGAAGCGCGCTACTGCTGGGAAGACGAAGAGCGCGGCCGGGTAACGCCCGAGAGCTTCCTCCCGGTCGCCGAGGGAAGCCGGTTGATCGTGCCGATCGGCGAATGGGCCTTGCGCCGCGCCTGCGTCGACGCCCGTATCTGGCCGGCATCGGTCCGGGTCGCGCTTCCGGTTTCGCCGGTGCAGTTCTTCTCCAACGGTTTCGTCGATCGGGTCGCCGAGATACTGGAGGAAACCGAGCTCGATCCGACGCGGCTCGAGCTGCAGCTCGGCGAGGCGATTCTCCAGGGCGATCCCGCGGCGGTCGACAAGGGTCTGGCGGCGCTGTTCAAGCTCGGGGTGCGGCTCACGCTCGATCACTTCGGGAGCGGCTTCACCTCGCTGTCCTATTTGCGCCGCGCCCCGTTCAGCGGGCTGCGGATCGCCCCCACCTTCTTCGAGCCCACGGTCGGCGACGAGCTGGGCGACATGCAGATGATCGGCGCCATCGTGCAGCTGGCCAGGACGATGGGCATGGAAACCTCGGCGAGCGGGATCCATGCGCTGGACCTGCTCGAGAAGCTCAAGGATATGAGCATCGATGCAATCCAGGGCTTCGTGTTCTCCGAAGCGCTGACAGCAGACGCGGCCGAGGTCGCGCTGACGCAAGGCGAATGGACAATCGCCCCGACCGACGCGGGCAACCAGCGCGCCAGTCGCCGCACCGTGTTCCGCAAGATCGGGCTGATCCACACCGACTGCTATTACGAGGTGACGCTGCGCAATCTGTCGCGTTCGGGGGCGATGATCCAGGGCCTGGAGGATGTGCCGGTGGGCACGCAGTTCGTGCTCGACTTCGGCGGCGGGCAACTCGCGGTCGCCACGGTCAAGCGGGTGATGGACGATACGCAAGGGGTCGAGTTCGAGCAGGAGCTGGTCGACGACGGCGCCGGCGGGCTCGTCACGCGCAACCGCGTCAGCCCCTATGCGCTCGCCGCGGCGGGCCTGCCGCTCCAGTCGCTCGCCGCGGGCAGGGTCGCGGGTGCGCCCGAGCCGGGCGGCTTGCGCCAGTTCAAGCTCTCGTCCAACGCGCCCAGGCAGGCCGGCCTTCCCGCCTAACCCGCTTGGACAAGCGCCGGCGCGCCGCTAAGGGCGCGGGCAATGACCGACCTTTCCCGCATTCGCAACTTTTCCATCATCGCCCATATTGACCATGGCAAATCGACCCTGGCGGATCGGCTGATCCAGACGACGGGCGGGCTCTCCGAGCGCGAGATGAGCGAGCAAGTCCTTGATAACATGGACATCGAAAAGGAACGCGGAATTACAATCAAGGCGCAGACGGTGCGCCTCTATTACCCGGCAAGGGACGGCGAGACCTACGAGCTCAACCTCATGGACACGCCGGGGCATGTCGACTTCGCCTATGAGGTCAGTCGCTCCCTCGCCGCCTGCGAAGGCGCTCTGTTGGTGGTCGATGCCGCGCAGGGCGTCGAGGCGCAGACCCTCGCCAACGTCTACCAGTCGATCGAGCACGACCACGAGATCGTCCCCGTCATCAACAAGATCGACCTCCCCGCCGCCGAGCCCGAGAAGGTCCGCGCCGAGATCGAGGACATCATCGGCATCGATGCCAGCGAAGCCGTCCTCACCAGCGCCAAATCGGGCATCGGCATCGAGGAGGTGCTCGAAGCCATCGTCGCCAGAATTCCCCCACCCAAGGGCGACCGCACCGCCCCCCTGAAAGCCAGCCTCGTCGACAGCTGGTACGATCCCTACCTCGGCGTCGTCATCCTCGTGCGCGTGATCGACGGGGTCATCAAGAAGGGCCTCCACATCCGCTTCATGCAGGGAGCGACCGATCACCTGGTCGACCGCGTCGGCGCCTTCACCCCCAAGCGGATCGACCTGCCCGAGATCGCGGCGGGCGAGATCGGGTTCATCACCGCGCAGATCAAGGAGGTGGAGCAGGCGCGCGTGGGCGACACCATCACCACGGTGAAGGGCGGCGCGAAGGAGGCGCTGCCCGGCTACAAGGAAGTGCAGCCGGTGGTGTTCTGCGGGCTGTTCCCGGTCGACGCCGCCGAGTTCGAGAAGCTGCGCGAGAGCATCGGCAAGCTGCGCCTCAACGATGCCAGCTTCTCCTACGAGATGGAGAGCAGCGCCGCGCTGGGCTTCGGCTTTCGCGCCGGGTTCCTGGGCCTCCTCCACCTCGAGATCATCCAGGAACGCCTCTCCCGCGAATACGATCTCGACCTCATCACCACCGCGCCATCCGTCGAATACCGGCTCCAGCTCAACAAGAGCCGGACGGACCCCGCCGGTTCTGGGCAGCGCGAGATCATGCTTCACAACCCCGCCGACTGGCCCGACCCCAACCGCATCGCCAGCGTGGAGGAGCCGTGGATCAAGGCCACGATCTACACGCCCGACGAATACCTGGGGCCGATCCTCAAGCTGTGCCAGGACCGGCGCGGCATTCAGACCAGCCTCACCTATGTTGGGGGACGCGCGCAGGTGAGCTACGAGCTGCCGCTGAACGAGGTGGTGTTCGACTTCTACGATAGGCTGAAGAGCATCAGCCGCGGCTACGCCAGCTTCGACTACGAGCCGATCGGGCTGCGCGAAGGCGACCTGGTCAAGATGAGCATCCTGGTCAACAACGAGCCGGTCGACGCGCTGAGCCTGATCGTCCACCGCGCCAACGCGGAAAGCCGCGGCCGCGGCATGTGCGAGCGGCTCAAGGACCTGATCCCGCGCCATCTGTTCAAGATCCCGATCCAGGCTGCGATCGGCGGCAAGGTGATCGCCCGCGAAACCATCGCCGCGCTAAGGAAGGACGTGACCGCGAAGTGCTATGGCGGGGACATCAGCCGCAAGAAGAAGCTGCTCGACAAGCAGAAGAAGGGCAAGGCCCGGATGCGCGAATACGGCAATGTGAGCATCCCGCAGGAGGCGTTTATTGCCGCGCTGCGGATGGGGGAGGAGTAGTCTTCGCCGACTGTCCGGCCAATAACTCGTCGAGGAGGTCAACGATCAGGGCCGGATGGCTTGAGGTCATGAAGCGCCCGCCATCCGCGACGGTGATGGCGCGCGCCTCCGGGAGCTTCTCGCGCCAATAGCGCAGCACGTCGTCGGCGGAAAAATGAATGTCGTCATCTCCCTGCAGGATCGCCCAGTCCTGATGGGCGATTGCGGGCACCGTATAGGTGTCTGCCGAAATGAGGCCTTCTTCGATGATGGCCCCGATGAGGTTGCCCGTCGAAAACGGTCTGATGGCGCGGAAGCGGTCGCGGATGAACTGTTCATCGTCGCACATTGCCGCGTCCCTCCGGCTCCCCGCAACGATCGCACGGGTCAGTCGCTCGGTTCGCTCGAGCGTGAGCTGCGCAGAAATGACGCGGAAATAGAAATCGATCAGGCGAGGAGAGCGGTGGAAGGCCTCTTTGATGACGCCGACCACGCCCTGGCGTCGGTTGCTCGCGACGGTGGGCGTGCTCGGAGAAACCAAAACCACGGGCCCGATTCGGGCGCCAAGCGCCCCCTTCAAAGCGGTCGCGAACTGCGCGCCGCACCGCGCAATCACGGCGATGGTCTCGATGCCAAGCCGGTCGAGCACCTGCGCCATGTCCGCCATCGCCTGGCCGAAGGGGTCGTTTCGCGATATCGACCCGGCGTGGGTCGAACCGAAGCCGGGCCGATCAATCGCGATGGGGCGCCAACCGGCGGCCTGTAGCCGCATGACCAAGGGCCGCGGGACAGCGCGGCACGACCAGTTGGAATGCACCACGAGGACCGCCCGTCCTGACGCCGGACCATAATCGCTCCAGGCGATGACCTCCCGGTCGTTTGGTCGCGACAAAAAGCGGGCTGGCTCGATTTTAGGGTCGAAAAAGCCCAGTGCGCCATTGGTTGACCTTGCAAAGGCCCGCAGGGCACGGACCTCAATGACGAGTCTCGCAAGCTCTGCCGCCGATGCCACCCCCAGGATCGCAAAAATCTGTTCAAGCTCCTTTTTGATGACCGCGGGGCTCAGGCGCATGGCTGCGGCGGCTTCCTTCCGACTGAGGCCGTCCGCAATCATGACTGCAATGGTCGCCTGACGGTCTGACAGCGGCAACATCTCGGCAAGCATCGCCGATCCGTCGTGGTCGTTGGGCAATACTCCGAACGCTGCTGCAACGACCTTCTTCACCAGGGCAGGTAGGTTGGGCGCGTTCATGCGCCGCATCGCTTTGGACAACGCTTCCCGGACGGTGGAGTATGCAAGGCCGGCCGCCGCGGCGGCAGCCCGGCCGCTTCCAGTGCGAACGACTGCTGCAACGACCTTTTGCTCGAGTGAACTTAGCCCGAAGCTGCGCGCAGCTTCCTGGAGCGCGCCCGCGCTTTCGGCACCACTTACCGACAGGGCGATGCGCCCCGAAGGGTGATCGCCAATCGCATTCCGAATTTTCCGGGGCAAATTCCAATCCATCGCATCGCGATTGTTGGCCCAGATGGCGTGAACCGCGCTGCCGCCCTCGTCACGGATCGAAAGCATATGGGGATGGTGCGCAGGCATCGTTACCCGAGACTGCAGGTCGGGAAAGCTGGCAACTTCGGGCAACCATTGCGGCCCGAAACCATTCACGACTTGTCCGGCCTCGTCAAAAACGAGAGCAGCGATTGAATCGAGTGAGGGAATCGCCGCGTCCGGGCTGAGATGGCCTTGCTCTTCGTCGATCACCGAAGCCTCAAATTTCGGAAAATCTGCGCGCAATAGGTCGAGAGATCCTGCGGGATCGTCCAACAGTCGCTGGAAAACGGGTTCGAAGACCGGGTTCTTTGCCATCTCGTACTCAAAGCCTGGTGCGCATCCTGTCACCAATTAGTTGAAAAACAAGAGCGCGAGGCGCGGGCAAGCGGCTGCGACCCTACAAATGGCGATGGCCTGATATGGCGCAAAATCTAGATAGACTTTGCGCCATTCAAATGCGGCCGCGGGACAATGAACGGTTCCTCGGCACTGCTTCGGAAAGCGTAAGCTTGGCCTGATATGCGGCCAACTGTCGGTTCTTGAGAGGAATGCTAATGACAATATTGCATAGGACAAGCGCGGGCATCGTGCTGGCACTCGCAACCGTACCGCAAGCCGTCAGCGCGGAGGACGCCAACAACAACGAGACCGGCTTCTACATCGGGTTCGACCTCGGTCTTGCCAATCTGAGCGATACCGAAATCACCTATTACGATGCAGGCGGCACATTCGGGGGCAGCGGTGCGCGGGATACCGCCGTCGGCTCGATCAATACCGACAACGCGGTCAGCTTCGGCGGCGTCCTGGGCTATGATTTCGGAACTCTGCGAACCGATCTCGAACTCGATTATTCGCGAAACAAGATCAGCGCCTTAACCGTCAATTCGGTCAACGGATCAACGATTGCCCTGACCCCGGGGGATCGCGCTGATATTTGCACTTATCTGGAAGCCGATACTTGTGGGGGTGCGGGTAACACTTTCACGTTTGATGGGTCACGCGTGCGTCAACTCTCGGCACTGGCCAACCTTTGGCTCGATCTGCCGATCGGCGCAGCTATCACCCCTTATGTCGGCGGGGGCCTCGGGATAGCGGGATTCGAAGTGGATGGCGAAGGAACGGGCAAGTTCGCATGGCAGCTGGGCGCGGGCATTGCGGCCAATCTGTCCCGGACCACGGCGCTTTCCCTGGACTTTCGTCGTCGCGAAACCGGCCGCTCGACGATCGCATATGACGGCAGCAGCGGGTTTGAACTCGGACGTTTGAAGACCAATACGTTCAGCGCGGGTATCCGATTCACATTCTGACATCGGCGTCCCCGGGTCGGGACCCATCACCGCCCGTGCCGGTATGGGTCCTGACCCTGCATCCAGAGGATGGTGCGGTCCGTCCGTCCAGCCTTTCCCATAGGCCTTGCGGGAAACCGACGGCCACTCATATACCTCACTCCAGCTCCCACCACCGATCCTCCTCTGCGTCGAACTCGACCTCGGCTTCGTCCCCGTCCGCAAGCGGGTAAAGCTCCTCCAGCGGGCCCACCGCCTTGAATGTCCCGTCCGGGTTGTCGATGAAGGCGAGGGCCGGGTCGTGCTCGGGCGGGCCCTGTTCCTCGGCGCGGCGGCGGGCGGCGGCTTCGGCCAGCGTGGCCTGCATCGCCTCGATCTCGGGCAGGGTCATCGCCACGGGGTCGAAATGCGCGACCATCGCGGCGTTGGTGTCGTCCTTCTCGGCGCGGGTGAGGGCGGGGACGGTGATGCTGGCGCCGAGCCGTCCGGCCGGCCCCACCCCCCGCCCCTCTCGCGACGGGGAATAGAGTGCAGGCCTGGCGCGCTCGCCGCCGTCGGAACAGCCCGTGCCGGCATGGAGCCGCGCCGCGGCAGGGTCGAAGTAGCTGGCGGAGAGCCGCCGCCCGCGCTCGTCCATGGCGTTCATTCTCAGCGCGAACATCAACAGGCGGTCGCTCTTCACGCGCTGGAAGCCCTTGAGCTTGCCGCCGACGAACACGGGCCGGAGCTGGCCGTCGAGCGCGCGTTCGTAGAGCTCGTCCTTCAGCCGCTGCACGCCCAGGTCGAGCGCGGCGTCCCAGGCCCGGCGGAAGCTCTCCGCGTGGACATGGCGGCGCAGCCCATAGGCATTGGTGGTGCTCATGTTCACATAGCGACAGGCGCGGGTCACATTGCCGGTGTCGGCCAGCGCCGCGATAAAGGCGCGCTGCCGCTCGGGGGTCCAGCCGTCGTGACGCGGCTTCATCGCCACCGGCTCGAAGCGCGGAAGATCGGGGCGCGTGTCCAGGCCGTCCGGGCCCGGGCAGTCCACCTCCCCCGGCACGCCCGGCGTCGGCTGGTGCCGCATCGCTGCCGGGGATGGGGCGCCCACGGGCTTCGCGCGCGCCTTGGCATGCTGGCGCGGCGGGGGCGTGTCGCCCGGCCGCCAGGCGTCGGGCCCGTTCTTGCCGGTGCGCGCATTGTAGGACGCGCGCGGCTTGGCGGACGCGTTCTTCGCGGACGGAGGGGCGGCGGGCTCGGGCGAGGAAGGGTTCTTGCTTTGTTCCATACCACCGCAATAGTAACCTCACAGGTTTTGTCAAGAGGGAAAATGCACCAGCCCACCGCCGGCGGCGATCGGTCAGGCGGCGCGTCGCGCGCCGCTCAGGGCCGGCGCGCGGCCGCTCGCCTCGATCCGGTTGCGGCCGGCGTGCTTCGCCCGGTAGAGCAGCGCGTCGGCCGCCTGCAGCGCCTGCGCCGCGGTGCGCGGGCTGTCGATGAGCGCCAGCCCGATGCTGCCGGTGACGCGGAAACGCATCCCCCTGGCGCTGGTCAGCTCGAGCGCGGCGATGTGCGCGCGCAGCCGCTCGCACAGCGCCTGGCAGGCGTCACGCTCGCCCGGAACGACGATCAGCGCGAACTCCTCGCCGCCCAGCCGCGCGAAGAACCGGCCGGGCCCGGCCAGCCGCCGCATGGCCCCGGCCACCTCGCGCAGCGCGGTGTCGCCCGCGAGGTGCCCGTGCGTGTCGTTGACCGCCTTGAAGTGATCGAGGTCGACGATCGCCAGCGCGAAGGGGCGCTGCGCCGCATGGGCCAGCGCCAGGTCGAGCCGGCGCAGCAGCGCGCGGCGGTTGGGGAGGCCGGTAAGCGGATCGGTCTCGGCGGCGTGGATCGCGGCAAGCTCGACCTGCTTGCGGGCGGTGACGTCGCGGATGGTGGCCGCGTAGCCCTGAAGCGCGCCCGGCTTGCCCTCCACCAGCACCGCGCAGATGCGCGCTTCGAGCCAGACCTGTTCCTCGCCGCGCAGCACCGGCCGCTCGAGTATGCGGGTCTCGCCCGGCGTGGCGGCGGCCTCGGTCAGAAGCGCGCGCACGAGGAGCTCGTCGAGCGGGTCGAAGAACGCCGCCAGCGGCTCGCCGAGCAGCTCGCCGCGGCCGCTGAGCGTGTGCCCCGCGGGCGAGGCGAAGCGGATGTGCCCCTGCTGGTCGAGATTGAGCAGGGCGTCGTCCGAATGGTCGGCGAAGAGCCGCCTCAGCGCCTTGCGGTCCTCGAGCTCGGCGAGGACGAGCTGGTGATGGCGCAGGGCGACCGATACCGGAACCGCGAGCAGCGAGACGGTGCACAGGTAGAACTGGAAGAACAGCACCTCCCCCGCGAGGCTCAGGCCCGAGGAGACGAGCGGATTGGTGTCGCTGTTGAGAGCGCCCAGCGTGGCTCCGGCGACGATCACCGTCCCCAGCGCCGCGCCCTCGCGCCCGCAGCGGAAGGCGGCGAACAGAACCGGGACGATCGGCAGGAACAGCAGCGGCAGGCGGGTCTGCCCGATCGCCAGCGCCGAAACCGCGAGGATCAGCGCGCAATGCCCGGCGAGCTCCAGCCCCGCCGCGCCCGACCAGCGTGCGCGCAGCTCGACACGGGTCGCCCCCGCCGCCAGCATCGCCAGGGGAAAGCCGATCAGCGTGCCCAGGCCGTGCGCCGCCCACCAGCTCGCGGCATGCGCGTGCCACGCGCCGCCCGCGCCATAGCTCGCGGCCAGCCCGCCGGGCACCGCCGCGATCGCGGGCGCCGCGAAGCCGCCGATGACGACTGTCCAGAACAGCCCGCCGGGGCTGTCGAGCCAGTCCCGGCGCGGCCGCGCGAAGATCAGCAGCCGCGCCACCAGCCAGGCCTCGAGCGCGTTGACGAGGGCGAGCGGCGCGGCGAGGTGCGGGCCGAAGCCGAACAGGCTGGTGGCGAGCGCGCTTGCCGCCATGAGCGCGGCCAGCGCCGGAGTCCACAGGCGGCGCGGCAGCCCGAGCAGCATCGCCGCCCCGACCGCCGTCCCGAACCATACCAGGGCCAGACCCCCGCCGAAGCGGGTGAGGCTCACGGTCAGCGAGGTGATCGCGAGATACGCCGCGGCAAAGCCCGCGATGCGCCACCCTGCCCCTGTCATGATCCCGCGCCCCGCATCCGTCAGACCCTAGACGGCTATCGACAACACCGATTTGCCGAGCAACTAGGCGATTATCCCTAAGCCCCTGACCTTGGCCCCGGGCTCAGTCCAGCGCCGTCAGCACCTGATCGGGCGGGCGGTGGCCGTCGGCCCAGACGCGGATGTTGGCGATGACCTTGTGCCCCGATTCAGCGCGGCCCTCGCGGGTGGCGCTGCCAATATGGGGGAGCGTCATGACGTTGGCGATCGCCAGCAGGCGCGGGTCGACGGCGGGCTCGTCGGGATAGACGTCGAGCCCGGCGCCGCCGAGCCGGCCGGCCTCGAGCGCTTCGATCAACGCCTCCTGCTCGACGAGATCGGCGCGCGCGGTGTTGATGAGGCAGGCGGCGGGCTTCATCAACGCGATCCGCCGCGCGTCGATCATGTGGCGGCTCTCGGCATTGGCGGGGCTGTGGAGGGTCAGGATGTCGGCCTGAGCCACCAGCGCGTCGAGCGTCTCGGCATAGCGCGCGCCGAACATCCGCTCGACCGCCTCGGGCAGCCGCTTGCGGTTGTGGTAGGCAATGGCGAGGCCGAAGGCGCGGGCACGGTGCGCCACCGCCTGCCCGATCCGCCCCATCCCCACGATCCCCAGCGTCTTGCCGGCCAGCTTCACGCCCAGCAGCGCGGTGGGCGTCCACCCGGTCCACTCGCCGCGCCGGACCAGGGCAATACCCTCGCGCACGCGGCGCGGCAGGCCGATGATCATCTCCATGGCGATGTCGGCGGTGTCGTCGGTGAACACGCCCGGGGTGTTGGTGACCATGATCCCGCGCGCCGCCGCGGCGGCGAGGTCGATGTGATCGGTCCCCGCGCCGAAGCTGGCGATGAGCCTGAGGTCCGGCCCGGCGGCGGCGATGAGCTCGGCGTCGATACGGTCGGTAACGGTGGGGACCAGCACGTCGCAATGCCGCATCGCCGCGGCCAGCTCGCCGCGCGTCAGCGTGCGGTCCTCGGGATTGAGCGTCGCGGCGAACAGCTCGGCGAGGCGCGCTTCGACCTCGGGGAGCAAATGACGGGTCACGAACACGCGCGGAGCGCGGCCGAGCGGGTGAGCAAGCGCGGGCATCGGTTTTCGCTAGGGGGCGGGGGCGGGGCGGGTCAAGCGCCGCGGACGGCGCGCCGGCTCGAGCATCGCTGTGCTCCTCGCTGGACCCTCGTCCTCGGCCACCGTCAAAGCCCCAACAGTGGCCGGTGCGCTGGCGGCACGTCGCGCGTCAGACAAAATGGAGCGCGAAGGCTTTCTTCACGCAGTTGATGCGGTCGTGGACCTGCAGCTTGGCATAGATGCGCTGAATATGCGTCACGACGGTGGGCACGGCCAGGCTGAGGATGGCGGCGATATCGACGTTGGATTTGCCCTTCGCCACCCAGCCCAGGATCTCGCGCTCGCGCGGCGACAGCGCCGGGGCCGGGTGCCGGATTTGCAATTGTTCCATCCTGTGGTGAACCTGCTGGGCCACGGCCCACGCCAGCGGAATGTTCATCTGGTCAAGCAGGTCCGGATGGGCCACCTGCGTCAGACCGACGAATCCCGGACGACCGAACGCGCCGTAAGTCGGGATTGCAAGCCCGCTGTCGATCCCGGAGGTTTTAAGCGCCTCGACGAACGCCTGCTCGTCGCGGTTGAGGTTGGGCAGATTGGCGAGCAGCTCCTCCAGCCTTGCGGGACGGCCGAGGCGGAAGGCTGCGCCGGGGAGGGGGTCGAAGCGGTGCAGTTCCTGCTCGCGATAGGTGGCCATCCATGCCGCCGGCATCCCGCGTTCGAGGAGAATGTAGGGAGCGTCCGCCGTAGCCGGAGCGGTGTAGCAAATGCCGCCAAACCCCTGACCGCAGAAAAACTCGCTCATCAGGTCAAACAATTGACCTGCTTCGGAAGCCTGCTCGATCTCGGAAAATAACTCGGCGACCATCGGACCTGTCACGATACGCGGCGGAGTGTCCCGAAACTTGTAACTACGCGACAATCCTGACTAGGTGTTAATACGGTCATCCGATCCGATGACGTGCAGCTCCACGACTGTCGATTCACCTAATTGCCATCCAGTTCTCCTTGGCGCCGATCATCCCGGCCGCTGGAGCGAGAGTATGGATTGGAACACCGTCGTGATCGTGGATGCGGATGATACCCGCCGCAACGCGATTTATCGCTGCCTCGCCCCGGCGGGCCCCGCGATCCCCGTGGCGCGGCTCGGCGAACTGGGGCAGGCTTGGCCGCAATCGGCATGGTTCCTCGTCCACGACGAAGCGACGGTGCTCGACACCCTCTATCGCGAGTTCGCGCGCCGGGGCGTGTTCTATCCGATCATCCTGTTCAGCGAAGACCTTCGCCCCGATCGAGTGGTCGGGGCCATTCACGGTGGCGCGATGAACTACATTGCCTGGCCCTTCGATGCGGCAAGGGTCCGCAAGGCGCTGCGCGATGTCGCCGAAGTGGCGAGGAGGCGGTGCGAACACGCGTCAGCGCGGATGGCGGCGCAGGACAAGATTTCGCAGCTCACCGCGCGCGAGCTGGAGGTGGTTCGCGCGATGCGCAGCGGCATGACCAGCAAGGAGATCGGCCGCGGGCTGGGCATCAGTCACCGGACCGTGGAGATCCACCGCGCCAATGCGATGGCGAAGCTGGGCGCGGGCAATTCCGCCGGGATCGTGACCTTGCTGGTCGAAGGCGAGGATGGCGGCCCGGGCGCGCTTTACGCGGCTGAGGGGCCCGGCGGCGCGGCGGAGCCAAGGCGAGCGGCTCGGCCGTAAGCTTTTGGGAGCGGCGCGCCCGCGTCGTCTCGGGCCGCCCGGGCCCGGCACCCGGTTCGCGCTTCACCCCTCTCGAACCGCGTGCCTCGCGGCGGGACGCGGAGCGTATCCCGGTTGCAAGCAGGGGAGGACTTCTTTACCTCGCCGCTCTCCATGCTGCGTGTCGCGATCATTTCCATCCCCTTGTTTGCACTGGCAAGTCCGGCTTGCGCACAGGACCGCCAGGTCCCCTATTGGGCGACCATCCGCGGCAGCGCGAGCGAGCTCAACATGCGTGTCGGGCCCAGCGCGGACTATCCGATTTCGTGGGTCTACAGGCGGCCCGGCCTGCCGGTGAAGGTGCTGCGCGTCCACGAAAGCTGGCGGCTGGTGCAGGACCCCTCGGGCACCAGGGGCTGGGTGGCATCGCGGCTGCTGAGCCCCGAGCGCGGGGCGATCGTCACCAGCGGGCGGCCCACGCCGATGCGCGAAGGGCCAAGCCCGGGCGCGGCGGTCAAATGGTTCGTCGAGGCCGGAGTGGTCGGCCGGCTCGGCAACTGCATGGCAGGCTTCTGCCGGCTTAGCGTTGGCGCGCAGGAGGGCTGGGTCGAGCAGGGCCGGCTGTGGGGCGCCGAGGGGTAGGATCGACGCACGGCGGGCGGGCGGTGCCCCGGTGCGCGGTTTCCCCTCCCAATGCGCGGCCGGGCCGGCGAGTTCCGCTCAGACCAGCTCCACCGCCACCGCGGTCGCCTCGCCGCCGCCGATGCACAGGCTGGCGACGCCGCGCCTGAGGCCCTTCTGCCTCAAGGCATTGAGCAGGGTGACGATGATCCGGGTGCCGCTGGCGCCGATGGGGTGGCCCAGCGCGGTCGCCCCGCCGTGGACATTGACCTTGTCGTGCGGAATGCCGAGGTCCTTCATTGCGAACATCGCGACGCAGGCGAAGGCTTCGTTGACCTCGAACAGGTCGACATCGCCCACGCTCCACCCGGCCTTGTCGAGGACCTTGGTGATCGCGCCGACGGGGGCGATGGTGAAATCCCTGGGCTCCTGCGCGTGGGCGGCCATGGCGACAATCCGGGCGAGCGGGGTCGCGCCCTTCTCCCGCGCCACGCTTTCGCGGCTGAGCACCATCGCGGCGGCGCCGTCGCTGATCGAGCTCGAGCTGGCCGCGGTGATCGTGCCGTCCTTGGCGAAGGCGGCGCGCAAGGTCCGGATCTTGTCGGGGTTGCCCTTGGGGGGCTGCTCGTCGGTGTCAACGACGACCTCGCCGTTGCGGGTCCTGACGGTGACCGGCACGACCTCGTCGGCGAAGGCCCCGGTCCTGATCGCCTCGTTGGCGCGGCGCAGCGATTCCACCGAATAGTCGTCCATGGTCTCGCGCGTGAGCTGGTATGCGTCGGCGGTGTCCTGCGCGAAGGTGCCCATCGCGCGGCCCTCATCATAGGCGTCCTCCAGCCCGTCGAGAAACATGTGGTCATAAACCTTGTCGTGGCCGATGCGCGCACCCGAGCGCATCTTCTTGAGGAGGTAGGGCGCGTTGGTCATGCTCTCCATCCCGCCCGCGATCGCGACATCCATGCCGCCGCTGGCAAGCGCCTCGCTGGCCATGATCACGGTCTGCATTCCCGAACCGCAGACCTTGTTGACCGTGGTTGCCTGCACCGACTTGGGCAGCCCGGCCTTGAGCGCCGCCTGGCGCGCGGGCGCCTGGCCGAGCCCGGCGGGGAGCACGCAGCCCATGTAGATGCGCTCGATGTCCTCGGCGGAGATTCCCGAACGCTCGACCGCCGCCTTGACCGCGGTGGCGCCGAGCTCGGTCGCGCCGACCTCCGCCAGCGTGCCCTGCATCCCGCCCATCGGGGTGCGGGCATAGGACAGGATGACGATCGGATCGGCGGCGCTGAACTGGGGCATGTGGGGCCTTTCTGAAGGGTTTGCCAGGCGTCTAGGCGGCGCGTCCGGCGATGGCAAACACGCCGATGATACAACAGCACATGGACCACATGTTACACGGTCCAGGCGCAAAAAACCTCGCCTCGCCCGCCCCCGGTGCCGGGCGGGGCGCGAGGGATTGGCGAGGCGAGGGCATGGCGCGGTTCTGCCACAGCGCGGGCGGTGCAGGAAAGTTGAAAATGCGCCGGTTCTGCGCGCTTGCCAAAGGCGCGGCACGAGGCGAGAATGGGTGGCAAAAGCGAACGGGAAAGGACTGTCATGGCCGAGGACCGCAAAGCGGAGATGGAGCGCGTGCTCGAGCAGCAGCGCGCCGCGCATCATGCTGACCGGCCCGAGCCGATAGCGGCGCGCAAGGACCGTATCCGCCGCGCGATGCACCTGCTGCGCGCCAACGCCGACGAGCTGAACCGCGCGATGAGCGCCGATTTCGGCAGCCGCAGCCCGGCGCAGTCGATGATCACCGACATCGCGGGTACGGTCAGCTTCGGGAAGTATTGCCTCAAGAACATCGACCAATGGGCGCGCAGCGAGCGCCGCCACGTCCAGTTTCCGCTCGGCCTGCTGGGGGCCAGGGCCGAGCTGCGCTACGAGCCCAAGGGGGTGATCGGCATCCTCAGCCCGTGGAATTTCCCCGTCAACCTCACCTTTGGGCCGCTGATGCAGGTGTTCGCGGCGGGCAACCGCGCCATGATCAAGCCGAGCGAGTTTACCGAGCGGACCAGCGAGGTCATGGCGCGACTGGTCGAGGAGGCGTTCGGCAAGGAGGAATGCCGCGTCTTCACCGGCGGGCCCGAAGTCGCGCAGGCGTTCAGCGAGCTGCCCTTCGATCACCTCGTCTTCACCGGCTCGACCGCGACCGGGCGGCGAGTGATGGAGGCGGCGGCGAGGAACCTCGTGCCGGTGACGCTCGAACTTGGCGGCAAGAGCCCGGTGGTGATGGGCCGCAGCGCCGATTTCGCCAAGGCGGGCGAGCGGATCGCATTGGGCAAGATGATGAACGCAGGGCAGATCTGCCTCGCGCCCGATTATCTCTACGTGCCCGAGGACAAGGCCGACGAAGCGGTCCACGGCGTGTGGACCGGCACCGCGGCGATGTATCCGACGCTGCTCGAGAACGAGGATTACGCCAGCGTCGTCTCCGACCGGCATTTCGACCGGCTCAAGGGCCTGGTCGAGGACGCGCGCGAGAAGGGCGCCGAGGTGATCGAGGTCAACCCCGGCGACGAGGATTTCTCCAGCACCAACGCGCGCAAGATGCCGCTCACGATCCTGCGCAACGTCACCGACGACATGAAGGCGATGCAGGAGGAGATTTTCGGGCCCGTCCTGCCGGTCAAGACCTACAAGAGCGTGGGCGAGGCGGTGGACTACATCAACGCCCACGACCGCCCGCTCGGCCTCTACTACTTCGGCGAGGACGCCAGGGAGCGCGAGCAGGTGCTGACCCGCACGATCAGCGGCGGGGTGACGGTCAATGACGTGGTCTTCCACGTCTCGATGGAGGACCTCCCCTTCGGCGGCGTGGGGCCGAGCGGGATGGGCAGCTACCACGGCGTCGAAGGCTTCCGCGAATTCAGCCACGCCCGCAGCGTCTATACCCAGCCCAGGATCGACATCGCCAAGCTGGGCGGGTTCAAGCCGCCCTATGGCGCGGCGGCGAGGAAGGCGGCGAGGGCGATGATGAAGTGAAGCGATAAACGTTCGGCCGCACCCACATTTGTGCTAATATGGGTAACAAGGAGCAGCCAAATGAGTCGCCTGACCATCGACATCAGTGATCGCCAGCATCAAAGCCTCAAGGCGCTGGCGGCCTTGCAAGGCAAGACGATCAAGCAGTACGCGCTCGAGCGTCTGCTGCCCCGCGAGGACGATTCGAACGCTTGGCAGGAGTTGAAGACCCTCCTCGCGGTGCGTGTCGAAGAGGGTTTGGCCGGGAAGATATCGGCCAAAGTCGTTGAAGCCATCGTCGAGGAAGAACTGAGCCGCGACAGGCACGCTTGACCGCATTCTTTGTCCTGACCGAGGCTGCCGAAGCCGATCTGCGCGGCATCATCCGCTATACGAGCGCCCAATGGGGCCGCGAGCAGGCGCGGGTCTACGCAGGCAAGCTGGCGCGCGGGTTCGAGCAGTTGGCGAACGGCGGCGGAGCCGTGAAGGACGTGGGCGACCTCCTTCCCGGGCTGCGAATGCTTCGTTGCGAGCACCACTATGTGTTCGCGCTGCCACGAGCCGACGCTCCGACCATGATCGTCGCCGTTCTTCACGAACGAATGGACACGATTGCGCGCGTGGCGCAACGGCTTGAGTAAGCGGCATGGGCAGCTATCACGGCGTCGAAGGCTTCCGCGAATTCAGCCACGCGCGCAGCGTCTATACCCAGCCCGGGATCGACATCGCCAAGCTGGGCGGGTTCAAGCCGCCCTATGGCGCGGCGGCGAGGAAGGCGGCGAGGGCGATGATGAAGTGAATGGCCGCTCCCTGGCCAGTCTGTCGCAAGCGCCAGCGGGTTGGGGAAAGTCACGGGACAGAAAACTGAGATAGCTTTGGGTTGCTCGCGTCCTTGGCCGAATCGAACGCGACTTTCACAGATTTCCCGCTTTCACGGAATTAATGTGAACCGACCAAATCGGGTTTGCGAGCGTGCTCGACAAAACATCGCCTGATGCTCGGTCAGGCCGTAACAAGCGTTCCCGACGCGATCACCGGTCCCGTCGGCTGGCCTGTCGGCGATCCGCCGCGGGGTTCGACCGAGATGGCGAGGGTCGCGCCCTGGCCGAGCAGGACTGCCGCGGCGACATCGAGTTGCATGTGCATCTGCTTGCGCGCGGGCATTATGCCGACGGAGTGCGGTTTGCCGCCCGCCGGAATGACCCACAGCTCGTGCGAGTGCGCGGCGTCGCCCTGGAGACTGGTGGGAACGGCGAGCACGAGCTGGCGCGCGGCGGGGCTCCAGCTGGCGACGACGTTGGACCGGCCGCTGTCGTCGGCGAGGAGCGCCACCAGCGGTGCGGACTGCGCCTGAGCGGGCGCGGACGGGGCAGCGAAGGGGCGCAAGCCCGCCGCCAGCACGAGCGCCAGCGAAGCAGCGAGGACGCCCAGGCCCGCCGCCGCCGACTTCCAGGCCGTCAACTGGCGACGCAGCATCGTATCGTTGTCGTTGGCCCCGCTTTCCGAAGCCGTCTCTGCCGCGATGCGCTGCCACAGTTGTGCTGGCGGGGCGACGGGCTCGATCTCCTGAGCCAGGGGCGCCAGCCTGCCGCGCCAGCGCGCGACTTCGCGCGCGAAGGCCGGATCGGCGGCAGCCCGTTCCGCCGCCTGGCGCGCCTCGTCGCCAGTGAGCAACCGCAGGGCGTGTTCGGCTGCGCTCAGGTCCGCGCGGCTGGGGATGGGCTTGTCGCTCATGTCTCCATGCACTCGCGCAGACGTTGCAATCCTCGGCGTATCCGGCTCTTGATCGTGGGCAGCGGCTCTCCGGCGCGACCGGCGAGCTCGGGATAGCTGTAGCCGCTGAAGAAGGCGGACCGGATCATCTCTCGTGCCCTTTCGTCGAGCCGTTCGATGCACTGAACGAGGCGCGAAGCATCCTCGGCCTGCTCGAGCACCTCGAACGAGGACGGTGCATCGTCGGCCACGCCGGATGCGGCCTCGATCCCGGTCACCGGTTCGCGGCGCGCGCGGAGCCGGTCGATCGCGCGGTTGCGGGCGATGGTGCACAACCAGGTGATCGGGCTGGCGCGCCGCTCGTCGAACCTGGCCGCGTTGCGCCACACCGCCAGGTAAATCTCTTGCAGGACATCTCGAGCCTCCTCCTCGTCGTCGAGCAGGCGCAGGCAAATGCCGTAGAGCTTGGCGCAGGTCCGGTCATATACCGATTTCAGCGAACCAGGCTCTCGACGAGCGACGCGGCGCAACGATTGTGACAGGTGCCGCCGCGCGGCTTCCGCATCAGACGCCGTCGTCAACATGTCCACGGAAGTACGCATGCCCCAAGCAGAAGCTTTGCGATAGGGGGGGCTGGCGAAAGCTGAGCGTCGAGCCACAGGATCCGGGGCTGCCCCAGCTTCCGCCAGCAGGCCTCCGGCGGGAAATCTACCGGAGGCCGCGATCGTCATCAGGGCATAAGGACATTGTCGATCACGTGGATCACGCCATTCGACTGCATGACGTTCGCGATTGTGATGCGGGCTTTGCCGCCCTTGGAGTCGATAACCCACCACTGAGACCCGGTCTTGCGGAACATGAGGTTTTCCCCTTGAACCGTCTTGAGGGTGGCGGTGCCGCGGTTTCGGCCCGCCATCATGGCGATTTGTTGCGCGGTGATGCGTCCTGGAACGACGTGATAGGTGAGGATTTTCGTGAGCATCGCCTTGTTTTCGGGTTTCACCAGGGTCTCGACCGTGCCCTTGGGGAGCTTGGCGAAAGCTGCATTTATCGGCGCAAACACAGTGAACGGCCCCGTGCCGGACAGTGTTTCAACCAGGCCCGCTGCCTTGACCGCGGCGACCAAGGTGGTGTGGTCCTTCGAGTTCAGTGCATTCTGGACGATCGTGCGCGTCGGGTACATGGCCGCGCCCCCGACCATCGGGTTCTTGGCCGCGGCGGGCCCCGCGAACGCCAGCGCCAGCGTTGAAGCGACGGCGAATGTCAGTGGAAAGTTTCGCATCAGTGTCTCCTTAGCGCAGCCCTTGCTGCGCCGAAGATACGGAGCCACGTGCGCTCCGGATGCATCTGGGCGACGATTTTTGCATAAGCTCGCGCCCGCTTCCTTTTGGGATGCGCAGAACGATCGATCGCACGGGGCCGAAGTACGGACCGGGCCCCACGGGCCGGTGCCAAAATTGCACGGCCCCCGGCTTGCACCTGCGCGGGGGCGGGCCTAATGGCGCAGCCAAATCACCCGCCTCCGCTGGGAATCATCCGTGGTCGATCTCGCGCAATATCTGCCGATCCTCATTTTCCTGTTCATCGCGGCGGGATTGTCGGCGCTGTTCGTGTTTGCGCCGATGGGCGTGGCGCGGCTGACGGGGGCGCATAATCCGGATGCCGAGAAGCTCTCCGAATACGAGTGCGGCTTTCCCGCTTTCGAGGACCCGCGCAGTCAGTTCGACGTGCGCTTCTACCTGATCGCGATCCTGTTCATCATCTTCGACCTGGAGGCCGCGTTCCTGTTCCCCTGGGCGGTCAGCCTCGATCTGACCGGCTGGCCGGGCTGGATCACGATGATGGTGTTCCTGTTCGAGCTGATCGTCGGCTATGCCTACGCCTGGAAAATCGGCGCGTTGGAGTGGGAATGAGATGACCCAGCCCCACGGCCAACCAGCGCTCGACCATATCCTCGCCAACCCCGGCGCCAGCACGGTGCGCGGGGACGCCAACAACCCGGTGCTGCATCCCGAAATCCGCGGGCCGGACGAGGCGTTCTACAACGGCCTTTCCACCGAGATCGACAACAAGGGCTTCCTTGTCACCAGCACCGAGGAGCTGTTCCAGTGGGCGCGCACCGGCTCGCTCTGGTGGATGACCTTCGGCCTTGCCTGCTGTGCGGTCGAGATGATCCACGTCAACATGCCGCGCTATGACATGGAGCGTTTCGGGGTCGCCCCGCGCGCCTCCCCGCGCCAGTCGGACGTGATGATCGTCGCGGGCACGCTGTGCAACAAGATGGCGCCGGCGCTGCGCAAGGTGTACGACCAGATGTCGGACCCGAAATACGTGATCAGCATGGGAAGCTGCGCCAACGGCGGCGGCTATTATCACTACAGCTATTCCGTCGTGCGCGGCTGCGACCGGATCGTGCCGGTCGACATCTACGTCCCCGGCTGCCCGCCCACCGCCGAGGCGCTGCTCTACGGCGTGATGCAGCTCCAACGAAAGATCCGTCGCGTCGGGACGATCGAACGATGATTGGCTCGCGCTAGGATGAGCGCCGTGCTTCACTCCGCGCCGAGGTTTGCGCCGAACGACGGCGCGCGCGAGGCGTTGTCGGCGGCGCTGGGCGCGTCGCTGATCGAGGTGCGCGAGGAGCATGGCGAGATCGTGCTCCGCGTCGAGCGCGCCAGCATCGAAGCCACGCTGCGCACGCTGCGCGACGAGCACGAATACCAGCAGCTGATGGAGATCGCCGGGGCTGACTATCCGGATCGCCCGGATTCCGAAGGCGGGCGGTTCGAGGTGGTCTACATGCTGCTCTCGCTGACCCGGAACCACCGGATCATGGTCAAAGTCCGCGCCGCCGAGGATACGCCGGTCCCGACCGTCACCACATTGTGGCCGGTCGCGGGCTGGCTCGAGCGCGAGGTGTTCGACATGTTCGGCGTCGTCTTTGACGGCAACACCGATCTGCGCCGCATCCTCACCGACTACGGCTTCGAGGGGCACCCCTTCCGCAAGGACTTCCCGCTCACCGGCTACACCGAGCTGCGCTATTCTGCCGAGCAGCGCCGGGTTGTCTACGAGCCCGTCGATCTGCCGCAGGATCTGCGCCAGTTCGATTTCATGAGCCCGTGGGAAGGGGCGGACTATGTGCTGCCCGGAGACGAGAAGGCGGCCGAGGCGCCCCCCGCTCCGTCGGTGGTCCAGCCGAAGGTCACCGAGAAGCCGGGCGTGAGCGGCGCGGGCGAACCGGCCGACAGCAAGGCCGGGCAAAAGGTCGCGCCCGCCAGCGCCTCGGCCACCGTATCGGGTCAGGGCCACGGCGATCCGGTGCCGCGGGCCTCCGCCCTCCCCGCGCCCGGGGCGCCCGATCCCACCGAGAGCCGGCCGCGGCGGACCCCGCGCAAGGGCAGAGCCGCCGGCACGTCCGCCGCGACCGAGCCCGCGCCCGACGGCAAGCCGCGGGCGCCGCGCAAGCCCGGCCCCCGCAAATCCCGTACGCGCAAGGACGACGCATGATCCGCCCCACGCTTTGCCTCGCCCTCCTGGCTCTCGCTGCCTGCTCGGAGCCGAGCGGAACCGCCCAAAGCGAAGCCGATTTCGCCGCCCGCGTCGGCACGGGCAAGGCCTCCGCCAGCGCGGTCCAAACCGGCGTGCCCGCCGCAAGCAAGGCGATCAAGGGGCCGCCGCCGCCAGGCGCCGATGTCCTGGCGCTGGAGAAGCTGGGCGATGTGGGCGGAGTCAACCTGGGTCCGCGCGCGGGCGGTTGCACCTTCTCCTCGGCCGGCACCGAGATGCTGATTGCCGCCGGGCCCGCCGACCGGGCCATTCCGGGCAAGGGCCTGGTCCGCATCGGCGGCCGCCTGATCGAGCTCGACACCCCGCCCGGCGGGATCGATGCGATCAAGGCAGGCACCAGTTTCCGCGGCGAGGGGTTCAGTATCACGGTGCGCCCCACCGCGCCGGGCAAGGCCACGCTCACCATCGCCGACGGCAAGGGCCGGGCCAGGGCGATCGCCGGGGATTACGTCTGCGCATGAGCGACACCGCCCTATCCGCAAGCGCCGCCGGCCTGCATGTCGAAACCTCGCCCACCACCGGCGACGAGGTGATCAGCAATTACACGATCAATTTCGGGCCCCAGCACCCTGCGGCGCACGGCGTGCTGCGGCTGGTGATGGAATTGGACGGCGAGATCATCGAGCGGATCGACCCGCATGTCGGCCTGCTCCACCGCGGCACCGAAAAGCTGATCGAGCACAAGACCTATCTCCAGGCGCTGCCCTATTTCGACCGGCTCGATTACTGCAGCCCGCTGTGCATGGAGCACAGCTATGTGCTCGCGATCGAGAAGCTGCTCAATCTCGAGGTGCCGATCCGGGCGCAATATCTGCGCGTGATTATGGCCGAGCTGACCCGCATCAAGAACCACATGCTCAACCTCGGCAGCCACGTCATGGATGTCGGCGCGATGACGCCGAACCTGTGGATGTTCGAGCTCCGCGAAGACTGCATGAATTTCTACGAGCGCGTCAGCGGCGCGCGGATGCACGCGGCCTGGTTCCGCCCTGGCGGGGTGCACGAGGACATTCCGCTCAAGGTGCTGGCCGATATCGGCGACTGGTGCGACACGCGCCTGCCCGAGCTGTTCGGCGATGCGATGAGCCTCGTCGTCGACAACCGCATCTTCAAGCAGCGCAACGTCGATATCGCGGTGGTGAGCCAGCAGGACGCCATCGCCTGGGGGTTCAGCGGCCCGATGATCCGCGCCGCCGGCCTGCCGTGGGACTTGCGCAAGAGCCAGCCCTACGACGTCTACGGCCGGATGGAGTTCGACGTGCCGGTGGGCACCAACTCCGACTGCTACGACCGCTTCATGGTGCGCGTGAAGGAAGTCTACGAGAGCGCGCGCATCATCAAGCAGTGCCTGGCGCAGATGCCCGAAGGGCCGGTGTGCAGCGACGACCGCAAGATCGTGCCGCCCAAGCGCGCCGAGATGAAGCAGTCGATGGAAGCGCTGATCCACCACTTCAAGCTCTACACCGAAGGCTTTCACGTGCCCGCCGGCGAGGTCTATGTGGCGACCGAGAGCCCCAAGGGCGAGTTCGGCGTCTATCTGGTCAGCGACGGCAGCAACAAGCCCTACCGCTGCAAGATCCGTCCGACCGCGTTCAGCCACTTGCAGGCGATGGACTTCATGAGCCGCGGCCACATGCTGCCCGACGCGACCGCGATCCTCGGCGCGATCGACGTGGTGTTCGGGGAGTGCGACCGTTGACTCGGTGGACCATAGCCATATTCGCTTGGTTCGCTGTCCAAGCTGCTCTCTTCGCGGCCTTTGGGCGCGATAACTCTCTGGTCCTGGCGCTCGGCTGGGCGGGGCTTGCCGCCGTAGTTGGGTATGGCCTGCTCCTGATCTCTCGCTCATTCCCGAGTTGGCGTCGCGAAGGGTGGCGCGATCCCTACGCGCATGTCGATAAGCTTGCTCAGTCGGCTGAAATGGATGGCAAGTAATGGCTGACCGCTCCCCCGCACCCGACACGCCCGAGCTGCGCGAGCGCTGGGGTGGGTTCGAGTTCACCGACGCCTGGCGCGCGCAGGCGGACACGGCGATTGCGCGCTATCCCGAGGGGCGGCAGCGCTCGGCGGTGATGGCGCTGCTTGATTTCGCGCAGCGGCAGGTGGGCGAAGAAACGAACACGCAAGGCTGGCTGCCGCTGCCGGTGATCGAATATGTCGCTGACTATCTCGACATGCCGGTGATCCGCGTGCTCGAAGTCGCGACCTTCTACTTCATGTACAATTTGCGCCCGGTGGGCCGCTTCCACGTGCAGGTCTGCGGCACCACGCCCTGCATGCTGCGCGGCTCGGACGATCTGTTCGCGACTTGCAAGAAGCGCGGGATGGTGAAGGGGCACGTCTCGGACGACGGGCTGTGGACGCTCACCGAGGTCGAATGCATGGGCAATTGCGCCACCGCGCCGATGGTCCAGATCAACGACGACAACTACGAGGACCTGACCGCCGAGCGCCTCGACGCGATCCTCGACGCGCTGACGGCGGGCGAGAGGCCCAAGACCGGCACGCAGGAGCCGGGGCGGCATACCAGCGAGCCTGTCGGGGGGCCGACGACGCTGAAAGAGATGGTGACGGCGAACCACGATTACAGGAGCGAGTGGTGATGCGCGCCAACCTGTTCCTCCCCTGCAAGGGGAGGTGGCAGCCGAAGGCTGACGGAGGGGTGTCACCCCTCGCAGACGGTTACACCCCTCCACCACGCGCTGCGCGCGCGGTCCCCCTCCCCTTGCAGGGGAGGAACTGATGGACATCGTCACCGTCATCATTGCGCTGGTCGTAATCTTCATCGCTTGGAAGCTCCTGACGGGGATCGTCAAGTTCGGCCTGATTGCGCTCGTCATCGCGGCGGCGATCTGGTTCCTGATGCAGGGGGGCATGTGATGGCTGGCAACAGGCCGCGCGCCATGATCGCGATCGGGGGGGCGTTCTTCGCCATTGCCGCCGCGTTCTATGCCCAGGACAAGGCAGGCGTCGCTGCGGCGTTCGTGGCGGTCGGGGTGGTTTTCCTCCTCCGCGGGCTCCGGGGTGACAGCCGTGCTCGCTGAAGCTCAGATTGGGACGCTCGCGCATGCTCGCTGATCGGGACCGCATCTTCACCAACCTCTACGGCTTCCAGGACTGGGGGCTGAAGGCGGCGCAGGCGCGCGGCGATTGGGACGATACCAAGGCGCTGCTCGCGCGCGGGCAGGACGCGATTATTGACGAGATCAAGGCTAGCGGCTTGCGCGGGCGCGGCGGGGCGGGGTTCCCCACGGGCCTCAAATGGTCGTTCATGCCCAAGGAGAGCCCGGAATCCAGAGGGGACGGCCGCCCGAGCTTCCTGGTCATCAACGCCGACGAATCCGAGCCCGGATCGTGCAAGGACCGCGAGATCATCCGCCACGATCCGCACAAGCTGATCGAGGGCGCGCTGGTCGCCGGCTTCGCGATGCGCGCGCGCGCCGCCTATGTGTACATCCGCGGCGAATATATCCGCGAGGCCGAAACCTTCCAGAAGGCGCTGGGCGAGGCCTATGACGCCGGGCTGATCGGCAGGAACGCCAGCGGCAGCGGCTACGACTTCGACGTTTTCCTCCACCGCGGCGCGGGCGCCTATATCTGCGGCGAAGAGACCGCGATGATCGAGAGCCTGGAGGGCAAGAAGGGTCAGCCGCGCCTCAAGCCGCCGTTCCCGGCGGGCGCTGGACTCTACGGCTGCCCGACCACCGTCAACAACGTTGAGAGCATCGCGGTCGCGCCCACGATCCTGCGCCGCGGCGCTTCGTGGTTCAGCTCCTTCGGGCGCGAGAACAACAAGGGCACCAAGCTCTTCCAGATATCGGGCCACGTCGAAAAGCCCTGCGTGGTCGAGGAGGCGATGAGCATCCCCTTCCGCGAGCTGATCGAGAAGCATTGCGGCGGCATTCGCGGCGGCTGGGACAATCTCCTCGCAGTGATTCCAGGTGGCTCCTCCGTGCCACTGGTTCCCGCGAACGAGATCATGGACTGCCCGATGGACTTCGACGGGCTCAAGGAACTCGGTTCGGGCCTGGGGACCGCGGCGGTGATCGTGATGGACAAGTCCACCGACATCGTCCGCGCGATCAGCCGGTTGAGCTATTTCTACAAGCACGAGAGCTGCGGCCAGTGCACCCCCTGCCGCGAGGGGACCGGGTGGATGTGGCGCGTGATGGAGCGCCTGCGCACCGGCGACGCGCATATCGACGAGATCGACATGCTCCACCAGGTCACCAAGCAGGTCGAAGGACACACCATCTGCGCGCTCGGCGACGCCGCCGCCTGGCCGATCCAGGGCCTGATCCGCCACTTCCGCCCCGAGCTGGAGCGGCGAATCGAGGAAAATCAAAGCAAGTTTGCCGAGGCAGCCGAGTAATGCCCAAGGTCACCGTCGACGGCGTTGAAATCGAGGTTCCCAACGGGGCGACCGTGCTGCAGGCGTGCGAGCTTGCGGGGAAGGAAATCCCGCGCTTCTGCTATCACGAGCGGCTGAGCATTGCGGGCAATTGCCGGATGTGCCTGGTCGAGGTGAAGCCGGGGCCACCCAAGCCGCAGGCGAGCTGCGCCTTGCCCGCCGCCGAGGGGCAGGAAATCCGCACCGACAGCGAGATGGTCAAGCTGGCGCGCGAGGGGGTGATGGAGTTCCTGCTCATCAACCACCCGCTCGACTGCCCGATCTGCGACCAGGGGGGCGAATGCGACCTCCAGGACCAGTCGATGTACTACGGCCGCGGCGCCTCTCGCTACGACGAGCAGAAGCGCGCGGTCACCGAGAAATACATGGGCCCGCTCATCAAGACGGTGATGACGCGCTGCATCCACTGCACCCGCTGCGTGCGCTTCTCCGAGGAGATCGCGGGCGTGGACGAGATCGGCGCGCTCTACCGCGGCGAGGACATGCAGATCACCACCTACCTCGAGCAGGCGGCGGAGCACGAGCTGAGCGCGAATGTGATCGACCTGTGCCCGGTCGGCGCGCTGACCAGCCGGCCCTATGCCTTCGAGGCGCGGCCGTGGGAGCTCAAGAAGACGCTCTCGATCGACGTTTCGGACGCGGTTGGGGCGAACATTCGCCTCGACAGCCGCGGGCGCGAGGTGCTGCGCGCGCTGCCCCGCACCAACGACGACGTCAACGAGGAGTGGCTCAGCGACAAGGGCCGCTACATGGTCGACGGGTTGACCCGCCGCCGGCTCGACCGCGTGTGGATACGCCGTAAGGGCAAGCTTCAGCCGGCGAGCTGGGACGAGGCCTTCAAGGCGATCGCCAAGGCGAAACCGCAGGGCAGCATCGCGGCGATCGCGGGCGATCTGGTCGATTGCGAGACGATGTTCGCGGCCAAGAAGCTGGTCACCGCGCTGGGTTCGAACCTGCTCGAAGGGCGGCAGACCGGGCTTAGTTATCCAACCGACAATCTAGCAGCAGTTGCTTTCAACAGTACCTTCGCAGGGATCGAGACCGCCGATGCGATCCTGATCGTGGGCAGCCACATCCGCTGGGAAGCACCGCTGGTCAACGTCCGGCTGCGCAAGGCGGCGAAGAAGGGCGCTAGGGTGTTCATCATCGGCCCGCATTGGGAGCCGACCTATCCGGCAGAATTCCTCGGCGACGATGCGGGCGTTCTTAACAATCTTCCGAACCATGTCACCGAAGCGCTCGAAAAGGCTGAGCGCCCGGCGGTAATCGTCGGCGGGGCAGGCCTCGCTGCGGGCGCGCTCGATAGCGTGCTAGGGATGGACTGGGTTAGAGACGGCTGGAACGGCTTCAACGTGCTCCACATGGCGGCGAGCCGCATGGGCTCACTGATGCTGGGCTACGCGCAGAAGGGCGGCATCGCCGACATCGTCAGCGCCGCGCCCAGGGTCGTGCTCGCGCTCGGCGCGGACGAGGTGAACTGGGCGACCTTCGGCGGCAGCCTCAAGGTCTATATCGGCCACCATGGTGACAAGGGAGCTCATGCGGCGGACATCGTCCTGCCCGCCGCCGCCTACAGCGAGAAGGACGGCACTTACGTCAACACCGAGGGCCGGGTGCAGTTCGCGACAAGCGCAGTGTTCCCGCCGGGCGACGCGCGCCACGACTGGACGATCCTGCGCGCGCTGGCCGATGCACTGGGCGTGAGTGTCGGCTTCGACAGCTTCGCGCAGCTGCAGGCGGCGATGATCGCCGAAGTCCCGGCACTGGGCGAGGAAGGGCTCGCAAACTACGGCGCGCTGCCGAAAACCGGCAAGGGTAAGGGCAAGGCCAAGCCGGGCCGGATCGGCGCTTATCCGATCAGGGATTTCTACCTCACCAACCCCATCGCCCGCGCCAGCGTCGTGATGCAGGAATGCTCGGACGAGCTGCTCGGCGGCCCGGTGCTGGAGGCGGCGGAATGAGGGGTCTTGGTTTTCTTCACCCCCCCCTGAAGGGGAGGGGCTTCAACAAGAGTGAACGGCTGTGACCGCCTTCTTCCAGACCAACCTCGGCCTCACCTACGAATGGTCGTGGGCGCTCGCCACAGTGGCGGGCATCCTCCTCATTGCGCTGCCGCTGATGCTGGCGGTGGCGATGATCATTTATGCCGACCGCAAGATCTGGGCGGCGATCGCGCTCAGGCGCGGGCCCAACGTGGTCGGGCCGTTCGGCCTGCTCCAGAGCTTCGCCGATGGGCTCAAGGTTTTCCTGCAGGAAACCATCGTCCCCTCGGCCGCCAACAAGGGCATCTTCCTGATCGCCCCCATAGTCACCTTCACCGTGGCGCTGCTCGCCTGGGCGGTGGTGCCGTTCGGCCCCGGTGCGGTGCTGGCGGACATCAATGTCGGCCTGCTCTACATTCTCGCGATCAGCTCATTGGGCGTTTACGGCGTGGTGATGAGCGGCTGGGCCAGTAACTCGAAATACCCGTTTTTCAGTGCGATGCGGGCCGCAGCTCAGATGATTTCCTATGAGGTCTCGATCGGCTTCATATTGATTTGTGTCGTGCTATGGGCAGGCACCTTCAACCTCAACGGCATCATTGCCGCGCAGCAGGGTCACATCCTGGGCATCAACGGCTTCGTCGTGAACCCGCTGCTGTTTCCGCTCTGGGTCATGTTCCTGATCAGCTCCATGGCCGAAACCGCCCGCGCGCCGTTCGACCTGACCGAGGCTGAAAGCGAGCTCGTCGCCGGCTTCCAGACCGAATATTCCTCGATGAGCTTCGCGCTGTTCTGGCTCGGCGAATACGCCAATGTGCTGCTGATGTGCGCATTGAACGCCATCCTGTTCTGGGGCGGGTGGCTCCCCCCGGTCGATTGGGCGCCGCTTTACGACTTCCTCTTCACCGAGGGGCTGACTGCGATCTTCTGGCTCTTTTTCAAGATCCTGTTCTTCTTCATCATCTTCAGCTGGGTGAAGGCCACCGTCCCGCGCTACCGCTACGACCAGCTCATGCGCCTGGGCTGGAAAGTGTTCCTGCCGCTGAGCCTGCTCTTCGTGGTCGTCGTCTCGGGCTACCTCATGTTCACGCGTTACGGAGGCGTGGCATGACCGTCGCCCAGCTCATCAAGTCGTTCACCCTGTGGGAGTTCGTGAAGGCGCATGCCCTTACGCTGAAGTATTTCTTCAAGCCCAAGGCGACAATCAACTATCCGTTCGAGAAGAACCCGCTGAGCCCGCGCTTTCGCGGCGAGCATGCGCTGCGGCGCTATCCCAATGGCGAGGAGCGGTGCATCGCCTGCAAGCTGTGCGAGGCGGTGTGTCCGGCGCTGGCGATCACCATCGAGAGCGAGCCGCGCGAGGACGGCAGCCGCCGCACCACGCGGTATGACATCGACATGACCAAGTGCATCTACTGCGGCTTCTGCCAGGAAGCCTGCCCGGTGGACGCCATCGTCGAGGGCCCGAACTTCGAATACGCCACCGAAACGCGCGAGGAGCTGCTCTACGACAAGGCGAAGCTGCTGGCCAACGGGGACAAGTGGGAGCGGGCGATCGCCGCGAACCTTGAAGCCGATGCGCCCTATCGCTAGGCGGCGCGCGCACGCATGATCCAGACCGTCGCCTTCTACCTGTTCGCGGCACTGCTGGTGCTCAGCGCGGTGTGCGTGATCACCGCGCGCAACCCGGTGCATTCGGTGCTGTGGCTGATCATGGCCTTCTTCAACGGCGCCGGGCTGATGGTGCTGGTGGGGGCCGAATTCATCGCGATGCTGCTGGTGATCGTATACGTCGGCGCGGTCGCGGTGCTGTTCCTGTTCGTGGTGATGATGCTCGACATCGATTTCGCCGAGCTGCGCGCCGGGTTCGTGAAGAACTTCCCGCTCGGGCTGGCGATCGCGCTGGTGCTGCTGGCCGAGCTGGTGCTGGGGATCGGGGCCTGGCAGGTGGGCGGGATCGAGCTTGGGGCGGCCGCCGCAAGCGGCGCGCCGGTAATGGGCGCGAGCAACACCGCCGCGATCGGCGCGGTGCTTTATCGCGATTACCTGTTCCTGTTCGAGGCCGCCGGGCTGATCCTGCTGGTGGCGATGGTGGGCGCGATCGTGCTCACTCACCGCGAGGGCCGCGCCCCGCGCGGGCAGCAGGACATTGCGAAGCAGAACGCGCGCCGACCGCAGGACGCCACAGTGCTGCGCCAGCCCGCGGTGGGCGAGGGGATCGAGCTGTGATCGGCGTCGAGCATTACATCTTCGTCAGCGCGATTCTGTTCGTGCTTGGGGTGCTGGGGATTTTCCTCAACCGCAAGAACATCATCGTCATCCTGATGGCGATCGAGCTGATCCTGCTCAGCGTAAACCTCAACCTCGTCGCCTTCAGTGCCTTCCTGGGCGATTTGACGGGGCAGATCTTCGCCATGTTCGTGCTGACCGTGGCGGCGGGCGAGGCGGCGATCGGGCTTGCCATCCTGGTCATCTATTTCCGCGGCCGCGGCACGATTGCCGTCGATAGCGTCGACCGGTTGAAGGGGTGAGGATGATGCACAACACGATCCTCCCCAGGATGGGGAGGGGGACCGCGCGCAGCGCGGTGGAGGGGACTCTCCACCTGGCGCCGCGCTTTGGGCGAGTCCCCTCCCCCATCCTGCGGATAGTCCCCCTCCCCGTGCAGGGGAGGATTGGATGAGCACGATCGTCCTCATCGTCTTCGCGCCGCTGGTGGCCGCCGTGATCGGCGGCCTGGGCAACAAGATGCTAGGCGCCACGGTGGTCAAGTCGATCACGACAGGCGCGCTGTTCCTGTCGGCGGCGCTGAGCTGGCCGATCTTCCTCTCGTTCGTGTACGGCGGGGCGGAAGCGACGGTGGTGCCGGTGCTCGAGTGGGTCCGCTCGGGCGACCTGGCGTTCGACTGGGCGCTGCGCGTCGACGCGCTCACCGCGGTGATGCTGGTGGTCATCACCACCGTCTCGGCGCTCGTCCACCTCTATTCGTGGGGCTACATGGAGGAGGACCCGGACCAGCCGCGCTTCTTCGCCTACCTCAGCCTGTTCACCTTCGCGATGCTGATGCTGGTGACCGCCGACAATCTGGTCCAGATGTTCTTCGGCTGGGAAGGGGTGGGGCTGGCAAGCTACCTGCTGATCGGGTTCTGGTTCAGGAAGCCGAGCGCCAATGCCGCCGCGATCAAGGCCTTCGTGGTCAACCGCGTGGGCGATCTGGGCTTCATGCTCGGCATCTTCGGGACCTTCCTGGTGTTCGGGACGGTCTCGATTCCCGAGATCCTCGCCGCCGCGCCGGGGATGAGCGGGGCGACCATCGGCTTCCTGGGCTACCGCGTGCAGACGATGGACCTCTTGTGCATCCTGCTGTTCATCGGCGCGATGGGGAAGTCGGCGCAGCTGGGTCTTCACACCTGGCTGCCCGACGCGATGGAGGGCCCGACGCCGGTCTCCGCGCTGATCCATGCGGCGACCATGGTGACCGCGGGCGTGTTCATGGTCTGCCGCCTCTCCCCGATGTTCGAAACCGCGCCGGTGGCGCTGGCGATGGTGACAATTGTCGGCGCGGCGACCTGCATATTCGCCGCCACGGTCGGCACGACGCAGTGGGACATCAAGCGAGTGATCGCCTATTCGACCTGCTCGCAACTCGGCTACATGTTCTTCGCCGCGGGCGTGGGCGCCTATGGCGCGGCGATGTTCCACCTGTTCACCCACGCCTTCTTCAAGGCGCTGCTGTTCCTGGGCGCGGGCAGCGTAATCCACGCGATGCACCACGAGCAGGACATGCGCTATTACGGCGCGCTGCGTAAGGAGATCCCGCTGACCTTCTGGGCGATGATGGCGGGCACGCTGGCGATCACCGGCGTGGGCTTCTACTGGTTCCAGGCTGGCTTCGCGGGCTTCCATTCGAAGGACGCCATTCTCGAGGCGGCTTTCGCACGCGGAACCGAAACCGGCAATTTCGCCTTCTGGATGGGCGCCTTGGCGGCGCTGCTGACCAGCTTCTACAGCTGGCGTCTCATCTTCCTGACCTTCTTCGGCGAAGCGCGCTGGGCGGCGAGCGAGCATATCCAGCACGCCATGCACGGCCGGCACGAGGCGCTCGACGCAGAGAACGAGGACATGGGCCCCTCGCACGAGCACAGCCTGCCCGAAAAGCCCGAGGGCACGGCTGGCTACCATCCGCATGAAAGCCCGTGGTCGATGCTTGTCCCACTCGGCGTGCTGACAATAGGCGCGATCGCGGCCGGATGGGCGTTCAGCGACAGCTTCCTCACCAATGCCAGTTTCTGGGGCGGTTCGATCTATTACAACGAGGGCCTGATCGAGGCGATGCACGCCGTGCCGCTGTGGGTGAAGCTGACCGCGACGGTGGTGATGCTGGTGGGGCTGCTGGCCGCCTGGATGGCCTATATCCGCGACCCGGACCTGTCCCGCCGCGGCGCTGACCAGCTCGGGCCGGTCTACCGCCTGTTCTGCAACAAGTGGTATTTCGACGAGCTCTACCATGCCATCTTCGTCAAGCCGGCGTTCTGGCTCGGGCGGCAGTTCTGGCAGCGCGGTGACGTGGGCCTGATCGACCGCTTCGGCCCCGACGGCGCGGCCTGGGTCGTGGCGCGGGGCGCGGCCGGCGCCAAGCGCTTCCAGTCGGGCTATGTCACCAGCTACGCGCTTGTGATGCTCCTCGGCCTGGTGGCCGCAGTCACCTGGGTGCTGTTCTGATGGGGTTTCCGATCCTTTCGGCGATGCTCGCGGTGCCGCTGGTTGCAGCGATCCTGTGCCTGTTCCTCAAGGCGCCGGCGGCGCGGATGGTTGCTCTAATCGCGACATTGATCGACCTCGCGCTTGGCATCCTGCTATGGGCCAATTACGACATCGGCGGCGCCCAGTGGCAGTTCACCGAGCGCGCCGACGTGTTCGCGGGCTTCCAATACGCGCTCGGCATCGACGGCATCGCGCTGATGCTGATCGTGCTCAGCGTGTTCCTGATGCCGATCTGCATCCTCGCCAGCTGGGAAGCGATCGAGCGGCGCGTGGGCGAATACATGGCCGCCTTCCTGCTGATGGAAACGCTGATGATCGGCGTGTTCTGTGCGCAGGATCTGTTCCTGTTCTACATCTTCTTCGAAGCGGGCCTCATCCCGATGTATCTCATCATCGGGGTGTGGGGCGGGGCGCACCGGATTTACGCCAGCTACAAGTTCTTTCTCTACACGCTGCTCGGATCGGTGCTGATGCTGATCGCCATGCTGTGGATGGCGAACGTGGCGGGCACCACCAGCATCCCGGCGCTGATGAGTTACGATTTCGCGCCGGGCGCGCAGACCTGGCTGTGGCTGGCGTTCTTCGCCAGCTTCGCGGTCAAGATGCCGATGTGGCCGGTGCACACCTGGCTGCCCGACGCGCACGTCCAGGCGCCGACCGCCGGCTCGGTTATCCTGGCGGGCGTGCTGCTCAAGATGGGCGGCTATGGCTTCATCCGCTTCAGCCTGCCGATGTTTCCCCAGGCGAGCGCGCAGTTCATGTGGCTGATCTTCGGCCTCAGCATGGCGGCGGTGGTGATCACCAGCCTGATCGCGCTGGTCCAGCACGACATGAAGAAGCTGATCGCCTATTCCTCGGTGGCGCACATGGCGATCGTCACCGCGGGGCTGTTCGCGTTCAACGTCCAGGGGCTCGAGGGCGCGGTGGTGATGATGCTTTCGCACGGCCTGGTGTCGGGCGCGCTGTTCCTGTGCGTGGGCGTGATCTATGACCGGCTGCACACCCGCGAGATCGACCGTTATGGCGGGCTCAGCATCAACATGCCCTACTACGCGCTGTTCTTCATGGTCTTCACCATGGCCAGCATCGGCCTGCCGGGCACCAGCGGCTTCGTCGCCGAATTCCTGAGCCTGACGGGCGTGTACGAGCAATCGAGCCTGGCCACGCTGGTGCTGACCACCGGCATTATCCTGGGCGCCGCCTACATGCTCTACCTCTACCGCCGCGTCGCCTTCGGGGTGCACAGGCACGCCGACGCGGCCGCCATGCCCGACCTCAATCGGCGCGAATGGCTGATGCTCGCGCCGATTGCCGCCGCGGTGCTGTGGATGGGCGTCTATCCCGAAAGCTTCCTCGCCCCGATACGCAAGGATATCGCCGTGCTCGACGCGCGCCTGGCCACCGCCGCGCCCGCGGGCGATGCGCGGCTCGCGGTGGGCAAGCCTCGGGTCGAGGCCGCCAACGCGCTTCGCGAACCCGCGGCGACGGGGGAGGCGCACTGATGGGCTTCGCTTCCTCGCTCTATCTGACCGGCGCCGAGGTGGGCCTCTCGCTGGCCGGCCTCATCCTTCTGCTGGTGGTCGCCTGGTCGAGCGCGAAGTCCGCCCGGCTGGTGACGATACTGGCCGCGGCGGCGCTGTTCGGCGCCGCGATCTTCACCGCCGGCCCGCTGTGGGATATCGCGCCGGCCGCCGATGCCTTCGGCGGACTCTACCGGGTCGATGCCTTCGGCAGCTTCGCCAAGGTGCTGATCTATCTCGCGACCATCGCCTGCCTGATCGTAACTCCCCGCTTCTTCGCCGAGCGCGGCGCTTATCGCGGTGAATACCCGGTGCTGATGCTGTTCAGCGCAATCGGTGCGGGAATGATGGTCTCGGCCACCGATCTGATGACGCTCTACATCGGGCTCGAGCTGTCGAGCCTGTCGAGCTACATCTTCGCCAGCTTCCTCAAAGGCGACTGGCGCTCGAACGAGGCGGGGCTCAAATATTTCATCCTCGGCGCGCTCGCCTCGGGCATCATCCTCTACGGCATGAGCCTGGTCTACGGCTTCGCCGGCACCACCGACTACGCAGGCATCCGCGCCGCCTTCGCAACGAGCTTCCCGACCGGCGCGCTGTTCGGGATGGTGTTCGTTCTGGCGGGCCTCGCGTTCAAGATCGCCGCGGTGCCGTTTCACATGTGGACGCCCGACGTTTACGAAGGCGCGCCCACGCCCGTTACTGCCTTCTTCGCCAGCGCGCCCAAGGTCGCGGCGGTGGGCATGCTGATGCGAATGACGCTGGGCCCGTTCGGTGGTGAGGTGGAGGCCTGGCGTCAGATCGTGATCTTCGCCGCGCTCGCCTCGATCCTGGTCGGCGCGCTGGGCGCGATCGGGCAGCAGAATCTGAAGCGGCTGATGGCCTATTCCTCGATTAACAACATCGGCTTTCTGCTGATCGGGCTCGCCTGCGCCACGCCGGCGGGCGCGAACAGCGTTGTCCAGTACATGGCGATCTACGTCCCGATGACGCTCGGCAGCTTCGTTGCGCTGCTCATGCTGCGCGACGCGGAGGGTAAGCCGCTCGAGAGCTTCGCCGACATCGCAGGCCTCGCCACCACGCGACCGGCGCTGGCATGGTGCCTGATGCTGCTGATGTTCAGCCTGGCCGGGATCCCGCCCCTGTTCGGCTTCTGGGCCAAATTCGTCGTTTTCCAGGCCGCTGTCGAGGCCGGGCTCATCGCTCTTGCCGCGCTCGGCATTGCGGCGAGCGTGATCGGGGCGTTCTACTATCTGAAGTTCATCAAGGTGATGTTCTTCGACGAAAGCGCACGCGCGCCCGAGCCGCACAGCCCCGCCGGTCACTGGGCGGTGCTGGCGATCTGCGTGCTCGCGATCTCTCCGCTCGGCTATTTCGCGACTCCATGGCTGGGCGGTGTGGCCGACCGGGCCGCCGCCGCGCTGTTCGTGCTCGCTTGATCCGTTCCGTCAAAGAGACCGGCTCCACCAACGCGGACCTGCTCGGCGCGCTGCGCGAAGGGGAACGGGTGGCGGAGGGGGACTGGCTCGTCGCCCGGCGCCAGTCTGCGGGCCGGGGCCGCCAGGGGCGCGAATGGTTCGACGGCGCGGGCAATTTCATGGGGTCAACCGTCGTGCGCCTGGCGCCGGGCGGGCCGCCCCCCGCCAGCTTCGCGCTCGCCGCCGGGCTCGCGGTATACGAAGCGGTGATGCCGCTGCTGCCCGATCCGGCGCCGCTCGCGCTCAAATGGCCCAACGATCTGACCTATGCCGGGGCCAAGCTGGCCGGCATCCTGCTCGAGCGCGAGGGCAACATGCTGGTGGCGGGGATCGGCGTCAATCTCGCGCGGGCGCCCGCGATCGAAGGCCGGGCCACGGTGGCGCTCGCTGCTTTCGGGCCGGCGCCCGCGTGCGATCTGTTCGCGACGGCTCTCGCCGCGAGCTTCGCGCTCGAACTCGAGCGCTGGCGCAGCTACGGGCTGGAGCCCCTGGCGCGACGCTGGGAGGCCGCCGCGCATCCGCTTGGCACGGCTCTCACCATCGCTCCGCCTGGCGAGGGGGCGTTCAGCGGGGCCTATGACGGCCTCACCGACGAAGGTGCGCTGCGGCTTCGCTTGGCGGACGGCGGCTGCCGTGTCATGCACGCTGGCGACGTCTTCTTCGCCTAATCGAAAGTGATTGCCATGCTGCTGGTCGCCGATGTCGGCAACACCAATGTCGTGTTCGCGCTCTATGGCGGGCGGGACATCAAGACTCGCTGGCGGATCGCCACCGATCCGCGCCGCACCGGCGACGAATATGCCGTCTGGCTACTCCAGCTCCTGGCCATCGAAGGCTATGCGCGTGAGGATGTGACGCAGATCGTCGTGGGATCGGTGGTTCCGCGCGCGATCCACAATCTGACGGTGCTGGCCCAGAAGTATTTCGGCGTCGAACCGCTGATCGCCGGGCAGGGCGAGGCGGCCTGGGGCATGGCGATCGACGTCGACGAGCCGCGCTCGCTGGGTGCCGACCGCGCCCTGAATGCCATCGCCGCGCATGCCAAATATGCCGGCGACCTGATCGTCATCGATTTCGGAACCGCCACCACCTTCGACGCGGTCGACTTCAACGGCGCCTACAAGGGGGGGATCATCGCGCCCGGCGTCAATCTCTCGCTCGACGCGCTGGTCGGCAACACCGCCAAGCTGCCGCGCATCGCCATTGAGGCGCCGCGCTCCACCAGCGTGATCGGGACCAATACCGAGGATCAGATGCTGATCGGCGTATTCTGGGGCTATGTCGCGCTGATGGAGGGCCTGACCGCGCGGATGAAGGCTGAGATAGGGCGGCCCGCGAAGGTGGTTGCCACCGGCGGCCTGGCGATCCTGTTCGGCGAGCACACCGAGCTGTTCGACCATATCGACAACGATCTGACGCTCGACGGGCTCGCGATCCTGGCCGAACGCGCCGCGCGAAAGGCGCTCGCGACATGAAGAAGGACCACACGCCCGAGGACGAGCTCCTGTTCCTGGCGCTTGGCGGTTCGGGCGAGATCGGGATGAACGTCAATCTCTACGGCTGCCGCGGCCGCTGGTTGATGGTCGATCTCGGCATGACCTTTTCCGGGAACGAGTACCCAGGGGTCGATCTGGTCTTCGCCGACCTCGATTTCATCGAAGAGCGCGCCGAGCTGCTCGACGGGATCGTGCTGACCCACGCGCACGAGGACCATATCGGCGCGGTGCCTTATTTCGCGGCCGAGTTGGGAGTCCCGCTCTACGCCACCCCGTTCACGGCCGATCTCGTCGCGCGCAAGCTGGCGGAGGCGGGGCTAACCGAGGACGTCGAGCTGATCGTGATCGAGGAGGACCACGGCCAGTTCACCATCGGGCCCTTCACCATCACCTACATTCCCCTCGCGCACTCGATCGCCGAAGGGAATGCGCTGTTGATCGAGACACCCCACGGGCGCGTGTTCCATACCGGCGACTGGAAGCTCGACGACGACCCGATCGTCGGAACTCCGACGACGGAGGAGGAGCTGATCACGATCGGGCGCGAAGGCGTACTGGCGCTGGTCTGCGACAGCACCAATGTCTTCAACCCGCTGCCGAGCGGTTCGGAGGGAGCGGTGCATCGCGGGCTGCTCGAGGAGGTCCAGCGCCACGGCGGCAAGCGCGTGTTGGTGACGACCTTCGCCAGCAATGTGGCCCGTCTCCAGACGCTGGGCGATGTGGCGATGGAGACCGGCCGGCAGCTGTGCGTGGCGGGGCGCAGCCTCGATCGCATCATCGAAGTGGCGCAGGACAACGGCTATCTCGCCGACTTTCCGCAGCCGATCGATTTCGACACCGCGATGGGCCTGCCGCGCGGCCAAGTGCTGATCCTGGCCACCGGCGGGCAAGGCGAGCCGCGCGCCGCGCTCGCGCGCATCGCCGAGGGCAGCCACCCCATCGAGCTGACGCGGGGCGATGTGGTGCTGTTCTCGAGCCGCCAGATCCCCGGCAACGAGCTTGCCATCGGGCAGGTGCAGAACCGCCTGGCCGCCCGCGGGATCGTGATGGTGACCGACCGGCAGAGCGAGATTCACGTCTCGGGCCACCCCGGCCGGCCCGAGCTCGAAGCGCTTTATGGCTGGCTCGAGCCCGACATACTCGTCCCCGTCCACGGCGAGATGCGGCACATGCAGGAACAGGCGCGCTTGGGGCTGGGCGCGGGCATTCCCGACGCCGTGGTCCAGGCCAATGGCGATCTGATCCGGCTGGCCCCCGGCGCGCCAGGCAAGATCGCCGAGGTCCGCGCCGGCCGGCTCGTGCTCGATGGCGACATCATCGTGCCCGCCGATGGCGACGCGATCACCATGCGCCGCCGCCTCAGCCGCGACGGCCTGGTGGTCGTGGTGCTGGGCAAGGGCGGCAGCGCACATATCGAAGGGCTCGGCCTCCCGCTCGACGAGGACTACGACGCCTTCGTCGAGGAAGCCAAGGCTGACATCGCCGCCGCTTTTGCCAGGCTCAAGGGCGCCGCGCGCAGCGACCGCGCGCAGATCACCGAGGCCGCGCGCCTGGCCGCCCGGCGCGCGGCCTCGCGCTGGTCGGGCAAGCGCCCGCAGGTTCGCGTCATCATCCCGGAAAGCTGACGCGGGCATGAAGTGGACCTCGATCCTGGCGATCTATTTCCTGTTCTGGGTGATGTGCGCCTTCGTTCTGCTGCCGTTCGGGATCCGGACGCATGAGGAAATGGGCCAGGCCAAGGTGCCAGGGCAGGCCGACAGCGCGCCGGGCAATTTCCGCCCTGGCCGGCTCGTCACGCGCGCGACCATCCTGTCCGCCGCGCTGACGGCGCTCTATGTGCTCAATTACACGCAGGGCTGGGTCGGCGTCGAAGTCTTCGACGTGACGCGCTGGTTCGGCTGACGCGCTACTGCCGCAGGCGCTGGATCGCCTGCGCCAGCGCGACATAGAGCTTGCCCATGTCGCTAGACAGCAGCGTCACGCCGAGCGCATGCCCGTCGCGGGTGGACAGCATGGTCCGCAGCATCGCCTCGAAATCGTGAATGTAGCGGCTGACATGCTCGCGGAATTCGTGGTCGCTTTCGTAAAGCGCCGAGATTTCGCGCGCCTCGCCGCTGTCGACCAGCCGCACCGCGCGGCGCGTGAACACGCCGCGGTCGCCCTTGAGATAGGAAGCCCAGGCGGTGTCGGTCACTTCGGTGGATAGCGCCTTGGCGATGTCGATGCTGTGCGAATTGAGGCTCTCGGTGATGAGCGCCATCCGGCGGGAGAAATCATTGTCGACCTGCTCCTCGACCTGCTCGCGGGCCCGCGCCGCGCGCGTCTCGAGATTGACGGTAAGCTCGTGCACGCGGGCGAGCTGGTCGCGCAGGTTGGCGACTGCTTCGCGCGCAACTTCGGCCGATTTCACCGTCGCCTCGTCGAGCTTGCCGACGGCCTCCTCGGTTCTTGACGCGATGGCGCGCTCGATCGCCTGCGCGCTCTCGTCGCCAATCCGCGCCGCAAGCCCGGCGATGCGTTCGCTCTGGCTGCTCTCCAGGTCCGCAAGCAGGGCTTGGCTGCTGTCCCGGAGCTGGGCGATCGCCTCAGCCAGCGAGGAGGCGAGGTTCTCGGCGCCGGCGCTGTGCTCGGCGCCAAGCGCAGCAAAGGTCTCCTTTAGCTGCGCGAGCGCTCGCTCCTGGCCGCTGCCGAGCTCGGACAGGCTCTCGCGCCCGCTTTGCGCTACCCGGCCCACTGCCGCGGCGAGGTCGTTGGAAATGCCTTCGGCGAGCAAGCGGTTCTCCTCGTTCGCCGCCGCGAGCTGCTCGCGCAGCGCGGCGAGCGCGGCGGTCTGCTCGGTGGCAGTGCCGGAAAGGCGCTCGCGGTAGGCATCGAGCGTCCCGATCGCCGCCTCCCCCCCGCCCTGCATGGCGGCGAGCGCGGCCTGGACTTCGTCGCCCAGGCGGCGCGCGTCGTCGAGCGCGGCGCGGATCTCGCTGCTGCTGTCGCGCGCGATGCCGAGCTGGCTTTCGAAGCCCTCGATCGCCGCCGGCAGTTCGCTGCGGCTGTGCGCGGCGGCCGCCTGGATCAGCTCGAGCAGGCGCACGCTTGCGTCGGTCAGCCGGGCAAGCGCGCTCTCGGTCTCGGCAAGCTGTCGCGACTGCGCGCCGACCGCGGTCGCGAAATGCTCCGAGCTGTTGGCGAGCGCGCGTTCGGCTTCGCTTCCGCGCTGCGCGACGCTGGCGATATGCGCTTCGATCTCGGCGACGCGGGCAGCCAGAGCTTCGCCGCGTTCGCCAATCGCCTCGGCATGCGCGAGCTGCGCCTGGTGGCGTGCGGCGAGATCGCTATCGAGCGCTTCGGCGCGCTCGGCCAGGCGCGCGAAGGCGGCCTCCTCGGCTGCTTCGAAATCCGCCTGCCGCTTGGCGACGCGATCCTGGAAGCCGCGGTCGCGCTCGGTCAACCGCTCGTCGACGGCCTGGGCTTCGTTGGTCAGCAGCGCGAGCTTGTCGCGCGCCTTTTCGAGTAACTGGTGATCGAGCGCGCCCACCTCCTCGAGCGCCTGCTGGAGGCGCGTCCGCAGCTCCACCACCTGGCTTTCCCACGCCTCGAGCGCAGCCCGCTCGCCGGCGCGCACGGCGGCGGCGGCGTCGTGAGCCTCGCGGGTGAAGGAAGAGATCCTGCCGCGCATCGCCGCGAGCGCGGCCGCTTCCTCGAGCTGGCGCGCGTCGTGGGCGGCGACGAGCTCGCCGCGCAGCATCTCCCCGCGCTGGCGGATCGCGGCGAAGATTTCGGCCTCGCGCGTCTCGAGCTCGCTGTGAAGGGCTTCGCTCTTGCCGCGCAGCGTCTCGAGCCGCTCGGCGTTGGCCGCATCGAGAGTCTCGATGAACGTGCCCATCTCGCCAAGCGCGGTATCGATCCGCTCGCGCAGCGTGGCGACCTGCCGCTCGCTCGCCTGGCCGAACTCGTTGAGGCGCTCGAACCCGGCAATCAGCTCGCCGAGCTGCGCCTTGGCGCTGCGGCCCGCGCCGCCGATCTGATTGGTCACGTCGCGCGCCGAATTGGCGATGACTGGAAGATTGTCGCGCAGCTCGGCCATATTGGCGAGCGCGGTCTGGCTCACGCCGGCGATCGCCTCGACCTGCGCGCCGTTGTCGATCACCAGCGCCTGAAGCTTGCCCGCGTGCTCGGAAATCCGCTCCGCGGCGGAACGGCCGAGATAATCGAGCTCGCGCGATTGCGCGGCAAGGAACTCGCGCGCGAGGCTCAGCTCGCGGTTCACGGTTACCAGGCGCGTCTCGAGCAGCGCCGATTCCTGCGCCAGGAGACGCGCGGCATCGCCGAACCGCCTCGCCTCGCGCGCCGAGCTGCGCATCGCGATCAGCCAGGCGACCGCGACCAGCAGCACGGGAACCGCCCATTGGGTGATCCAGTCGATCCACTGCCCGGGTGCGGCCCCGGCCAGAATGGCGCCGCGATTGGCCCCGACGAAGAAGGCGGTCCAGCACGCGACGGCCACGATCGCCAGCACGCCGAGCACGATCGGCCAGGGGCGGCGGCGCGCCAGGGGCTCGTCGAGCGCATCGTCCCAGGGCGCGGGGGCTTCCCCGGGCGCCTGAACCTGTTCGCTCACGGCCTGTTCGGGGACTGCGGCCGCTTCGTCGTCGGCATTGCCTTGCCCGATTGCGCGAATGTGCCTGCTTTTTCTCATGGCGCGCACCATAGAGCCGCCGGGCGCAAGGTTAAACCCGCTTTAACCGTTGGGGCCTAGGGCTCTGAAGCATGGCTTACGAATCCGGATCAATCGAGACCGCGCTGGCTGCTGCTGCTGGCGAGGACTTCGCGCTTTTCGCCGAATTGCGCCTGGCTTACCTGGAAAGCGCATCGCGTCAGCTCGACCTGCTGCGCCGTTCGCGTTGCGATGCGAATTGGCAGATGGCGGCCCTGCGCCTTCAGGGGATCGCGGCCAGCTTCCACGACGAGGCGCTGCGCGGACTTGCGCGCGAGGCGCTGGCCGGAGCGCCTGGCGATCCCGCCGCCGTCCGCCTGATCGGCGCCCATCTCGACGAAATCGGGGGACAGATCGCGGTCTGATCGCGCTCGGGGGTTAGCCCGGGCGCCGTGGGGGGATAGAGCTGCGGGCCTTCTCACCCCCCTTGTCGGGACCGCTGAATTGCGCCTTGCCCTGCTTTTTGCCCTTGCCGATCCGCCAGGGATCAGCGGCGCGAGCGCGGCCGAACGGCCTGCTCTTCGCCGTTTCGCGGGCAAGACCGTGCTTGCCCACCAGATCGACTGCGCCGCGCATCTGGGCTGCGAGCGGGTGCTGTGCGTGGCGAGCGGTGCTGGACCCGATCTCGGCTCCGCCAGGGCCTATTGCGAGCGGGCGGGTCTGCGCTTCGAGATCGTCGAGGCGCTGCCGCGACTGCTCGGCCTGATCACCGCCGATGACGAAATCGTTCTCCTTGCCGACGGCATTCTGCCCGACCGCGCGGCGCTGGTCGCGGCGCTGGCGCAGCGCCCGGGGGTTGTCGGCTTTCCCGCCGATCCGGCCATCGCGCTTGGCTTCGAGCGGCTCGATGCGGAGCGGTCATGGAGCGGTGCGCTGCGGACGCGCGGCGACAGCGTCGCGCGGCTCGCCGATCTTCCGCCCGATTGCGATATTGCCTCCTCGCTGATGCGGATCACCTTGCAGATGGGCGGGCGCGTCACCCTGCTCGATCCCGCCCTGCTGGGCGAGGGCACATGGCAGCGCCGGGTCGATCGCCAGGGCTCAGAGGGCGCCGAATGGCGCTGGATCGCGCGGCAAGTGCGGGCGGCGCCGTTCGCCGCGCCCGGGATGGCGCTCGCTGAACGGATGGGCTTGCGCTGGGCGCACGACGCGGGGGGCGGGCGGTGGGGGCGCGCGCCGCATGCTGCTGCGTGCCTTGGCGCAGCGCTGGCCCTGCTCGCAGCGCTGGCGGGGTGGCCGGTCGCTGGGCTTGCGAGCCTGTTGGGCGCGAGCGCGGCGCTGGCGATCGCGGGAATGTTCGATCGCGTGGAGGCGCTCGGCGCTCGTCCGCGCGGAACGGGGCTGGCGATGGAGCTTGCCGGGTGGCTGCGCGACGGACTGCTGGTGGCGTTGCTGGCGCAGATGGTGATGATCGTGCCGGGATGGCTGGGGGTTGCGCTGCCCTTCATGCTCGTCCTCGTGCTGCGCCTTGGGGCGGCAATCGGCAGGCCGAGGCTGGGGGCCCTGTTCGGCGACCGGATCCTGCTGCTCGCGGGACTTCTGCCGCTCGCCTACATGGGCTGGGCGACGATCGCGATCGCGGCGCTGCTGGCTTCGGGGCTGGCGGCGCTGCTGTGGACCGCCGGGGTGCCGCCGTCGCAGCTAACGGCGGATTAACTGCCGTGTGCTACCTCGGCTCGGCATGACCGGCCCGCGCTCACCGACTTCGGCGGACTCCGCCGATCATCCGCTGCGCGCGGCCCTGATGCGCGGCGATCGGGTGCTCGCGCGCAGTGCCCCGGCGTTGCGGCACCTGCTGACGGCACAGGACCCGGCGCTGATCGGTGAAGCCGTGGTCGCGCATGTCGGCGGCATGCTCGCGGATCTGGCGCGGCAGCTCGCCGAGGCCGTTCAAGAGCCCGGCGATCCAACCGGGGCCGAGGCGGCTCTGCTCGACCGCCTGCTCGCCAATGACGAATTGCGCGCGCATTGCCACGCGCTCGCGCTCGAGTGGCGGCTCGCGCTGCGGCTCGAAGCCGAGCTGGCGCTCGATCCTGTGCTGGCGCCGCTGATTCAGGTGCTGGTTGCCGAAGGCGATGCGGCGGCGGGCGCGCTGGCAATGGCCGCGCTGGCGGCGCAGGCCCGTTTCGCGCAAGCGCAGCGGAGGATGCAGCTGCCGCTCGGCGAGCTCCCGGGCGAGCTGTTTCACGGCGTGCTCATCGCGCTGCGCGAGACATGGCCCAAGCTGGCTCCCAGCGCGGATCAGGCTCTGCGCAGCCAGTACGAAGAGGGCGCGGGCCGCCTCGCGCTGCTCGGCCGACTGGCGAGCGAGAGCGGCGCCCAGGCAGCCCGGCTGCTCGTGGTCGAGGAGGCCGGGGCGGCACTCTGGCTGACCGCGCTCGCGGCGCGATCCGGCCAGACACGAGAGCGGATCGCCTGCGCCGCCGCCGATCCGCAGCTCGGCCGGCTGCTGCTGACGCTGCGCGCGGCGGGGATGGCGCCAGGCGAAGCCGAACGGCAAGCGCTGATCGTGCAGCCCGATGCCTTGCTTCCGGCGGGATTGCAGGACATCGGCACACGCGAAGCCGCGCAGTGGCTGGCGGAGGCGCGGGCATGACGCCGCCGCCCACCAAGCATCTCGCCGCCGGCCGCATCGATGGCGAGGGCAGGCTGGTCGAGGCCGGCGAGCCGCTGGCGTCGCTGCAACTCGCATGCGGCGGGCAGCTCGGCGGCATGCTGGCCATCCCGGAGCTGCGCGCGATCGCCGCTAAGGCAGCCGCGATGCGGCTACGGCTTTCGCGCCCCTTCTCCGCGCTCGGGACCGCCGAGCGCGTGTCCGGATGGGTGGATGCCACGCCTGACCCGGACCGCGAGGGAGGAGTCACGCTCGGCATCGCGAGCTGGCACGCCGAGCCGCTGCCCCAGAGTCAAGACGACGCGGAACTCGCCAGAGTGCGGCGCGAGCTCAATCGCGCGCTTCCGGAATTCTCCGCCGTGCTCGATCCGCGCCAGGGGGTGCTCGCCGTCACCAACGATGCGCCCGATCTTGCCGAGCTGGCGGCCGAGATGGAACAGGGTTCGGGCCGGCCGTGGACCGATTTCGTCACGCTCGTCGGTAGCATGCACAACCAGCCGCTTCACTGGCGTCTGCTCGACGGCGCTGCTTGCGAGGTGCCCGGGTCGGCCCGCCGCTGGACCGCCTGGCTCGAGCCGCTGGGCCTGCCCGAACCGGGCAGCGGCGGCTTCGTCCTGACGCTGGTGTCCGAACAGGCGCCGCCCGAGCCCGAGCGCGAGGCCGAACACGCCGGGGCCGGCCTGTTCTCGCGCGGCGAGGAACTGGGCCCCGTGCTGCGTCAGCCGGTCAATCGCGTCATCGCGCAGGCCGAGACCATTCGCTCCAAGCTCGCCGGCCCGCTGGCGGACATCTACGCCGGCTATGCAGGCGACATGGTCGATGCCGGCGAGCACCTTCTCGCCCTGATCGAGGACATCGCCGACCTCGAAGGCGTCGAAGCGAGCGATTTCGCGGTGGACCTCGAGCGCATCGATCTGGGCGAGGCGGCGCGCCAGGCGTGCGGCATCCTGGGCGCACGGGCGCGCGAGCGCGATATCGCGCTGGTGCCGCCGCCCCCGGGCGAAAGCCAATGGGCGCGCGGCGAGTTCCGGCGCGTTCTGCAGATCCTCATCAATCTGGTCGGCAACGCGATCGCCTATTCGCCCGAGGAAAGCCAGGTGTGGATCCGCCTCGATCGCGCGGGCCGCCGGGCCACGGTGACGGTGGCGGATCAGGGGCGCGGCCTGTCCGAAGCGGAGCAGGCCCGCGTTTTCGGCAAGTTCGAACGATTGGGCCGCAGCGGCGACGGGGGCAGCGGGCTCGGCCTCTACATTGCCGCACGGCTGGCGCGGGCGATGCAGGGCGAGCTTTCGGTCGAGAGCGCACCGGGCCAGGGCGCGCGATTCACGCTCGCGCTCCCCGCGCTCGACTGATCAGCGCCGCGCCCACCAGGGCCGTGACGATCCCGTAGCTCACCCAGCTCTGCTGCTGGAGCATGAAGCTGGAGGCGGGCCACATCACGAGCCCGGCGCCCTGCAAGGCCCACAGGGCCCCGGCCAGGACCAGCAGGATTCCGAGGAGCGTGAGGGCGTTCCGGGCCATCTCAGCGCTGACCGATGGGCACGTAGTCGCGCTCGGTCGGTCCGGTATAGAGCTGGCGCGGGCGGCCGATCACCTGCGCCGGGTCGGAGATCATCTCGTTCCACTGCGCCACCCAGCCGACGGTGCGCGCGAGCGCGAACAGCGCGGTGAACATGGTGGTCGGGAAGCCGATCGCCGACAGGATGATGCCGGAATAGAAATCGACGTTGGGGAACAGCTTCTTCTCGCGGAAATAATCGTCGCTGAGCGCGATCTCCTCGAGCTGGAGCGCGGTTTCGAACACCGGGTCCTTGACCTTGAGCGCGTCGAACACCTCGCGCACGGTCTTCTGCATCACCGTCGCGCGCGGGTCGTAGTTCTTGTAGACGCGGTGGCCGAAGCCCATCAGCCGGAACGGGTCGTTCTTGTCCTTCGCGCGCTCGATGTAGTGCGGAATCTTGTCGGGCGTGCCGATCTCGTGAAGCATGTTGAGCGCGGCCTCGTTGGCGCCGCCGTGCGCCGGGCCCCACAGGCAGGCAATCCCGGCCGCGATGCAGGCGAAGGGATTGGCGCCCGAGGACCCCGCCAGCCGCACCGTCGAGGTGGAGGCGTTCTGCTCGTGGTCGGCGTGGAGAATGAAGATGCGGTCCATCGCCTTCTCGACCGCCGGGTGAAGCTCGTAATCCTCGGCCGGTACGCCGAAGGTCATCCGCATGAAATTGGCGGTATAGGAGAGCGAGTTCTGCGGGTAGAGGAACGGTTGCCCGACCGAGTATTTGTAGGCCATCGCCGCAATCGTCGGCATTTTGGCAATCAGCCGGTGAGAGCTGATCTTGCGGTGCTCGGGATCGGAGATGTCGGTGCTGTCGTGATAGAAGGCGCTGAGCGCGCCGACCACGCCGCACATGATCGCCATCGGGTGCGCGTCGCGTCGGAAACCGCGGTAGAACTGGGCCAGTTGCTCGTGCAGCATCGTGTGCCGCGTGATGGTGTAGGTGAAATCCTCGAGCTCGTTCTGCTTGGGCAGCTCGCCATTCAGCAGCAGATAGCATACCTCCATGAAGCTCGAATGCTCGGCCAGCTGGCCGATCGGATAGCCGCGGTGGAGCAGCACGCCCTCGTCGCCGTCGATATAGGTGAGGGCGCTTTCGCAGCTCGCGGTCGATTTGTAGCCCGGATCGTAAGTGAAGGCGCCGGTGTCGCCGAACAGCTTCCGAATATCAACCACATCGGGGCCGGTGCTGCCGTGCATGACCGGGTAGCTCACCGACTTGCCGTTAATCTCGAGCGTGGCTTTGCTGTCCGCCATGGGGGTCTCCGTCCTCAAGTTGTGGCAGCGGCCGAAACCGCGTGAGCGTCGATCCGCGCGAGCGCTTCGTCGCGCCCGAGCAGGACCAGCACATCGAAAATTCCAGGCGAGGTGGTGGTCCCCGTCAAGGCTGCGCGCATCGGCTGCGCGAGCTTGCCGAGGCCGAGCTCCAGCCGCTCGGCGAGCGCCTTGGTAGTGGCTTCGAGCGCCTCGGTTGTCCAGTCGTTTTGCGCATGGAGCGCCGCCGACACCTGTCCCAGAACCTCCTGCCCCGCCGCGTCGAGCAGGGCGGCGGCTTTCTCGTCAATCGCCAGCGGCCGGCGCGCGAACAGAAACCGGGCGCTGTCCGCCAGCTCGTTCAAATCGCGGGCCCGCACCTTGAGCACCGGCATCGCCCGCTCGAGCAGGGCGGCGTCCGCGCCGGGCCCGATCCGTGGGGCGGCCAGCGCCGCGAGGCGCGCATCGTCGGCCTCGCGGATATAGTGCCCGTTGAGGCTCTGGAGCTTCTTCAGATCGAAGCGCGAGGGGCTCTTCCCGACTCCGGCGAGGTCGAACAGCGCCACCGCCTCCTCGCGCGTGATCTCTTCACGGTCGCCGTGGCCCCAGCCGAGCCGGAGGAGATAGTTGAACAGCGCTTCGGGCAGCACGCCCTGTTCGTCGCGGTAGGCCTCGACTCCGACGGCGCCGTGGCGCTTGGAGAGCTTTGCTCCGTCGGTCCCGTGGATCAGCGGGATGTGGGCATAGACCGGCTCGAGCCAGCCCATCGCCTTGATTATGGGCAATTGGCGGAAGGCGTTGTTGAGGTGATCGTCGCCGCGGATCACGTGAGTGACGCCCATGTCGTGATCGTCGACCACCACTGCGAGCATGTAGGTCGGCGAGCCGTCGGCGCGGAGCAGGACGTAATCGTCGATCTCGGCGTTCTGGACCGTAACGCGTCCCTGGACGGCATCCTCGATCGAGGTCTCGCCTTCGGCCGGAACCTTGAGCCGGATGACGTAGGGCGCGCCCGCCGGCGCCTCGGCGGGGTTGCGGTCGCGCCAGCGGCGGTCGTAGCGCAGCGGCAGCTTCCTCGCGCGCTGCTCCTCGCGCATCGCCTCGAGCTCCTCGGGCGTGGCGTAGCACTTGTAGGCGTGCCCCCGGTCGAGAAGCTGCTGGGCAACCTCGGCATGGCGGCTGGCGCGGTCCGACTGGAACAGCGGCGGCGCGTCGTAATCGAGGCCCAGCCATTCGAGCCCGTCGATGATCTTGTCAATCGCGTCCTGAGTCGAGCGCTTGCGATCGGTATCCTCGATCCGCAGCAGCGCCTTGCCGCCGTGATGGCGCGAGAACAACCAGTTGAACAGCGCGGTGCGCGCGCCGCCGATGTGCAGATAGCCGGTGGGCGAAGGGGCGAAGCGCGTAACGACCCGCGCTGTGTTCGGGCCCCCTGCAGTTTCGCTTGCCATCGCGGGAAGCATCCTTTCCAAAGCGGATCGTGGCGACGCGAACCGCGCCTTTGGTGCCGCTGGGAGAGGCCGAGCCCTCCGCCCATGCTGCATTGCAGCGCCCTTGGCAGCGCGGGTTCCGCTTGTCCAGTTTGGCCGATGCGGGCGAGGCCTTTCTCGAGCGCGCCGCGCATGACCGGGGCCCGTGGCTGGCGGTCGCATTCGCGGCCGGTATCGCCGCCTGGTTTGCCCTGCCCGGACCACCTGCCTGGCTGGAAGCGATGGCGCTGGCGGCAGCGTTTGCAGCGATTGCGCTGCTGCATTGGCGGGGACGCGAAAGGCGGGGCCTGCTGCGGCTCGCCTGCTGGGCCCCGGCGCTGGTGTTCGTGCTCGGAATGGCGACCGTCTGGGCCCGGTCGGGGCTGGTCGGGACCGAGCCGATCGCCGGCCCGCGGATCGCGACGCTCGAGGGACGGATCCTCCTGCGCGAGGAGCAACCCGCCGAGCGCCGCGTGCGGCTCACGCTGGCGGTGCGCGAGCCCGCGGGTGCGCGCGCGCTCAAGGTCAGGCTCAACCTTCCGCTGGCGAAGGACCGCGCCGAGCTCACCGAAGGCGCGCTGATCCGGACAGGCGCGCGGCTCCTTCCGCCCGCGCCGCCGCTGGTGCCCGGGGCTTACGACTTCGCGCGCAAGGCCTGGTTCGACGGGCTCGCCGCGACCGGCGCAGCGTTCGGCGATCTCGTCGTTCTCGAACCGGGCGGCGCGGGCGGGGCGATCGCCCGTCTGCAGCGCCGGCTTTCGGCGCATGTCCGCGCGCAGCTTGGCGGCTCGCCCGGCACCATCGCCGCCGCTTTCGCCAGCGGCGACCGCGGCGCCATCGCCGAGGCCGACGAGGCGGCGATGCGCGATGCGGGGCTCACCCATCTGCTTTCGATCAGCGGGCTGCATGTCAGCGCGCTGATCGCGGGTGTCTATCTGCTGTCGGTCCGGCTGCTGGCGCTGTGGCCGTGGCTCACGCTTCGCGTCCGCCTGCCGGTGGTGGCGGCGGGCCTCGCCGCGGGGGCGGGGGTGGCCTACACGCTGCTGACCGGGGCCGAAGTGCCCACGGTGCGCAGTTGCCTGGGCGCGGGCCTCGTCCTGCTCGCGCTGGCGCTCGGGCGCGAGCCGCTGTCGCTGAGGATGGTGGCGGTGGTGGCGGGTGCCGTGCTGGTGCTGTGGCCCGAATCGCTGGTCGGGCCGAGCTTCCAGATGAGCTTCGCCGCGGTTCTGGCGATTGTCGCGCTGCACGGGGCCGAGCCGGTCCGCCGGTTCCTCGCCCCGCGCGAGGAAAGCTGGCTGGCCCGGATCGGCCGGCGCCTCATCATGCTGTTCGTGACGGGGGTGGTGATCGAGCTGGTGCTGACGCCGATCGTGCTGTTCCATTTCCACCGCGCGGGAGCATACGGCGCCTTCGCCAATGTGCTTGCGATTCCGCTCACGACCTTCGTGATCATGCCGCTTGTCGCGCTCGCGCTGCTGTTCGACCTCGCGGGGCTGGGCGCGCCGCTGTGGTGGCTGGCGGGCAAGGCGCTCGCGCTGTTGCTCGCGATCGCCCATTTCGTCGCGGGGCAGCCGGGCGCGGTGCGGCTGATGCCGCAGATCGGGCTGGGCGCGATCGGGCTCTATGCGGCCGCCATGCTTTGGCTGGCGCTGTGGCGGGGGCGGGCACGGTTGCTGGCCTTGCCGGTGGCGGGCCTGTCGCTGGTCATGATGCTGGGGAGCCCGACGCCCGATATCCTGGTCGCGCGCGACGGGCGGCAGATCGGCGTGACCATGACGCAGGGCCGCTTGCTGGTATTGCGCGAGGGCGAAGGCTACGCGCTCGATTCGCTGCGCGAAACCGCGGCGGTTGAGGGGCCCGTGCGCACCATCGAGAAGTCGCCGGGGGCGCGTTGCAGCGCCGATTTCTGCGCGCTGGCGATTGCACGCGGCGAGCGGCGATGGGTGCTGCTGGTGGCGCGCAGCAAGCACTATGTCGATGCCCGCCAGCTCATCCGCGCCTGCGCCGCCGCCGATATCGTCATTGCCGCGCGGAGCATGCCGCGCAGCTGCGCCCCGCGCTGGCTCAAGGCCGATCGCCGCTACCTTGCCGCAAACGGCGGGCTCGCGATCAGTCTCGGCGCGACGCCGAGCGTGACCAGCGTCGCGCAGAGCCAGGGCGAGCATGGCTGGTGGCGCGGCGGGATCGAGCGCTCATCGACGCCGCACAGGCCGGCGTTGAGGCCGATCGGATCGCCCCCTCCGGCGCTGCCCGAAGGGTAGCACACGGTGGGGCCGCGATTTGGCCCGGAGGCACGCGGGGCGCGCGGCCGACGCCTGTGGGCCTTTGACCGTTCCGGCGCAACCCTCCGCCGGCCTCCGGTCCCGCCCAAGCGCGCGAGCGCCGCCGGTCCATCCAGACGTGCGTCCCACCGGCTCGAGAGTTCGCGCGCCCCGGGCCGCCCGGCTCAATGATAGCGCCGCAGGAGCCCCGCGAGCTTGCCTTGCACCGCCACCCGCGAGGGCGCGTAGATCTGCGGCTCGTAAGCCCCGTTGGCGGGATCGAGCCGGATCATGCCGTTTTCGCGGCGCAGGTATTTGAGCGTCGCTTCCTCGTTGTCGACCAGCGCGACCACGATCTCGCCATCGCGCGCGCTGTCGGTGCGGCGCACCAGCGCATAGTCGCCATCGAAGATGCCCGCCTCGACCATCGAATCGCCCGAAACCTCGAGCGCATAGTGATCGCCCGGGCCGAGCAGCGCGGCGGGGACGGGCAGCGTCGCCTGGCCCTCCAGCGCCTCGATCGGAACGCCCGCGGCGATGCGCCCGTGAAGCGGCAGCTCGATGACGTCGTTGGCGGGCTGCGGCGCGGATTTCGGCATCGCCCGACCGATCGCGGCGGCGTCATTGGCCGCCCGCACCTGACGGGCACTGGCGACCGCGTCCTCCGGCCCCTTGAGCACTTCGAGCGCGCGCGCGCGATTGGGCAGGCGGCGGATGAAACCGCGCTCCTCCAGCGCCGAAATGAGCCGGTGCACACCCGACTTGCTCTTGAGATCGAGCGCTTCCTTCATCTCCTCGAACGAAGGTGAAATCCCCGTCTCCTCGAGCTTGTGCTGGATGAAGCGAATGAGCTCGTGCTGCTTGGCGGTAAGCATCTCGGGCAAACTCCCTATGGCCCGTGCTGGGCGGGATGGTGAACGAACGAGGAACAAGTAGGCAACTTATGCGCGGCTGTCAAGCAATCCCGCCGTTTGCGAGCCAATAACAGGGCACGATGTCGCCGGCGCTCGCTGATGGCGCTCCAATGGCACGGTCGATGAGGAGGTCGGCGTTGCCGAGCGCGCGCAGCGCGCTGCTGTCGCGTTCATCGATCGGGTAGGCGCGGCCCTCGCGCAGTGCCGCGCGCAGGAACTCGCGGCGCTCTCCGCCCGGCGGCAAATCGGCGCCGAGCGCGAGCGGGATTGCTGCCGGGCGCGGATCCGCGGCCTGTTGCATGGCGCGCAGCAGCGGCAGCAGGAACAGGAAGGCGGTGACGAAGCTCGAGGCTGGATTTCCGGGGAGGCCGAGCACAATAGGCCGCTCGAGATTCCCCACCAGCAGCGGCTTTCCGGGCCGGATGGCGACACCCCAGACGTCGAGGCGTGCCCCGCAATCCTCGAGCGCGCCGCGCACATGATCGTGGGCGCCCACCGATGCGCCCGCCGTAGTGACGATGACGCTTGCGTCGGATGATTCGGCGAGGGCGCTTGCCAGCCGTGCCCGGTCGTCGGGCAAGGGGCCAAGGCGCCGGACGCGGGCCATTCCGGCGACCATTGCCGCCACCATCGCCCCGTTGGAAGCGGGCAGGCGTCCAGGCGGGCAGTCGGCGGGATCGGCGGTCAATTCGTCACCGCACTCGATTATCGCGACCAGTGGCTGCCGGACGACCTCGAGCGCGGCGTGTCCGCCGGCGCGCGCGAGCGCGATCTGCGCCGGTCCGATGCGTTTTCCGCGTTCGCACAACCGGTCGCCCGCGGCGAAGTCGAAACCCCGCCGGCGAATGTACCGGCCCGGCGGCGGCGCTTGCGCTCGCAGGTGCTCGCCCGTGACCTGCGCGTCCTCGACAATGACAATGCCTTCGGTCCCCGCGGGACAGGGCGCGCCGGTGGAGATGGAGGTCGCCTCGCCCGGTCCGATCCGTCGGGCAAAGCTGGCGCCAGCGCGCGATTCCCCGACAATGCGCCAGGGCCCAGCGCCCGCAACTGCGAAGCCATCCATGGCGGACAGCTCGGCATCGGGTTGGGTTCGCCGTGCGATCAGGCCGGCGGCGAGCCAGCGACCGGCAGCATCCTCCACCGGCACGATCTCGCAGGCTGCCGGCCCGACGCGCGCGAACAGCCGCTGCCAAGCCTCCTCCAGGGACATCGGCGGGTTCATGCTGGCGCGGCCCAGTCCCCCGACTTGCCGCCGCTCTTCGCGATGAGGCGCACACCGTCGATGACCATGGCCTTATCGAGCGCCTTGCCCATGTCGTAGAGTGTCAGCAGCGCGACCGAGACCGCCGTCAGCGCCTCCATCTCGACGCCGGTGCGCCCGGTGAGCCTGGCTTTGGCGGTGACTCGGATCGCCTCGGCTTCGACCGCGAAATCCACCGTGACGGCATCGAGCGCGAGCGGGTGGCACAGCGGGATCAGCTCGGCGGTTTTCTTCGCCGCCATGATCCCCGCGATCCGCGCCGCGGCAAGCGCATCGCCCTTGGGCCCCGAACCGTCCGCCAGCGCTGCCAGCGCCGGAGCGGACATGCGCAGGCGCCCGGTAGCGGTGGCCGAGCGGGCAGCGGCGGGCTTGCCGCCGATATCGACCATTCGCGCCGCGCCCGCCGGGTCGAGATGGGTGAGCCCGTCGTTCATCGATCCGCCCGCCCTGCGGCAGGGCATGGACCGGGCGTTACACGGTCCAGGGAAAGATTCCGTCCCCTTCCGCAGCGAGTCGCAAGCGTGCGCCGACAAGCAACTCCTTGCGCGGTCCAGGCGGCACATTGCGCCAGAAATGAGCAAACTTGCGCGGCGTGCGCGGGACCTGCGGGGGAAACCATCATCGGGCGAGTATCGCACAGCGGCCGGGGTGTAGGAAAACGCTTTATCCGCGCAGCAGGGCACAGGTGGCCGCGGCAAGGTCTGGCTGCCGCATCAGGCTTTCGCCCACCAGGAAGCTGCGCACGCCCAAACGCGCGAGGCGTTCGCAATCGGCGTGGCCGGCGATGCCGCTCTCCGCGACCAGCAGCGCGTCCGCTGGCGCCAGCGGCACGAGGCCAGCGGTGGTGGAAAGATCGGTCGCGAAAGTCTTGAGATTGCGATTGTTGACGCCGATCAACCGCGATTGCAACCGCGCCGCGCGGGCCATCTCGCCCGCATCATGCACCTCGACCAGCACGTCCATCCCGCGTTCGAGCGCGGCGGCTTCGATTTCGGCCATCGCGCCATCCTCGAGCGCGGCGACGATGATCAGGATCGCATCCGCGCCGATCGCGCGCGCCTCAGCCACCTGCCAGGGATCGACCATGAAGTCCTTGCGCAAGACCGGCAACTTGCAGGCGCCGCGCGCGGCGATCAGATAATCCTCGTGCCCCTGAAAATAAGGGGCATCGGTCAACACCGAGAGGCATGAAGCGCCTCCCGCGGCGTAGGCGCGGGCGTGATCGGCGGGGTTGAAGTCCTTTCGGATCAACCCTTTGGAGGGTGAAGCTCGCTTTATTTCCGCGATCAGCCCGAAGCCGCCCTGCTCGGCGCGTTCGAGCGCGGCGCGGAACCCGCGGGGCGGTGACTGCTCGCGCGCCGCCGCATCGAGAGCGGCGAGCGTGCGCTGGCCTTTGCGCGCCGCGACCTCCTGGCGCTTAGTGGCGCAAATTTCCTCGAGCTTGTTCATAAAAGGGCGTGGTTCTCGCTTGTTTTCACACAAAGACACAAAGAGAGCCGCGCGCGCAGGCCATCGAAGCCGCCGCAACGCCGGGACATAGCAGAGCGGCTTCGCCGCGAGCGGGACGTCTTCGTGTCTTTGTGTGAGACAGAAATCATCGGGCCATCGCGATCCAGTCGGCGAGCAATCGCTGCGCCCGGCCGCTGTCGAGCGCCTCGGCGGCCAGCTCCGCGCCCTCGGTCCAGTCGGCGGTGCGTCCCGCGACGATCAACGTCGCAGCGGCGTTGAAGCAGACCGCGTCGCGATAGGGGCCGGGGGCGCCCATCAGCAGCGCTGCAAGTGCCTTGGCGTTGTGCGCCGCGTCGCCGCCGCGAATCGCCTCGATCGGGGCGTGCGGCAGGCCGGCGTGAACCGAATTCACTCGCCGCATCTCGAAATCGTTGCCCTCGACCACTGCCAGCTCGTTCCCGCCCGCCAGGCTCAGCTCGTCGAGCCCCTCGTCACCCGCGGCGATGAAGGTCAGCGTGGTGCCCAGCTTCGCCTTGGCGGCGGCATAGATCGGGACATAGGCGGGCCGCGCGATGCCGATCAGCTGGCGCTCGACCTGGGCGGGATTGGAAAGCGGACCCATAAGGTTGAAGATCGTGCGCACGCCGAGCCGCTGGCGGATCGGCTGGATGCGCGCCATCGCGGGATGGTGGTTGCGGGCGAAGAGGAAGCAGATGCCGAGTTCCGCCAGGGTCTTCTCGGCGGTTCTTCCCGCCGCGTCCATGTCGAGCCCGAGCTGCTCGAGCGTGTCGGCGGCGCCCGCCTTGCTGCTCGCGGCGCGGTTGCCGTGCTTGGCCACCGGCACGCCGCAGGCCGCGACCACCAGGCTGACCGCGGTCGAGACATTGAGCGTATGATGCCCGTCGCCGCCCGTGCCGCAGCAATCGACCGCGCCCGCGGGCGCGGCAATCGGGATCAGCCGGGCCCGCAACGCGCGCGCGGCGCCGGCGATTTCATCGGCGGTTTCTCCGCGGCCGCTCAGCGCGACCAGGAAGCGCGCGATCTCCTCCTCGCCGACCGCTCCGTCGAGCAGCAAGCCGAAGACTTCCTCGGCCTCGGCTTCGCTGAGATGCGGCTCGGCGCCGGGGAGCATACTCACGCGGGGACGGCCCCGGCCTGAATTCCGCACAGCCGCAGGAAATTGGCAAGCAGCGCATGGCCGTGCTCGGTGGCGATGCTCTCGGGATGGAACTGGACGCCGTGGATCGGCAAGGCGCGGTGGCGGAAGCCCATCACCGCGGTCCCGTCGAGCCCAGGCGTTTCGCTGGTGGCGTTGACCGCCAGCGCGGGCGGAATGTCCTCGACCACCAGCGAGTGATAGCGCGTGGCGGTGAAGGGCGAGGGCAGTCCGGCGAAGACCCCGCTCCCGTCGTGCGTCACCGGCGAGGTCTTGCCGTGCATCAGCCCGCCGCGCACGACCCTGCCGCCGAAATGCTGCCCGATCGCCTGGTGGCCCAGGCACACGCCCAGCAGCGGCCTTGCAGCATCCGCGCAGGCCGCGACCAGTTCGAGGCTGATCCCCGCCTCGTTGGGGGTGCAGGGGCCGGGCGAGATCAGGAACCCTGCGGCCCCCGTCGCCAGCGCCTCGGCCGCGGTCAGCGCGTCGTTGCGCGCCACCCGCACCTCGGCGCCCAGCTCCATGAGGTAATGGACCAGGTTGAAGGTGAAGCTGTCGTAATTGTCGAGGACGAGGATCATCGGCGGGCCGCGAACAGGTCCGTCGCGCGCACCAGGCCATCGGTTAGGCCAGGCTCCGTGAACAGGTGTCCGGCATCAGGCACGATCTGCAAGCACACCTCGGGCCAGGCCTTCTTCAGCGCCCAGGCCGCCGCGGGCGGCGTGCAGCAGTCGTGGCGGCCCTGGACGATGATCCCAGGGATGCCGCGCAGCTTGTGCGCTCCGGCGAGCAGTTGCCCCTCCTCGAGCCAGCATTGGTGGCGGAAGTAGTGGTTCTCGATCCGCGCAGTAGCGACGGCGTTGTCGCCCTCGGCCATGCTGTCGACGGTGGCCGCTTCGGGAAGCAGCGTCACGGTGACCCCCTCCCAGCGGTTCCATGCCGCGGCGGCGGCGCGGCGCACCTCGGGATCGGGGTCGTCGAGCAAGGCCCAGTAACGCTCGGTCATGTCTTCGCCCGGCTGCCCGCCGGCATGTGCGACGAAGGCGTCCCACTCCTCGGGATAGAGCTCGCTGGCGCCGTATTGCGTGAGCCAGGCGAGCTCCTTGCGGCTCGACAGGAAGATGCCGCGCAGGATCAGCTCGGTGCAGCGCTCGGGGTGAGTGATGGCATAGGACAGCGCGAGCGTGGAGCCCCACGAGCCGCCGAACACCTGCCATCGATCCCAGCCGCACATCCGGCGCAAGGCTTCCATGTCGGCGACGATGGTCCAGGTGGTGTTCGCGTCCAGGCTGGCGAAGGGTGCCGAGCGGCCGCAGCCACGCTGATCGAACAGCAGGACGTCGTATTGCGCCGGGTTCCACTGCCGGCGATGGTTGGGGTTGCAGCCCGCGCCCGGACCGCCGTGAAGCATCACCGCCGGCTTTGCGCCCGGCGTCCCGACGCGCTCCCAGTAGAGCGTATGTCCATCCCCCACCTCGAGCATCCCGCTCTCGTAGGGTTCGATCTCGGGATAAAGCGTGCGGCGGGGCTCATTCATCGTCGGGGACCTTGCGTTCGACCACCAGGATCGGACCGATCGGCGCGCCGCTGTCGATTCGCCCGGTGGCCGGGTTCCAGAGCTGCGAGACGCTGCCGTCGAGATAGAGCGCTTGCCTGACCTTCAGCTCGTCGCGGTAAAATCGCGCGAGCTTGCCGAAGGAGACCGGCGCGCTCGAGATCACGAAATGCGCGCGGCCCGCCGCATCGATGCCCACCGCGTTGCGGATCGTGCGCGAAGGCCCGTCATGCGTGATCTGTGGGTGGAGCTTGCCGTCCACCACCAGCATCGGGCCCGACTGAGTGCCGAACTGCGGCCGCTCGGCGACATTGGCCCGGAAATCCTCGGCGGTGCGGATTTCCCAGCTGTCACCGCTGCCAAAGAACACGCCGTTGGGTTTCATGTGGAAATTGCCCTCGCCCTCGGCGGTGTTGAGCTCCTTCAGGCGCTTGCCATTCTCGACGAAATAGCCGACCGGATCGCCGCCCTCCTCGAACATCCCGGCATTGACCGCGAAGGCGATGGTCCTGGGATCGCGGCTCGCGGCAAAGGCGGCGAGGCTGCCGAAATTGCCCTCGGGCCCGGCGAGCGCGGTGGCGATGCGGTGCCGCTGGGGAATGGCGATGCAGTCGGTGAGCGGGGTGTTCTCGAAGATCACCGAGCGGCAGGCGCTCTCGACCTGGCTGGCGATGCTGGCGATGGGCGCGGGCGTCGCACTGGCCGATGGCGTGCCGCTCACCTGCACCCGCGCGACCGGTTCGCCCTCCTGCGCGGGCTGGCAGGCGGCAAGGACAAGCGGGATGGCAAGGCAGAGCGAAACGCGCATCATTGCCCGTATAGTGGCTCGCCCGCGATGCGGAAGGCCTCGGCTGCGGCGGCGCGCAGCGCGCCCGCCTTGGCCTCGCACTCGCGCTGCTCATAGGCCGGATCGCTGTCGGCGACGATGCCGGCGCCGGCCTGGACGTGCATCACCCCGTCCTTCACCACCGCGGTTCTGAGGACGATGCAGCTGTCGATCGAGCCGTCGGGCGCGAAATAGCCGACGCCGCCGGCATAAGCGCCGCGCGCCTCGGGCTCGAGCTCGGCGATGATCTGGCAGGCGCGGATCTTGGGCGCGCCGCTGACGGTGCCGGCCGGAAACCCGGCGAACAGCGCATCGACCGCATCAAGGCCCGGCGCGAGCGTGCCCACGACCTGGCTGACGATGTGCATCACATGACTGTAACGCTCGACGGCAAAGCTGTCGGTCACGCGCACACTGCCCTTTGCCGCCACGCGCCCGACATCGTGCCGGCCCAGGTCGAGCAGCATCAGATGCTCGGCGCGCTCCTTGGGATCGGCCAGCAGCGCGGCTTCGGCGGCGTCGTCCTCGGCGGGCGTCGCGCCGCGCGGGCGCGTTCCTGCGATCGGGCGGACAATGACCTCGCCGTCGCGGACGCGGACGAGTATTTCCGGGCTCGAGCCGACCACCGCGAAGCCGGGCAGGTCGAGAAAGTAGAGAAACGGCGAGGGATTCACGCGCCGCAGCGCGCGGTAGAGCGAAAATGGCGGCAGCGGGAAGGGGCAAGTGAAGCGCTGCGCGAGCACGACCTGGAAGATGTCGCCGGCCGCGATGTACTCCTTCGCCTTGAGCACCATCGCGCGGTAGGCTTCCGCTTCGAGCTGCGGCGCCAGCGCGGCCTCGGGCAGGGTTTCGGGGGTCCGCGCCGCCGCCGGCTCGGGGCCGGAGAGCCGGGCGAGCGCCGCTTCGATCCGCTCCGCCGCCTCGGCGAGAGCCGCTTCGCCGTCCGCGGTGCGCCAGATGGGGGCAATGCAGAACAGCTCTTCTTCCAGGCGGTCGAACACCAGCAGCAGCGTCGGGCGCACGAACAGCAGATCGGGCAGAGCTATCCCGGGCGCCGCGGGGCGTGCAGTGGGCTCCACCAGCCCGGTGGTCTCGTAGCCGAAATAGCCGACCACGCAGGCCAGCGCGGGGGGCAGCCCTCCGGGACCGTTGGGCGGCAACGCGATCCAGCAGTCCTCGAGCAGCGCGCGCAACGCGGCCAGCGGCGGCGCATCGAGCGGCGCGAAGCATTCCCGATCGCGGAGCCAGTGCGGATTGCACTCGGCCCGCGTGCCGGCGGCGCGGAACACCAGATCGGGGTCGAGACCGAGCAGGCTGTAGCGGCCGCGCGAGTGCCCGCCCTCGACCGATTCGAGCAGGAAATCGCCGCGACCCGGCTCGATCAGCCGCAGCGCGGCGCCCACGGGAGTAAGGGTGTCGGCGACGATCCGGCGCCACACCAGCGCGTTGCCGCCCGCTGCGAGCGCGGCGCGCGCGGCTTCGGCGCCCTCGGGACCGGGGCCCTGCGACAACGGCGCACCCTTCCTCAGTTGCCGCCGGTGAGCTGCTTGCGCACCGCGTCCACCGCCGCCCGGTTGATCTCGACGCCCACCGCCTTGCGGATCGCGGCGATCGCCTGCTGGATCAGCTCACCCGAGAACGCCTGCGAGAGCTCGCGCCGGGCCTGCAGCGCGAGCGGGTCGTTCGCCGTCAGCGTACCGAGCTCGATGCGGTCGAGCGCGACGATGAACCAGCCGGCGTCACCGGGCGCCTCGAGCATCTTGGCGCTGCCCTGCGCCATCGAGAACAGCAGGGCGAGCGGAGGCGGGACGCGCTCGCGGCGGGCGGCCAGCTCCTCGCGCGAAAGATTGATCGAATCGGGGGCGGGCAGGCCGCCCTTCTCGGCCGCCAACGCCTGCGCCAGCGGCGCCCCGCGAGACAGCTTGGCGAGCACGCGGCTGGCGGCGGCGCGCGCTGCCTTCGCACCCTCGGCCTGTCGCCAGGCGGCGGCGACATCGGCGCGGATCTCGGCCAGCGGGGCGGCCGCCGACGGGGTAATCGCGGTCACCTCGAACATGAGGAACTGGTCGCTCGCCGGAAGCTGCGTCACTTGGGGCGCGCTTTCCTCCATCTGGAAGGCAGTGGGAATCGCGGGCGCGAGCACCGCGGGAGCGGGAGCGCCGCCGGCATAGCCCTGTCCGGTGGCAATCAGCGGGCCAGCAGTCTGCACCGCGAGCTTGAGCGTCCTCGCCACCTCGGGCAGCGTTGCCCCTTCGTCGAGCTGCTGCTCGATGTCGGCGGAAAATTCCGCCAGCGCCCGCGCGCGGTTCTCGGCGGCGAGCGCGGCGGCGATCGCGGGGGTCGCCTGCTCGAGCGTCTGCCCGGCGGATCGTTCGACCGCCTCGACCCGCGCGACATGCCAGCCGAGCGCGCTGCGCGCGGGAGCGGTCAGAGCGCCCCGGGCGGCGCCGAAAAAGGCGGCGGCGACGGAGGCCGAGGTCTGCGAGGCAAGCGCGGCACGGTCGATGGCGGCGAGCGCGGAGGTCTTGAGCCCGGCGGTCCGCGCCGCCGCTTCGAGCGTCGCGCCGGCGCCGACGCGCTGAGCGATGGCCTGCGCGGCCTGCTGCGTTGGCACGATGAGCTGAGTGAAGCTGCGGGTCTCGCGCGGCGCGTAGTTCGCCGCGTCGCGCTTGTAGCGCTCGGCGATCTGAGCCGCGGTCGGGGTGATGCGCCCCGCGACTGCTTCGGGCCCGAACACGGCGTAGCGGATGACGCGGCGCTCGGGCCTGATGAAGCGCGCCCTGGCGCTCTGGTAATAGCGCTGGAGCGTCGCCGCGTCGGGCTCGCCGGTGGGCATATAGGCGCGTGCGGGAATGAGCCCGATGCCCCCGATCCGGCGCTCCTTGAACAGCAACGCGTAGCGGTTGGCGGCGGCGGCGGGATATTGCGCGCCCATCGAGGCGGGCTCGAGCAGGAGCTGCGCCAGCAGGCCTTTGCCCAGATCTTCGCGGACAATCTTGTCGGTCAGTCCCTGTGCAGCAAGCGCGTTCTTGTAGACCTCGGCGCTGAAATTGCCGTCGGGACCGCGAAAGGCGCCGATCGACTGGATCTCGCTGTTGACGAGATTGTCGCCGGCGCGAAATCCGTTCGTCCGCGCATATTCGGCGATCGCGGCGCGGTCGATCATCTGGTCGAGCACCTGGCCGAGCCCGCCGCGCGCCAGGAAGGCGGGCATCGACAGCGTCGGCTCCTGCTGTTGCGCGCGGTCGAGCGCCTGCGAGGTGGCGCGCGACAGCTCGGCGGTGGAGATCCGCGTATCGCCGACGACAGCGACCCGGTCCCCCCCGGCGATCCCGCCAAAGGTGCCGGTGTTCGAGACATCGGCGGTGGCGAAGGCGAGCGCGATCAGCGCCAGCAGCGCGAAGGTCAGCAGCAGGCCCAGCTTGGTTTTGAAGATGTTGCGGAAGAACTGAAGCATGGAGGACGGTGACCCGATCGGTGGCGCGCGCCGGCGCGGTGTTGCCGCAGCGCCATATCGGCCCCGCCGCGTGGCCGCAACAGCCTCCAAAGGGTTTTGACTGATCGGGCAAGCTGGTCTAGCGAGCGCGCCCGACGGCTCCCCGCCGCGCCCCGTGTTTCCAAAAAGGACTGGACGCATCATGGCCGAGAGGCCCTTTATCGTTGGCAACTGGAAAATGAACGGCACGCGCGCGATGCTGCCCGAGGCGCGTGCGATCGACCGCGCGGCCCAGCGGCTTATGAAGGTCGAGGTCGCGCTCGCGCCGCCGTTCACGCTGATCCACGCGGTCCACCGGGAAGTCGAGCAGATCGGTGTCGGCGCGCAGGACTGCCACGCCGACCGGGAGGGCGCGCACACCGGCGACATCTCGGCGGCGATGGTGGCCGATGCGGGCGCCAAGTTCGTCATCCTGGGACACAGCGAGCGCCGCACCGGTCATGGCGAGGACAATGCCGTGGTCGCGGCCAAGATCGATGCCGCGCTCGCCGCAGGCCTCAGGATCATCCTGTGCTGCGGCGAAAGCCTCGAGACGCGCGACGCCGGCAAGGCCGAGATATTCGTGCTCGACCAGCTCCGCAGGGTGTTGGCGCATGTCGAGGAGGCCGCCGAGCGGCTGACCGTGGCATACGAGCCGATCTGGGCGATCGGCACCGGCCGCACCGCAAGCCTCGAGGATATCGCCGCGATGCATGCCGCGATCCGCCGCCTGCTGGAGGAGACCTATGGCGCGGAGACCGCGAGCCAGGTCCGCATCCTCTATGGCGGTTCGGTCAAGCCCGACAACGCCCGCGACATTCTCGCGCTCGACAATGTCGACGGGGCGCTGGTGGGCGGAGCCAGCCTCAGCGCCGAAAGCTTCCTCGGCATCGTCCACGCCGCGATCGGCGACGATACCGCGTGACGCGGGGCGCGGCCTTGCTCTCCCCGACCTTGCCGACCGGGACCCGCGCCCCTAGATAGCATCTTCCTTCAGCCACGGACGGCCAGCCTCATGTTTCTGTTCATCACCGTCATCCAGGCTCTGGTCGCCGCCGCGCTTGTCGGGGTCATCCTGATGCAGCGCTCGGAAGGCGGCGGGTTGGGGATGGGCGGCAGCCCGACCGGGATGCTGAGCGCGCGCGGCGCTGCCGATTTCCTGACCCGGGCGACCAAATGGCTGGCGGTGCTGTTCGTCGTGCTCTCGATCCTGCTCGCCGCGCTGGCAGTGGCCGAGACCGATACCGGCTCGCTCGAGACCACGCTCAAGCGCACTGTCGCGCCCGCCGCGCCGGTCGATCCGCTTGGCGGCCCGGCGCCTGCCGCGCCCCTCGGGGCCCCGAGCGTGGCTCCGGCGGCCACGCCGGGCGGAGCCGCCGCGCCTCCGCCCGCGGCCACCCCGGCCGATCCGCTGGGCGAACCGGCGCGCTGAGCCGGCCGCTTGTGGATTGAACGGCGGAGCGCTCTCGCTCCGCCGCATTGGCGCTTGCGCCACGGCCCTACCCACGACTAAGGCCCGGCTCCCATGGCGCGGTATATTTTCATCACCGGCGGCGTGGTCTCCTCGCTCGGCAAGGGTCTCATGGCGGCGTCGCTCGCGGCTCTGCTCCAGGCGCGCGGCTACAAGGTCCGCATCCGCAAATTCGACCCCTATCTCAACGTCGATCCGGGCACGATGAGCCCCTATCAGCACGGCGAAGTCTACGTTACCGACGACGGCGCCGAAACCGATCTCGACCTCGGGCATTACGAGCGCTTCACGGGCGTCTGCGCGCGGCAGGCGGACAACGTCACCTCGGGACGGATCTACCAGCAGATCATCGCCCGCGAGCGCCGCGGCGACTATCTCGGCGCGACTGTCCAGGTCATCCCGCATGTCACCGACGCGATCAAGGCGTTCGCGCTCGCCGATCAGAGCGACCACGATTTCATCCTGTGCGAATTCGGCGGCACCGTCGGCGATATCGAGGGCCTGCCGTTCATGGAGGCGATCCGCCAGCTCCGCAACGAACTGGAGCCCAACCAGACCCTGAGCGTCCACGTCACGCTGGTCCCCTATATCAGGGCGGCGGGCGAGCTGAAGACCAAGCCGACGCAGCATTCGGTGCGCGAGCTCGCCAGCCTGGGCATCAAGCCCGACATTCTGCTGTGCCGCGCCGAGCATCCGATTCCCGAAAGCGACCGGCGCAAGATTGCGCAGTTCTGCAATGTCCGCGCCGAAGCGGTCATTCCCGCGCTCGACGCGCCCTCGATCTACACCGTGCCGCTGCAATACCATGCCGAGGGGCTCGACCGCGAGGTCCTGCGCGGTTTCGGCATCTCCGATGCGCCCGAGCCGGACCTTGCCCGCTGGTACGACGTGGTCGATCGCTTCACGCACCCCGAAGGCGAGGTGACGATCGGGGTGGTGGGCAAGTATGTCGGCCTGCCCGACGCTTACAAGAGCCTCAACGAGGCGCTGATTCACGGCGGAATGGCGCACAAGGTCAAGGTCAACATCAAATGGCTCGATGCCGAGCTGTTCGAGGGCGAGGACAGCGAGATCGCCGCCCGGCTCGAGCCGATGCATGGCATCCTGGTGCCTGGCGGCTTCGGCGAACGGGGGAGCGAAGGCAAGATCGCATCCGTCCGCTTCGCGCGCGAGCGGGGGGTGCCTTTCTTTGGCATTTGCCTGGGAATGCAGATGGCCTGCATCGAAGGCGCCCGAGCGGCCGGTTTTACCCGCGCGAGCTCGACCGAGTTTGGCCCCACCGAGGAACCGGTGGTGGGCATCATCACGGAGTGGATGAGCAGCGAAGGTCTGCAGAAGCGGGCCGCCGAGAGCGATCTTGGCGGAACGATGCGGCTTGGCGCCTACGAGGCCCGGCTGGCGGGCAACAGCCGCGTCTCGAGCATATATGGCGGCGAGACCAGCATCTCGGAACGCCATCGCCACCGCTATGAGGTCAACGGCGCCTATGTCTCCCCGCTCGAGAAGGAGGGGCTGATCTTTTCGGGCATGTCGCCCGACGGGTTGCTACCTGAGATCGTCGAGCGGCCCGACCATCCGTGGTTCATTGGCGTCCAGTTCCACCCGGAGCTCAAGTCCAAGCCCTTCGATCCGCACCCGCTGTTCGCCGGCTTCATCGGCGCCGCGCTCGATCAGGCCCGGTTGGTGTGACTAAATTTTAGCCGCGTCCCGCATGGCTAATCGCTTGGCCCGGCTGGAAAAACACCCCCGCTGGAAGCATCGCACGGACGGCGCGTCAAATTCGGTTTTGAACAACCACTTTATCTTATGCTAATAGTCTGCAACGGGTCCGCACATGGCCGCGCGTGACCTCCGGGAGCAACGTGGCCGGCGAGAAAAGCTTGCTTCGGCTTGGGCTGTCTTTTGCGACCCGGACAGCCGTAATCGAGGCAGGGCGGCGCTGATGCGTCGCGGGGGTGGAGCCGCAAGGCTCCACCCCCAACTGTTTCGGCCCGGCGCCGAGGCTCAGGCGGCCTTGTTCTTGTCGCCCGACTGGACGATTTCGAGGCCCGCCTTGCCCACCGCGATCTTCTTGGGCTTCATCGCTTCGGGCACTTCGCGCACCAGGTCGATCACCAGCAGGCCGTCGGCGAGGTCGGCCCCGGCCACGCGGACGAAATCCGCGAGCTCGAAGCGGCGCTCGAAGCTGCGGTTGGCGATGCCGACATGCAGCATCTCGCCTTCGGGCGCTTCCTCGCTCTTCTTGCCGACGACGATCAGCAGGTTCTGCTGCGCGGTGATGTCGAGGTCCTCCGCCCTGAACCCGGCGATCGCGAGCGTGATGCGATAGGCATCTTCGCCGCGTCGCTCGATGTTGAAGGGGGGATAGTTCTCGCCGCCGTTGGCGCGGGCCTGCCTCTCGAGCATGTCGAACACGCGGTCGAAGCCGACCATGCTGCGGCGATAGGGAGTGAAATCGAAACGGTTCATCGAAACAAATCCTCTTCTGAGCAATTCGTGACAGAGGAGACCCGTCGAAGGCGTCTCCCCGCGATCTGCCGGCCAGTCCGAAGACCTGCCCGGCGCAATTGAAATAGGTGCGCAAAATCGCCATTCAAGAGGGCGGGAAGCGGTTCGAATCCGCGGATATGAAGGGTGACAGATGGCTCAACCGACGGTGACGATCTATACCAAGTTCGGCTGCGGCTTCTGTTATCGTGCGAAGCGCCTGCTCGACGCCAAGGGCGTCGATTACACCGAGCACGACATCACCATGGGCGGGCCAAAACGCGCCGAGATGATGAGCCGCGCGCCGCTCGCGCGCACCGTTCCGCAGATCTTCATCGGCGACAGGCACGTGGGGGGCTCCGACGATCTCGCTGCGCTCGAACGGTCGGGTCAGCTTGACCCGCTGCTCGCCGGACGATCAGCCGACCGATGACGCGGATCGCGGTTCTGCAGATGACCGCCGGCATCAATCCGGAGGTGAACGCAGACACTCTGCGCGACGCCGCGGCCGCGGCGCGGGAGGGCGGCGCGGCAATGCTGTTCACGCCCGAGATGAGCGGCTTTCTCGACCGCGACCGCGCGCGGGCGGGCGTGACCATTCGGCGCGAGAGGGACGACGGTGTCCTTGCTGCCGCCCGCGACGCGGCGGCGCGGCACGGGCTGTGGATCGCGCTCGGCTCGCTGGCGGTCGACCGGGGCGATGGGGCCTTGGCCAACCGCGCCTTCGCGATCGATACGGCGGGCGAGATCCGGGCCCGCTATGACAAGCTCCATATGTTCGACGTCGATCTGGCAAGCGGCGAAAGCTGGCGCGAATCGGCGGCCTACCGTGCCGGTGAGGCGGTGGTGACGGTGGCCGGCACGCCTGTGGGCCGGCTGGGCCTCGCGATCTGCTACGATCTGCGCTTTCCGGCGCTGTTCGAGGCGCTCGGCCGGCAGGCCTGCGACGTCATCGCAATTCCCGCCGCCTTCACCGTCCCGACCGGGGAAGCGCATTGGCATGTCCTCCAGCGCGCCAGGGCGATCGAGGCGAGCGCCTTCGTGGTCGCGGCGGCGCAGACCGGCGAGCACGAGGATGGCCGGCGGACATACGGCCACAGCCTGGTGGTCGATCCCTGGGGAGAAGTGCTGCTCGATCTGGGCGACGAGGGGGCGGGGCTGGGCTTTGCCGAGATCGACCTCGCGCGCATCGGCGCGGTGCGGCGGCAGATACCCAGCCTTGCCAACCGCCGCGAAATCGCCTGAGAGGCGGCGATGATCGTCTTCGATCTTGTCTGCGACCGGTCGCATGCCTTCGAGGGCTGGTTCGGCTCGTCGGAGGATTTCGCCGCCCAGCAGGCGCGCGCACTGTTGACCTGTCCGCTGTGCGAAAGCCCCCATGTCACGAAAGCGCCGATGGCGCCCGCGGTCGCGGCGAAGGGCAACCGCGCCCTCGCTCCCGCCGGCATCGCCCCGCGGACGCGCGCCGGCAGCCCGGTCCCTCCGCGCCTGGCCGCGGCGGTCGAGGCCTTCGCCGCCGCGCAAGCCATGGCTCTGAAGACCAGCGAATGGGTTGGTGACCGCTTCGCCGCCGAAGTCCGCTCGATGCACTATGGCGAGGCAGAGGAGAAACAGGTCCACGGCCGCGCCACCCGGGACGATGCGCTCGCGCTGCTCGAAGAGGGCATCGCCGTCGCCCCGGTGCTGGTCCCGGTGCATCCGCCCGAGGAATTGAACTGAGACTGGCGCGGCGCCTCAGCGGGGCGGCCGAACCCGCTCCGGCATCGGCCGCATAAGCAGGCGGCGAGGCAATCGAGCCTCAGCGATCAGCCGCGATGAGATCGAGCGAGCGCTGCAAGTCCTCCAGCGAAATGGGTTTGATCAAGGTGGTCACCGCTGCATCTGCGTGCAGCGCCGCGATCTCCTTTTGCCCGGTCACGAAGATCGCCGGAATGCCCCGACCGGCAAGCCATCGCGCCGCGTCGGGGCCGGTGCTGCCGTCGGCAAGGTCGATATCGACGAGCGCTACATCGGCCTTCAGGCTCGGCAGATTCAAAAGGCTCCGGAAGCTCTCGACGGCGCCGTAGAACTGGTGACCCAGATCCTCGATCATCTGTTCGAGATGGAACACGATCAACGGATTGTCCTCGAGACAGATGACTCGCATCGACGTTGAGGGCGCGGTCATGCTTTGGCCAACGCGTGGTTTCCTTCGGAGTTTCCGACAATTCGGGCGGCGGGCCCGCGCGCACTGCAGAACAGCCCGTCGCGCTGGAATTCGATCACGGGCGGTTGCGCCAGAAGCATCGTGAGCGCGGAGCGCAGGTAACGCGTGCCATACCCTGCGCGCGTGGGTTCGATCACCGGCGGTCCGCCGCTTTCCTTCCATTCGAGGGTGATTGCGTCCCCTTCCAGCGCCCAGCGGAAGGCAATCCGTCCGGCCGGAACCGACAGGGCTCCGTACTTGATCGCATTCGTCGTCAATTCGTGCAGACACAGCGCCAGAGTCGTCCCGCCATCGCGTGTCAGGATGAGATCGGGGCCTTTGGTCAGAATGCGATCCTCTCCGCTCACGCGGTAGGGCGCGAAGGTCAGGTCAACGATCTCTCGAATCGGCACTGTCTCGCCGTCCGCGCGGAACACCGCTGAGTGCACGTTAGAAAGCGCCCGGAGCCGGCCGCTGAAGTCGTCGGTAAGCTGGTCGATCGAGGTCGCGCCGCGGCGCGTCATCTGGAAGATCGAGGTGACGCTGGCGAGGATGTTCTTGACGCGGTGATTGAGCTCGCGGCGCAGCTCGATCTCGCGTTCGATGTGATCGCCAACGTCGCGCTGGCGAAGCCGCACCAGGAGGGCCGATTGAATGCCACTCAGCAGCTCGACCGCGCTCATCGGCCGCTCGTAGAACAATTGGCGCGAACGGGGCCAGGACCGCGCCAGTGCCTCGCGGACCCGGCGGTTGGGCGAGGCGCGATCGAGCAGAACGACGATCGGCAGCTCGGACCAGGCGGGCTGCGCGTGCAGGTGGGTCGCGACGATCTTCAACACGTCCGGGGTGAGCGCCTCGTGCGTGGCGACCAGCACGCCGGTCGAGGCCGCCAGACGTTCTTCCAGATCGTCCACCCCGGCGCTGTGCACAGCGTCGATGTCGTGCTCGGCGAGCAGGCGGCCCAGATATTCCGCATCCTTGCGATAGGGCGCGAGGAGAAGAACCTGGTCCAACGAGAACCGGTTTGTTTCTCCGCCGGCGTCGTTCACGATTCCGGTAACGGATTATAGGGCACAACCGTCACCCCCGAGCTGCGGATGAAGAGTTCGTGCACGTCGAGGTCGTGGGGGCCGTGGCGCTTCTTGACCACGGTGATGTTGCGCCGCAAGCGGCCTTCGTCCTCCAGGATGCGAAGCAGCAGGACGGTGTCTCCCAGAAAGCTGACGTCGACGTCGATGCCGACATTCTGGCCGAGCAATCCGTGCTGGGCGACAATCAGCATCGTCAGGACGCCTGCCCGCGCGAGATATTTGAGCAACGCCTGGATGTCGCGCACGGCCTTTTCGCGATGCGGCAGCGAGTTGAGGTAGCCAGTGAAGCTGTCGATGACGACGACGCGGGTATCGTCGTCCTGAACGATGGTCTGAACGACCTGCGCGAATTCGCCCGGAGAGATTTCATTCGGGTTGAAGTCGCGGATGATCAGTTTTCCGTCCTTGTGGAACTGCCTGAGATCCATCCCGAGACCTTCGGATCGGCGAAAGAATGTTTCGAGGCGCTCTTCGAACAGAAACAGCGCCACGCTCTCCCCCCGCTGAAGCGCCGCGGTGGAGTAGAGCGAGGCCATGGTCGATTTGCCGGTGCCGGCCTGGCCGATCACCAGCGTCGTCGTCCCCGATTCCTGGCCGCCGCCGAACATCTCATCGAGCGTATCGACGCCCGATTTGATCAGATCGGGTTTGCGGGCCTCTGCCTCGGCGCCGGGCACGATGCGGGGGAAGACCACCACCCCCTGCCCCTCACGGATCGCCATGTCGTGATACCCGTCGGCCACGGGCACGCCGCGCATCTTGCTGACCTCGATACGGCGCCGCACGGCCCCATAATCCTCGAGTGATTTGTCGAACCGGATCACGCCGTGGGCAATGCCCTCGACCTCCTCGCCGTTGCTGACCCCTTCGCCGGTTTGCGTATCCAGCAGCAGCGCCACGACATTGCGCTTGGCGAGGAACGCCTTGAATCCCAGCAGCTCGCGGCGGAAGCGGGGCGTATCGCCAGTGATGAGACGAATCTCGAGGAGCGAATCGTAAACCAGGCGGTGCGGCTTGTGCTCCTCGATCGCGTGCTCGATCGCCTGGCGAGTCTCGTCGAGCCGGAGCTCCGCGGTCTGGAAGATTGTCTGGTCCGCGCCTCCGTGAACGGCGTCGGAGGCCGACAGCTCCTCCACGCGAATCCCGTCCATCGTCCAGCCGTGAGAGACGGCGATCGATTCCAGTTCGGAGGCGGTTTGCGACAGGCTGACGTAAATGCACCTTTCGCCAGCCTCGACCCCGGCGCGCAGGAATTGAAGCGCCGCCGTTGTCTTCCCGGCGCCGGGCGCGCCTTGCATGATGTAGAGGTTTGACGGCGGCAGTCCGCCGCGCAGGATCTCGTCCAGCCCGGCTATTCCGGTTGCAACCACCTTCGCAGACTTACGCTTGGCCACGCCATTCCCCTTTGCCGTTGAACTGGCACAAATGTTAGTTTGCTGCCAGCGTCGTTTGATAAGGCGGGCGCCGCCGTCATCGCTTCACTTTGGCTCCGAACGAGGTTCGGTCCCGAGGCGCCGCACCAAGCGCGCCAACCCCTGCGGGGCGGCGCGCATGGTGCGCCCGACAGGATTCGAACCTGTGGCCCCCAGATTAGGAATCTGGTGCTCTATCCTGCTGAGCTACGGGCGCGCCCGGGCGGCGTTTAGCTTGCGGTCCGCAGGCTGACAACGGCTAGGCGCCTTTGGTGTGCTCCGCGCGGGCCAACTCGTGCAGCCACGCGGCATGCTGGGGCGCTTTCTTGGTTTTCGCCCATTCGTCGAGCATCGCTGGGGCGACGCGCTTCAGTTCGGCGTATTGCTCCTGGGTGCCGATGTCGGCGGCGAGTTCGACCCGGTGGCCGTTGGGGTCGAAAAAATAGATCGACTTGAAGATGCCGTGGTGCGTCGGGCCCAGCACGTCCACGCCCTGCGCCTCGATATGGGCCTTCGCCGCCAGCAGCTCCTCCTCGGAAGCCACGCGCAGCGCGAGATGCTGGACCCAGGCCGGCGTGTTCTCATCGCGGCCCATGTCCTTCTGGTTGGGCAGCTCGAAGAAGGCCAGGACATTGCCGTTCCCCGCATCAAGGAAGACGTGCATGTAGGGGTCGTATTCGCCGGTCGAGGGCACGTGGTCCTCGGCGAAGGCGGTGGTGTAGTCCATGCCGAGCACGCGGCCGTACCACTCCACGGTCTCTTTCGCGTCCTTGCAGCGATAGGCGGTGTGGTGGATGCCGCCGAGCTTGACGGGGTGGGATTCGCTGGTGCTCATATCCAAAACTCCGCTTGTGACGAGCCGGTTAGGCCGGTTCCTCGACCTTCAGCGCGCCGCGCTTGATCTGGTCGCGCTCCAGGCTTTCGAACAGGGCCTTGAAATTGCCCTCGCCAAAGCCCTCATCGCCCTTGCGCTGGATGAACTCGAAGAACACCGGGCCGACCTGCGCCTCGGCGAAGATCTGGAGCAGCAGGCGCGGCCGTCCGCCTTCGGTCGTGCCGTCGAGCAGGATGCCGCGCGCCTTGAGCGCCTCGACATCCTCCCCGTGTCCGGGCAGGCGCTCGGCCAGCATCTCGTAATAGGTTTCCGGCGGCGCGGTCATGAACGGCACGCCCAGCGTCTTCAGGCGGTCCCAGGCGGCGGTGAGATCGTCGCAGATCAGCGCGATATGCTGGATGCCTTCGCCGTTGAACTGCCTCAAAAACTCCTCGATCTGGCCCTTTCCGCCTTCGCCTTCCTCGTTGAGCGGGATGCGGATCTTGCCGTCGGGCGCGGTCAACGCCTTGGAGGTGAGGCCGGTGTATTCGCCCTTGATGTCGAAGAAGCGGATCTCACGGAAGTTGAACAGCGTCTCGTAATAATCCGCCCAGTACTTCATCCGCCCGTTATAGACGTTGTGCGTCAGATGATCGATCCGGTCGAAGCCCGCACCCACCGGGTGCCGATCGACACCGGGCAGAAACTCGAAATCGATGTCGTAGATCGACAGGCCCTCGCCCTGCTCGTCGGAATAGCGATCGATCAAATAGACGATAGCGCCGCCGATGCCGCGGATTGCGGGCAGGCGCAGCTCCATCGGGCCGGTCTCGACCTGAACCGGTTCGGCGCCGCGTTCGAGCAGAAGATCATAGGCGCGGCGCGCATCGCGGACCCGAAAGCCCATGCCGCACGCGCTCGGCCCGTGCTCGCGAGCGAAGTACCACGCGGCGCTGCGCGGCTCGTAATTGAGGATCAGGTTGATCTGGCCCTGGCGCCACAGCTGGACGTCCTTGCCGCGATGGCTGGCGACATGGCTGAAGCCCATCGTGCGGAACACCGGCTCGATCACCCCCTTCTCGGGCGCGCAGAACTCGACGAATTCGAAGCCGTCCAGTCCGACGGGGTTTTCGAACAGATCGGCCATCGCTTATCCTCTCGCGCGGGTTCTGGTTACATTAGAAACTAACTACGCCGTTTTGCCAGCGCCGTCAAGGCGGGGCGCCGGTGCGCGGCGCTTTCCCGATGCGGCCCGCCGCAAACTGCACGGCGGGACTTGCCAGCCACATCAAAGTGTGATTCCTGCCCCGACAATGGCTCGCAAACGCTCTTCCGCCCGCCGCGTCCGGCTCCCCGCCCGCCGCAGCGAGGCGGTCGCGCTGGTCGCGCTGCTGGCGATGGCGGGACTGGCGATCGCCGGGCCTTCGGGCATCTTCGCGTGGAGCGAGAACCTGCGCCTGCGCGATGCGCGCGAGGCCCGGCTTGCCAAGCTCGAGATCGAGCGCGACCATCTCAGGAACCGGGTCGATCTGCTCGATCCGCGCCATGCCGACCCCGACCTCGCCGGCGAGCTGGTGCGCGGCCAGATGGGCGTCGTCCACCCTGACGAGGTGGTGATCAAGATCGGCGAGTGAGCCGGTTTCCCTAGCGTTTTTGCACTGGAGCGGACCCGTTGCATGGCCAGCGCGCTTGTGCCTATAGGCACGGCCCAACGCCCCGGGGAACCACGCTGGGGCGAGCCCACAGAGGATGCGATCTTGGCCAAAGCCCACCGCAGCGACATACCGGAGGCCGGCAACCCCGACCGGTTCATTCTCCACTCCCTGCAAGACGCGCATGAGGCCAGCCGCAGCTTCGACGCCAGCCCGCAGCAGATGCTCGACTTCTACGAGCAGATGCTGCTGATCCGCCGGTTCGAAGAGCGCGCGGGACAGCTTTACGGCCTCGGGCTGATCGGCGGCTTCTGTCACCTTTACATCGGGCAGGAGGCAGTTGCGGTCGGGCTCCAGTCCGCGCTCAGGGAAGGCCTCGACAGCGTCATCACCGGCTATCGCGACCATGGCCACATGCTCGCCTATGGTATCGATCCTAAACTCATCATGGCCGAGCTGACGGGGCGTCAGGCGGGCATTTCCAAGGGCAAGGGTGGCTCGATGCACATGTTCTCGACCGAGCACCGGTTCTACGGCGGTCACGGCATCGTCGGCGCGCAGGTCGCGCTCGGCGGCGGGCTGGCGCTGGCGCATCAATACCGGGGTGACGGCGGGCTGTGCCTCGCCTATTTCGGCGACGGCGCGGCCAACCAGGGCCAGGTTTACGAGACCTTCAACATGGCCAGCCTGTGGAAGCTGCCGATCGTGTTCGCGATCGAGAACAACCAGTATGCAATGGGCACCAGCACCGCGCGCTCGAGCGCTGAGACCGAGTTCTATCGCCGCGGCACCGCCTTCCGCATCCCGGGCATGGATGTCAACGGGATGGACGTGCTCGAGGTTCGCGCCGCCGCCGAAATCGCTTTCAAGCACGTGCGCGAGGGCAAGGGGCCGGTGCTGATGGAACTCAATACTTATCGCTACCGCGGCCATTCGATGTCCGACCCGGCCAAGTACCGCACCCGCGAGGAGGTCCAGGACATGCGCGAGCAGCGCGATCCGATCGAGGCGATGAAGAAGCTGCTGCTCGAGAAGGGCAAGAGCGAGGCGGAGTTGAAGGATATCGACAAGCGGATTCGCGCCACGGTTTCGGAAGCCGCGGACTTCGCCGAAAGCTCGCCAGAACCGGCGCTGTGCGAGCTCTACACCGACGTGCTGGTGGAGAGCTACTGATGGGTATCGAGCTCAAGATGCCCGCGCTGTCGCCTACCATGGAGGAGGGGACGCTCGCCCGCTGGCTCAAGCAGGAGGGCGATGCGATCATGGCCGGCGACATCATCGCCGAAATCGAGACCGACAAGGCGACGATGGAGTTCGAAGCGGTCGACGAGGGGACGCTGGACAAGATCCTGATCGCCGAGGGAACCGAGGGCGTGAAGGTGGGCACGGTGATCGCGACGATGGCGGGCGAGGGTGTGGAGGCTGCTTCCCATGACCGCGCCCCCGCGCAGGCGGGGGTCTCAGGCGGCGCCGTGCACCCGAAGGAGGCCCCCGCCTCCGCGGGGGCGCAGGGTCCTGCCGAGGAACAGAAAGCCCCTGAATCCGAAGCACCTGAATCTCCCGCGCCTGGCGGCACGGCGCTGCTCGCCGCCGGCGCCAGGTCCGCGCGCGATCCCGAGATCCCCGCCGGCACCGCGATGAAGACCGTGACTGTGCGCGAGGCGCTGCGCGATGCGATGGCCGAGGAAATGCGCGCCGACGACCGCGTCTTCGTGATGGGCGAGGAAGTCGCGCAGTACCAGGGCGCCTACAAGGTGACGCAAGGGCTGCTCGACGAGTTCGGCGCCAGGCGCGTGATCGACACCCCGATCACCGAATATGGCTTCGCCGGCATCGGCGCCGGGGCGGCGATGGGGGGGCTGAGGCCGATCGTGGAGTTCATGACCTTCAACTTCGCCATGCAGGCGATCGACCACATCATCAATTCGGCCGCCAAGACCAATTACATGAGCGGCGGGCAGATGCGCTGCCCGATCGTGTTCCGCGGCCCCAACGCGGCCGCCAGCCGGGTCGGCGCGCAGCACAGCCAGAACTTCGGCCCCTGGTATGCCAGCGTCCCCGGCCTGGTCGTTATCGCTCCCTATGACGCGGCCGATTGCAAGGGCCTGCTCAAGGCCGCGATCCGCAGCGAGGACCCGGTGGTCTTTCTCGAGAACGAGTTGGTCTACGGCCGCAGCTTCGAGGTGCCCGACACCGACGACTGGGTGCTTCCGATCGGCAAGGCGCGGATCGTCCGCGAGGGCGCGGACGTCACCATCGTCGCCTATTCGATCGCCGTCGGGCTTGCGCTTGAGGCGGCGGAGGAGCTCGCCGGGGAGGGGATCGAGGCCGAGGTCATCGACCTCAGGACGCTGCGCCCGCTCGACTGGGAGGCAATCCTTGCCAGCCTGGCCAAGACCAACCGGCTGATCATCGCCGAGGAGGGCTGGCCCACCTGCTCGATCGCGTCCGAGGTGATGGCGATCTGCATGGAGGAGGGCTTCGACCATCTCGACGCGCCGGTGCTTCGCGTCACCGACGAGGATGTGCCGCTGCCCTATGCCGCCAACCTCGAGAAGGCGGCGCTGGTCGACGCCGCGCGGATCGTCGCGGCGGCGAAGCGGGTGTGCTATCGCGGATAGCCCCCGCACGGGGCGCGGCTAGCTGAAGGTGGTGTTGTAAACGTTGCAGGCCGATGGCGTGGCCGCCGGGTTGGGATTGTAGACCTGAGTCAAATCGCGGTCGTCGCGGACATAGAAGGCGGCCTCGCGCCGGATGCGGAAGGTCCCCAGCGCCCAGGCCCCCACCAGCGGCTCGTAGTCATAGGTCACTTCGGCGAAGATGATGGCGCTCCCCGCGGCGGCCTGAACCTTGGCCGAGCCCGCGCCCATTCCGGTAAATCCGGTGGTGGTGCCCTCGGTCGCGCCTTCGACGCCATAGGCGGGCGCGACGTTGAGCATCCCCTTGCAGCGCTGCCAGAATATGCGCTGCTTGTTGCTGCCATTCTGCTGCAGGCTCGAAACGATGATCCGCCCCCTGGACAGGACGTTGAGGTTGTTCCCGCTCTGGATCCGCGCCCCCAGCAGCGCGTCGTTGATGTCGACCTCGCGCAGCTGCGGCAGGCCGAGCGGCACCGATTGCTTGGCGCGCGAGAGGTTGTCCGCCACGGTCATCGCGATCTGGCTGACGCGCATGTTCGAGATTGCCAGGTTGGCGAGCTCGATCGATCCGAAGGCCAGCAGCATCAGGATCGGCAGCGAGTAGGCGAACTCGATCAGCATGATCGCGTCGCGGTTGCGCCCGAGCGAGCGGAGCGAGCGCCGCGCGCGGCGATTCATTGCGGGCCCCTGTGCGGCGGGCATCAGGTCGGGCATATTCTTACCCCCACACGGGTCGCCTGGGCGGAGAAGGGCTGGTTTCGCAGGAAGGTGCTCGCGCTGAGCGTGGTCTGGTCCGGCTGGCCGATCAGTTTCCAGAACGGGAACACTCGCTTGAAGGTGATCGACGCCTTGATCGACACGACGTCCTGCGCGCCGCCGCGGCCGGCGATGCCCACGTCCTCGTCCCACTGGCGGTCGCCGTTGCGATCGACGAAACATTCGGGATAATCGTACCGGCCGTTGCCGTTGGTGTCGGTGAAATCCTCCGGCAGGCCGATTTCGTTGTAGTTCTGATAATATTGCGGATCGAGCGTGAAGCTGATCACCGTGGCGGGATCGCTCGAAGGCACGACGGTGCGCACCTTGGCGTTCACCGTGGCTTCGATGTCGCTCCACAGCGTGTTCTCGAGGCTGGCCTTCCGGGCCCCCTCCTGCACCGCGCCCTGCAACGCGGACTGGATGTAGAGGGCATAGCCCTGATCGAAGATGCCCATCAGCAGCAGGCAGAACAACGGCGCGACGAAGCCGAATTCGGTGACCGCGATGCCGCGCGTGTCGCGGTGCAGACGGCGCAGCGCCTCCAGGTGGCCGGGGAGGGGCCGGGCGCGGCTCATTGCACCAGCCTCAGGTCGGCGATGTCGCGGGCGATGGCGGTGAAGGCCGCGTCGAGATCGGCCGAATCGTTGGCCTGGAAGGCGCGGGAGGGATCCGCGCAGGCGCTCAGGTTGCCGGTGACCGAGGTCCCGAACGCAATCGCCCAGATCGCCACCGTTCCGCGCTGCGCGTCGCACAGCGCCTGGAAGCGCCGTGAGTGAAGCGTCGCCGCCGTCTGCCCGGTGCTCCCCGTGATGCGTTTCGATACGACCTCGAGCCCGTAAGAAGTCACCGAGGAATCCGCTGATACCGGCTCGCCATCGGTCAAAAAGATGATGTGGCGGCTGATCTGGCCCCCGTTGGGGCCGACCAGATTGCGCGCCGCGAACATTCCCTGCGGCGCGATCAGGCGCAGGCCCCAGACCATCCCGATGTCGAGATAGGTGTAGCCGTTGGGCTGCAGCGAATCGATGTAGTTGTTGAAGTCGGTTTGCGTCATCGGGTTGAGATTGCGCATCCGCGCCGTGGGGCAGGAATGGTTCGCCGAGCCGATCGTCGTCGTCGAAGTGACGTTCGCCGGCCGCCCGCGGTTGTAGGTCAGCTTGTCCATGATCGGGCGCCAGCGGGTCGCCTGCGAGGTGCCGCCGGCGATGTAGTTGAGATCGAGCGCTTCGCTCGGGATTGGCGAGAAGGTGGTCGCGGCAACGGTGTCGCGCTCCTCGATGCAGCCGTTCCAGGTGAAAGTGCTGATCGTCAGCCCGGTGGTGACGGGCATCGCGGCAAGCTCGACCGGGGTATAAGGACCGGCATCCGGAGCGATGAAGTTCTGCGAAACGGCTGAAGCGTAACGGACCGTGGAACCTGTCTTGAAATTGCTCACATCGTAAGTGACGGGCATATATGTCCAGTTCTTGAACTTGAACTGCGGCACATTACGGACATACTTCGTCCATATGACCTGCCGTGTACACGTCTTGTATTTGCTGGTCTTTGCTCCGTTATTATCCTCCCAAGTGCCGGATTTGCGGGCAAAGGTGATTTGCCAGTAATAATTACCGGAAGTCGGCTGGTCTGTCTGCGCCGCGCTTTGCCCTTCGGCGAGGAAAAGCGTGTCGTCCCCGATTCCGGCGTTCCCCGGCCAAGAGGTTTGCGGATAGAGGTAGACCCTCCGGTTTGTGTTGTCGTCGATGGAGAACGACTTGTTCGCGCTGTAGTTCTCGCAATCATTGTTCGACATGACGGTGCCGCCGGCGGTGCTCGCGGTATAAGGCTGGATGGTGTCCGCTATGCCGGCATCGTATTCCTGGTCGCGCACGATGGGATTGGTCGCTGGGTCATCGATCCACTGGTTGCTGCCGCCGCTCGCTTCAAAATTGGCGACGCGCGATTCGACCACCGCATCGTCCACCATGTTGGTCATCGCCAGCTCGCCCTTGGTGCTGTCGGGCGATGCCTTGAACAGGTCCTGGCCGTTGACCGCCTGGCTGTAGGGCACGAAACCGTAACGGAGCTGACCCGCGTTGGCGCCGTTGGCATCCATCTGGGCCTTGAGCGTCGAGTAGAAGCGCTTGGCGGCCGCCTTGAGCGACACGATCTTCTGCACCCCGCCGATCTCCTCGCCCATCGATCCGGTCACGTCGAGCACGAAGACGATGTCGATGTTCGGGATCTGGATGTCCGCGCTGCACGAGACCAAGGCGGTCTGATTGCCGAAACCGAAGACCTTCATCAGCGTCATCGGGATGCTGGTCTGGGCCGTGGCGTTCAGCTTGCCGTTGGCGTCCGCGGCGGGAGTGAACGTCGTGCCGGTGGTCTGGAAGTCGGCGTTCTGAAAGTTGAAGTTGAACATCGCGTCGGCGCGCCCCCGCGCGGTCGAATCGAAAACATTCGTCGCCATCGCCTTGCGCCCGGCAAGCACGCCCGAATCGCAGGCCGCCTGGAGCCGGCTGCGAACCATGTACATCCGGCTGGCGTCGATCGCGCCGCCGACCACTCCGATCATGGGAACGACCGCGGCGGCGGTCATCGCGAAGACGTTTCCTCCGATGTCGCAGCCGAGCCGGGCCAGAAAGCCCCGCTTCCGGATACGCGCTAGCCGCTTGTTGAATGCCATATGGATTACCCGCAAAACGCTTTGAGAACGGGCTATAGGGGCTCCATGGCGAACGAAGTTTTCAGGGGCATGGTAAACGCCGATGTAATTTCATTGCACCGCCCGAGCGGATGATGGCGCGCGCGGAATTTCTTGCCGGCGAACCGCTGGGCGATGCCGAGCGGCTCGCTATCGGCTATGCCCCGGCCGCCTTGCGAGCCCGCTATCATGGCTTGCTCGCGCTCGATGGCCTGCTCGCGCGAATCGCGCTTTCGGCCCGCGAGCCCTTGCCCGCGCAGATGCGCCTGGCCTGGTGGCGCGAGGCGTGCGGGTGCCTTACCGAACGGGCCGAAACGCCCCTCGGCAGTGCTCTGGCCGAGAGCTGGCGCGGCGAGACAGCGCTGCTGGTGGGCCTGGTCGATGCCTGGGAAGAGGTGGCGGCGCGCGAGGCGGGGCTGGAGCGGCCGGCCGAGCAGGTCGCACGGGCGCGCGGCGCCGCGCTGGCGGCGTGCGCGGGTGAGTCGGACGCCATCGCCCTGCCGGCGGCGCGGTGCTGGAGCCTCGTCGCGCTGGCCCCGCATGCGGCGGACGAGACCGAGCGCGCGGCCATGCTGGCGGCCGCCCGCGCCACCCGCTTGCCCGCATTGCCCCGCTCGCTGCGCCCGGTTGCGGTGCTCGCCGGCCTGGCGCGGCGGTCGGGCAAGCGCGATGGCGGCCCCCTGATCGGCGACAGGCTTAGCCCGCTGGCCGCCATTCGGCTTGGCATTTTCGGCCGCTAGGCTATCGCGGCACGGCGATGGAGCAGGGGCGGGAGCGGGGCGCGTGAACCGATTGATCCTGGGAGCGCTGGGGGCGCTTGGTCTGGTAGGCGTGGGGCTGTTCTGGTGGCAGGGCCGGGCCGAGGTCGAGCGCGGCGCTCCGCCGCCCGAGGCGGCCGTGCCGGTCACCCCGCCGACCGAGCTTCCCACCGCCGATGTCGCGGGGCTGACCGGTCCGCCGCCGCCCGAGGCGACCGAGATCACCAAGGAGCAACAGCGTTTCGGCCGCTACGACCGCGACCGGGACGGGCGGATCACGCGCAACGAGATGCTTTCCACACGCACCGAGGCGTTCCGCAAGCTCGACAAGGACCGCAACAATCTGCTGACCTTCGAGGAGTGGGCGGCGGCAACGGTGGACCGCTTCGAAGGCGCCGACCGCGACCGCGATGCGCTGCTGACGGCGGCGGAATTCGCCGCGACCAGGCCCAAGCGAAACGCGAAGCCGGCCTGCCGCTGCTAGACTAGGCGGTCCTCTCCGCCAGCTCTTGCTTCGCCACCCGGTACTCGGCCTCGAGCCGCGCCACCGTTGCCTCGACCGGCGCGACTTCGGTCACCGTGCCGATCCCCTGGCCCGAGCCCCAGATGTCCTTCCACGCCTTGGCCTTAGTGTTGCCGCCGCTGCCGAAGTTCATCTTGCTCGGGTCGCTCTCCGGCAGATTGTCGGGGTCCATCCCCGCTGCCTCGATGCTCGAGCGCAAGTAATTGCCGTGCACGCCGGTGAACAAATTGGTGTAGACGATCCCGTCGGCGCTCCCGCTAACGATGCCTTGCTTGTAGCCCTCGGGCGCATTGGCTTCGGCGGTGGCAATCCAGGGACTGCCGATGTAGGCGAAATCCGCCCCCAATGCCTGGGCGGCGAGGATCGAACGGCCATGCCCGATCGAGCCCGACAGCGCCACCAGCCCGCCGAACCATGCCCGGATTTCCTGCATCAGCGCGAAGGGGCTGAGCACCCCGGCATGACCGCCGGCTCCGGCGGCGACAGGGATCAGCCCATCGGCGCCTTTTTCGATCGCCTTGTTGGCGAAGCGGTTGTTGATCACGTCGTGCAGAGTGATCCCGCCCCAGCCGCTCACCGCCTCGAAGATGTCGGTCCGCGCGCCCAGTGAGGTGATCATCAGCGGCACCTGCCATTTGGCGCAGGTCGCCATGTCGGCATCCAGCCTGTCGTTGGTCTTGTGGACGATCTGGTTGACCGCGAAGGGCGCGGCGGGCCGTTGGGGATGGGCGCGATTGTGCGCGGCGAGCTCCTCGGTGATGCGGTGGAGCCATTCGTCGAGCTCGCTCTGCGGACGGGCATTGAGCGCGGGAAAGCTGCCGACGATGCCTGCCTTGCACTGCGCGATGACCAGCTCCGGACCCGAGACGATGAACAGCGGCGAGCCGATGACAGGCAGGCGCAGCCGATCGAAGGGGGCGGGAAGGGTGGCTGACATAGGTGCGGCAACTCCGTTGCGGATCGAAACCGGACTCGGGTATCGTGCCCGCGCTGCACTGTCGAGCGCGCATTCGATTGACTTGGCCAGCCCCGAGTCGCATTGCCTTTCACGGTCGCGATCGAAGGGACGGGCTGCGATGCACCGGAAGCTTATCGGGCTGGTTCTGGCCTTGACCGCTGCGGCGGCGGGCGCGCAGACCGGCGATGCCGCGGCGCAGCGCAAGGCAATGCTCGATCGGGCGCGCGCCACCGCCTTGCCCGGGACATGGACACCCGCGCCCACGACCAAGCTAAGCAACGCGGCGGCCAACTACGCCCAGCGCATGTGCTCGGCGGTTTTCCTCGCCGGCATGGATGCCCGGCTCGCCCGGGCGACGATGGGCGACGCCAACGCGCTGGCGCCACTCGTGGAACGCGTCCAGCTCGGCGAACCGGTGCTGGATCGCAGGCGGCAGGAAGTTCGCGTCGCGCTGCCGACAGGCGGCGAGCGGCGGGCGCGCCGTGTCGGCAGTCAGGGCTGCGTGATGATCCCCGAAAGCCGCCAGGCGCTCGCCTTCACGCCCAGCATCGTCGCGCCGCGAGGCCTGTGGTCCGAGCCTGGTGAGCCGCTTGAGCCGGGATCCTACGATGCCGGGCAGGTCGCGGCGGCGGTCGCTGCCGCCTTCGAGCCCGACGATGCGTTCACCCAGGCTTTTGTCGTTACCTGGAAGGGCCGCGTAATCGGCGAACGTTACGGCTTGGGTGCTGGGCCACAGACCCCGCTTGAGGGCTGGTCGATGGGGAAGAGCATCATCGCCAGCCTCATCGGCACGCTGATTCAGCGCGGCGTCTATACCCTCGACCAGCCCGCGCCGGTCCCGGAATGGCGAGGCGCGGGCGATCCGCGCGGGGCGATCACCATCCGCGACATCATGCAGATGTCGAGCGGGCTTCGCATTCGCGCCGAGCAGGACCCGGAATATGTCGATGACGGGCGGCTGGCGGACCATTGGTATTACTACGGCGCGCCCGATGCCTTCGCTTATGCGGCCAGCCGTCAGCTCGAATGGAAGCCCGGGACCATTGGCCGCTACCGCAATACCGATCCGGTGCTCGGCAGCTATCTGGTGAAGCTGGGGGTCGCGAAGCTCGGCCAGGATTATCACAGCTATCCGCAACGCGCGCTGTTCGATGCGCTTGGCATTCGCACCGCGGTTCTGGAAACCGATGCCAGCGGCAATTTCATCACTCAGGGGTCCGAGTTGATGAGCGCGCGCGACTGGGCGCGGCTCGGCAACCTCTACCTGCGCGACGGGGTGTGGAACGGCCAGCGCCTGCTCCCCGCTGGCTTCGCCAAGTTCGTCAGCACGCCCGCGTCGGCCTGGGTGGCCGACGGGCGGCCGATCTACGGCGGTTTCTTCTGGATCAACAGCGATGGCGCGCTGAACGCGCCCAGGGACGCTTACGCAATGCAGGGGGCGGGTGGCCAGTACACGATCATTATCCCTTCGCACGACCTGGTAGTCGCGCGTCTCGGCCGCTACGCCGGGGCGCGGCCCGCGTCCGCGTCGCTCAATCGTGCACTGGGCATGCTACTTCAGGCGGTGCCCGCCAACCGCTGACTTGTCCTCAGCCGGGCAGCATGTGCTCGATGCCGTAGACACGCGCGGCGGTGCCCGCGAACAAGGCGTGCTTCTCCTCGGCCGATGCACCCGCGGCGAGGCGCTTGAAGGCGTTCCACAGCACCGGATAGCTCGCGCCCCACCGGTCCACCGGATAATTGCTCTCGAACATCGCGCGGGTCGGCCCGAACGCCTCGATGCAGGTCTCGATATAGGGGCGCCAGAGCCCCGCGAGCTCTTCCGAGCCCTTGCCCGCCGCGGGGCCATGCGCCGGCAACTGCACCTGGGGCATGGCGAGCCCGCCGAGCTTGACGCTGACGTTGGGGCATTCCGCCAGGTCGCGGATCGATTGGCGCCAGCCGGCGAAGCGTTCCTCGCGCCTGCCGCTGTAGCTGCCGAGCCCGACCACGCCGCCGCAATGGTCGAGCACGATCGGCTGGTTGGGGAAGGCGCGCGCAAGATCGAGCACTTCGCCGAGCTGCGGCTCGAACACCCAGGCATCGAAGGTAAGATTGCGCGGCGCGAGCTCGCCGAATCCTGCGCGGAACGCGCGGTCGGCATAGAGCCCCTGCGGCGCCATCAGCGCCTGGGGATAGACCGCCCCATCGGCATCCCACGCCCCCTGGTGGCGGATGCCAGCAAAGCGCGGGCTGGCCGCCATGAGCGCGTCGAGCACCTCGCCCGCGCCGGCCCCAAGCCGCAGATCGGCGTGACCGACGATTGCTGCGCATGGGCGCCAGTCGCCATACAGGCCGCTCGCGCCCTGCGCCGCGACGCCATTGACGAACTCCACCTCGCCCACGGTCCTGAGCGCCTCGCCTCGCGCCGGATCGTAGAATGCTCCGCATTCGACGAAGACCGTGGCGACGACATTGTGACCGCTGTGAATATCGGCGTGGAGCGCGTCGAAGGTGTAATAGGCGACATCGATCAGCGTCTCGATGAAGCGATGCCGCGGCTCGGGGAAGGCGGGCAGCAGGGGCCGCAAATCCCACAGGTGATGGTGCGGATCGATGATCGGCAGCCCGGGCTCGAGGATGTCTTCGGTCATTGCGCTGTCCCCAATACCGGCGCCGGCGAATGGCCGGGATCGGTTTCGCGCTCGATCTAGCCGCAATCGCATCGTGAGGGGAAGGTTACTCGCGCACCGCTCCGTTCGCTGCGCTGACCACAGCGCGAACGCTGGCGGTGGCGACGTCGGTGTCGACGCCGCAGCCCCAGACGGTGCGGCCGCCGGGCAGCACGCATTCGAGGTAGGCCGCGGCGCGCGCGTCCGAGCCGGCGCCGAGCGCGTGCTCGGTGTAGTCGTTGACCTCCAGCTCGATTCCGAAGCTGTCGCGCAGCGTGGCGACGACGGAGGAAATCAACCCATTGCCTCGCCCGCTGACCCGCGTTTCCCGGCCTTCGACCGCGATCGTGCCGGCGAACACCCGCGCGCCGTCCGGAGCCTTGCGCTCCTCGTAATCGATCAGGCGAAAGGAGCGGGGTTCGACCTTGACGTAATAGGCGCGGCGGAAGGCGTCCCAGATATCGGTGGCGGTAAGCTCGCGGCCGAGCTCGTCGGCCAGGCGCTGGACGTGGGGCGCGAAATCGGCCTGCATCCGCTTGGGCAGCCTGAGCCCCTGATCCTGCTCCAGCACCCAGGCGAAGCCGCCCTTGCCGCTCTGCGAATTGACGCGGATCACTGCCTCGTAGTTGCGACCAAGGTCGGCGGGGTCGATCGGGAGATAAGGCACGCGCCAGAGCGGCGAGTTCTGGCTTTCGCGCGCCGCGAAGCCCTTTTTGATCGCGTCCTGATGGCTGCCCGAGAAAGCGGTGTAGACGAGCTCTCCGCCATAGGGATGACGCTGGTGGACTGGGAGCTGGTTGCAGTATTCGACGGTCTCTATGACCCGGTCGATGTCCGAGAAATCGAGCTTCGGATCGATCCCCTGCGAGTAGAGGTTGAGCGCCATGGTCACGAGGCAGCAATTGCCCGTCCGCTCGCCGTTGCCGAACAGGCACCCCTCGACCCGGTCGGCCCCGGCCATCAGCCCCAATTCCGCCGCCGCCACGCCGGTGCCGCGGTCGTTGTGGGTGTGAAGACTGATCACCGCAGCTTTGCGGTTCGGCAGATTGCGGATGAAGTATTCGATCTGGTCGGCATAGACGTTGGGCGTCGACGCCTCGACAGTCGCGGGCAGATTCAGGATGATCGGGTGCTCGCGCGTGGGCGCGAGCGCTTCCATCACCGCGGCGCAGACCTCCAGGCTGAAATCGAGCTCGGCGGTGGTGAAGGTCTCGGGGCTGTACTGGAAATGCCAGTCGGTGGCGGGGCGTTTCGCGGCCTCGTCGCGCATCACTTTGGCCCCATCGACCGCGATGGCCTTGATCTGGGCGCGGCTCATCCCGAACACGATCTCGCGCCAGGCGGGGCTGACCGCGTTGTAGAGATGGACGATCGCGGCGCGCGCGCCTTCGAGGCTGGCGAAGCTGGTGCGGATCAGATCGGCGCGGCTCTGCGTCAGCACCTGGACGATGACATCGTCGGGAATGCGTCCGGACCGCACCAGGCCGGAGATGAAGTCGAACTCGGTCTGTCCGGCGCTGGGAAAGCCGATCTCGATCTCCTTCAGCCCGATCTCGACGAGAAGTTCGAAGAAGCGCGTCTTCTTGGGCGCGTCCATCGGATCGACGATGGCCTGGTTACCATCGCGCAGATCTGTCGACAGCCACCTCGGCGCGTGCGCGATGACGCGCGACGGCCATTGCCGGTCGGCGAGGGCGATAGGCTGGAGCGGCGCATATTTGGCGCGCGGGTCGCGGAGCATGGGCATCGGAGCTCTCGAAATTCGCAGTGACGTCAGGTGCGGCGGTTCCCCCAAGGCGCGCGCCGCGCCCACGGGCACGCGCGGTTACGCCCGGGGGCGGATAAGTCGGAGGGAGTTGTTCCTGCCGGTCACGCCGCATGGCATTGCGCACAATTCCCCGCCAGGCAAGCCGGAGTTTGCAATACCCGCGACCTGAAGGCCGGCGGCCCGTTCAGCCACAGCGAAGCCGGGTGACCACTCCGCCTGTGTCGAGATCGACGTTGAGCCGGTCCCCCCGAAAATCCTGAGTCACGATGCTGCCTGGCGGCAGCCACCGGATGGACCGATGCCCGACCTTTTGCGCCACCTCGGCTCGCACCGCGGGCGAATCCTTGCGGCCGATGACGTCCGCGGCGGCGCTTGCATTGCAGCCGTCGGTCGCTTCGGGAGGCGGCATGGTCTGCTCGAACGCGGCGGCGATATCGAGTTCGACCCGGTCCGAGATCAGAGGAATTGCGTAGCCGATGCCGAACTCCGAGCGCTTGATCGACGCGCGCCCCTGGAAGCCGATGTTGAGTCGCTTGGTCATCGGGTGCGGACCGGCGCCGGTGAATTCGGCGGCGATGGCAACGGGGCGTGTCACACCGTTGAGTGTGAGGTTGCCGGTGATCGTTGCCGTCAGGGGCCCGGTCCGGCGGATGGCCGTGGAGACGAAGCGCGCGTCGGCCGGGGCGGCCCCGAAGAAGTCGGGCCTCGCGCCCGCTTGGCCAGGCCGCAGCAGGTGATCGCGCAGGCCGGCGTTCGCCACCGTGACCTTCGAAACCGGGATCGTCAGATCGAGTGTCGAGGCAGCGAGGGACTTGGGATCGAGCCGCAGCGTTCCCCTGACCTCGCCGAAAATGCCGAAATAATCGCTGAATCCGAAATGGCTGACGCGCCAGCCGACGAGCGTGTGGGCGCTGTCGACATCGTAATAGCCCGCGCTCACCCGCGCGGGCTCGCGCTTGCCAGGCACTTCCATGACCGCCTGGGCGGTCAGCGCGCCGTAGCTGCCGAGGCCGAGGAGGACGACGGCGGGGGCGGCGGCCTGGAAAATGCGGTTCATGTCGCGAGTCCTCCATCGCACCCTTGCGATATTGTCGACTACCCTGCGCCAGGGCCGCTGTCGATTGACTTCGGTCGCCACGTTCATTGGCCGGTTAGCCGATTGGGCAAGGGCGTCAGCCCAGGCCTGAGACGGTAGACGTGGAGCCCGTCGGGCTCGATCCGCGCAGCCAATTCGTAGTCCCGTTGGACCCGCCGCAGGATCAATTCGCGCGTCGCCGGATTGCCCTTGGGCGCCGGCCGCGCCACCAGGATGATCCGGTCAGGCCGGGTATCGAGAACCCGCGTCACCTCAGCAACCGGGTCAATACCGATCGCGGGGGCTTCCGCTGCGAAGAGCAAATGGCCGGAAAAGGCATAGGCTGTGGGCAGGCACCAGTCATTGAGCAGATATGCGACGCTGGGCCCTCCAAAGGAGAACGGGCAATTGCGCTGCCCGCGGGTGGCGGCGTCGAGAGCAGCGACGGTTCGCCAGCCGCCGGTGTTTCCGCGCTCGCTCCACTGTAGAGCGTAAACCGCCGCGATCAGCGCGACGGCGGTGAGGGCGATCGAAAGGCGGTAGCGGCGCCAGCAATCGAACGCAGGCGCGGCGCAGATGCAAAGCGGCACCAGCACGGGCAGGAGGTAGTGGTCGTAAAAGGTCCGGTCGTAGGCCAGCAGCGCCAAGAGCGACACCGCCGCCCACCCGATAAGGAACAGGCGGACCGTGCGGGGGACATCAGACCCGGGTTTTCCGCGGCGCAGGCCCAAGAACGCAAACACAAGCAGGGGAAGGACCATCAGCAGCGAGGTCCCCAAATGCCATGCATAGTCCGCGGCCAGCATCGGTTCGCGCAGCCTTGTCGAGGTGACCGTCGCGAACAGCAGCGCGTCGAGCTTTCCCGCCTGGAGCCATATCGCCACCGCCGCCAGCGATGGGGTCAGAGCGACCAGCGCGCCCAGCACGATTACCGCTGCCGCCTTGGCGGGAGAGCTCGCTCGCCAGGCAAGGACTGCGAACACCAGTCCGAAATATGCGGCTTCGAACACCGCACTCTGTTTGGTTTGCACTGCCAGGCCCGCCAACAGCATCGCGGCGAAGCCTTCCGGCAACAGCGCAGTGCCGGTCCGCTCACGCTCGATCAGCCGCACCAGGCACAGCGCAGCCAGCGCCATGAAGACGTTAAAGAATACGCCCGCCTGCCCGAGGAGGCCGCCCGTGAGCGCGGTCCACCAAGTGTAAGCGACGCCAGCGACAAGGGCTCCGGCCCGTCCGGCCAGCCTGAGGGAGAGCCGGTAGGTAAGGAACGCGCCGATAATCACGAACGCCGTCGCCACCAGCGCCGATTGCCAGATCCCGTCGCCACCGAGGAGCCGGATCGCGGCATAGATTGCGAACAGGAACGGCGGCTTGCGGTCCCAGATATCGACGTAGGGGAGCGCGCCAGCAAGCATGCGATCACCGATGAGCAGATAGAACTGCTCATCGATGTTCACGATTGGCTGACCGAGCGTCAGTGCGCGCGCCAGGATCGCGGAAAGCGCGAACAAGGTGACGGCTCGCAGCGAGCTCACCCAATTTACCCTCGCCTGCATCAGCGGATGGCTCAGTTCCGCGCCTTGTCGACCAGCTTGTTCTTGCCGATCCACGGCATCATCGCGCGCAGCCGGCCGCCGACCTCCTCGATGGGATGCGCGGCGGCGGCCTTGCGGCTGGCCTTGAGTTCCGGCTGGCCGGCCTGCGTATCGAGCACGAAATCGCGCACGAAACGGCCCGACTGGATATCCTTGAGCACACGCCGCATCTCGGCTCTGGTCTCATCGGTAATGATCCGCGGGCCGGTCTTGATGTCGCCGTATTCGGCAGTGTTGCTGATCGAATAGCGCATGTTGGCGATCCCGCCTTCATAAAGCAGATCGACGATCAGCTTGGTTTCGTGCAGACATTCGAAATAAGCCATCTCGGGCGCGTAGCCGGCCTCGACCAAGGTCTCGAACCCGGCCTGGATCAGATGGGTGATGCCGCCGCACAGCACCGCCTGCTCGCCGAACAGATCGGTCTCGCACTCCTCGCGGAAATTGGTCTCGATGATGCCCGAGCGCCCCCCGCCCAGCGCGCTGGCGTAGCTGAGCGCGAGTGCCTTGGCATAGCCGTTGCCGCCCGATTGCGTCGATTCCTGATGCACCGCGATGAGGCACGGCACCCCGCCGCCGCGCAGATATTCGCTGCGCACCGTGTGCCCCGGGCCCTTGGGCGCGATCATGATGACGTCGAGATCGGCGCTCGGCTCGATCAGCCCGAAGTGGATGTTGAGCCCGTGCGCAAAGGCAAGCGCGCTGCCGGGCTTCATGCGGCCCGCCATGTCGTTGGCCCAGATCGACGCCTGCTGCTCGTCGGGGGCGAGGATCATGGCGACATCGGCCCATGCGGCCGCCTCGGCGTTGGAGAGCACCTTGAAGCCGGCTTCCTCCGCCTTATGGCGCGTGGCCGAGCCCTCGCGCAGCGCGATCGCGACTTCGCCCACCCCGCTGTCGCGCAGGTTCTGGGCGTGGGCATGGCCCTGGCTGCCATAGCCGACGATGGCGACTTTCTTGCCCTTGACGAGTTCGCCGTCGCAATCCTTGTCGTAGTAAACCTGCATCGTGTTCCCTCGTGCTCTATCAAGTGGCGCCAGCGCCGCGCATCATCCCCACGATACCCGAGCGGCCGACTTCCACCAGTCCCAGCTCGCGCATCAGCACCAGGAAGCCGTCGATCTTGTCGGGCGTGCCGGTGATCTCGAACACGAAGCTGGCGATGGTGGTGTCGACCACCTTGGCGCGAAACAGCTCGGCGATGCGCAGCGCCTCGACGCGTTTCTCACCGCTGCCGGAGACCTTCACCAGCGCCAGCTCGCGCTCGACATGGGGGCCGGCCTCGGTCAGGTCGGTGACCTTGTGGACCGGCACCAGCCGCTCGAGTTGCGCGCGGATCTGGTCGATCACCTGCGGTGGGCCGCCGGTGACGATGGTGATCCGGCTCGTGGCATGGTCCTCCGAAATGTCGGCCACGGTCAGGCTATCGATGTTGTAGCCCCGCGCGGTGAACATCCCTGCGATCTTGGCGAGGATGCCCGCCTCGTTGTCGACCGTGACGGTCAGGACGTGGCGCTCGGACTGGGCTTCGGAGAGTTTCATGTTCGCCCCTCCCCTGAAGGGGAGGGGCTTTTTCGTTTGGCCACCGCCCATCACACCAGCGCCCTGGCTTCGTCGTCCATGGTGCCGCTCACCCGGTCGCCGTAGAGCAGCATGTCGGTGTGCGCGGCGCCGCTGGGTATCATGGGGAGGCAGTTGGCTTCCTTCGCCACCAGGCAATCGACCATCACCGGGCCATCGTGGTCGAGCATCGCCGCGATCCCGGCGTCGAGATCGCTCTCCTCCTCGATGCGGATGCCCTTCCAGCCATAGGCCTCGGCCAGCTTCACGAAATCGGGCAGGCTATCCGAATAGCTGCTCGAATAGCGGCTCTCGTAGGTCAGCTCCTGCCACTGGCGGACCATGCCCATGAATTCATTGTTGAGAATGAACACCTTGATCGGGAGGCGATACTGGCGTGCCGTCGCCAGCTCCTGGATGTTCATCTGGATGCTGGCTTCGCCCGCAATGTCGATGACGAGGGCATCGGGATTGCCGATCTGCGCGCCGATCGCCGCCGGAAGGCCATAACCCATCGTTCCCAGCCCGCCGCTGGTGAGCCAGCGATTGGGCGATTCGAAGCGGAAATACTGCGCGGCCCACATCTGGTGCTGGCCAACCTCGGTGGTGATGATCGGGTCGCGCTCCTTCGTCAGCGCGAACAGGCGCTCGACCGCCTTCTGCGGCATAATCTCGCGGCTGCCGTCGCTCGCGCGCGCGGGATAGGCAAGGCACTCGCGCGCCTTCCAGCCCACGATCCGGGCCTTCCATTCCCCCAGGTTCGCGGCGCGGCGCTCCCCCCAGGCGTCAAGCAATTGGTCGAGAACGACGGCGCAATCGCCAACGATTCCCAGGTCGACCGGGACGATCTTGGCGATGCTCGCGCGGTCAATGTCAATATGGATCTTCTTCGCGTCGGGCGCGAAAGCGTCGAGTCTGCCGGTCACGCGGTCGTCGAATCGCGCGCCCACCGCGACGATCAGGTCCGCGCGGTTCATCGCCATATTCGCTTCGTAGGTGCCGTGCATCCCCAGCATGCCGAGCCAGTCGGGGTGGCTGGCCGGAAATGCGCCCAATCCCATCAGCGTGCTCGTGAGCGGCGCGCCGGTGGCGTGTTGAAGCCGCCGCAGCCGCTCGCTGGCGCGTGGGCCCGAATTGATCACCCCGCCGCCGGTGTAAAACACCGGCCGCTCGGCGGCGGCGATCATCGCCACCGCGCGGGCGATCTCGCTGGCGTCTGCCGAAAGACGCGGCCGATACCGCTGCGAGTGCAAGGCCCCGCCTGGTTCGCCCTCCGCGCTCGCCCGGGAACCGGCCAGCGCGATCTGCACGTCCTTGGGAATATCCACCAGCACCGGGCCGGGCCGGCCGCTGGTGGCGATGCGGAACGCCTCGGCGATGGTCGCCGCGAGCGCGTCGGGACTGCGGACGAGATAATTGTGCTTGGTGCAGTGCCGGGTGATCCCCACCGTATCGGCTTCCTGGAAGGCATCGGTGCCGATCACCGAGGTCGGGACCTGTCCGGTGATGACCACCAGGGGGATCGAATCCATATAGGCGTCGGCGATGCCGGTGACCGCGTTGGTGGCGCCCGGTCCGCTGGTGACCAGGACCACGCCCGGCTTGCCGGTGGAGCGGGCGTAGCCTTCCGCGGCGTGCGCGGCGCCGGCCTCATGCCGGACAAGAATGTGGCGCAGGTGAGCGTTGCCGAACAGCGCGTCGTAGATCGGCAGCACGGCGCCGCCGGGATAGCCGAACACGACCTCGACGCCTTCGGCGAGCAGGCTGTCGATCAAGATGGTGGCGCCGCTGCGCTCCTTGGTCACCTCACCACTCCGCACACTGTCCTCGAGACATGAATCGGCCCGGCGCTGGGGTTGGAGCGCCGGGCCGACTGAACCTCGCCCATGGAGGAAATAGATTTCATCGTCAAGTCATAATCTGGAAGAAAAGTTCGTTGACGCCGATCACCTTGCAACTTTCGGACTCCAGCCGTCGCCATGACTCCGGGGTCTGGTTGCGGAACCAGGTGAACTGGCGCTTGGCATAATGCCGTGTGGCGCGCTGACCAGCGAGCAAAGCCTCGGGCTGCGAAAGCCTGCCTTCCAGGAGGGCGGTCACCTCGTGCACGCCGATGGCGCGCATCACCGGAAGCGCGGGATCGAGCCCGCGCGCCAGGAGCGCGGCCACCTCCTCCTTCGCCCCGCTCTCGAGCATCGCGCCGAATCTGCGGTCGCAACGCTCGGTCAGCCACCCGCGATCGGGCAGCAGCAGGATCGGCGCAATCGCCACGCTATCGGCGATCCCCCCGGCGCGGCGCGCCTGCCATTCGGCGAGCGGCCGCCCGGTCGAGCGCACGACCTCCAGCGCCCGCGCGGTTCGCGCCGTATCGGCCTCGGCGAGCCGCGCCGCGGCCTGGGGGTCCTCGCGTTCGAGCAGGGCGCGGGCTTCGGATTGCGGCAAGGCCCGCACCGCCGCGCGGATGCCGGGTTCGATCGCGGGGATCGGCGCGATCCCGTCCAGCAGCGTCCGCAGATACAGCCCTGTGCCGCCCACGAGAATGGGAACCGCGCCTTCGGAATGGAGCGCGGCGATCTCGCGTTTGGCCGCCGCTGCCCAGTCCGCCGCCGAGCACGCGACGGCGCCGTCCCACGCGCCAAACAGCCGGTGCTCGATCCCGCGCATCTCGGCCCGGCTCGGCCGCGCGGAAAGGATGCGCAGATCGGCATAGACTTGCGCGCTGTCGGCATTGAGCACCACCGCGCGCCGCCCCGCATCCTCGATCCGCCGCGCGAGCGCGACCGCCAGGTCGCTCTTGCCGCTCGCGGTCGGCCCTGCGATGAGCGCCAGCCTTGGCTTGGAGGACGGTTCGGACATGCTCATCGCTCGGCTGATAGCAGAGCCCGACGGCCTGGAAACGCGTCTCGACGCCGCGCGCGCTGCGCTGGAGGCGAAGGACCTGCGCATCGCCGAAGCGGCCATGCTCGATGCCTGTGGCGAGGTTCTCGAGATGTCGCTGCCCGAGGGCGAGCCGGCGACGCTCCGCGAAATCCTCGACCGCCACTTCGGCCCCTGCGACCTGCTGGTCGCGCGCCAGACGATCGAGGTCCCCCGGCTGCTCGTCTCGGACATGGATTCGACGATGATCGGGCAGGAGTGCATCGACGAGCTGGCGGATTACGCGGGGCTCAAGCCGCAAATCGCGGCGATTACCGAACGTGCGATGCAGGGTGAGCTCGACTTTGCCGCCGCGCTGCGCGAGAGGGTCGGTCTGCTCGCGGGTGTCGAGGAGAACGCGATCGCGCGCTGCCTGGCGGAGCGGATCGCGCCCGTTCCCGGCGCGGCCACGCTCGTCGCGACTCTCAAGGCGAAGGGGTGCCGGACGGTTCTGGTCACGGGCGGCTTCCACCATTTCGCCGATCCCGTTGCCGAACGGATCGGTTTCGAGCGCGTGGTGGGCAACCGGCTGGGCGTGGCTGATGGAACATTGACCGGCGCGCTGGCCGGCCCGGTCAGCGATGCCGCGACCAAGGCGGCCATCCTGCGCGAGGAGGCGGCCAGGCTGGGCGAGGGCGCGCGCGTGCTGGCGCTGGGTGATGGCGCGAACGACATTCCCATGCTTGCCGCCGCCGACCATGGCATCGCTTACCGCGCCAGACCCGCGGCCCGCGCTGCCGCGGACGGGTGGATCGAGCGCGGGGATCTGAGCGCGGTGTTGAGCCTGTTCGGCATTCCTCGAAGCGAATGGGTGGCGCGATAGCTGGCGAAAGCCGGCTTCACGCCCGGGCCTCAGGTCGCCCCATGCGCCTCGTCGGCGGCGCTCGTCTGGAGCTGGATATAGTTCTGCAGCCCCATTTTCTCGATGAGCTCGAGCTGGGTCTCGATGAAATCGAGATGCTCCTCCTCGTTGTCGAGGATGGAGCGGAACAGATCGCGCGTCACATAGTCGCGCACCTTCTCGCAATGCTCGATCGCGTCGCGCAGCAGCGGGATCGCTTCCTCCTCCAGCGCAAGGTCCGCGGCGAGGATTTCGGGCACGCTGTCGCCGATCCGCAACGCGCCGATGCGCTGGAAATTGGGCAAGCCGTCGAGGAACAGGATGCGCGCCGTCAGCCGGTCGGCATGCTGCATCTCCTCGATCGATTCGGCGCGCTCGTATTTGGCCAGCCGAGCGATGCCCCAGTGATCGAGCATCCGATAATGCAGCCAATACTGATTGGTGGCCGTCAGCTCGTTGGTCAGCGCCTGGTTGAGGAACTCGATGACCTTCGCATCGCCCTTCATCGCTTCGATTCCTCTGTCATCGTCATGGCCGGCATAGGCGGGCGAACGGCGCTTTAGCCAGTGAAAGCGACTCGCAGGTGGAGGCGTGGAGTCAGGCGGCGCGCGGCGCGAATGCGAGGCGGTGACAAGTGCGTTCGGAGGTCAGGATCGCTTCGGCATGGTCCTCGCAGCCGCCGCACTGCACACGGCAGCCGAGCAGGGCGTAGGCGGCCTCGACCTCGTCGGCGCCGCGGCGCGCCGCATCGCGAATCTGTTCCGCGCGAATCACATTGCAGCTGCAAACGATCATGCGGCCCTATTTATGCTACTGCGAATGACTTGCAAGGATTTTCTGACGACCCGGCGGCGGATGGGGGCTGGTCAGGCAATTAACATCGATGTAAGTTGTTTCCGCTCAGGAGCCGCGTGCCATGACTCTCGCGAATCGCCCTCTCGTCCATCCCGATCGCCGGCTCACCCGCATGAGGCCGCTCAAGGCGTGGCAACACTTTCGCAAGCTGATTGCGAACAAGGAGGATACCGAGCAGGTCTTCCATATCACCGAGGCGCTCAAGTCCCGCCGCACCCATGACCAGGCGGTGGCTTTTCTCGCCTCGCCTCAGGGACGGCAATTCCTCGCGCAGGAGGTTGCGATCCCGGCGATTCTCGACGATCATGCGCGCTGGGCCGATTGCGGGCCGGATACCGTGGCCGCGCACTACATCGCCTTCATGAAGCGCGAGGGGTTGTCGGCGGCCGGGCTGGTGGCGGAGAGCGAGAAGTTCCTGCCGTCCGAACAGCAGCTTCAGGACCAGTTGCAGTGGTATTACAACCGCTTGCGCGACACGCACGATCTGTTCCACATCCTCACCGGCTATGGCCGCGACGCGCTCGGCGAGGCCTCGCTGCTCGGCTTCACCTATGAGCAGAACTACAACCGGGGCGTGTGGTTCATCGCCTATGCCGCGGCGCACCAGATCAAGAAGCAGAGCGGCACACGCGCGCCCGTCTACGCCTCGATCAACGAGGGCAGGCGGCTGGGCAAGGCGGCGCAGAAGCTGGCGCATATGGATGTCGAGGCGGTGATGCGGATGGACATCGGCGAGGCGCGCGCGATGCTGTATATCGGCCGGCCCGAAACCTATTTCTCCTGCCTCCGCATCCTGGAATCGGAAGGCCTTGCGGCAATGAACCTGTTGGGGCCGCAGGCCATGGCTGCGTGACGAGCCGGGTCCCCGCGCAGGGGGGAACCTCCATCAAGGGAGCACCAACCGGATGAAGACCCCGCCTGCGCGGGGGATCAGGTGCTCAGAAGCTGAGGCCGAGCTCGGGTGGGGCGAGGCCGAGGACTATGCCGATCTGTTCGCGGGCGGAGGGCGGGCCGAGGCGCGGCTGCCGCGGGTCGAGCGGCTGCTGCGCGCCATGGAGCGCCAGCGGCCGGCGGGCGCGCCGCACATTCACGACCGCTTGGGGCGAGGGCGCGCTCGAGGAAGAGCAGCTCGCCGCCTTCACGCAGCGCGTCCCCGAATGGTGGCTGGTGATCCATCCTTCTCCGCAATTCTGCCCGACTGACCCAGCCGGGCGCGGGGCGCCCGGTCAGTCGAGCAGTGCGAGCTCGACCCGGCCGCTGCCGCGCGCGATCAGGCCGAGGCGTTGCGCCGCGGCCTGGCTGAGATCGATCAGCCGCCCGCCGTGGAACGGCCCGCGATCATTGATGCGGACCACCACGCTCCGGCCGGTGGCGGGGTTGGTGACGCGGACCTTGGTGCCGAAGGGCAGGGTGCGGTGCGCCGCGGTCAGCGCGGCCATGTCGAACCGCTCGCCGCTGGCGGTGCGGCGGCCGTGGAACCGGTGGGCGTAATAGGACGCAACGCCGGCGCCGAGCGCCTTGCCGGCGGCGGTGTCGAGCCCGCCCTCGGGCGCTCCGGCATGGGTGTGCGCGATCGTCGCCAGGTCCACCGCGCCATCCGCTGGCGCAGGGGCTGCGGGGAGCTCGTCGAAGTCGGCAAAGGAACTCGCGACCCCCCCGGCGACAGGTGCGGCGGGGGCGGTCTCGGTGGGGTGCGCGGCGCTGAGCGGTGCCACCAGAGCAAGCGCCAGCAGGGTGCGGCGCAGAGTAGAATAGGGCATCGGACGGTTCCTCCCGTGCGGTCCGAGCCTGATACATCGCCGCGCGGCGGGAGTCCTCAACGGGTCCCCGACTCAGCCCGTCGCCGGCTCGACTCACCCCGCTTTCCCGATTCGGGACGGAGCGATGGGAGGGGAAAAACGCCAGGACGCTTCCCCAAGCCCGATGAAGCGGCGCGTAATCTCTCACTTGGCGGAAGGGCGATTTGTGGTTTGTTCTTGTCCAATGTCCCTTCGTACGCCACGTAGGGCCGCGATCATGGTCTGTTCGAATCCGCGAGGGTCGAGCTCCCCTTCGCGCAGATTGCTTTCTTCCAGGTGCAGTGTCGAATTCCCATCGGCCATCACGACACCCTGATCGCAAAAGCCGCACAGCGTCGTAAGATCGTGGAGGGCGGTTATCAGCGTCGTCCCCTCCCGCACCTTAGCGGCGAGCGCTGCCCTCGTATCGAACGCCGCGACGGGATCGAGCCAGTTGAAGGGCTCGTCCAGAATGACGATCGAGGTCGGCGAGGCGAAGGAGACGGCAATCGCCCCGCGTTGCCGCATTCCCGAAGACGCTTCGCCGACCGTGCGCTCTAGCAGTTCCGCAATCCCGAGCGCCGACCACAGCTCCTCGTTCCGACGCTGCTGGTTCTCGATCGGGTCGCCCGCCAGTTCGAGCACGGCCCGAAAGGTGAGAAGCGGCGGCAGCGCTTCGATTGGTGGCGCAAACCCGGTGGCCCTTGCCCTCGCGGATCGATTGTGCGCCATCTCGACTCCGCCGATCCGGCATCGGCCGGCGGCGATCGGGAGCCGGCCCCCGACCGCGCGCAGAAGCGTGGTCTTGCCGGAACCGTTGGCGCCGACGACACCCAGCCAACTGGCGCAGGGGATGGCAGCGGAGAACCGCTCGACGACGATGCGCGAACCGCGCTTCACCGACATTTGGAATAGTTCGACCGCGTCGTTCATGCGATCAGCCAGGTCCGCGAAGTCGCCCGGCGCACCAGCCCGGTCAGGCCTATCAGCATGGCCACCGGCGCCGCCGGGGGGAACCCAAAGCCTAGTATCACGACAGCACCCACCAGCGCGGCCACGACCCACTCGGCAACCCGCGGCCCGAAGGATTGGCACGCCAACACCCGCGAGGCGACGAACGCCGCTCCTCCCGTGCCGAGCAACGCGGCGAGCGCCGAAGGCGCCCAGTGAGGCGCCATGGCCAAAGCAGCGGCGAACGGGCCGAAGAAGGCCAGCAATGGCGCGACATGCGCGAATCCGATTGTCCACCAGGCTTGCCCGACCATGGTCATGTAGCGGATCGCGGCCCCGTCAATGGCGCCGAACGTGACACCGATCGCTGCCGAGATTGCGGTAACGGCGATCATGCGAGCCACCTCCCCCAGGGGAAGAAACGCGCAGGCCAGTCCCGACACGGTTCCCGCCGCGACCAGCGAGCCTTGGATCCGCCTGGATGTACCGCGATGCAGGGGCGGAAAATGCAGTAAGTGCTTGCGCGCTTCGCGCAGAACGCGGCCAATATGGCCCCATGCAAGCCCCGCCGCAGCCCCCAGAACCGTGCCCGCGAGCCAAAGCGCCGGCCGGTTCGCGTTCACGACCGCGAGGTAGGAAAAGGAGGCTGCCGCGGCTGCTGCGAAAAGCGGCAGGGCGAGCCTCAGCCGTTCCACCGGACGCTGCGCATATTCGGCCAGAATGCCGTCCGTCCGATGATATTCGCATCGCTGGAGCAAGCTATTCGCGGCGTAGAACGCAACCACCAATCCCGCCGCGAAAGCTTGCAACGCCAGAAGCTGGGCGGAGTGCCCGCTGCTCCATGCCCTCAACACCAACAGGAGCACCGGTAAAGCGATGAGGACTGTACAGAGATCGAGGCGATTGCGGAGAACGGCGCGCAATCCCGCCAGAACGATCTCCCGCTCATGCCGGAGCAGAGCGAACCGCCGTCTGGCCCAATCCGGCCTGTCGAGGATCGCGTTCGCCATTCTACAAGATCGGATGGCAGACCCGCAGCCCGAATGCACCTGATTCTGATCGCGAACCAGGCCGCCGTGGTCGCACCCATCACCGAAGCGATAATCTGAAGAGGCAATGTGAGCGATCGAAAGTCGGCGCACCCCCGCAACGCAAATGGGGGCTGAAAGACACAAATGGGGGCTGAAACGCAAATGGGGCCGGCATCGCTGCCGACCCCACTCTCACCGACGCGTGGGCTTGTCCGAAGACGTGCACTTGGCGTCCGATGTTTCGCCGTCCTTCTGCGCCGAAACGCAGAGGTCAGGGTCTGTCACCGGCGCTCGCACCGGCATCCGGATCCACCCTCCGGCGGGTTCCGCATTGGCGCGCCAGGCCGAAGCCTTCGCTTGCCGCCGCATCCTCCACCCTCAACGGGCGGTTCCGCGGTCGGATGCCGCAAGCCGGTCCCTCGAACGGTTGCGCCTCGTCGGGTCCGAAGACCTTCGAAACGCCCCCTCGGGCGCCGGCCGGACGATCCGGCCCGTGAACGGAACGACTTCGCACTTCCCTCATCGTCCCCCTCGCTTCGGGCCGAAGCCTTGGCCGAGGGTTTCTCCGGATGTGCGCGGACAGGTCCCGCCACGTCATCCCGGTTTGGAATTGTCCAGGGCTGTCAGGTGGTTAGACCGTCAAACCCGGATCGGTTCCGCCCCGTTCCGATGTCCAGAAACTGCCCGCGGCCGAGCGATTCGACAAGCGCGCAAGACCGCTCTTTTCCACTATCCCCCGATTTCGTTGTGGACGGGGGTGGATAAGTCAGCGTTTCATCGCAAAAAGGACCGGCGCAAGAAAATTGCGCTTTCAGCGATCGCGGCGCGCCAGCAGGCGCAGGCGCAGCGCGTTGAGCTTGATGAAGCCCTCGGCGTCCTTCTGGTCGTAGGCACCGGCATCGTCCTCGAAGGTGACATGCGCCTGCGAATAGAGCGAATGCGACGACTTGCGGCCCACCACGCTCGCCTGCCCCTTGTACAGCTTCAGCCGGACGGTGCCCGAAACCTTCTCCTGGCTGAGATCGCAGGCCGCCTGGATCATTGCCCGCTCGGGGCTGAACCACAGCCCGTTGTAGACCAGCTCGGCATAGCGCGGCATCAGCTCGTCCTTGAGATGCGCGGCGCCGCGGTCAAGCGCGATCTGCTCGATGCCGCGGTGGGCGCGCGCGTAGATCTCGCCGCCGGGGGTTTCGTACATCCCGCGGCTCTTCATCCCCACGAAGCGGTTCTCGACCAGATCGAGCCGGCCGATGCCATGCTTGCGGCCCAGCGCGTTGAGTGCGGTCAGCAAAGTGGCCGGGCTCATCGCCGCGCCGTTCAGCGCCACGCCGTCGCCCCGCTCGAAATCGACCGTGATGTATTCGGGCGCGTCAGGCGCAGCTTCGGGATCGACGGTGCGCGAATAGACATAGCCCGGCGTCTCTTGCCACGGGTCCTCGAGCACCTTGCCCTCGCTCGAGGTGTGGAGGAGGTTGGCGTCGGTCGAGAACGGGCTCTCGCCGCGCTTGTCCCTGGGCACTGCGATCTGGTGCGCCTCGGCCCATTGGATCAGCGCGGTGCGGCTGGTCAGGTTCCATTCGCGCCACGGGGCGATCACGGTGATGTCGGGGTCGAGCGCATAGGCGGAAAGCTCGAAGCGGACCTGGTCGTTGCCCTTGCCGGTGGCTCCATGCGCGATCGCGTCGGCCCCGGTCTCGCGCGCGATCTCGACCAGGCGCTTGGAGATCAGCGGGCGGGCGATGCTGGTGCCGAGCAGGTAGTCGCCCTCGTAGCGCGCGTTCATCCGCATCATCGGAAACACGAAGTCGCGCACGAACTCCTCGCGCAGGTCCTCGATGAAGATGCGGGCATCGGGAATGCCCATGGCCCGCGCCTTGTCGCGGGCCGGGCCCAGCTCCTCGCCCTGGCCGAGATCGGCAGTGAAGGTCACCACTTCCAGTCCGCGCTCGGTCTCGAGCCATTTGGCGATCACCGAGGTGTCGAGCCCGCCCGAATAGGCAAGCACGACGCGCTTGATCGGGGGGGCTGGGCGTTCGGCCATCGCTGTATGTCTTTCGTCGAGAGGGAAGGCGGCGCGCGCCTATCAGGCTGGACTAGGCGGGGCAATTGGCTAGTGGCGGGGCACTGTTTCGGAGGAGACTCTCATGGTTCGCATCCCCACCGCTCTCGGCCTCGCATCGCTCGCCGCGCTCGCCGCCACCGCTGCTCCGCTTCAGGCAGAGGAAGGCATGTGGACGTTCGACAGCTTCCCCACCGCCAAGGTGCGCGCCGAATACGGCTGGGCGCCCGACAAGGCGTGGCTCGACCGCGTACAGGCCGCGGCTGTGCGGCTCACCGGCGGCTGCTCGGCCAGCTTCGTCTCCGGCGAGGGGCTCATCCTTACCAATCAGCACTGCGTCGCCAGCTGCGCCTTCGACAATTCGACCGGGGAGAACGATCTGTTGAAGAACGGCTTCATCGCCGACCGGCGCGAAAAGGAGCTGAAATGCCCCGGCCAGCAGGCCGAGATCGTGACCAAGATCGAGGATGTGACAAGCGCCGTGAAAGCCGCCTTCGCCGGTTTGCAGGGCGAGGCGCTGACCAAGGCGCGCGACGCCAGGATCGCCGAGCTCGAGAAGGCCGGCTGCACCGACACCGCCACCACGCGCTGCCAGGTCGTCACGCTGTTTGGCGGCGGCCAGTACAAGCTCTACACCTATCGCAAATATTCCGACGTGCGCCTGGTGTGGACGCCCGAGGCCCGCGCCTCCACCTTCGGCGGCGATCCCGACAACTTCAACTTCCCGCGTTACGCGATGGATGCAAGCTTCTTGCGCGCTTACGAGAACGGCAAGCCGGTGGCGACGCCCAGGCACCTCACATGGGACCCGCGCGCGCCCAGGGAAGGCGAGATCACCTTCGTGGTCGGCAACCCGGGATCGACCAGCCGGCTGTGGACCGGAAGCCAGCTCGCTTTCGAGCGCGAGGTGCGCGTGCCGATCACGACCACCACGCTCTCCGAGCTGCGCGGCCGCCTGATCCGCGCCATGGAGGAAAGCCCGGAGAAGGCGCGCGAGGGTCTCGACACCCTCAACGGGCTCGAGAACAGCCTCAAGGTCTATATCGGCCGCACCAAGGCGCTGGGGGATCCCGAGTTCATGGGCAAGCTCGCCGAGGCCGAGGCGGCGCTCAAGGCGAAGAGCGCGGGCAATGCCGCGATCGGCGATCCGTGGAGCGATGTCGACAAGGCGGTCGAGGCCTATCGCGCGCTCTACCTGCCGCTGCGCTTCACCCAGCCCGGAGGCGACCTCTATGGCTATGCGCAGACGCTGGTCTTTGCCGCGCAGGAACGCACCAGGCCCAATGCCGAACGACTGCCCGGTTACACCGACAGTGCCTTGCCACTGACTGAAAAGCGCGTGCTCGACGAGCGCCCGATCTACCCCTGGCTCGACGAGCTGACGTTGAGCTGGAGCCTCTCGAAGGCGCGCGAATACCTGGGCGTCGACGATCCCGATTCGAAACTGCTGCTCGGCCGCGAGAGCCCCGAGGCGATGGCCAGGCGGCTGGTGTCGGGATCAAGGCTGGCTGACCCCGCGGTTCGCAAGGCGCTGTGGGAGGGCGGGCTGCCCGCGATTCAGGCCTCGCGGGACCCGATGATCCAGTATGCGCTGAAGCTGGCCGACCGCCAGCGCGCGCTCAAGAAGGCTAGCGACGCGGCCTACTCGGGCCCGCTGGCGCTCGCCGGCGCCAGGCTCGCCGATGCGCGCTTCGCGGCCTTCGGCGACAGCAACTATCCCGATGCCACCTTCACCCTCAGGATAAGCTACGGCAAGGTGGCGGGCTGGGAGGAGCGCGGGCGGCAAGTGCCGTTCCAGACCACGCTCGGCGGCACGTTCGAGCGCGCGACGGGCGCCGAACCGTTCGACCTGCCGCGCGCCTTCGCCGCCAATGAAGCGAAGATCGACAAGAGCACGACCTACGATTTCGTCACCACCAACGACATCATCGGCGGCAATTCGGGCTCGCCGGTGATCGACCGCAACGGCGGGGTGATCGGCGCGGCGTTCGACGGCAACATCCACTCGCTGGGCGGCAATTACGGCTACGACGGGACGCTCAACCGCACCGTGGTGGTCAGCACCGCGGCGGTGCAGGAAGCGCTGGAGGCGATCTACCCCGCGCCCGCGCTGGTAAAGGAGCTGGCGGCGAAATAGAGAAGGGTTGCGCCTGCATCCTTCGCCGGCCGACCTTTTCGATCTACTCCGCCGCCTCGCGCAGAGCCGGGTCGAGATGCCATTGCGGCACCGGCTCGGCCGCGCGCAGGCGAGCGCTCTCCTGCTCGATCCATTCGCGCGTCATCGGGATCGCGGCGCGGTCCTTCACGTAGAGAATCTGCCAGTTGACCATATTGCCGTGGCGGAAGCTCTGCTCGGCGCCGGCGAGGTAGAACAGCCACATGCGATAGAACTGCTCGTCGTAGAGGCGGACGATCTCCTCGCGGTGAAGCACTGTGCGGCGATACCACTCCGCGAGAGTGAGGCTGTAGTGGAAGCGCATCGCCTCTACGTCCATCACCTGCCAGCCCGCCTTCTCGGCCGGCGCGACCAGCTCGGAGAGCGCGGGGATATAGCCGCCGGGGAAGATGTACTTGCGGGTCCAGGCGTCGGTGTGGCCCGGAACGTCGGCACGACCGCAGCAGTGGTCCAGCATCACCCCGTCGCGATTCAAGAGCCGGTGGGTGTGCTGGTAGAACTGCGGGTAATGCACCGTCCCGACATGCTCGAGCATGCCGACCGAACTGATGCGGTCAAAACTGCCGGTGACGTCGCGATAGTCCATCAGGTGGAACTTCACCCGGTCCGACAGCCCTTCGGCCTGCGCGCGCTCCTGGCAGAAGGCGATCTGGTCGGGCGCGAGCGCGACGCCGGTCACTTCGATGTCGTAGTGCCTGGCCAGGAACAGCGCGAACCCCCCCCAGCCGCAACCGATATCGAGCACTCGCATGCCGGGCTGAATGTACATCTTGGCGGCGAGATGCGCCTTCTTGTCACGCTGCGCCTGCTCCAGGCTTGCCCCCTCGTCGCGGAAATAGGCCATGGTGTATTGCCGGTCCTCGTCGAGGAACAGCTCGTACAGGCGGCGCGTCAGATTGTAGGTATGCTCGGCATTCTTGCGCGCCTTGCCGCGCGGATTGAACCCGTCGAGCGCGGCGAGGACTCTCTCCGCCAGCTTTCGCACTGGGCCCTGCGCCTTCATCGAGCTGTTGTCGTGGGCGTTGGCGTTCATCGAGAACAGGAGAACGAGGTCGCGCACGTCGTGCGGCGGCTCGACCTCCAGCCACCCCCACATGAAGGCCTCGCCGGCGCCGACCTGCGGATGGCGGGCGATGTGGCTCGCGGCCTTGGGATCGGTCAGCCGGATGCGGATCGGCTCCGCGCCGGGGCCCGGCGAGCCGTAGCGATAGGTCCGGCCGTCATGGTCGGTGACCAGCATGGTCCCGCGGGTGATTACGGTCTTGAGCAGTCGGTCGAGCAGCCACATCGTTCGCGATCCTCGCATTGCGCCTGGCGGCAAGGTTGTGACAAGCAGCGCGGCTAAGTCAACGCGCGAGGGGAGTTCCCCCCATGGGAGAGGTCAAGGCCTACGCCACCGCCGTCGCTCCCGCGGCCTTCATCACAGCGGTCGAACGCCCCGCCAAGCGCGAGGACGCCCTGGTGCGCGAGGCGATCTTCCGCCGCGCAACGGGAGAGACGATGGCCCGGCCGAGCTGGCGGCAATCGTTCAGGTACTGGCCGGAGAGCTAAATCCCGGCATACCATTGATAGCCGCGGTCCTCCCAGTAACCGCCCTTGCCACCGCCGATGCCCGCGAGGCTGGCGACCAGGTCGATCCCGGTCAGATATTTGGCGTGCTTGTAGCCGAGCTGGCGCTCGATCCGCATCCTGAGCGGGGCGCCATTGCGAACCGGAAGCGGCGCGCCGTTGAGCATATGCGCGACGATCGTCTGGGGATGATAGGCATCGGCAAGATCGACGCTCTCGTAATAGCGGCTGCCGTCCAGCTCGTCGGCGCAGTGGAACACCGCATAGCGCGCGGCCGGCTGCACCCCGGCTGCCTCGAGCAGGAGCGAGAGTTGCGGGCCGGTCCATTCGCCGATCGCGCTCCACCCCTCGACGCAGTCGTGGCGCGTAATCTGGCTGCGCTGGGGCAGGGCGCGGATTTCGTCGACAGTGAATTCAAGCGGGTGATCGACAAGCCCGCCGACACGCAGGCGCCAATCCGCGAAACCCGCCGCGACATGCGCCTGGTAATCGCCGTTGGTCGGATTGACCGAGCCATTGCCGCGAAAAAAGGGCGAGATCTGGGCGCGGGCGTATTCGGGGGCCAGCGCGCCGGGCGGGTTGAGCAGACGTTGCGCTGCTTCGTGCCAGCTCTCCGCGGTGCGGAGAACCCGCCCGCCGGGCCCGCTATCGGCCAGGCGGTTGCACCCGGCAACGAAGCCGGCGCCGAGCGCGCTCAGAAAACCTCTGCGCCTCACTGCGCGTCCCCCCCGGTGATCATGTCGCGCATCTGCCGCGCCGGCCCGCTCAGCAACACCAGCACGACATGCACGACCAGGAACGCGAACAGCGCCCAGGCGAGGATGAAATGGAGCGAACGGGCCGACTGGCGGCCCCCCACCAGATCGTCCAGCCATCCAAAGCTCGGTCCCATTCCGGGGCTGAGCGCGATGCCGGTGAGGACCAGACCTGGCAGCACAACCCCCAGCACCAGCCCGTAGGAGAGCTTCTGGAGAAAGTTGTATTTGCCGCTTGAATGGGCGAAGTCGAGCCGCACATGCGCCCGGATGTCGGCGAGGATTGCGCCGGGCGACCAGTCGCGCCGGGTGGTGGCGATATCCCGCGCGAAGTGGCGGTTCGCCAGCATCGCGAGCCAGCCGAACAGGAGGACCAGGGCGAAGGGCCAGGCGGCGAATAGATGCCAGCTGCGCGCCTTGGCGAGGCTGTAATAGCCAGGGATGGTCATCCAGTCGGGAAAGCGCGGGAGCGCGAGCCACTCCTGCCCCTCCGCAAAGCCCCATTCGCCCCAGTAGAGGCGGGGATGCGCATTGGAGATAGTCAGCCCCGACATGAACAGCACGGTGACGCAGATCAGATTGATCCAGTGCCAGGTCCGTGTGCTCAGGGCATGCCGCTTCATTGCGCCTCGCTCCTCCGCCGCTCCCCCTCCTCCTCCCGCGCGAGATAGATCACATCGCGCGGCTGGTCGAGGAGATGCTGGCCGCTGTCGACGAAGAGCGTCTGACCGCTCGCCAGCCAGCCGGAGGCGAGGAACAGCGCGGCATCGGCCACTTCGCCTGCAGCGGTCTTGCGACCCAGCAGGTTGAGCCGGTGCGAAACATCCGCCTCGGCCGCGCTCTGATCGTGACTCGGCAGGATCGCCCCGGGGGCGAGACCATAGACCCGGTCGCGCGGATCCAGGCGCGCCTTGCTGAGCATTGCGATCGTGCTCGCCAGCGCGTGCTTGCTCATCGTGTAGCTGAAGAAGTCAGGGTTGGGATTGGCGATTTTCTGATCGGTAAGCTGGATCACGCGCCGACCGCCCGTGGACCGTGCGCAAGCCAGAAAGCGCTGCGCCATCGCCGCGGGGGTGCGGGCGTTGATCGCCATCGCGTCTTCATTGACCGCGCCATCGAGCCCGGCGACCGCGTCGTCGCCGGCAAAAACGCTCGCGCTGTTGATCAGCACGCGCCAGTCGCGAAGCCGGGCGGAAAGCTCGCCCACCATCGCAACGGCGGCGGCGGTGTCGGCGAGATCGCAGCGGCAGGTTTCACCGGATGGGATTCGCCGCGCAAGCGCTTCGGCTTCCGCGGCCGACCGGTGATAGTGGATCAAGACGTGCCACCCCGCCCAGGCAAAGCGTTCGGCGATCGCGGCGCCGATACGTTTGGCGCCGCCGGTGATCAGGACGCTCGGACGGGTGGCCATGCCGCGACCTTCGCACAGGCGCCCGCGACCTCAAAGCAAAACGCGCCGCCGCTTCCACAGGAAGCGACGACGCGCCTTGCGACCCTCGACCAAGCGAGGGACAAGCGAGTCAGCGGCAGCTGATCCTGCGCCCGCGGTCCACTTCGCGGCCGAGCAACGCGCCCGCCGCGGCACCCAGGACGGTGCCGGTGGCGCGTTCGCCCCTGGTGTCGATCGCGCGCCCCGCCAAGGCGCCCGCGGCGCCGCCAACGATCAGGCCGACCGTGCCGTCGGAGCGCCGGCAGCGATAGCGTCCGTCATTTCCCTGCCAATAGCGGATGCCGTTGTCGCTGGTGTAATAGCGCCGTTGATCCTGCCCCTTGCCGCGTTTGTGCGCCTCGGCGGGCGTGGCGGTCAGTGCGAGGGTACCGGTTACCGTCATGCCGGCGGCTGCGAGAGCCAGAGCAATAGTCTTCATGGGGTATGCCTCATTGAATTTGTGATCCCACCGATAACGGCACGTTTCCTTTCTGGGTCCACAACCTCGGCTGAACGGGCCCGCTACTTGCCGATTCAGGGACAAGCCGTGCCTCGATGGGGACGAAACGAGCTGTTAGGGCCAGGGCGGCGCAGCTTGGTTTCGGCCTTGGCGCGCCATTGGGGTGCCAGGTTGGGGCAGGCGGCAAGCGCTTCGACCAGCTCGGCGTCGGCCGCGCCGCCAGGGCGGGCCAGGGCCGCGAAGACCGCGCGCACGCTATGCGGGGCGCCGCTCCCGGCAACCGGCCGGAGCGCGTCGCCGACAGCGGCCTCGCCTTCCTCGATGACGCGAAAATACCACCCGCAGCGCCCGCTATCGAGAATCGCAGCGACCATGCCGCTGCGCTCGAAGCGGCGCTCGATGGTGGCGCAGGGCATGCGCGGCTGGCTCACCTCGAGCAGCGCGGTTCCGACCCGGAACCGCTCGCCGATGCGCACCTGCGTTTCGTCCAGCCCTTCCACCGCGAGATTGCCGCCGAAGGCACCAGGATCGGCGAGCAGGGGGTGATCGCCCAGGCGATCGCGCCAGAAGCCGTGGTGCGCGAGCGGATAGAGATGCACCGCCATCTCAGGGCCACCATGGTGACGCTGGTTGGCCTGCGTGTCGCCGTCGAGCCCGAACCGGCGGACGCGGACCGGCGCCAGCACCGGATGCTTGGCGATTGCCGAGCGTTTGCCGCCCGGAAGGGGAGCCGCGCGACCAGTCATCAGCGCCGCGATCCTCATCGATTCGCGCTCACCTGGGTGGCCGGGCGGGGGGACGTGGACGACGTGTTATACGGTTCAGGGGAAGAAAAAATGCGGCCAGCGTGGGAATCGGGAGGCAGAAGACGGCAAAGGGTCGGGGCATCAGGCATCAGCCGCTCATCGCACATCGCGGGGGGTTTGGGAAAATCGTTTCGCGCCGCCGATCGCCGCGGCTTCCGGACGCCAAGCGCGGTCAAGGTCTAACCCGGGCCGAACGTCAGCACACACCGATCGCGCACCGCGCCATCGGCCCGCCGCACCCCGCCTCGAGGACGCGCGCGCCCGGGGCGAGGCGATCGAGAAACTCGAGGTGCCGGCTGCGGCCCTCACTGAACTGACGCGAAAAGCGCTTCGCGCCGGTCTCGCGGAAAGCGAGCGTCAGCGGGTCGCTCACCGCTGCCGCGCCTTCACCAGCCGGAGATAGGTCTGGGCCATCCCGCGGTTGATCTCGTCCCAGTCGAACAGCCTGCTGCGCGCCTCTCCCCCCGCGCCGTGGGCGGCGCGCAGAGCCGGGTCTTCTACATAGCGCTGGAGCGCGTCGGCGAAGGCGGCGATGCTGCCCGGTTCGACCAGCGTGCCGGTCTCGCCATCCTTGACCAGCGTGGTGGAACCGGTCGCGCGCGCGGCGACCACGGGCACGCCGCAGGCCATCGCCTCGAGCGTGACATTGCCGAATGCCTCGGTAATCGAGGGGTTGAAGAAGACATCCATGCTCGCGATCCAGCGGCCCACCTCGGCGCCTTCCAGATAGCCGGCGAAGTGGCCCTTGGGCGCCTTTTCCTCGAGCCACCCGCGCGCCGGGCCGTCACCCAGCACCAGCACCCTGTGCGGCACGCCCCGGCGCGACAGCTCGCTCAAAGTGGCGGCGAATTCGGGGAGACCCTTCTCCATCACCACCCGGCCGAGAAAGCCGATCACCACCTCGTGATCCTCAAATCCCGCACCGCGCCGCAAGGTCAGGTCGCGAACCCCCGAATTGAAGATCGTCCGATCGACTCCGCGCGACCAGATCCCGATGTTGCTGTGCATGCGCTGGCGGCGCAGCACCTCGACCATTTCGTCGGAAGGCGCGACCAGCGCGTCGCAACGGCGGTAGAGCTTGCGCAACCACGCCTCGACCACGGGTTCCATGAAGCCGACATGGTAATATTGCGGGTAGGTTTCGAAGCGGGTGTGCACGCTGGCGAGCACGGGCACTTCGTTGGCGCGGGCCCATTCCGCGCCCTGACGCGCCGCGCGGTCGGGGCTGGCGACATGGACGAGGTTGGGGCGGAAGTCCTCGAACTTCCTTCGCGCCTTGCCAACCAGGCCGAGGGGAATGCGGTATTCGCCGCGCCCCGGTATCGCGACCGAGGGGAGCGGGACAATCTCGCCGGGCTGTTCGATCTGCGGGTGCGCGACGGTCGGGCAAAAGATTCGCACCGCCGCGCCCTGCGCGAGCAGATAGGCGACGAGCTTGCCCAGCGCCTGCGCCGCCCCGTCGCGCACCATGTCGTAATTGCCGATAATCAGCGCGACACGCAAGTCTGAGACATCCATGGGCGCGCCCATAGAGGGCGCTACGCGCTTTGGCGAGTGCGGCAATGCGCCCGGCCCACCTTTGCTTCGCCGCATAATTCCGTTCCGCGATTGACATGCTGCGGTGCAACATTATGACGGCGGGCGGGCCACGCGGTCCCAACGCCGCGCGCGCTCTCTGCAAGGAGAGACTACATGACTGCGCTTACCCGCCCGGGCACGAAGCCCGCGCGCCCTTACTTCTCTTCCGGCCCTTGCGCCAAGCCGCCGGGCTGGGCGCCCGGCAAGCTCGCGACCCACTCGCTCGGCCGCTCGCACCGCGCGAAGATCGGCAAACAGCGGCTCCAGCTCTGCATCGATCTGATGCGCGAGGTGCTCGAGGTCCCCGAAACGCATCGCATCGCGATCGTGCCCGGCTCGGACACCGGCGCGGTGGAAATGGCGATGTGGTCGCTACTCGGCGCGCGCGGCGTCACCACGCTGGCCTGGGAAAGCTTCGGCGAGGGCTGGGTGACCGATGCGGTCAAGCAGCTCAAGATCGATCCCGCGGTGATCCGCGCCGATTACGGCAAGCTGCCCGACCTTTCGCAGGTCGACTGGTCGACCGACGTCATCTTCACCTGGAATGGCACCACCAGCGGGGTGCGGGTTCCGAATGGCGACTGGATCCCTGCCGACCGCGAAGGGCTGTGCATCGCGGACGCGACCAGCGCGGTGTTCGCGCAGGACATTCCCTGGCCACGCGTCGATGTGCTGACCTTCTCCTGGCAAAAGGTGCTGGGCGGGGAGGGCGCGCACGGTGTGTTGATCCTCGGCCCCCGCGCGGGCGAGCGGCTGGAGAGCCATATCCCGGCCTGGCCGCTGCCCAAGGTGTTTCGACTGACCGCCAAGGGCGCCGTCAGCGAAGGCATTTTCAAGGGCGAGACGATCAATACGCCCTCGATGCTCGCCGTCGAGGACGCCATCTTCGCGCTCGAATGGGCCAAGGGGCTGGGCGGCCTCGACGCCTTGCGAGCGCGCGCCGACGCCAATGCCGCGGCGCTCGGTGCGATCGTGCAGCAGCGCGATTGGCTCGGCCATCTCGCCACCGATCCTGCGACCCGCTCGAACACCAGCGTCTGCCTCACCGTCGAGGGCGCGGACGAGGCCTTCATCAAGAAGTTCGCCGCGCTGCTCGAGGCGGAGGACGCCGCCTACGACATTGCCGGCTACCGCGACGCCCCGCCGGGCCTCAGGATCTGGTGCGGCGCCACGGTCGAGACCGCCGACATCGAGGCGCTCGGTCCCTGGCTCGACTGGGCCTGGGCGACAATGCGACATTGAATCGCGTCCCCGCGCAGGCGGGGACCTCCCTCGGCATAGCGCCAACCCGACTGAGGTCCCCGCCTTCGCGGGGACTCAGGGAGAAAGCAAATGACCACCAAACCCAAGGTCCTCATTTCCGACAAGATGGACGAGAACGCCGCGCGCATCTTCCGTGAGCGCGGCTGCGAAGTCGACGTGATCACCGGAGAGACGCCCGATCAGTTAAAGACCCGGATAGGTGAATACGACGGGCTTGCGATCCGCAGCTCCACCAAAGTCACCGCCGATATCATCGCCGCCGCGGGCAAGCTCAAGGTCATCGGCCGCGCCGGGATCGGGGTCGACAACGTCGATATCCCCGCCGCCAGCGCCAAGGGCGTGGTCGTGATGAACACCCCCTTCGGCAATTCGATCACCACCGCCGAGCATGCCATCGCCCTGATGTTCGCGCTCGCGCGGCAGATCCCGGAGGCGGACCGGCGCACCCAGGCCGGCGAGTGGCCCAAGAACGGCTTCATGGGCGTCGAGGTCACCGGCAAGACGCTGGGGCTTATCGGGGCCGGCAACATCGGCTCGATCGTCGCGGCGCGCGCCCTCGGCCTCAGAATGAAGGTGATCGCCTACGACCCCTTCCTCACGCCCGAGCGCGCGGTGGAAATCGGAGTCGAAAAGGTCGATCTCGACCAGCTTTTGGCGCGCGCCGACTTCATCACGCTCCACACCCCGCTGACCGACGAGACTCGCAACATCCTCTCGGCCGAGAACCTGGCCAAGACCAAACCCGGCGTGCGAATCGTCAATTGCGCGCGAGGGGGCCTGATCGACGAGGAGGCGCTCGCCGCACTGCTCGACAGCGGTCATGTCGCGGGCGCCGCGCTCGACGTGTTCAAGACCGAGCCGGCGCGGGAAAGCCCGCTGTTCGGCAAGCCCAACTTCATCTGCACGCCGCACCTTGGCGCCAGCACCACCGAGGCGCAGGTCAATGTCGCGCTCCAGGTGGCCGAGCAGATGGCGGATTATCTCGTCACCGGCGGGGTATCCAACGCGCTCAACATGCCGAGCCTCAGCGCCGAGGAGGCGCCAAGGCTGCGGCCATACATGAAGCTCGCGGAAAGCCTGGGGAGCCTGGTCGGCCAACTCGCGCACGGCAACCTCACCCAGATCAGCATCGAGCGCGAGGGCGCGGCGGCCGAGCTGTCGGGCAAGCCGATCACCGGCGCGGTGCTGGCGGGGCTGATGCGACGCTATTCGGATACGGTGAACATGGTCAATGCGCCGTTCCTCGCCAAGGAGCGCGGGCTCGATGTGCGCGAGGTGCGCCACGACCGCGAGGGAGTCTATCACACTCTCCTGCGCGTGACGGCGGGGACCGCCCAGGGCGATCGATCGGTGGCTGGCACCCTGTTCGGATCGAGTGCGCCGCGGCTGGTGGAAATCTTCGGCGTCGGCATCGAGGCCGAGCTTGCGGGCCACATGCTCTACATCGTCAACGAGGACGCGCCCGGCTTTATCGGGCGGATCGGCTCGCTGCTGGGCGACAGCGGCATCAACATCGGTACCTTCCACCTCGGCCGGCGCGAGGCGGGCGGCGAGGCGATCCTGCTGCTCAGCGTCGACCAGCCCATTCCCGAAGCGGTGGTCAAGCAGGCCTGCGCGCTCGAGGGCGTGAAGACCGTCATGCCGCTGGCGTTCTGAAGCCCCGGGAACCGCGCCCATGTCCACTCCCGACGATCTGCTGCCCGAAGGTCTCGCCGACGCCTTGCCCGCCGAGGCGGCGGCGATCAGCCGCGCGATGCGGGCCGTGCTCGATGCGATGGACGCCCAGGGCTATGACCGGGTGCGCCCGCCGCTGGTCGAATTCGAGCACGCGCTGGCGCAGCGGATGGACGGGATCAGCCCGCGGCGGATGATCCGCTTCACCGATCCGGCCAGCCTGCGCACGCTCGCGGTGCGCAGCGACATGACGGTGCAGATCGGCCGGATCGCCGCGACCGCGCTCGCCGCCGCGCCGCGTCCGCTCCGGCTGTGCTATTCGGGCGAGGTGGCGACCATCCGCTCCGACCAGCTCGACCCCGCGCGCCAACGCCTCCAGATTGGCGCCGAGCTGATCGGAAGCGACAGCCTCCCCGCCGTGCGCGAGACAGTGGAACTGGCTGTCGAATCGCTCACCGCGGCGGGGCTGGCGGGGATCTCCATCGATTTCACCTTGCCCGACCTCGTCGATACGCTGGCCGCCGGCACCTTTCCGCTCCCCGCCGAACGGATCGCGGCGGTCCGTCACAAGCTCGACATGAAGGATGCCGGCGGGCTGCCCGAGGTTGGGGGGGAGAACTATCTGCCGCTTCTCTATGCCGCGGGGCCGATCGACGAGGCGCTGGACCGGCTCGCGGCGATCGACGCCGGCGGGGCGCTGGCGAGCAGGATCGCGGCGCTGCGCGAGATCGCCGCCGGTATCGCGGGGCGCGCGCGCGTGACGCTCGATCCCACCGAACGCCACGGCTTCGAATATCAGAGCTGGCTGGGATTCACGCTGTTCGCGCAGGGGAGCCGGGGCACGGTGGGGCGGGGCGGAACCTACATCATCCACGGCACCGAGGAGCCGGCGGTGGGCTTCTCGCTGTTCATGGCCCCGCTGCTCGAAGCCGCCGGCCTCGACTCGCAAGCGCGCGACACGCTGTTCCTGCCGCTCGATCACGATCGCGAAGCCGCTCGCCGCTTTCGCGCCATCGGATGGCGCACGATTGCCGCGATCGGCGGCAGCGACAGTCCGCTCGAGCTGGGATGCAGCCACGTCCTGCGCAATGGCGAGGCCGTACCGCTCTAGCGTCTAGCGCGCGAAGATTCGCGCGAGCCAGTCGTCGACGATCGGGGTCGCCGGATAAGCGGGGTCCCCCAGGCGGCGGTTGATTTCCATGTGCCCCTTCAGCCCCTTGCCGGCGACAGCCTTCAATTCCGTCGGGGTTCCCGCGCGGCGAAGGGCCTGGGCCAGCTCCGCGCTTTGCCGCGTGGCGTCCGCGCGACCGGAAATGTGGAGGATCAGGAATGCCGGCGCATTGGGCGCGGCGGCGTGCGCGGTGGGGGACAGCGCGAGCTGGCGCGCCTGCTCGGTTCCGAAGGCCTGCGCATAGGTATTGCCCAGGAGCCGCTGGTTCGCGCTCATCTGTGAGGGGACATCGTAGCCCGCGCCGTCAAGTGCGACGATGCCGCGCACCGCGTTCAGGCTCAATCCCGCGCCGTGGAGCCATTGGGGATCGGTTCCCACCAGCGCCGCCAGATGCGCGCCCGCGCTATGCCCCACAAGCACCACCCGAGTGGGATCGATGCCGAGCGCACCCGCCTGGCCGCGCAGCTTCGCGAGCGCGGCGGCGACATCGGCGGCCTGGTCCTCGACCCGCGCCCGGGGCACGAGACGATAGTTGAGCGAGGCAACCGCATAGCCCCTCGCGCGCCAGTGAGCGAGCTTGTCCGAGCCGCGCATCATCGCCTTGTCGCCGCGTTTCCAACCGCCGCCATGGATGAAGACCACCAGCGGCGCGGCCTGCGTCCGGGCCCGGTAGAAATCGAGCTGCTGGAGCGGATCGCGGCCGTAGGCAATCGTCGTCGCTTCGGCGAGAGCGCCGAGGGCCGCCGGCTTCTCCGGCTGCGCGAGCGCCTGGGCTGCGGCCACGGCCGCGACCGCTGCGCCGGCCGCTCCGGCGATGGCGGCAAGGTGTCTCGGCACTTCGGACCTCCTTCGTGAACCTCCGGCAAGCGCCGGCAGGCGTAAGCGCCCCCCGCGCTCCCTAACGGATGGGACCGGGTAAACCTTCAAGCCGCCGGCCAAAAGCCCGGGTCGGCGTTGGCGAACCGGCCGATGGCGGGCGCGATGGCCGCGATCCTGCTCGGCTCCAAGCCGCACAGCTTGCCGGGCCACGCCCCCAACACCCCTTTGACAGACGCGATTTGGGCGAAGTCAATCCTTGGCCCGCGGCCGCACCGCGCCGGCAAGGCTTTCTTAACAACGCGCTGCTAGGGATTCGCTGCGTCGGGTTCTCACGGGCGCAGGCAGGGCGGGAGCGGAAAGCCTCTCCCGGCGGGTCCAACCGGGAGAGGCCCGCGGCAGCTAGGTAAGCTCCGGGCGGAGCCGCTGCCGCGATTCCGAAACGGCACCAGGAGGAGCCGCGGTTCGCCGTCGCCTCGCCCGAAAGCGAGGCCATCCGGGGATGGGAGTGCGGTATCGCCGACCCCCCCAACGGCGAACGCGTCGTCTTGGCATCATTCGCCGACCGCGACAACACAATTGTTAACATTTCGCGGCATTGTTCACCACGGCGCGGCGCCGTGTCAGCGCGCGCGAAGTGCTTGTCCTGCCGCGGGCGGGGGCCTAACGGACGCGCATCCAGCCATCAGCGAAAGGATTGAGGCGCGGCCATGGCCAACGTCACGGTGATCGGCGCTCAGTGGGGCGACGAGGGAAAAGGCAAGATTGTGGACTGGCTGGCGAGCCGGGCCGATGCGGTGGTTCGCTTCCAGGGCGGCCACAACGCGGGCCATACGCTGGTCGTCGGCAACACTACCTACAAGCTCAGCCTGCTCCCCTCGGGAATCGTCACCGGCACGCTCAGCATCATCGGCAACGGCGTGGTGCTCGATCCCTGGCACCTCAAGGCGGAGATCGCCAAGCTCGAAGGGCAGGGCGTCGCGATCAATCCGGACAATTTCGCCATTGCCGACAACTGTCCGCTGATCCTGCCGCTCCACCGCGACCTCGACGGGCTGCGCGAAGAGGCCGCGGGCGCGGGCAAGATCGGCACCACCGGGCGCGGCATCGGCCCGGCCTATGAGGACAAGGTGGGGCGCCGCGCGATCCGTGTCTGCGACCTCGCCCATCTGGACCAGCTCGAGCCGCAGCTCGACCGGCTGTGCGCCCATCACGATGCCTTGCGCGCCGGCTTCGGGCAGGCGGCCATCGACCGCGCGGCGCTGCTCGCCGAGTTGCGCGAGATCGCGCCTTTCGTGCTGCAATTCGCCCAGCCGGTTTGGAAGCGGCTCAAGAAGGTGCGCAAGGCGGGCGCGCGCATCCTGTTCGAAGGGGCGCAGGGGGTGCTGCTCGATGTCGACCACGGCACCTATCCCTTCGTTACCAGCTCGAACACGGTAAGCGGCGCGGCCGCGGCGGGCAGCGGGCTGGGGCCCGGCAGCACCGGCTTTGTGCTCGGCATCGTGAAGGCCTATACCACGCGGGTCGGCAGCGGGCCGTTCCCCACCGAGCTCGGCCCGGATGGACCCGACGGCGGCACCGGCCAGCGCCTGGGCGAGCGGGGCCATGAATTCGGCACCGTGACCGGGCGCAAGCGGCGCTGCGGCTGGTTCGACGCGGTGCTCGTTCGCCAGAGTTGCGCGATCAGCGGCGTAACCGGAATCGCGCTCACCAAGCTCGACGTGCTCGATGGGTTCGAGACGGTGCGGATCTGCACCGGCTACCGGCTGAGGGGCAAGATTCTCGATTATTTCCCAAGCCACTCCGCCGATCAGGCCGCCGTCGAGCCGATCTACGAAGAGATGGACGGCTGGCAGGACACCACCGCGGGCGCGCGCAGTTGGGCCGAGCTGCCTGCGCAGGCGATCAAATATGTCCAGCGCGTGCAGGAGCTTATCGAGACGCCCGTGGCGCTGATCTCGACCAGCCCCGAGCGCGATGACACGATCCTGGTGCGCGATCCTTTCCTCGATTGAGCGCCGCGGCCGGCGCGCCCGATCTTGACATAGACCTGTTTTGTTCTAATCCTGTTCTCCAACGACTCAGGAGTTTCCCCGGATGGCGCAGGCTGCCTATCGCTGTGATGATCGCGCGACCGCCGGTCTGCCGGCCAATCCCGCGCTGGCGCCCACGGTCTCGTTGCTGGGCGGTTCGGACGAGTTGGCGCGGTTGGCGGAAGATGGCAGGCGCTGCGGTCTCCAGGTGCGCGGCGCGCGGCCGCTGGCCAGCGTTCTGGCGGGAGATGCGATTGCCCTGGGAGATGTCGTCTATGTCGAGGCCGCGGCGCCGGGAGGCGAGGGCCTGGCCGCGCTTGTCCGCCTCGACGAGCGCGCGGCGCGGGCCGGGGCCGAGGTCGTCGTCGCCACCACTGCCGAGGCGCTCGAGGATGTGTTCGGCTGCATGGACCGAGCGCGGGTGCAGTTTCTCGTCGACCCCTCGGCGGCCGAGCGCATCGTGGCGCTCGGCGCCGCGCTAGCCCGCGTGCCCAAAGGGCGCGTTCGAGAGCTCGAGGAAGCTGACCGGCTCGCGATGCTGCGGCTCACGCAGGAAGTCGGGCGTCTTGCCGAGCGGCTCGACCGGCTGGCGCTTCCGCTCGGCGCGGAGCGGGCGGACTCGCTCACGGGGCGGCTCGCCTCGCCAGGAATCGGTTACCGCGCCGGCGACGATCGCGATTTACTGCGCAGGCCCCGCCCGCCGCTGCCCGATCCGCGACTGGTGCACCAGATCATCCGCCAGCGGCGGCTGCGCGATCGCTATTTCGAAGGCGATTTGTTCGCCGATCCGGCGTGGGACATCCTGCTCGATCTCACTGCCGCGCGCGCTGAACATCGCCGCGTCTCGGTCACCTCGCTGTGCATCGCCGCAGCCGTGCCGCCGACCACCGCCCTGCGCTGGATCACCCAGATGACCGCGATGGGCCTGCTTGTGCGCGAGCAGGATCCGGAGGACCGGCGGCGCGCCTTCATTGTCCTCGCGGATCCGGTCGCCGACGCCATGGCGCGCTATTTCGACGAGCTCGGCAAGGATGCCGCGAAGCTGATCTGAGCGCGACGCCTCACGCCGCGCCAGTTTACGCGGCGGGCTTTGGCGATGATCAGCCTGACGATTGCCCCGAACCCCCGCCGGAAGGGGCCGCGCCTGGACGAGCAACCCCGCGCGGCGGGCGTAGCGAAACCATTCGCCCAGCTATCGCGCGGCCGAGCGCAGGATGACGGTCAGCCCCGGGCCTGGAGGAGCGTCCTGTTCGGTCCTGGGCAGCCGGGCCGCATCGGCGCGGGCCCGCGCCAGGATCTCCGGGGGCACGCCGGGATCATGGACGAGGGTGTCGGCGGTGCCGAGCAAACGCGCCTGTCGCAGCGTGAGATCGTCGGGGTCGTCGCTGGCGAGCACGATCTCGACGGTGGAGGGCGCTTCACCCGCCTTGGGAGCTGCCAGCCAGGCCCCGATTCCATCCCCGGCACGCGCTGCCAGCGGGTCGAGCGGCCCGCCCTGCGCCAGCGCGGCATCGAGCGCGCGGCGGCGCTCCGCCGGGTCGGGCCAGCGCGCGCGGACCGCGTCTCGCGCGCTCCTGAGCCCGGCCGCGAGGTTCTCGATCGAGGACGGCAGCAGTGTCTCGAGCCGCAGGCGGAGCTGCTTGGCGAGCGCCGCGCTCGCGCCGCCGGTGCTCACCGCCACCAGCACCTCGCCGCGCTCGAGTACGCTGGGGAGCGTGAAATCGCACAGCTCGGGCCGGTCCGCCACGTTGACCAGAAGGCCTTGCGCCTTCAGCCGCCGCGCCGCCGCTTCGGCTTGGGCCCGGTCCTCGATCGCCACCAAGGCGAGACGCGCGCCCTGCGCCTGACCTTCGGTGCAGCAGACGCCGCCCGCCCGCTCGACCTGCCGCCGCTTGGCCGCTGCCACGTCGCCTTCGCCGGCCACGACCACCTTCGCCCCCGCAAGGCGGTGAAACAGCGGCAAGGAATGCATCAGGCCAGCCATTCGGGCACCCGCTCGGCAGCCATGATGGCGGCAGGCGCGATGCGATCGGCGACCACCGCGAAGCGGTCGCCATCGACCAGCACCTCGGGCACGAAACCTCGCGAATTGTAGCTCGACGCCATGGTCGCGCCATAGGCGCCGGCGGTGCGGAACACTGCCAGATCGCCTGCGGTGAGCGCGTCGCATTCGCGGTCGATCGCGAAGGTATCGCCGGTCTCGCAGATCGGGCCGACGATATGCGCGGTCATCCGCGCGCCGGTGGGCGCGACGGCTTCGAATTCGTGGTGCGCGCCATAAAGCGCGGGGCGCGCCAGATCGTTCATCGCGGCGTCCACCACCACGAATGGCGGGCCGTTGCCGCTGCGCTTGGTGCGGATCGTCCGGGTAAGCAGCACGCCGGCCTCGGCGGCGATGAAGCGTCCGGGCTCGAACGACAATCGCACGTCCCACCCCCGGGTCACGCGCGCCACCATCGCCCCGTATTGCGCGGCAGTGGGGAGGGTCTCGTCGTGACGGTAGGACACGCCGAGCCCGCCGCCGAGATCGGCGTGGGTGATCGTGTGCCCGGCGGCGCGCAGCTCCCAGATCAGCGCGCCGAGCCTGGCGAACGCCTCCTCGAGCGGCTGGAGGTCGGCGAGCTGGCTGCCGATATGGACCGCGACGCCGCACATCTCGAGACCGCCCTCGCGGGCGAGCGCGGCAAAGATATCGCCCGCACGGTCGAGCGGGACGCCGAACTTGTTCTCGCGCCTGCCGGTGGAAATCTTGGCGTGGGTGCGGGCATCGACATCGGGATTGACCCGCAGCGCGCAGTGCGGGCGCAGCCCGGCATCGCGCGCCAGCGCTGCAAGCTCGCGGCCTTCTTCCTCGCTTTCGATGTTGAACTGGCCGATCCCGGCTTCGAGGCCCTGGATCAGTTCCTCATGCGTCTTGCCGACCCCCGAGAACACGATCTCCTCCGGCGCGATCCCGGCGGCGAGCGCGCGGGTCAGCTCGCCGCCCGAGACGACGTCCGCCCCGTAGCCTTCGCGCCCGAGCACGCGCAGCACCGCCAGGTTCGGATTGGCCTTGATCGCGAAGGCGAGATGCGGCGGGCCATGCGCGCTGCCCAGCCGCGCCAGCCCGTCGCGGAACGCGCGCGCCTTCGCAGTCAGCTTGGCGCGCGAATAGACATAGACCGGGGTTCCGACCGCCTCCGCGATCGCGGGGAGCGCAACGTCCTCGGCGTGCATCACGCCGCCGCGCAGAGTGAAAGCTTCCATCGGCGCGCGCTTTGAAGGCTCGGAGCCGTGCTGTCGATACAGGCGTTCTTTACGCGCCCATAGCCGGCGGGAATTGCCCCGCGATCACTCGGGCGGAAGGTCGAAGGGATCGTCGGCGCGCTCCTCGGAGCGCCGGCGCAGCTCGACCGTCCGCTCTGGCGCGGCCTGCGCCGGCGGCGTCAGCAGCGCGTCGGCGCCCGGAACGGTCTTGGCGCCGTAGGGCGCGACGGGAAGGCTTGCCCCTGGCGCAGGCTCGAGCGGGGCGCTCTGCGCGCAGCCCGTGAGGGCTGGCGGCGCCAGCACGAGCAAAAGGGGCAGGGCTGTGCGCATCAGTCGTTCATTCCCAGCACGCGCCGCGCGGCGGCCACCTGCTCGCGTACCCGATCGGGCGCGGTCCCGCCAGAGCTCGCGCGCGCCGCGACCGAAGCCTCGACTGAAAGTGCCGCGAACACTCGCGAATCGATCCTGGGATCGATCGCCGTCAGCTCCGCGAGCGGCAGGCGATCGAGCGCGACGCCGTGGCTCTCGGCGAGCCTGATGGCCGCGCCGGTGATGTGATGCGCCTCGCGGAAAGGCACGCCCGCCTCGCGCACCAGCCAGTCGGCGAGATCGGTGGCGGTGGCGAAGCCGGCCTCGGCGGCAGCGCGCATCCGGGCGGCGTCGAACGTGCAGTCGGCGATCATACCGGTCATCGCGGCGAGGCTCAGTTCGAGCAGGCTTGCGGCCTCGAACACCGGCGGCTTGTCGTCCTGCATGTCCTTCGAATAGGCGAGCGGCAGGCCTTTCATCGTCACCATCAGGCTGACGAGCGCGCCTACGATCCGCCCCGAATGGCCGCGCACCAGCTCGGCGGCGTCGGGGTTCTTCTTCTGGGGCATGATCGAGCTGCCGGTGCTCAGCGCATCGGGCAGGCGCACGAAGCCGAAGGGCTGGCTCGCCCACACGATCAGCTCTTCGGCGAGGCGGCTGAGGTGGAGACCGCACTGCGCGGCGGCGGCCAGGTAGTCGAGCGCGAAATCGCGGTCGGACACGGCGTCGAGGCTGTTGGCGGTGGGCCGCGCGAAGCCCAGCGCCGCCGCGGTCGCGTCGCGGTCGATGGGAAAGCCGGTCCCGGCCAGCGCCGCGCTGCCGAGCGGGCATTCGTCCATTCGCGCCCGGGCATCGGCAAAGCGGCTCACGTCGCGCCGCATCATCTCGTAATAGGCCATGAAATGATGGCCCAGCGTCACCGGCTGCGCCGTCTGAAGATGCGTGAAGCCGGGCATGATGCTCGCCGCGTGCTCGCCTGCGCGCCTGACCAGCGATTGCTGAAGCGTGCGCAGCCCATCCTCGGCGCGATCGCAGGCGGCGCGGACCCACAGACGGAAATCGGTCGCGACCTGATCGTTGCGGCTGCGCGCGGTGTGGAGCCGCCCTGCGGCCGCGCCGATCAGCGCAGTCAGCCGGCTCTCGATGGTCATGTGAATGTCCTCGAGGTCCCAGTCCTCGGGCACGCCGTTCGCTTCGTATTCCGCGGCGATCCGGGTGAGGCCGCGGTCGATCGCCGCGGCGTCCTCGTTCGAGATGATGCCTTGCGCGCCGAGCATCGCGGCGTGGGCGCGGCTGCCCGCGATATCCTCGCGCCACAGCAGCTTGTCGAACGGGATCGAAGCGTTGATTTCGCGCATGATCGCGCTAGGGCCGGCTGCGAACCTGCCGCCCCACATGGCGTTGGAGCCTGCCCCCATGCCCTCGCTCTCCCGCTTTTTCGCCACTCTCGCTGTCGCCCTGATGCTGCCCCTGGCCGGCTGCGATAGAGGCGCGCCCGATACGGCGCAAGGAAGCGGGGCGCCCGCCCAGACCTCCGCCCGGCCCAAGGGCGCGGCGAGCATCGATCGCAGCCACGCGGGCGAGCCGATGCCGCCGCTGCCGCTGGTCAATCCGGCCTCGAACGCGCCGATCGAACGCGGCGACTATGCGGGACGGCCCGTGCTGCTCAACCTGTGGGCCACCTGGTGCGCGCCGTGCGTAAGGGAAATGCCGCTGCTCGAGGCGCTCGCTGGCGAGGAGCGCCGCCTGAAGGTGCTGACCGCCAGCCAGGATCTGGGCCAGCCCGGGAAGGTGCTGACCTATTTCGAGAAGGAGCAGTTCCAGCGGATCGAGCCCTGGCTCGACCGCGAGGGCGCGCTCGGTTTCCACTTCGGCGGCGGATTGCCGGTGAGCGTGCTCTACGATGCGGCCGGCAAGGAAGTCTGGCGCGTCACCGGCGATCTCGACTGGGGCGACCCCGAGGTGCGCGGCGCGATCGACGAGGCGCTGCCGCCCGCTTGAGCCATGGTGGGCGCTGACGGGCTCGAACCGCCGACCCTCTCGGTGTAAACGAGATGCTCTACCAACTGAGCTAAGCGCCCCACGGCGGGCGGCTCATACCGCTCGCGGCGGCAAAAGCAATCGCCGGGCTGGCGCGTGGCGGAGCGCGGCGCTAACCGCCCTCACCGATGACAGCGAAACGGATCAGAGTGCTTGCCACCGGCGGAACCATCGCCGGCAGCGGCGCGGGGGGCACCGGGCGGGCCTATGTGCCCGGCCGGGTCGGGATCGCCGAGATGGCCGCCGAGATCGGCGCGCTGGGCGTGGAGGCGGAGCTCGACGCGGTTGAGATCGCGGCGATCGGCTCGCAGGACATCGGCTGGCCCGAGTGGGATCGGCTGCACGGGCAGATCATGGCCGCTCGGGCCGTCCGCGGCATCGACGGGGTGATCGTGACTCATGGCACCGACAGCGCGGAGGAGACCGCGCTGCTGCTCGATCTGACGTTGCCGGCTGAAGCGCCGGTGGTGCTGGTGGGCGCAATGCGGCCGGCCGACGCCGTCGGCAGCGACGGGATGCGCAATTTCGCCAATGCCGTGCGCGTCGCCAGCGATGGGCAGGCGGCGGGGCGGGGCGTGCTGGTGGTGATGGGCGACCAGGTCTTCGCCGCCAGCGACGTCCGTAAGGCCTCCACCAGCAGCATCGATGCCTTCCGCGGCTTTCCGCGCGGGCCGATCGCCAATGTGACTCCGTCGACGCTAGACTGGTTCGGCCCCCCCGCGCGCCCCGGAGAAGACGCGCGTTTCGCCTGGCCGCAGGCGCTGCCGCAGGTCGATATTCTCAGCGCCTACGCCGGGATGAACGCCTGCCCGGTCGAGGCGCTGCTGAGCTGCGGCGCGCGCGGTCTGGTGCTGTCGGGCATGGGGCAGGGCAACGCCCCCGCCGCCGTGCTCGACGCGCTCGCGGGCGCGGCGCGCGCCGGTGTGCCGGTGGTCCGCGCGAGCCGAGTCGACCAGGGCTATGTCGATCGCAACCTCGAAGTCGACGACGATGCGCGCGGGTTCGTCGCCGCGCGCTCCTGCAACCTGGCCAAGGCGCGCATCCTGCTCCAGCTCCTGATCGCCAGCGGCATCGCCGATCCGGGCGCGATGCAGGCGCATTTCGATCGCCGCTGAGTCCCCGCGGAGGCGGGGACCTCCTTCGATTGAGCGCCAAGCCGACTGAGACCCCCGCCTTCGCGGGGGATCGGGCTAAGGCACCACCAGATACTTCTCCCCCGTGCGCATCGCGCGGTAATCGAGCGCGGCGTCCCTGGTCAGCATCTCTTCGAGGCTAACCTTGCGCTTGTAGCTGCTGGCGAAGGTTGTGGTGAGGCCGTCAAGCACCCGCTGGCGCATCCGCACCACGGTCTCCATCCCGGCCTTGGCCATGAACGGCGTCAGCAACCAGCCCGACAGCGTCCAGCCGAAGCCATAGGATGGCGTCAGGATCGTCGGACCCATGTCGAGCCGCCCGTAGATGTACATCTTCTTGGGCTGGTTCGAGCCATAGCGGCTGTATTCGCCCATCTTCGCCGCGGCGACCTGCTCCATCGCCTTGAAACAGCTATCCACCGTGGTCCCGCCGCCGATGGGATCGAAGCCGAAATAGGCGCCGGTCGCCTCGATCGCGGCGCGCAGCTGTTTCATGAAATCCGGCGCCGAGCTGTCGACGATATGCGCTGCGCCGAGCCCGCGCAGGATTTCCGCCTGCTCGGGCTTGCGTACGATATTGACCAGCTCGAGCCCGTCTTCCTGGCAGATCCTGACCAGCATCTGGCCCAGGTTCGAGGCGGCGGCGGAATGGACGATCGCGCGCTGGCCTTCCATCCGCGCGGTCTCGGCAAAGCCGAGTGCGGTCATCGGGTTGACGAAGCTGCTCGCGCCCTGCTCGCTGCTGTGGTCGCCGAGCGGCAGGCACATCGCGGCCTCGGCGATGGCGTATTGCGAAAAGGCGTGGCCGGGCACGCAGGCCACGCGCTGGCCCACCAGCGCCCGCGCGGCCTCGCCTTCGCCCGCGGCGACCACGGTGCCCGCGCCCTCGTTGCCGACCGGCAGCCGCTGGCCGTGGCGGGCCCTGGCGGCGCTCGCGAAGGGTTCGGGCATCTTCGCCACCACCTTGCCCGGTGAATATTCCGCATGCTCGAGATCGGCCGCGCCGAACAGCAGCGCGAGGTCGCTGGGATTGATCGGGGCCGCCTCCATCCGCACCAGGACCTGGTTGCCGGTGGGCGCGGGAAAGGCGGTATCGGCGACCTCCACGGTCAGCGTGCCGTCGGGGGCAAGCGTGGTGAAAAGCTGCTGGCCGGTGGTCATGGCGCATTCCTTTCGAAGAACGGTTGTGATTTGCAACTTCCCTAGCGGGCTTCGCCGCTCACGCATAGCGGGCGGCGACGAAGTAGAGCCCGTGCGGCGGCGCGTTCAGGCCCAGCGCGGCGCGATTGCGCGCGGCGAGTGCTTCGCCGATCCGGCACTCGGGCCAGCGCCCCATCCCGACGAGAGCGAGGCACCCGACCATCGAGCGGACCTGGTGATGGAGGAAGCTGCGGGCCTCGACATGGATTCGCACCTCCTCGCCGGCTCGTTCGACATCGAGCCGGTCCAGCGTCTTGAGCGGGCTCGCCGCCTGGCACTGGACCGAGCGGAAAGTGGTGAAATCGTGCCGCCCGACCAGCGCCTGCGCGGCGCGGTGCATGGCCGCGGCGTCCAGCGCCCGCGGCACCTGCCAGGCGCGCCCCGCATCGAGCGCCAGCGGCGCGCGCCGGTTGACGATGCGGTAGAGGTAGCTTCGGCCGATGCAGGAGAAGCGCGCGTGCCAATCATCGGGCACCACCGCGCAGGCGGTGACCGCGATCGGGTCAGGCCGAAGATGCGCGTTCAATGCCTCCATCAGCCGGAACGGCGCGAACGGCTTGGCGATGTCGAGATGGCTGCGCATGGCCAGCGCGTGCACCCCGGCGTCAGTGCGGCCCGCGCTGTGCAGCGTGACCTGTTCCCCGGTGACGCGCAGCGCCGCCTCCTCGATTGCCTGCTGGACGCTCGGCCTCGCCGCCTGGCGCTGGAGCCCGACGAAGGGCGTACCGTCAAATTCGAGCGTGAGCGCGAAGCGGGTCACGCGAGCCGGGTGCCCGCGGGGATCGGCTTGCCCCGCAGCAGCGCGGCCGTGTCCATCGCCGGCTTGCCTGCGCGCTGGACAATAACGGGCCGTAGGGCGCCTTTGCCGGTGGCGATGGTGAGGCGTTCGTCTAGCACTTCACCTGCACCCCCGCGAAGGCGGGGGCCTCCCTCGGTCTGGCGATTCGCCTGCCGACTGAGGTCCCCGCCTTCGCGGGGACTCGCTAGGACCTCCGCCTTCAGCACCCGGTAGCGCTCGCCTTCGTGCTCGAACCAAGCCCCCGGCGAAGGCGCGAAGGCGCGGACCTGGCGTTCGATCTGCTCGGCGCTTTGCGCCCAGTCGATGCGGCTCTCCGCCTTGTCGATCTTCCTGGCATAGGTGGCGTTGGCATCGTCCTGCGGCAGCGCGCGGAGCATCTCCAGTTCGGTCAGCGTGCCGACCATCAGCTGCGCGCCGATCTCGGCCAGCTCGGCGGTCAGCTCGCCCGCGGTCTTGTCCGCGATCTGGACCCGCGCGGTCGCCAGCATCGGGCCAGTGTCGAGCCCGGCCTCCATCTGCATCAGCGTGATTCCGGTCACCGGATCGCCTGCCAGAATCGCGCGCTGCACCGGCGCCGCCCCGCGCCAGCGCGGCAGCAGGCTGGCGTGGACGTTGAGGCAGCCGCGCTTCGGCGCATCGAGGATCGGTTGCGGCAGGATCAGCCCGTAGGCCGCGACCACCGCCAGGTCGGCCTCTAAGGCAGCGAACTTCTGCTGCTCTTCGCGTGACTTGAGGCTGACAGGTGAGAAAACCTCGAGGTGGCGGACCTCCGCCTCGCGCTGGACAGCGCTCGGTTGCAGCATCTTGCCCCGCCCCGCCGGGCGCGGCGGCTGGGTATAGACCGCCACAACCTCATGCGCCGCATCGTGCAGCGCGGCCAGCGTCGGCACCGCGAACTCGGGCGTTCCCATGAAGATGATGCGCACCGCTGTCCTTCCGTCGCGCGAGCGCGCTTCGACAGGCTCAGCCCAAGCGAGATCGGGATAAAAATCCCTCTTCGGCTCGTCCTGAGCCTGTCGAAGGACGACAAGCTCGGCCCGAGCGGTTAGGGGCACACGCATGGCATCGCAAGAGATCGAGACCCTCAGCTCAGCCCTCGCCCGCCTGCCCGGCCTCGGCCCGCGCTCGGCCCGGCGCGCGGTGCTGTGGCTGGTCAAGCGCCGCGAGCAGGCGCTGCCCGCGCTGCTCACGGCGCTCGAGGCGGTGCGCGACACGCTGGTCGAGTGCGCGACCTGCGGCAACGTCGACACCCGCAACCCGTGCGCGATCTGCGCCGACCCGCGCCGCGACCCCAAGGCGATCTGCGTGGTCGAGGATGTCGCCGATCTGTGGGCTCTCGACCGCGCCAAGCTGTTCGCGGGCACCTACCACGTGCTCGGCGGGCGGCTCTCGGCGCTCGATGGGGTTCGGCCTGAGGATCTCAATATCGCCGCGCTGCTGGCGCGGGTCGAGGCGGGGGGAATCGACGAGGTGGTGCTCGCCATGAACGCCACGCTCGAGGGGCAGACGACCGCGCATTACCTCGCCGAGCGGCTGGAGGGCTTTGCGGTCCGCATCACCCAGCTCGCCCACGGCCTCCCCGTCGGGGGGGAACTGGATTATCTCGATGAGGGAACACTGGCCCAGGCCCTGCGCGCACGGCGGCCTGTGGGATAGTTTTTCACACGGAGACACGAAGAGAGCGGCCCTTGCGGCCAAGCCGCTTTGTCAACCGTGGCCATAGCGGCGAGGCAAAAGGCCTTGCGGCGCTGACTGCCCTCTTCGTGTCTTCGTGTGAACCAATCCACACCAACCTCACGGTTGAAGCGGAACGCCTGCGGCATTATGTGGCCCGCATGGCCATCCGTGAGATTCTCGAAGTGCCGGACCCCCGGCTCAAGATCGTGTCCGAGCCCGTAACGGTCTTCGACGACGAGCTGCGCACGCTAGTCGCCGACATGTTCGAGACCATGTACGACGCGCCGGGCATCGGCCTCGCCGCGATCCAGGTCGGCGTGCCCCGACGCGTGCTGGTGATCGACCTTCAGCCCGACGATCCCGACGCCGAGCCCGAGGAATGCCATCATGACGGGCACAAGCACTATCACCAGCCCACGATCAGGCAGCCGCGGGTGTTTGTGAACCCCGAAATACTCGATCCCGCGGAGGAGCTGGCGACTTATCAGGAAGGCTGCCTTTCGGTCCCCGACATCTACGCCGACGTCGATCGCCCTGCGACCTGCCGCGTGCGCTGGCAGGATCTGGACGGGGCGGTCCACGAAGAGGCGATGGAGGGGTTGATGGCGACCTGCATCCAGCACGAGATGGACCATCTCGAGGGGATCTTGTTCATCGATCATCTGAGCCGCCTCAAGCGCCAGATGGCGCTTAAGAAACTACAGAAGCTCAGGCAGGCGGCTTAACTTTCAGCCCGCAATCGTCGAGATACCGCTGCACGGTGTCTCGACGGCAGCCATTCGTCAGGGCGAATGGCTGCCCCCACGATCGGTGTTCGGGACGTATTCAGGCGGCGTCGTGCGCGAAGGTGCTGCGCTCGCCCTCTGCGTGGACCTCATCGTTGAGGACGGCCAACGCGGTGCGACAGTCGCGCGCGCATTCGCGGCACATGACCGCGCAGCGGCGGCAGTGGGGGTGGTCGTGCCGCTCGCATTCCTCGGCGCAGGTTTCGCAGGCCTCGATGCAGGCCGCCAGCATGGTGCGGATGAGCTGGCGGTTGTGATCGGTGCGGCGCGAGGCGATGCGATAGGTCGCGGTGCAGACATCGGCGCAATCCATGCACAGCCGGATGCAGCGCCGCATGTCCATTTCCTCGGCGCTGCAAGCATCGGCGCAGCTGTTGCAGATCGCGGCGCAATCCATCGCATGCTTGACCGCCAGGCCCAGGCTGGTGTTCTCGTTGCCCCGGACATCGGGGTGCTCGGAAATCATCTTCTCGATCGACATGGCGTTCTCCTTGCGAGGATTAGCGACCGACCCGGGCGCTGGTTCCGTTTGGGGAAAAGTTTTGCTTTCCTACAGTGAAATGTTCCGGCTATGTTCGTCCGATGGACGATATTTTTCACGCACCGGTCGCCACCGGCGCACCCGCAGCCGTGGCCGTTTCTGAGGACCGCGACTTTTTTGTCCCTGGACCGTGTAACACGTGGTCCAGGTCCGACACGCTAGCCGCCTTCCACCACAGGGTCAGATGGGAGCATCCCCAGTTTCGATCTGTCCCGCCTTGCAGTTCTGCCATAGTGAGTCGTAAGCTCTATCCCCATTCTGCGGAGGAGGTGCCTATCGACAGTCCAGACTGAGCAACTCACCGAGCACGGCAAGTATGCTGAATTGGCGAACCAAGGCTGACGCCGGCGGACAGAACAGGACGTTTAGAATCCTGATAAGCTCGCCCCGGCTAGATTGCCCATTCTTTGCCCTGAAACCAGAAAGCTTAGCTCATGTCACAAAGCAATCGGCACGGAGGCCGAGATGGAAAACCGTCTCTACTCTACGTGTCGTCTTGCTGATGGCTTTCACTGGATCTTGATGAGATCGAATGGCTTCATCGTGGCGGTTTCAAGCGTTGGATTTCCGTCGCGAAGAGCTGCCCTCAGAGATATCCAGAACAAGCCCAGCAGGTAACGACCTTTGCTCCCGGCAGTTGCGGCTGCCGGGACATTGGGGGGGCACTCAATGGATCAAACACTACTAATTGCATCGTTCCTCGTCGTCGCCCTCTTGGCCGGGCTGGGGCTGGGCTGGTTCTTCGGCTCGCGCCCGGCGGCGGACTGGCGCGCGCGGCATTCCGAGCGCGAGACCGAGTGCAAGAACCTTACCGATAAGCTCTCGGCCATGGTGCCCGAATTGGCGACAATGTCCGAGCGCGCGGCGCGCGCCGATTCGCTTGCCGGGCAGCTTGACCAGGCGCGCGCCGAGAACGCCCGCTTTGCCGCCGAGCGCGCGGGTTTCGAGGAGCAGAAGCGCCTGCTCGAGGAGAGCCGCGCGGCGCTGCTCAAGGAATTCGAGAACACCGGCGCCAAGGTGCTCGATACGATCAAGGACCAGTTTCTCGCCACCGCCGCCGAACGGCTCGGCCATTCGGAGAAGGCGAGCGAGGAGAAGCTCAAGGCGTTGCTCGAACCCGTCGGCGCGCGGCTCAAGGCCTACGAAGACCAGGTCGGCGCGCTGGAAGCCAAGCGGGTCGATGCCTTCGGGCAGCTGACGGGCCTCATCGAATCGATGAAGGCCGGGCAGGAGGAGGTTCGGCGCGAGGCGCAGCGGCTCGGCAATTCGCTCACCAACGCGCCCAAGGCGCGCGGCCGCTGGGGCGAGCGGGCACTGCAGAACGTGCTCGAGCAGTGTGGGCTCGCCGAGCACACCGACTTCCACTTGGAACACTCGCTGGATACCGAGGAGGGGCGGCTGCGTCCCGACGCCATCGTGCGGATACCTGGGCAAAAGCGGTTGGTGATCGATTCTAAGGTTTCGCTCACCCATTACCAGGCCGCGTTCGAGGCTGACGACGACGAAGCCAAGAAATCACATCTGAAGTTGCACGCGAAGGCCATGAAGAACCACGTTCTGACCCTCGCGTCGAAAGGCTATCAAAGCCAGTTTGACGACGCCCCCGATTACGTGGTGATGTTCGTTCACGGGGAGCATTTTGTCACCGCCGCGCTCGAGGCCGATCCCGAGCTGTGGGACTTCGCCTTCCGCAACAAGGTGTTGCTGGCGACACCGACCAATCTGGTAGCGATCGCGCGTACCGTGGCGCAGGTCTGGCGCCAAGACACGATCGCGCGCGAGGCGATCGAAATCGGCAAGGCCGGGGCCGAGCTTTACGACCGTCTCGCGAAGGCGGCCGAGCACTTGAAGAGAGTTGGTGGCGGACTCGAAAGCGCTGTCAAAAACTACAACAGCTTCGTCGGCAGCTTCGAGCGCAACGTCCTTACCTCGGGCCGCCGCCTCGCCGACAAGGGCATCGAGATCGGCAAGCGCGAGATCGAAGCCGTGCCGCTGGTCGAAAGCGCGCCGCGCTACAACGCCGAGGATGCGGCCGCGAGCCTCGAGTCGGGCGGGGGGGTGCACGAGGCCGCCGAATGACTGTGACGCTGCGGCAATCGTAAGGTGTGGCGAAGCCGTCCGGCCGAGTTGCGCGCGGGGCCGATGATTGCTGGCATCGATCCGAGGGATCGGCTATGGCGGCACGAGCGCTTGGATGGGACCGGGGCGGACATGAATCTTTATCGGATCGAGAAAGTGGTCAAGCCGGGCGGGGCGGTGATCAAGAAGCGCGATATTCTCGCCGCGTCCGACAAGGACGCGGTCGAGACGGCTGTCCGCAGTCCCGATTGTCCGGTGTGCGATGTGCTCAAGGATGGCAAGCCGATCGCCTCGATCGCCTGATCATTCGGCCTCACCAGCGTCTTCGTCGCCCTCGGCCCGCTCCGTCCGATGGCGGGCGATCATTCTCTCCGATCCGCCGACCAGCCGCTCGGTCTCGGTTATGCTGGCGCGCAGCGCCCTCTGGTTCTCCGCGATCTCGCGGTCGTGGCGGGCGCGCAGCCCGGCTTTGGGACGTCTTTTCTCCGGGATCGCCGGGTCAACGCGTAACCTGCGAAAAGGTTCATCCAGTGTCGCCTCGCACGGGTCCTTTTCCCGCCGCAATCGGCAGTCAACGCGACAGCGCGTCGAGCACCTCGTACCCCAGCACCGCCGCCGCGACGGCCGCGTTCAAGCTGTCGGCGCGGCCCTTCATCGGCATGGTGACGGTGAGGTCGCAGGCGGCTTCGTAGCTCTCGGGGAGCCCGCGCGATTCGTTGCCGATCAGAATGAAGCACGGGGCGCCGTAGGGCGCGCCGCGATAGGGCCGCGCAGCGCGCAGGCTGGCGGCAACCAGCTGGCCCCCGGCCTCGCCCTGCTCACCGCGCAACCAGGGCAGGAACTCCTCCCAGCGCGCCCGGGCGATAGCCTGGGTGAACACCGCCCCCATGCTGGCGCGCACCGCCTCGACACCGAAGGGGTCGGCGCAGTCGTCGATCAGGATCAACCCGCCTGCGCCGATCGCGTCCCCGGTGCGCAGCATGGTGCCCAGATTGCCGGGATCGCGCAGCGCCTGGGCCACCAGCCAGATCGGCGCGGCGGTGCGGTCGATTCGGCCGAGCGAGGTGTCGAACTCGGCGAAGACTCCGGCCACGCTCTGCGGATTGTCCTTGCCGGTGATCCTGGCCAGAATCCCGGGGCTGGTCTCGATCACCTCCCCGCCGGCCACCGCCACGGCGTTCTCGAGCTCGGCGAGCAGCGGGTGCGGGTCGCGCGCGTCGCTCAGCACCAGCATCTCGGGCACATGCCCGCCCGCGCGCGCATCGGTGAGCAGCCGCAGCCCCTCGGCCAGAAAGCGGCCGGCAGCCTTGCGGTATTTCTTGTCGCGCAGGGCGCGGATCGCCTTGACGGTTTCGTTGGAAAATCCGGTGATGCGGCGGCGAGCCATGCGCGGAGGATTTAGGGGGGGCGAGCGGCGGTCAGGTTTCCCCGAAGCCGCCCTCCACCATGGCGCAGAGCTGCTCCAGGACCACATCGGCGCCTTCGCCCTCGACGATGACGTCGATGGTGTCGCCCTTGGCCGCGCCGAGCATCATCAGCCCGAGGATCGAGCCGCCCGCGGCTTCGTTCGCGCCCTTGGCGACACGGACGCGGACGCCCTCGGGCAGCTCGGATACGGCGGTGACGAACTTGGCGCTGGCGCGCGCATGAAGTCCGCGCTGGTTGACGACGGTAAGACTGCGGCGGCGGCTCAAGAGGCAGCCTGCCGGGGCTGCACCGAACCGTGGCCGAGGAACTCGCTCGCGACGGTGATATAGTTGCGGCCGGCGGCCTGCGCGGCCTGCACCGCTTCGACCACTCCCATCGCCTTGCGCGCCCCGGCCAGGCGGATCAGCATCGGCAGATTGATCCCGGCGATCACCTCGATCCGGCCCGCATCGAGAAGCGAGATCGCAAGGTTGGAGGGCGTGCCGCCGAACAGATCGGTCAGGATGATCGCGCCGTCGCCCGTATCGACCCGGCCGATCGCCTCCGCAATCTCCCGGCGCCGCTGCTCCATGTCGTCGCTGGGGCCGATGCAGATCGCGGCGACGGCCTCCTGGCCTCCCACCACATGCTCCATCGCCTCGATGAAATGCTCGGCGAGGCGCCCGTGCGTAACGAGAATGAGGCCGATCATGCGGGGGGGTGTCTCGAAGGATGGTGCTGCGATATCATGAGCAAGCGAGCCGCGGGACTAGGCGCTGGCAGGCGACGAAGTCAACCGCCCTGCGTCGGGCTGCCCTCGGCCGGGACAGCCGGCGGCGGGAGATTGCGATGAATGACGGCCGGATCGTATCCGGCCGCGCGGAGCGCCGCCGCCAGCCGCTCCGCCGCATAGACCGAACGGTGCCTGCCGCCCGTGCATCCCATCGCGATCGTCAGATAGGCGCGTCCCTGTTCCGCATAGCGCGGCAGAAGCTCGAGCACGAGATCGCGGATCCGCTCGAAAGCGGGACCGAAGCCCGGGTCCCTCGCGATATGCTCCCCCACCGCGCGATCGAGCCCGGTCTGCTGCCGCAGCACCGGGTCCCAATGCGGGTTGTCGAGAAAGCGCATGTCGAACACCAGATCGGCGAGTGGGGGCATCCCGCGCGCGAAGCCGAAGCTGGTGATCGTCAGCGTCATGGCGCCGCGCGTCGCCTCGCCGAACTGATTGCGGATCACCTGCTGGAGCTCGTTGACCCCGTAATCGCTGGTATCGACGACCATTTCGGCGCGGGCCCGGAGCGGCTCGAGCAGCTCGCGCTCGGCCTTGATGCCGTCGCCCACCGGGCGGCCGCGGGCGAGCGGGTGCGGGCGGCGGGTCTCGTTGTAGCGGCGCTCGATGGTATGGCGATTGGCGTCGAGGAACAGGATGCCGGCCTGGATCGGCCCCCCGGCGAGCAGGCGGTCGAGCAGCGTGAGGATGATCGCCGGATCGTAACCCCGCGTGCGCGAATCGATGCCGATGGCGAGCGGGGTATCGAGCACGGGCCCAGTGGTCAGCAGGCTCTCGAGGAGCCGCACCGGTGCATTGTCGATGGTCTCCCACCCCAGATCTTCGAGGACCTCGAGCGCGGTCGATTTGCCCGCCCCCGACATGCCGGTGACGATCAGCACGCGCGGCCGGGCGGTGAGCGATTCGGCAGCCATGGCGCGCAACTGTGTCAGCGCGAACGCGGTTGGGGAAGCGCGATCCACGAAGCGGGCGGGAAAATCACTCGCCGCCCGGCGGAAGCGGCAGGCCGTGGAGGCGCAGCGCCCACTCGGCGCGGAGCGGGTCGGCATCGCCGGCGGGAAAGGGGAGGCGGGGCACCGACACTCCGGCAAGGGGCGCGCGCTCGGGCGCGGGCAAGCGCTCGCCCGCCATGCCCAGCGCCAGCATCAGGCACAGCGGCGCGGATTCGGTGGCAAGCTCGGCGATGCCTATGCCGCGGATTTCGATCATCCCGGCTATGGTGGGGGGCGGGTGCGCCCACAGCCGCTCGCCCCGAACCTCCAGCAGCACCCCGTCGTCGCCCACCAACCGCGCGCCGCGGTCGATCAACGCCAGCGCGAGCCGCGACTTGCCGCTGCCGGGCGCTCCTTCGATGAGCAGCCCGCGCCTGCCCACTGCCACGCAGGTGACATTGGCGAGCAGGCTCGCGCTCATCGCGGAGCGTCGGCGGCGGGGAGGCCGAGCGTCACGCAGGCGCCGGGCCCGCCATCGGGGCGGTCGGACGCGGTCAGGGTCCCGTCGTGCGCTTCGGCTATGGACCGCGCGATGGCGAGGCCCAGGCCCGAGTGGTTGCCGAAGTCCTCGCCCTCGGGCCGGAGCGAATGGAAACGCCGGAACACCTCTTCGCGCCGCTCCTCGGGAATGCCGGGACCGGAGTCGGTCACGCTCAGCGTCACCCACCCGTCCCTGGCCGCGAGGGTCACCACCACCTCGGCCCTGGGCGGCGAGAAAGTGACCGCGTTGTCGAGCAGGTTGACGATCACGCGCTCGAGCCGCGAGGGCTCGCCCAGCACGGCGATGGCATCATGCGCGCTGGCGATGCGGATCGGATGGCCGGCGTTCTGGTCGCGATCCTCGCGATTGCCGACGATCGCGCGGGTGAGCGCAAGCAGGTCAACGCGTTCGAAGGTCGCGCGGCTGAGCTCGGCATCGATGCGGCTGGCGTCTGAAATCTCGGTCACAAGGCGGTCGATGCGGCGCACGTCGTGGCGCGCGATCTCGAGCAGCTCGGCGCGGAGCGCGGGATCGTCCACCCGGCCCAGCGTTTCGGTGGCGTTGCGCAGCGAGGCCAGCGGGTTCTTGATCTCGTGCGCGACATCGGCCGCGAAGCTCTCGACCGCGTCGATCCGCTGCCGCAGCGCCGCGGTCATGTCGGAAATGGCGCGCGCGAGCAGCCCGATCTCGTCACGCCGCTGGGGCAGTCGCGGCACCTCGACCTGGCGGTCGCGCCCCTGGCGCACCCGGATCGCCGCCTGGACCAGCGTGCGCAGCGGATTGACGATGGTCCGCGCCAGGAACAGCGACAGGAAGGTCGAGATCGCGAGAGCCGCCAGCACGGCGACGAAAACCAGGCTGCGTGCCCGCCGAACCGCTTCCACGATATCGACCGGGTTGCGCGTCAGCAGCAAGGTCTCCCCCTTGAGACCCACCGGTGCGGCGGCGTTGATCACGTGGCTCCGGTCGGGGGCGTGGCGCAGCACGATCTGCGTGAGGCTCTCCTCCCTGGCGCGCGCGAGCTCGGGCCAGGCGGCGATGTCGTCGACTTGGGGCTCGCGGTAGAGCGGCAAGGGAGGCGCGCCGACCAACCGGTCCGACCATTCGTCGAGCGCGCGCGCAAAGTGCTGCGACTGCGTTTCGGCTGCCGGATCGGCGAGCGCGAAGCTGGGCGGGGCAAGCGCGAAGCTGTCCGCCTCGAGCCTGCCTTTGTCGTCATAGAGCCGCAGGCGCAGCTTCTGCTCCTTGCCGAGCTGGATCAGCAGCGCCGCCTGGCGCGCGTCGCTTGCACCCGCCAGGGCCTCGGCAATGATCTGCGCCTCGACCAGCGCGAGCTTGAAACGCTCGTCGAGGAGTTGCTTGCGGTAAACGTCGAGATAAATCACGCCGCCGCCCAGCAGCACCAGGGGCAGGACGTTGACCATCAGGATGCGGCTGGTGAGCGACAAGCGCCGCGACCACGACAGCGTCCCTAGCCGCGGATGGAGCTTGAGGACGCTTTCCCGTTCCCCTGCCGCCTTGCCCTGGCCATGGGCGCGCTCAGCCATCGGTGAAGCTGTAGCCGGCTCCATAGAGCGTGCTGATGGCCGAGAAGTCGCGGTCGACGCTGCGGAACTTGCGGCGCATGCGCTTGATGTGGCTGTCGACCGTCCGGTCGTCGACGAAGACATCGTCGGTATAGGCCGCGTCCATCAGCTGGTTGCGGCTCTTGATCACGCCGGGGCGCGCCGCGAGCGCCTCGAGCATCAGGAATTCGGTGACGGTCAGGCTGACAGGCTTGCCGTCCCAGATCACCCGGTGGCGCGCCGGGTCCATCGCGAGGCGGCCGCGCTCGATCATCTCGGCGGAGCTTGAGTCGGGCTCGGTCCCGCTTCCCGACGGCAGCTGCGCGTCGCCACGGCGCAGTATCGCGCGGATGCGCGCAATCAGCAGGCGCAGGCTGAAGGGTTTGGCGATATAGTCGTCGGCGCCCAGCTCGAGCCCCGCCTCCTCGTCCGCCTCGTCGTCCTTGCTGGTGAGAAAGATCACGGGGAGCGCGCTGTGCGCGCGCAGGCGGCGCAGCAACTCCATCCCGTCCATGCGCGGCATCTTGATGTCGAACACCGCCAGGTCGGGCGGATTGTCGAGCAGCGCGGCGAGCGCCGCCTCGCCGTCGGAATAGAGCCGGGTGGCGAAGCCTTCGGCCTGGAGCGCGATCGACACTGTGGCCAGGATGTTGCGGTCGTCGTCAACGAGCGCGATCACCGGGCGCGGCATGGCCCCGCTTTCGGCTTGGGTGGCGAAATCGGGCTGCATTGCGCAAGGGTTAGGCGCAACGCAAAAGCAATTCAACGCGGCAGGCTTTTCGCGCGCTTTCAAAGGCCGCCGCCATGTCCCGCCGCGACACCCGTTCGCAGGTGCAAATTGACGCCACGGGAGACCCGCACTATGCGCATCGCCACGCCAAGCGCGCCAAAACGCGCCGATTTGCAAGCCGACATCAAGTCACTGCCGCGCAGGAGATTTCGCGTGACCGCCTCGCTTTCGCATTCGCTCGCCCATCAGGGCATCGTCACCGATGCAACGATCCACGCCAATCTGTCTTCGGTAGAACTGACCGAGCGGGCGGTCGCCAACGGGGAAGGGAAGCTGGCCCGGCACGGGCCGCTGGTGGTAGAGACCGGCAAGCACACCGGCCGCAGCGCGCGCGACAAGTTCATCGTCCGTGACGCCGAGACCGAAAGCACGGTATGGTGGGACAACAACGCCAGCATGACGCCGGCGCATTTCGCGGCGCTCAAGGCCGATTTCCTCACCGCGCTGGAGAACCGGCGCGAGCTTTATGTCGCCGATCTGTTCGGCGGCTCGCAGGCCGAATACCGCGTCAATGTGCGTGTCATCAACGAGCTGGCCTGGCACAACCAGTTCATTCGGACGCTGCTGGTGCGGCCGACCCCGGCCGAGCTTGAAGGCTTCGTGCCCGAATACACGATCATCGACTTGCCGAGCTTTCGCGCCGATCCGGCGCGCCACGGCTGCCGCAGCGAAACCGTGATCGCAGTCAATTTCACCGAGAAGCTGATCCTGATCGGCGGCACCAAATATGCCGGCGAGATGAAGAAGAGCGTGTTCGGTATCCTCAACTACCTCCTTCCCCCGCAAGGCGTGATGCCGATGCATTGTTCGGCCAATATCGGCCCCGACGGCAAGACGGCGGTGTTTTTCGGCCTCTCGGGCACGGGCAAGACCACGCTGTCCGCCGACGCCGCCCGCAAGCTCATCGGCGACGACGAGCACGGCTGGTCGGACACGGCGGTCTTCAATTTCGAAGGCGGCTGCTACGCCAAGGTCATCCGCCTCTCGCCCGAGGCCGAGCCCGAGATCTACGCCACCACCCGCATGGCGGGCACGGTGCTGGAGAACGTGGTGATGGACGAGAACGGCGAGATCGATCTTGACGACAACTCGCTCGCGGAGAACACCCGCGCGGCCTACCCGCTGAGCTCGATCCCCAACACCTCCGAAGAGAATATGGGGCCAGTGCCCGCGAATGTGGTCATGCTCACCGCGGACGCGTTCGGCGTGCTGCCGCCGATCGCGCGGCTGACGCCCGATCAGGCGATGTATCACTTCCTTTCGGGCTACACCGCCAAGGTCGCAGGGACCGAGATCGGCGTCACCGAGCCGCAGGCGACCTTCAGCACTTGCTTCGGCGCGCCCTTCATGCCGCGTCATCCCAGCGTCTACGGCAATCTGCTCAAGGAGCGGATCGCGAAGGGCGGAGTGCAGTGCTGGCTGCTCAACACCGGGTGGTCGGGCGGCAAGGCCACCGATCCCGGCATCAATCGCATGCCGATCAGGGCCACGCGCGCGCTTCTCAACGCCGCGCTAGATGGCAAGCTTGACGCGGTCGAATACCGCAAGGACCCGAACTTCGGCTTCGAGGTTCCGGTGCATGTCCCCGCGCTCGACGCTGCCGGGATCGACCAGGCGCTGCTCGATCCGCGCGCGACCTGGGCCGACAGGGACGAATATGACCGCACCGCGCAGAAGCTGGTCGAGCTGTTTGTGAACAATTTCGAACCCTTCGCCGCGCATGTCGACCAGGGGGTGCGCGACGCCGCCCCGAGCCACGAAGCCGCCTGAGGCCCGGAGCGGCGGGGCTTCCTGGTCCATTTCGCCCCCGCTTCGCGTCAGGTGGACCGGGGCTCTTCCTTGCGTTCTTCGGCGCGCTCGACCGCGATCCCCGCGGTGAGGCCGTGAACGATGGTGCTCAGCACGATGGTGAACGCGACCGTGGCCCATAGCGTCTCCTCGTTGGTCAGCTCGAGGTTATGACCGGCATAGGCGAGGTAGTAGATCGAGCCGATGCCCCGCACGCCGTAGAACGCGGCGACCAAGCGCGCCCGCCCCGTCAGCGCGGTGCCGATCAGCGAGAGATAGCCCGCCGCGGGCCGGATCACGAACACCAACCCCACCCCGATCAGGGCGTGCGACCAATCGAGCCATGGAAACAGGGAAGGCAGTGCCGCGCCAATCGCGACCAGCAGCAGGGCGGTCAGAGCATGCTCGAGCGATTCGGAGAAATCGTGGAGACGCTTGTGGAAGCGGTCGTGCGTTTCGACCCGGCGGAGCGTGAGACCCGCGACGAAGGCGGCAAGGAAGCCATACCCTTCCGCAACTTCGGTAAGCCCGTAGGCGAGCAGCACGCCGGCGAATGCGATGACTCCCGATTGCGTCTTGGACAGGGCATTGTCTCGCGGCCATTCGAACAGGATCTTGCCGAGCAATCGCCCGACCGCCCAGCCGCCGACTGCCCCGACGACGATCCGGTAGCCGAGGTCGCGCCAGAGCCATTCACCCACCAAGCCCAGGCTGAGCACACCCGCCGACGCGACCATCATGGCGAGGTGGACGAAGGGAAAAGCAAGCCCGTCGTTGAGGCCCGCCTCCGCGGTGAGAGCATAGCGCACCGGATGTTCGCCCCCTTCGTGCGGCGGTCCAACCTGAACATCGCCGGCAAGAACCGGGTCGGTGGGCGCCAGCACCGCCCCCAGCAGCAATCCGCCCGCGAGCGTCATCCCGGCGGCGAACCAGCCAAGCACGGCCAGCGCGGCGATGGTAAGCGGCATCGCGATCAGCAGCAGCCGCACAGTGGGTTTCCATTTCCCCGGCGAGGCCACGCGATCGATCCGCAGGCCGGTGCCGAAGAGCCCGATGATGACGCACAGCTCCGCGGCATATTCCCATACCCGCGGCTGCGAGACCGGATCGAGCGCGGCGGGCATCCCCGGAACGAGGTGGAACGCCGCCAGCCCCGTCGCCACCAGCATGGCGGAGGCGGCGGGCTCGCGTCCCGACAGGAAGCGCGGCAGCCAATACGACAGCACGATCGCGCCGCCGGTCGCCGCCAGGAGAATGTGATAGGGCTGGAATTCGAACATTGAGCCTCCTTGTGGCGGGTGAGCCGTCGTCTTGGGCACAAATCCGGGCATAGGGCGCGGGCAAGGGGAGGCCGCGTAATTGCCGCTCTACATACTGCGCGGGACGGGTGCCTCGCTCGCGTTTTCGATCTCCGCCAGCCCGGGACGGCCGGCCCATTGGGTGCCTTCGGTCAGCTTGCCGATCTCTTCGGAGAGCTTGCGCGCCCGATCGGCCAGCGCGCCGCCATGCGGGTTGGCGGCCAGCACCCGGAGGTTTTCCTTGGCCAGCCCGATCTTCCCTTCCCCGGCCTGCATCAGCGCCGCCTGAAAGGCGAGGCCGCGATCGAAGGGTGCGAGTTGCGACGCGCGCTCGAGCGCGTGCCGGGCCAGCGCGGTCGGCTCGCGGCCTTGCTCCACGAAGCTGCGATAGTAGAAAATCAGCGGCAGCGGATGATCGGCTTCGACCTTGTTCAGCGCTTCGAAGGGCTTCATCGCGGCCCTGAACGCCGCGGCTTTCCGGTCCGCCGAAGCCGCGCCGGCCAGCCGTAACAGCGAAAGGCCCTTCTGGACGTAGGCATTCACCCGGCCTGGATCGAGGGCGAGGGCTTTGTCGGCAGCGGCGATGGCACCGGTATCGTTACCGGCATCGTGCTCGGCCTCGGCGAGGGCGGTCAGCACCCCCGGGTCATCAGGAAAACGTCGGGCGACGTCGCGGACCTGGGCGACCAGGTCGAGAGCGGTCTCGCGGCTCACCCCGCGTTGCGAGCGGATCACGAGCGGCATCACTGCGCTCTCGCCGGCGCTCAGCACCGTGATCCTGACCGGGGACGAAGGGACCATGTCCGGGGTGAAACGGTAGGACGCGACCTTGGCCCGCCTGAGATAAGCGTCGAGCTCCTTCTCCAGCAGCGCGAAGTCGCCAAAGGCCGCGGTGGCCGCATCGCGTTCGGGCTTGCCCGAAGCGACGGCGCGCACATAGGTCGCGAGCTGTCCCTTGCGGGCCTCTTCGAAGAACAGATAGTGATACAGCGCCCAGGCGCGGCCGTAGAACGCGCTGAAGCTGTCGCCGTGGCGCTGGCGGTACAGCTTGCTGTCGAGCAGCTCTTCGACCCTGACGTCCTTGGCATGAGCCAGTTCGGCCGCGCGGTGATAGGCCGGACGGCCGATCCCGACCGTTCCGTCGCCTTCGAACTTGGCCGAGGCGTAGAATTCGGCCGCCCCCTCGTCCAGCCAGCGCGGCATGGCGAAGGAGCTGCTCGAAAGCAGGAAATGGTGCGCGTATTCGTGGAGCAGCACGGTCAGCGAGAAATCGGACTCGCCCCGCGCCACGCTGATATCGGGCACGAAGGCGCGCGATCCGCCCGCCCGCGGAACGTAAAACCCGGCGATATTGCCGCTCTTGTCGCCGGCGAGTTGCTTGATCTTGCCGATGCTGCCGACGGCGAAGATGGTGAGCCGGTTCGACGGACTGGGCGCCGCGTCCTCGCGCCCGGTGAGCAGGCGCATCGCCGAATGGTAGCGCTCGAGGATCTCGGCAAAGCGCGTCACGTCGCGGGCGCTGTCGTTCGCATAGACAATGAAGTGCGGGCTTTCCGCCTTGATCCACGCTGCCTGAGCCGGGTTGGCGATGCACAGCGCCCCGGCAAAGGCGAATGCCGCCCGGATTTGCTTCATGGACTTCCGGCCCCTCGAGAATACAGCCACCATCATCGCCCGAACCGTCCTGAAGTAAAGCGTGAGCTGGAATCAGCAGGTCGCTAGGCTGTATCGACATTCAGGATTCCCATTTGGTTTGATGTCTGATTCATAGGCGTCCGTCATTTGCGGCGGAGGCGGTGATGGGGATCAAGCGTTACGAGGTTAGCCACGAGCAGTGGGAGCGGATCGCGCCGATACTGCCGGGCAAGGCTTCGGATCCGGGGCGGACGGCGCTCGACAACCGGCTGTTCGTGAACGGTGTATTGTGGGTGCTCAGGTCGGGGGCGCGCTGGTCGGACCTTCCCGAGCGCTACGGCAAATATAAGAGCGTCCACAAGCGCTTCACCCGCTGGGCTCGGGCGGGTGAAGCGCTTGTGGACGCTCTTATATTTGCCGTAGCGC